>Ga0208764_10000732_pt1 | contig 21127 bp, 24 predicted proteins | sample ETNtaG_18_FD_185762 | JGI IMG/M metagenome (GOLD analysis project Ga0208764, IMG submission 185762) | Marine microbial and viral communities from oxygen minimum zone, Eastern Pacific Ocean - ETNP201302SV91 (SPAdes) (version 2) | ecosystem: Environmental > Aquatic > Marine > Oceanic ... | reverse complement strand
TTTCTTCTCTTTATTTTTTTAGATTTTTTTCTAGATTTAATTTTTTTTCTTCTCTTTATTTTTTTAGATTTTTTTCTAGATTTAATTTTTTTTCTTCTCTTTTTTTTAGGCACTTTTTCCTCTACTGTAAATTTAATGACTAATTATACTTTACCCATCTTATAAATTATTTTCCAGCTTTTATAATCTATAGCCATCACTGATAATCTGCGTTGTTTAATTAATGGCAAATGACTTATTTCCTTAGTTTTTTTAATAATTTCTAAAGATACAGTTTTTTTTAGTTTTTCTTTAAATTTAACTTGTACAGCAACAAATCTTTTTTTTTTATCTGTTTTATCCAAAAAAGCAGTTTTAACTACCTCGACAATACCTACGATCTCTTTTCCTATATTTGAGTGGTAAAAGAAACATAGGTCTCCTTTTTGCATTTTTTTTAAATTATTTGCAGCCTGATAATTTCTTACTCCATCCCATGCTATACCTTTATCGCCTGCTTTTTTTTGTTGGTCTATGGACCAAACATTTGGTTCAGATTTTAATAAAAAATAGGATTTTCTCATATTAAAATTTTAATCCTGCGCCTTTTAAAAAAGGAGCCGAGCTATCTAGAGGCCATCTTGCTATTGATGGAAATTTTAGATCATTTATTAAATTAATTTTGTATCTTTCTATTCCAGCCCATGCGATCATTACAGCATTATCACTGCATAAATTAACTGGAGGAAAAATAGATTCAAAATTATTTGCTTCAGATAATTCACTTAAGTTTTTTCTTATAGATAAATTAGATGCTACACCCCCAGCAATAACAAAAGTATTTTTTTTTCTTCTTTTATTTTTTAAAAATTCATTCATTGCTATTTTGGTTTTTTTATAAAGAATTTCGTTAATAGTTTTTTGAAATGATGCTGCTAAATGATATTTTTCTTTTTTACTTTTTATCTTCATTGAAGATTTAAGAACTGCAGTTTTAAGACCAGCAAAAGACAAATTACAACCACCTCTATTAATAATTGGCTTGGGTAATTTAAAATAATTTTCATTACCCTTCTTAGCCCATTCCTCAATAATTGGACCACCTGGAAATTCTATACCTAAAAGCTTTGCTGTTTTATCAAAGGCCTCACCTAGCGCATCATCAATAGTTGTTCCAAGCCTTTTGTATTTATTGACTCCATTTACTTCTAAAAATTGTGTGTGCCCACCCGAGATAAGCAATAATAAATATGGGAAATTTATTTTTTTATTTATTTTAGGGCTCAGAGCATGTCCTTCTAAATGATTTATGGCTAGAAAAGGTTTTTTTAAAGATCCCGCAATAGCTTTGCCCATATTAAGACCAACTGTTAAACAAACTATTAAACCTGGACCAGCAGTTGCTGCGACACCATCTAACGTATTTATGTTGCACCCACTATCTTTGATTGCTTTTTTTACTATCCAATCAATTTTTTCAATATGACTTCTTGCGGCAACTTCTGGCACAACACCACCAAATTCTTTATGTTCTTCAACTTGACTTGAAACAATATTTGATAAAATTTCACCAGTTCCATCTAATTTTTGCCTTACAACTGATGCTGCGGTTTCGTCGCAGCTGGTTTCTATTCCCAAAAAAGTAAGCCTTTTTTTCATGTTTGAATATCTGTCTATAAATATAAAATAATAATATAACATAATTAATTTTTAATAATAATGACATACAAGAAAAAACTTATAATCGGTTCACGTGGCAGCAAGCTTTCTTTAGCTTACTCAAACCACGTCAAGAAGCTATTAATAAAATTTAATCCACAATTTGATGATAATTCAATAGAAATTAAAATAATTAAAACATCAGGAGATATATTTCAAAATAAAAGAATATCTGATATCGGCGGTAAAGGCGTTTTTTGTAAACAAATAGAAGAAGAATTATTGGAGTCAAAAATTGATTTAGCTGTTCACTCATTAAAGGATCTGCCTACAATAATGACAGAAGGATTATGTGTTAATGCTGTAGTAAAAAGAAATGATCCAAGAGATGCATTTTTAAGTCATTCAAATAAATCTTTTAAACAACTCAAACCCTATTCAAAGATTGGCACTAGTTCGTTTAGAAGACAAGCCCAACTAAATTTATTGCGAGAAGATCTTAAAATAACTGCGATGAGAGGTAATATTGATACTCGAATTAGAAAATTAAAAGACAAAGAATTCGATGCTATAGTTTTATCATTAGCGGGTATTGAAATGTTAAATTTAAAAACTGAAGTTAAAGAAATTTTTACAACTGAACAGATGTTGCCAGCTATAGGCCAGGGTACCATTGCTTTACAATGCAAAAAAAATGATCAAAAAATTTTAAATATTTTAGAAAAAGTGAATGACAAAGAAACATATTATTGTACTCAAGCAGAGCGAGCCTTGCTTGAGGCAATAGGGGGAGATTGTGATACGGCTATTGGTGGATTAGCCATTTTATCAAATAAAAAAATATCTTTAAAAAGTGAATTGTTTTCAAACGATGGTAAAAAAAAATTTGAATTTCAAGACACGGAACATTTTGAAAAAGCCAAAGAACTAGGTTATGCAGTAGGCAAAGAATTGTTGAAGAGAGCTGGTTCAGATTTTAAAACACTCGGGAGCTAAAAGTGCACATTATAATAACAAGACCCAAAGAAGATTCGTTGCAACTTCTTGAAAAACTAAAAAAACTAGGCCACGCAACAACTCACTTACCATTAATTAAAATTGAAAAATTGGAAACTAAAAAAATTAATCTTGAAAATTACGAAGCTGTAATATTTACCAGTTCAAATGCAATAAGATTTATGAATATAGAAAAGTTTCATTTAAAAATAAAATGTTTCTGTGTAGGGGCGTCAACAGAACTTACAGCAAAGCAAGCAGGTTTTATAAATACTTATTCTTCCGAAGGAACAGTAAACTCATTAATTGAATTAGTTATAAGAACTATAGATTCTAAATCTGGAAAATTACTTTATCTTAGTAGTGAATTTATTTCTAGAGATCTAGATATAGATCTAATTAGAGAAGGGTATTCAGTAGATAGAATTTCGAATTATACTTCAAAATCAATAAATAAAATTGATGAAAAAACATTAAGTTTTATAAAAAAAAATCCACCTGATGTTATTTTTGTTTATTCTTCAAAGAGTGCAAAAAATTTATTTAATCTGATAAATAAATATTCACTTTTAAACGTAGTGACTCACTCTAATCTTATGTGTATAAGCGAGAAGGTATTATTAGTATTAAAACGGATTAAATGGAAAAAAGCATTTATTTTTAGTCCCGGTGAAGAGGAATTTTTATTAAATAAAATTAAATAGTTATGAGTATGTTTGAAAATTTTTTAGCCTTGTTTTCTGAAGTTTGGAAAAAAGGAATCTTGGGAGTAGATATATTTCAAATAATAATTGGTTTAGGAATTTTTTTAATTTTTTTATTATTTAGAGGTATCATTAGTAAAGTTATAATTAACCGTTTAAAAAAAATAGCAAGCAAAACTACTAATAAGCTTGATGACACTTTTGTTCAGGCGATGGAAGGCCCAGCTCGTTTTTTTCCTATCGTTATAGGTTTTTTTATTGCAAGTTATTATTTAGAATTTAGTCCAGAGTCGCAGTCGTTTATTAATAATGTAAATAAATCACTAATTACAATTTTGATTTTTTGGTTAATACATCAATTTATTCAACCTGTTACCTACCTCTTGGGAGGGTTAGAAAAAATTTTAACAAAAGAATTAATTGGCTGGATAGTTAAATCTTTAAAAATACTTATCTTCATTTTAGGTGCGGCGGCTGTTTTAGAACTATGGGGTATAAAAATAGGTCCAATAATTGCTGGACTAGGTTTATTTGGTGTTGCAGTTGCATTAGGTGCACAAGATTTATTTAAGAATTTAATATCAGGAATTTTAGTATTAGTAGAAAAAAGATTTAAAGTTGGAGATTGGATTTTAGTTGAAGATATTATAGAAGGAATTGTTGAACGAATAGGATTTAGGTCCACGGTTGTTCGAAAATTTGATAAGTCCATAGCTATTATTCCAAACTTTCAGTTTGCAGAGAATGCTGTAGTTAATATAAGCGAAACAACTAATTGGATAATAAGTTGGGTTATAACTTTGCAATACAATACTACTGTTGAACAACTTAAAAAAATTAGAGATGCAATAGAGAAATATATTATTTCTCATAAAGATTATGATACTAATCTTGGTCATGCTGTTAGGGTTGATAAATTTTCTGATAGTTCAATAGATATGTATATTAGGTGTTTTACAGTTACAGATGATTGGGATGAGTGGCTAGCAGTTAAAGAAAGGTTAGCAATTGAAATAAAACAAATTGTAGAAAAAAACAATGCTTCTTTTGCTTTTCCAAGCCAATCTATTTATGTGGAGAAAAAATGAAATCAATATTTATTTTATTAGATAGCATGATTACAATTTATTTATGGATCATCATAATTAATGCTCTTTTGAGCTGGTTAGTAGCATTTAATATTTTGAATACACAAAATCGATTTGTTTTTTCTATACTTGATGCAACACATAAAATGACAGATCCTGCTTTAAACAAAATAAGAAACTTTATTCCAACTTTTGGTTCGATTGATATATCTCCTGTAATTTTAATTTTACTTTTGATGTTTCTTAGAAACTTAATTTTTGAACTTTTTGCACCAGGTTTATTCTAAAATGATTATTGATGGAAAAAAAACAGCCGCAGAGCTAAGAGAAAAATTAAAAAAAAATGTAGCAGAACTTAAGTCTACTTATAATGCTATCCCAGGATTAACAGTTATTTTAGTTGGAGAAGATCCTGCAAGTAAAATTTACGTAAAAAATAAAGAAAAGTTTGCAAAAGAAGTGGGAATGAATTCAGAAGTAATTAGATATCCTGCGGATTTAGAAGAAAAAAAGCTATTAAATAAAATTATAGAACTTAATAAAAATAAAAAAGTTTCGGGTATATTAGTTCAACTGCCTCTTCCTAAACATATCAATAAAAGAAAAGTTATAGAAACTATAGATCATACAAAAGATGTTGATGGTTTTCACCCGATGAATGTAGGAAATTTATCTTCAGGCTATAATAGTAGTATTCCATGCACACCTCTTGGATGTAGCTTATTACTTAAAAAAGCTGAAAAAAATTTAAGTGGAAAGCATGCAGTGGTGATTGGAAGATCAAATTTAAATGGAAAACCAATGACACAATTACTCTTAAAAGAAAATTGTACTGTTACTATTACTCATTCAAAAACAAAAGATTTGAAAACAGAATGTCTTAGAGCAGATATAATCATTGCAGCTGTGGGAATACCCAAATTAGTAAAAGGAGATTGGGTGAAAAAAGGTTCAATAGTTATTGATGTTGGAATTAACAAAACAGACTCAGGTATTGTAGGTGATGTTGATTTTGACGAGGTTTCTAAAGTCGCTAAAGCTGTAACTCCAGTACCAGGTGGTGTTGGACCTATGACAATTGCTTGTTTGCTTAATAATACAGTTGAATGCTTCAAAAAAGCCCAATTAAACTGAATAGTTAATTAACCGTTTAGATTTGTGTTAATGGACCAAAAATCATTACGGTCCAGTAAAATATGATAAATGTGTAAAAATATATTAATCTCATTATTAAGTTACGATAAAATTATTGATGTTGTTAAAAACATAAAAGTCATAGACCAAGCAAATATAGATAATTTTTTCATCTTATTTTTTACTAATCTAGTCGTTTTCTTCATTAGTGTATGGAAACATGAACTTTATATAGGTCTCAATTTTGTCTAAACTGTGATGAATTTATTAATAATTTATTAAAAGAAAAATATTTTGTCGCACTAGTACAATTTTAATTTTTTAAATTGTTTATAATTTTTATCAAAATTAGATGGCTTAAGAAAGTTTACGTAACTTTTTTTCAGATTTTTCCACTCTTTATCAATTACTGAAAACCATGCATTATCTCTGTTTCTTCCCTTTGTTATTAACATTTGTCTGAAAACACCTTCAAACTTAAATCCTAACCTTTTTGCAGCATTTTTTGATGGGTTATTTAAAGTATTGCACTTCCATTCATATCTACGATTACCTAAGATTTCGAAAGCATTTTTCATCATTAAATACATCGCCTCTGTTCCTGCCGTTGTATTTTGTAAAATTGGGGAATAATTGATGTGTCCCACCTCTATCACTCCATACTCTGGTGTTATTCTTAAGTAGCTTGCCATCCCACAAAATTGCTTATATTTCATTGAGTAAATTGCATAAAAAAATGGATCTTTTTTTAAACAAAAAGATTTTAACCATTTTTTAAAATTTACATAATTTTTAAATGGGCCATATGGCAAATAAGTCCAAATTTTATTTTTTTTATCTTTTAAAAAATTATTAAATAAATCTTTAGCGTGTTTTCGAGGATCTATTGGTTCTAAAAAACAGTATTTACCAATCAATTTTCTTTTAGAGGGCAATTTAGCTTTTTTAAAACGAACAATAGACCCAAGCATACACTTAACGAAGTTTTTTTTTATGAAAGTTAATAAATTTTTCTACACTTAATTTATTAAATGTTTTATTTTCTTCAAAAGAAACTTTTTTCATTGAATAAGCGCTGCTTTTTGTTTGTCTTGAAACAATAATAATATTACCTTTATATAATTTAAGTTTAACAACTCCGTTTACTTTATTTCTTCCTAAATCTACAATTTTTTGTAGTTTAAATCTTTTTTTTGAGTACCAATAACCATTATAAATTAATTCAGCATACTTAGGCATTATCTCATCTTTTTTATGCATAGTTATTTTATCTAGAGTGACAGACTCAATTGCTCTATGCGCATTCATTAATAAAGTTCCACCTGGTGTTTCATAAACGCCTCTAGATTTTATACCAATAAATCTATTTTCAACTAAATCAACCCTGCCAATAGCATTCCTGCCTGCAAGATTATTTAATTTCTGCAAAAGATTCGCTGGGGAGAGTTTCTTGCCATTAACTGCTATTGGATCACCATTTTTAAAACTTATAGTTACGTATGAAGCTTTAGAAGGTGCTTTTTCTGGAGAAACTGTTCTTTGGAAAATAAATTCTGGAGCTTTATTTTTGGGATTTTCTAAAACTTTTCCTTCTGTAGATGTATGAAATAAATTATCATCAATAGAAAATGGAGGAGCTCCCTTCTTATCTTTAGGGATAGGTATTTTATTTTTTTTTGCATATTTAATTAAATCTGTTCTTGAATTTAATTTCCATACTCTCCAAGGAGCTATTACTTTAATTTTTGATCCAAAGTAATGATAGCCAAGTTCAAATCTTACTTGATCATTACCTTTTCCAGTTGCACCATGTGAAACTGCATATGCTTTAAATTTTTTTGCTATAGCAATTTGTCTTTTTGCAATAAGAGGTCTTGCTATAGAAGTACCTAGCAAGTATACACCTTCGTATACTGCGTGCCCTCTGATCATTGGATATACATATTCCTTAACAAATAAGTCTTTTAAGTTTTCGATAATTATTTTTTTTACGCCAAGAGCTTTTGCATTTTTTAAAATTTTTTTTCTATTTATTTCTTGTCCAATATTAGCCGTGTAAGTAATAATTTCTGAATTATAATTTTCTTGAAGCCATTTTAAAATTATAGAAGTATCTAAACCACCCGAGTAGGCTAGCACTATCTTTCTTTGTTTTTTCATTATTTATTTTTTAACCACAGCTTTTTTTTGCTGTATTATATGCTTTGGTAAAACCCATCATAGAGTAGTGATCTGTTGTTTGATCTCCTTTTTCTGTGTTACCTATAATCATAAGTCTTGAAGCTTTTTTCATAGTCGAAATAAGTTTTTGCTCATCTTTTTTTTCTACAACCCAAGCAAATTTACCTTTTGAAAAAAGATCATAGGTTTTTTTTCCAGATTTAGCTTCGACCGGCGCTTTTAATTTGAATTCGTAACCATTTGTTACGCTTAATTCATTTTTAATATTTTCCGCAGGTCTAAAACTAACAAATAGTCTTGATGGTTCTCTTTTTAATTTTTTAGGAGCTCTTACAATGGGAATTGATTGGGCAAAACAAACTTTAGTTCCTTCTTGTGATAGAGTAAAACTTTCCCAGTCTTTAAATTTTCCTAAGCTTTTTAAATTTTCCTCAGCATTTGCGATACCAAAGATAAAAGTAAATATTATTATTAATGTAGTTTTTATGGACATGGATTCGGATATTTTTTTTGAATTTCCCCTATTTTTGTAATTATTTCTTTATTTAAATTAATATTTACACTATCTATATTAGTTTTCAACTGCTCCATTGTTGTGGCTCCTATTATTACAGAGGTTACAAAGGGTTGGATCTCACAAAACTTTATTGCTATCTGAGCAGGATTTAAATTAAATTCTTTGGCTAAATTCCAATATTCTTCAATTGCTTTTTCTGAATGTATTGTTCTGTATCTAGGCCAGTAATCATAAAATAAATCCATTCTTGAATTTTTAGGCATTGCGCCATTTCGATATTTTCCAGATAAGTATCCTGATGCTAACGGTGAGTAAGCTAATAAACCAACTTTTTCTCTTATAGCAATTTCTGAAAGGCCGACCTCAAATCCTCTATTTAAAAAATTATATGCATTTTGTATAGAAACAATTCTAGCTAACCCTTTTTTTTCTGCAAATCTTAGGTACTGATTTGTTCCCCAAGCTGTTTCATTTGATATTCCAATATATTTTACTTTTCCGGTTTTAACTAAATCATTTAGTGCATCTAAAGTTTCATCAATACCTACAGAATCGTGAGAATTTTTATGTTCGTATTCCAATCTACCAGAAAAAGGTCCTGCTGGCCTATCTGGCCAATGAACTTGATATAAATCTATGTAATCAGTTTTTAAATCTTTTAAACTTCTATCAACGGCAAATTTAATTTGTTTTTTATTCAAACAAGCTTTTTCACCTCCAGGTCTTAACCAAGGCATTTTTGACGCTCCTACCACCTTATCTGCTAAAATCACTTTATTTCTCTTTTTTGTTTTTAAAAACCATTCACCTATAAACTGACTTGTTTTGCCTCTTGTTTCTGGTTTCATTGGCACCGCATAAAGTTCAGCAGTATCAAAAAAGTTTACACCTTGGTCTACTGCGTAATCCATTTGTTGAAACGCATCATTTATACTATTTTGTTCACCCCAAGTCATAGTTCCGAGACAAATTGTGCTTACTTTTAGATCTGTATTTCCCAATTTTTTAAAATTCATAGCTCTAGTTAAACTATTTTAAAGTTTTATTAAACTATTCTTACGTCTTGAAAATTAAACAGAATGAACATATATTTGACAAATAATTATGGAATTTAATAAACAAAATATTCAATCAAGAGCAACCAGTACAGCAACACATGTAATAGATGAAGGCCTTAGAGCATACATGCTAAAAGTTTACAATTATATGACTTCTGGTGTTTTTCTAACCGGAATTGTTTCATTGTTTTTGTTCAAATTTTCTGGTGGTTATAACATTCAAATAACTTCTGTAGGAATTACAGGTACAAATGCTTTTGGTGATTTAATTTTTAAATCGCCATTAATGTGGGTTTTAATGTTGGCTCCATTAGGAGTAGTTTTTTATATGAGTTTTGGAATTAGAAAAATGAGTGCTGCTAAGGCACAAGGAACTTTTTGGGTATTTGCAGCTTTGATGGGCGCTTCTCTTTCTTCAATATTTATAGTGTATACTCCTTGGAGTATTACCAGAGTATTTTTTATTACCGCAGGAACTTTTGGTGCCATGAGCATTTACGGATACACAACCAAAAGGGATTTAACCAAACTAGGTTCTTTTTTAATGATGGGATTGTTTGGAATTATTATTGCTTCAATAGTTAATATGTTTATGCAATCAACAATGATGTACTATGTAATTTCTATTCTTGGAGTTTTAATATTTGTTGGATTAACTGCTTATGATACTCAAAAGATTAAGAATATTTATATAGCTAGTGACTCAGGAGAAATTATGGCAAAAAAAGCTGTAATGGGAGCTCTTACACTTTATTTAGATTTTATCAATTTATTTATCATGCTGCTTAGATTGTTTGGCCAAAGAAGATAAGTTTAATTAACTAATTTAAAATTTCTCCAAATTATTTTTTTTATTAAATTTCCTAAATTTTCGGATTTATTAATTATTTTATTTTGACTATCTTTAATTAGATATTTTTCATTTTTATTTTTTAACTTTAAATTTTTTGTTATTCTGTAGACAGGCACCCCTGCAACATTACGATATATATTAAAATTAACTTCTTTTTTAGTTATGCTAAGGCTATAATCTTTCCATTCACCATCAGATACCATTTTTGCATATAAATTTAATATTAATTTAAGTTCATTTTTGTTAAAGAAAAAATCTTTTTTTTCCGGCGTTTCATTATTTACAACTAATTTTAAATGTTTCATTTACCTTTCACTTTATACTTGTTTATTAATGGAATCTGGATAGCTGTAAATAAAAATGTTACTATTAATAATCCCCAAACTTTAAAGTTGATCCAAAAAGCTTCAGATTGGGTTCTCCATACAATCTCATTCATTACTGCTACAAAAACAAAAAATAAAATCCATCTGTAGCTTAATAGATTCCATCCTTCATTTGTTAGATTAAATGAATTTTTAAACACAACTTTTAATAACGGTTTTTTAGTAAAATATTTGCCAAAAAATAAAACTGCTGCAAAAAGCAAATTTATTATAGTAGGCTTTATGTAGAAAAAGATTTTATTATCAAAATATAAAGTGAGCCCTCCAAAAAAAGTGATAAGTATTCCACTCGTTAATGCAACTATAGATATTTTTTTTTCTAAAATATAAATTATTACTAATGAGACTATTGTAGCAATAACAAATGGCGGAATTGCCGCATATAAATTATGATCGCTTGAAAAGTATATAGTAAAAAAAATTAAAATTGGCGCAAATTCTAAAATAAATTTAATTGAAGATTTATTCATATTTAAATGAATATTTAACACATGAGCATACCTAGGTATATTTTTTTCTATTGATTTTTATCAAAATATACTTATCTTAAAGTTATTGGATGCCAATAAATACAGCTAAATTTTCAATAGGCGATGTTGTTAAGCACAAACACTTTAATTTTAGAGGTGTCATTTATGATGTTGATTTTGAATTTAATAATTCTGAAGAATGGTACATGTCTATACCAAAAGATGTTAGGCCTAAAAAAGATCAACCGTTTTACCATTTATTGGCAGAAAATAATGATGTTACCTATGAAGCTTATGTTTCAGAACAAAATTTAGTTAATGATGATTCTGATGAACCTATTAAACACCCTTTAATAGAAGAAATATTTACTGGGAAAAAAGGTTCTGGGTATTTTAGGCAATCTAATTAAACCTAATCGCTGCCTCAAAATTAACAATTTCTTCTCAAAAGTTTGACAAAGTCTCTATTTATAAGAAATTAATGCTTAGTTGAGGGTGTTGATAGCAATTTTTATCTCCCTCTTTGACATCCTAACTAGGCATATTTTATCGTTCATTAACTATCTTCAAAATTAGAATATATGTTTATTTTTTCCGTTTAAGGATATATGTTTTAAAAATGAAGAAAATTATTTCAAATATTTTAATAACGTTTTTAACAGTCTGTTTTTTTAATTTTTCAAGTTTAGCAGACGATACTTCTAAGCAAACTGAAATAAACTTATTTACAGGATTATTTGATTTTAGCGATGATAAACAAAAAGCTGGTTTATTTGGATTACAACATCAAAATGATGATCTTTATAGAAATAGTTTTTTAGGAAAACTTTCACCAATCACTGGAGGTTTTCTAACAGAAAATAGTGCAGTTTATCTCTATTCAGGCGTTCAGTCGGAATTTGATTTAGGATTTATGTCGATTACTCCTAGTTTCGCACCTGGTTATTACAATAGTGGTGATGGAAAAGATTTAGGTCACCCTTTAGAATTTAAAACTGAAGTTCAAGTGTCTTTTGATTTATCAGAAAAATCGCATTTAGGAATGTCTTACAATCATATATCTAATGCTAGTCTGGGAACTAAAAATCCAGGAGCAAATAGTTATATGTTTAATTTTCTTAAAAAATTTTAATTTAATAAAATAATATAAAAAATTAAAAAATGAATCTAAAAGACTGCCACAATTTTGAAGATTTTAAAAAGTTAGCAAAGAAAAAATTACCATCTCCAATTTTTCATTATATTGATGGTGGATCAGATGACGAAGTTACACTAAGGAGAAACACCGAGTCATTTGATGACTGTGATCTAGTACCTAATGTTCTTGCTAGTGTAGGAGTTCCTGATTTAACAACTACTGTTTTTGGAAAAAAAATAACTATGCCAATTTTCCTTGCTCCAACAGCAATGCAAAGGCTTTATCATCACGAAGGAGATAAAGCTTCAGCAAAAGCAGCAGAAAAATTTGGAACTTTTTATAGTATGTCAACGATGGCAAACACTACTATTGAAGAAATTTCTAATCTTTCTAATGGCCCAAAGCTATTTCAACTTTATGTGCATAAAGATCAATCTATTACAGATGATTTAATAGAGAGGTGCAGAAGATCTGGTTTTGATGGCATGTGTTTAACCGTTGATACTCTTGTGGCTGGCAATAGAGAAAAAGATCATAGAACAGGATTTACAACTCCACCAAAACTTACGCTCAAAAGTTTGATGAGTTTTGCTACACATCCTTTGTGGGTTTTTAATTATTTAACTCATTCAAAATTTGAATTAGCAAATGTTTCTAAAAAGACAGATAAAGGAACAAATATTTCAAAATCAGTGATTGAATATATAAATGAACAGTATGATCCTGCGATGAACTGGAAGGATGCCGAATATTGTGTAAAAAAATGGAATGGTCCTTTTGCATTAAAAGGCGTGATGTCAGTAGAAGATGCTAAAAAAGCAGTTGATATTGGATGTACTGCAATAATGATTTCTAATCATGGAGGAAGACAACTAGACGGCTCAAGATCACCTTTTGATCAAGTGAAGGCAATTTCTGATGCAGTTGGAGATAAGTTAGAAATTATTTTAGATGGTGGTATAAGAAGAGGGACTCATGTATTAAAAGCATTAGCTGCTGGAGCAACAGCATGCAGTTTTGGTAAGATGTTTTTGTTTGCTTTAGGTGCAGGCGGACAATTAGGTGTAGAAAAAGTTTTGCAAAACTTACATGATGAAATTTATAGAAATATGGTTTTAATGGGTTGCAAAAACATTAAAGAACTTAATGAATCCAAATTAATTTATAGAAAATAGAAAGGAAACATCAAATGAAATTAGCAAAAAATTTAGAAAGATTAGGTACTGAGACAGCATTTACGGTGTTGGCTGAAGCAAAAAAATTAGAAGCTACAGGCAAGCCAATAATTTATTTAGGCTTAGGTCAACCAGACTTTAAAACACCTAAACATATTGTTGAAGCGGCAAAAAAAGCTTTAGATGAAGGTCACCACGGCTATGTTTTATCGAATGGGATTTTGGAATGCAGACAAGCAGTCACAAGAAAAATAAAAAAACTTTATAACAAAGATATTGACCCAGAAAGAGTTTTAATAATGCCAGGTGGAAAACCAACAATGTATTATGCAATTTCATGTTTTGGAGAGCCAGGAGCTGAAATTATTCACCCAACACCTGCATTTCCAATATACGAATCTATGATTAATTATACAGGTTCTACGGCTGTTCCATATGATCTTACAGAAGATAAAGATTTAAAGTTTAATGCAGAAAAAATTTTATCTTTAATAACTGATAAAACAAGATTGTTAATTCTAATTAATCCAAATAATCCTACTGGAAGTTTTGTAGAAAAATCTGAAATTGATAAATTGGCAGACGGACTAACAAAACATCCGCATGTAACAATCCTTAGTGATGAGATTTATAGTAGACAAATTTTTGATAAAAAAGAAATGCCAACATTTTTTAACTACCCTAAACTTCAGAATAGATTAATCGTCTTAGATGGATGGAGCAAAGCATATGCTATGACAGGATGGAGGATGGGTTGGAGTGTTTGGCCAGAAAATTTAGTACCACATGTAAATAAACTGCTTATTAATAGTGTTTCGTGTGTTAATGCTCCATCACAATTTGCTGGCATAGCGGCATTAGATGGACCAGATGATTCAATTCATGCAATGATGGTAGAGTTTGATAAAAGAAGAAAATTAATTCACAAAGGACTTAATGATTTACCTGGTGTTGAATGTAGTTTGCCCGGCGGTGCCTTTTATGCGTTTCCTAAAGTCAAAGATACTGGAATGAATGGTGAAGAATTTGCAAAAAAATGTTTACACACAGCTGGCGTTGCTATTGTACCAGGAACTTCATTTGGAAAGACCTGTGAAGATTACGTTAGATTCAGCTTTGCCGCATCCAAGGAAAACATAAGTAAAGCTATTGAAAAGATAGATAAAATGCTTCGTTAAACAGTTTAAGTTTTTTTGACCATTATTAATTTTGGTTGTATTATATTTCTATGAGTAAATTGAGCATGCCAAAAATTGATCGTAGACTTTTATCAAAAAAAACTGAGGTAATTTCATCTTTAAAGAGAATTATTAAGGCAGAGAATATATTAGATCATGAAGATCAACTTCGTCCTTTTGAAACAGACGGTTTATCAGCTTACAAACAAAGACCATTTGCCGTAGTTTTTCCAGAAAATACCGAACAGGTTAGCAGGGTGCTCGCGTATTGTAATCGAGAAAAAATTAAAGTTGTTCCAAGGGGCGCTGGCACAGGTTTATCGGGAGGATCTTTACCATTAGAAGACGCTGTACTTTTATGTTTAGGAAAATTTAATAAAATTATTGATATAGATTATAAAAATAGATGTGTAGTTGCTCAACCAGGTGTAACAAATTTATCAATTACCAAAGCGGTAGAAGAAAAAGATTTTTATTATGCGCCAGATCCTTCTAGTCAAATTGCATGTTCAATAGGAGGGAATGTTGCAGAAAACTCTGGCGGAGTTCATTCATTAAAATATGGAACAACTACAAATAATCTTCTTGGTGTCGAGGTTGTTTTTATGGATGGAACAATAAGCAGATTGGGGGGAAAAACTTATGATTCAGAAGGGTATGATTTGCTTGGATTAATTACTGGTTCAGAAGGACTATTATGCGTAATTACAGAAGTCACAGTGAAAATTCTTAAAAAAGCACAATCAGTTAAAGCTGCGTTAATTGGATTTCCTAGCGTTGAAGATGCTGGGAAATGTGTATCAGAGGTTATTGCAAGTGGAATTATTCCTGCTGGAATGGAGATGATGGATAAGGCATTAATTCATGCAACAGATAATTTTGTAAAAGCTGGATACCCAAGAAAAGCGGAGGCTTTGTTGATTGTAGAATTAGATGGAACAGAGAAAGAAGTAGAAGAATTAATTGCAAAAGTATCAAAAATTTCTAAGAGAAATAATTCTTCAAGTATAAAAATTAGTAAAAACGAAAAAGAAAGATTAAAGTTTTGGGCGGGAAGAAAGGCAGCTTTTCCTGCGTGTGGTGACATGGCGCCTGATTATTATTGCATGGACGGAACCATTCCAAGAGGTAAATTGGCTGAAGTATTGAAAGAAATTAAAAGACTATCTAAAAAGTATAATTTGCCAGTAGCGAACGCTTTCCATGCAGGAGATGGTAATCTTCACCCTTTAATCATGTATGATGCCAACGAAAAGGATTCCTTGGAAAAAACTGAGAAATTTGGAGCCGATATATTAAAATATTGTGTAAAAGTTGGTGGAGTATTAACTGGAGAACACGGTGTAGGAGTCGAAAAGAGAGAGTTAATGTGCGAGATGTTTAATAACAATGATATTCAGCAACAGATTAAAATAAAAAAAGCTTTGGATGTCAGCTCTTTATTAAATCCTGGAAAGGTTTATCCAATATTAAGAAAATGTGCTGAAGAAGGGAGAGAGCATGTCCATAGAGGAAAATCAAAATTTCCAAACATACCACGACTCTAATTCTACAGAATATCCTCAAAATGAAAAAGAGGTTTCAAACTGTATAAAAAAATTTTATAAATCAAGCACTCCTATAGAGTTATTAGGCTCAGGATCAAAAAAGAAAATAGGAAGATTGATACAATGTGCTAGAACTGTAAGCCTCTGTAAGCTTGATGGTATAATAGAATATTTACCTGAAGAACTTTATATAAAAACTAAAGCTGGCACTTCAATAAAAAAAATAGAGGAAGAATTAAAAAAAAATAATCAACAATTAGCTTTTGAACCAATTGATTTTGGAACATTGCTAAATAATAAAAGTGATTTTGGGACTGCGGGAGGTCAAGTTGCTTGTAATATTTCTGGGCCTAGAAGATTTAAAGTTGGAAGTGTTAGAGATCATGTTTTGGGTTTTAGAGGTGTAAACGGAAGAGGTGAAATCATAAAGTCAGGTGGAACAGTAGTTAAAAATGTAACAGGCTATGATTTGAGTAAATTAATGTCAGGATCTTATGGAACTCTCGTTGCTCTAACTGAAATTACATTTAAAGTTTTACCCGCTTATGAAGAGAACCAAACTTTGATTATTCACAATCAAAAAATTGAAGCAGCTTTAGACTTATTAGATAAGGCTGTGAGCTCATCTAATGATGTTTCGGGTGCAGTTTTTTTACCTAAAGATTCAAAAGTCCCTGGATGTTCGATGAATATTGAAAAAACCTTTAAATTAAACGATCTTAAGCAAGAAGGGTCAATGGTAGCAATTAGAATTGAGGGCTCAAAAGGATCTGTAAAAGAAAGAGTTCAAAATTTAATAAAAGATCTTTACGCTGAAAATTTTGATATTTCTCTTCTTGAATTGCATCAATCACAAATTTTTTGGAATAAAATAAAAAGTTTAGAGTTTTTTTCCTTGTCAAAGAACAGCATAATAAGAATAGTTATTCCACCATCTGAGTGTCTTAAATTAACCTACTTGTTATCTAATAGATTCAAATATTATATTGATTGGGGAGGATCTTTAATGTGGATAGAGGCTTTTGAATTAACAGAGAAAATGTTTGAATCTATAAGGAAAAAAGTTGTTATGCTTGGTGGTTACGTTACCATGATAAAAAATTCTGAGTATCTTCCTTATGTAGAAGATGTTTTTACGATTAATAAAGATAGATTTGTTATTTCTCAAAATATTAAAAAAAGCTTTGATCCAAAAAGAATACTTAATCCAGATAAAATGTACACAGGCATATAATGGAAACTAATTTTTCAAAAGAACAACTAAAAGATAAAGATAATAAGTCTACTGAAAAAATTATAAGAAAATGTGTACACTGTGGTTTTTGCAATGCTACTTGCCCCACTTACAATCTTTTAGGTGATGAATTAGATGGTCCACGGGGAAGAATATACCTTATTAAAGATATGTTAGAAAATAATAAGCCTGCTAATGATAAAATTGTAAAACATGTCGATAGGTGTCTTTCATGTTATAGTTGCATGACCACGTGTCCATCAGGTGTAAATTATATGCACTTGATTGATCATGGAAGAAAACATATAGAAAAAACTTACAAGAGGCCTTTAGTTGACCGACTTTTAAGAAATTTATTATCTTTAACGTTATCTAAATCAAGCAATTTTAGAATTATTGGAATTTTAATACGTATAATTAAACCATTTAAATTATTTTTTCCTAAAAGGATAAGTGAAATGATTAGTTTAATGCCCTTAACATTTCCAAAGAAAACAATGAAAAACATGAAAGTGTATCCTGCAAAAAATAGAAAAAAACCGATTGCTAGAGTTGCTCTTTTAACTGGATGTGTACAAAGAGTTATTTCTCCTCAAATTAACGAAGCTACTATTAGATTATTAAATAGACATGGCATCGAAGTAGTAGTTTCAAAAGGTATTGATTGTTGTGGGTCTTTAAACCATCATTTAGGTAAGGAAGATTTAGCAAATGACACTTTTAGACAAAATATTTTAATTTGGTATGAGGAATATTTAAAAAATGGATTAGATGCTATCATTTCTAATACATCTGGCTGTGGAACAACTTTAAAAGATTATGGATTTATGTTCAGATTAGATAAGGATATTAAAAAAGAAGCTAAAAAAATATCAGAACTTTCTAAAGATATAGCGGAATATTTAGATGAAAAAGTCAAACTAAATTTTAACAATAAATTAATAAATGAAAAAAAATATAGAATTGCATATCATTCGGCCTGCTCAATGCAGCATGGGCAAAAAATACATAAAGAACCAATAAATCTTATAAAGAAAACAGGAAATAAAGTTCTTGAAATTTCTGATGGACATTTATGCTGTGGTTCTGCTGGGACCTATAATCTTCTTCAAAATAATATTGCTAGAGAATTATTAAAAGATAAAATTAAAAATATAGAAAAAATTAAACCAGAATTTATTTCAACAGGAAATATTGGTTGCATTACCCAGATTGCAAATGGTACAAAAATTCCTATTTTACATACCGTGGAGATAATTGATTGGTTTACTGGCGGTCCAAAACCAGAAATTTTAAGAAACATATGAAAAAAATACTAATTACAAGAAAATTGATTCGATCAAGCGAAGAGATGGCTGAAAAATTTTTTAGCGCCAATTTAAATGAAGAAGATAAACTTTTAACTAAGGATGAACTTATTGAGAAAAGTGCAGATTGTGACGGCATATTATCTTCTCTTACAGAAAAATTTGATGCTGATGTTATTTCTAAACTTTCAGATAAAGTAAAAATTATTTCAAATTTTGCTGTAGGTTTTGGGAATATTGATATTGATGCAGCAAAAAAAAGAAATATTGTAGTAACCAATACACCAGATGTTTTAACTGATGCAACTGCAGAAATTGCAATGCTCATTCTTTTAGGGGCTGCAAGAAGAGCAAAGGAAGGAATAGAAGCTGCCCATACAAAGAACTGGAAATGGACAGCCGATTTTTTAATGGGCAAGCAGATGACAGGTGCACGATTAGGAATCTTAGGGATGGGCAGAATAGGTAGAGCCGTAGCAGATAGAGCAAGGTCCTTTGGTATGAAAATTCATTATTTTAACAGATCAAGACTAAGTAAAGATTTAGAAAAAGATGCTATTTATCATAAATCTCTAGAAAGTTTATTATCAGTTTCTGATTTTTTCTCAATTAATTGTCCAGCAACAAAAGAAACAAAACATATTATTAATAAAGAAAGTATAAAAAATTTTCCAGATGGAGCTGTAGTTTCAAATAGTGCAAGAGGAGATATGATAGATGATAAAGCTATGACTGAAGCGCTAAAAAGTGGGAAAATTTATTCCTTAGGAATAGATGTATATAACGGTGAGCCAAATATTCATCCTGATTATTTAACTTTACCTAATGTTTTTGTTTTGCCTCATTTAGGCAGTGCAACAAAAAAAACTCGAACCGCAATGGCTGATTTGGCTGTTAATAATATTAAAGATTTTTTTGAAACAGGAAAATGTAAAAACCAAGTAAACTAATTATGATGTTAGATAAAAAAAGTGTAGTAATAACAGCTGCAGTAAGAACTGCCATTGGTGCTTTTCAAGGATTTTTAAAAGAAATGAGTGCAAGCAATCTCGGAGCTTTGGTAATCAAAGCAGCTATAGAAAAGTCAAATTTAAATCCTACTGATATTGACGAACTAATAATGGGGCAAGTGCTAACAGGTGGGGCCGGTCAAAACCCAGCAAGACAAGCTGCAATCCAAGCAGGTTTACCACATGAAAAGACAGCATATATTATAAATCAAGTTTGTGGATCAGGATTAAGAGCAATTTCTGCTGGATATCAATCTATTATGACAAACGATTCAAAAATAATAATTGCAGGAGGACAAGAAAGCATGAGCAATGCGCCTTACGCAATTTTAAAAGATTTTAAGAAATTAGAAGAAAAAAATCTTGTAGATACAATGATAAAAGATGGTCTTTGGGACGCATTTAATGGTTATCATATGGGAGTTACCGCAGAGAATGTAGCTGTTAAATGGAAAATTACTAGAGAAGAGCAAGATAATTTTGCTTTATCATCTCAATTAAAATTCGAGAAAGCACAAAAAGATGATAAATTTAAAAATGAAATTATTTCTATAATTAAAGATATTAAGAATCCAATTAATATTGATGAACATCCGAGGTCAGGTATGACATTAGAACGACTTTCAAAATTAAAACCTTCATTTAAAAAAAATGGAACAGTTACGCCAGGTAATGCCTCAGGAATTAATGATGGGGCAGCAGCTGTCGTATTAATGAGTGAAAACGAAGCTCAGAAAAGGGATCTGAACCCTTTAGCAAAAATTGTTTCCTGGGCTACGTGTGGTGTAGACCCATCGTTAATGGGGTCTGGACCGATTCCAGCTTCTAAAAAAGCTTTAGAAAAAGCTGGCTGGAAAATAAGCGACTTAGATTTAATAGAATCCAACGAAGCATTTGCAGCTCAAAGTTTAGCAGTAATTAAGGAATTAAAGTTACCCAAAGAAAAAGTTAATGTGAATGGGGGAGCAATAGCTCTTGGGCATCCTATTGGCGCTTCAGGATGTAGAATATTAGTGACCTTAGTACATGAAATGCAGAAAAGAAGAGCAAAAAGAGGATTAGCTACTTTGTGTATAGGCGGAGGCATGGGAATAGCCATGTGTTTAGAAAACGTTTGATCTACATCAAATTTAGATAAAAAGATTCAATTAAAGATTGTATATTTAATTTATTTTTAATTTATATAAAGACTCTAAATAATTAATGTGCTTAAATTATATTAAGTTAATTAACTAATGACAATATAAGGGGGAATACATGTCAAAAAAAGATAAAACGCTACAAGGAATTAAAACTCCTTCTAGACGTAAATTCTTTAAAACTGCTGCTGCAACAAGTGCTGTTGCTGCTGCAACGTTGGCTATGCCTTCAATCGCTAAAGCTGCAACCACATTAAAGGTACAAGCTGCTTGGGGTGGAGGAATTTTCCTAGAGAATGCTCAGGCATACGTTAAAAGAGTTAACGATATGGCGGGCGGTAGTTTAAAAATTGATTTACTACCTGTAAATTCTG
>Ga0208764_10000731_pt1 | contig 21138 bp, 23 predicted proteins | sample ETNtaG_18_FD_185762 | JGI IMG/M metagenome (GOLD analysis project Ga0208764, IMG submission 185762) | Marine microbial and viral communities from oxygen minimum zone, Eastern Pacific Ocean - ETNP201302SV91 (SPAdes) (version 2) | ecosystem: Environmental > Aquatic > Marine > Oceanic ... | reverse complement strand
ACTTGCGGTTGAAAACCAACAACCTGAAGAAAGGCAACAAGAATTATTAAAATCATTTGCTCATAATGTTACTACAATGCAATTTGAAACATTAAGAGAAAATATTATTAAAATTGAAATGCCTGATGGTAATCATGTTTCAAATAAAGATCATGTTAAAGACTGGTTGAAGAATATTAAAAAAGTTGAGTTTGATGCTCTAAATAGTAAAATTGACGACTTAAATAATTCTGGTACCGACATTGATTATAACGCAGAATGCCGGGCATGTTCGCACAAATATAATACCAGGATTAGCATGGATCCAATATCTTTTTTCGGATAAGGCTTCTTGACGCAGGATGGGATAACATCGACTCGCTAGTTGAGGAGTTTTGGACCGAAAGCGATCAATTTACTAAAGGTTTATTAGAACTGGTTGTTAATACCGAAGGTACGGTATCATACGAAGATGTGACAAAAATGAGTGCCAAGGAAAGAAAACTATTAATTGAAGTTGTTAATGAACGTAATGACAAATTAAATAAACAAATGCAGGAAAATACTAGAAAGTAGACGGCATTTCATAATCTCTACGATTGTTACTCCAGTGAGCATTTATACCATCCCATTTTTGAGATACTTCCGCCATTCTTTTCCAAGACATTTCATCCTTAGGTATTTTAGTTGCAGGTTCTCGTATTAGTTTATGTGGTAAAGGGTTTTTATATGTGCGTAATCTTGTATTTGAATACTTAAAAATATGTCCCCATCCAGTATGTGTATGAAAATGTTTTTCATGTACTTTTGGATCTGTTATACAAAATTTCATAATATCTAAAATAGGTTCATATAACATCGCTGAAGCACTATGGCTTCCAAAGTATAATATATCTACAATTTTTGTTTTGCCACGTTTTAAAGTCATATCTGTTGTATACATGCCATCAGGCTCTTTATTTTTTGCCCAACTTATTGCATCTTCAATAGGAGCGGCCGCATTATAGTTTATAGCACAATCTAATCGCATTCTATATACAATGTCGTAATTATCTTCTAATAATTTAAAACTATTATATGCACTAAAAAACATGCCGTATGCTTGATAATTTCCTGCATGTCCAATTTCATGTTCTGTTTCTTGTTTTTCAGGATCTCCCCAATAGCAACAATCTGGATTTTCTTCAAGCCATTCATCGATAATATTGTATCCTGTTACTTGTATTCGTTTAAAAGGATAACAATCATTTAAATCTCGTTTTAATTTTTCTAAATCATGTTTTACAACGACTTCGGCTACTGTTTGAGTATCCCATGTATGTAAGTAATAATCAACAGAGGTTTCCTCAGTTTCAAAATATTTTCGATTGAATAAACATCCTATATCTGCAAACCGAGGTTGTCCACTAAAACATACTGCTACTTTTTTCATATTTCAAGTTGTGTGAAATCATCAGAACATACTCCATAGAAGTCGCCTAATTTCATTGAGGGTGTTGGTTTTACTGCTATTGTGCGAGCGTCATTACCTGATTGTCCTGGATATGCCCATATGTATCCTTGAGACGTAACAGTATAATTATCTTCTTGGTGCCAAAATACATTTATCTTTTGATATGAAAGTAAATTATTTAAAGCCTCGAAATTTTTAGCATGACACCATAATCGATCTTGTCTATCTTGTAACCACGAAAAGTCTATCATGTACTTAGGATTGTCGTGTCCAAGCCATAAGCCATCTTTGTGATACCAAACATCAATTTCTGCTTCGTATCCGTTACTTAAAGATTTATCGATATATTCAGGAGCATTTTCAAGATCATTACTACCATTAGTATTACCTCTATGTGCTATCTTAATCATATATCTTTTCTCCATACTTAAACGATGAGCTTTGCTCATCGAAACTATCAGATACTTCGTATCTTCAGTTTAAATTGTTTGTTATGTTACTTATAATAGATATTAACTGATTTATAGAACTTATTCCCCGAGTGTCAAGCCACACTTAGCCTGTATATGGCTAAGTGTCCTATTCCCCTCGGAATGCACACCTCCTATTAACTAACCTAATTAAAGGAAAAGGCGGTTGGGCTGTACCCTTTTACAGTCTACTATACCAACGCAGGCTGAATGGTTATAACTATAGGAGGCAGTTTATAACCAGCCTTGCAAGTTCCAAAGTCGTCAGGATTGCTTGCTCGTTCCCATCTCGTGATGTATGGGCATGTTAATGATCATTGCCAACGGAAATCCGAACTAACACTATGTACTCATAGTATCGCTAGTCCTCGACCGGTCATTTCTGACAGTTTAGGGCGTATGGGTTACCTTTGATCGAAAGGTATTTTACTGAGTCTTTGTTTAATTGCCAAAAGTCGTTGTAGCCTGTGAAAAGCCAGTTTTTGTATATTGTATGTCTGTGGGTTTTAAAAGAGAGATTGTGGAGGGATTCTTGGAAGCCTATATATTTGCCTTTGCGGTTAAATTTTAGTATTAATAAGTTCAAATCTTTTTCTTCTGATACATCTAATAGTTGTTCTGTCCATTCTTCTAATAGCCTAATTTCACCATCAAATAAAAATTGGTGAAATGGAAAATCTGCGTATGATTTACATTCTACGTTAAAATATTTCCACTCGTCGGGTGGTATTATGTCTCCTCTGAAAGACTGTACTTGTCCCTCGGATAAAAAATCTTTTCGTACGACATTAGAGCCGCCAACATAAGCACCCGACGACGGAGTTCTTATAAAGCTCTCATTATATAAATCTGATAATTCTTTTGCAACTTCTCGTTCAAACGAACTGCCTTTAGTTTTACTTTTACTCGGCATCCTCTTCTATCGCGGCTTCGTGTATTGCTGTTAAATCTTCAACCGATTCTTTTACTTCATCAATAATACCGGCCTTTTCATTTGCATCAACTGCCATCATGTTTAGTGCTGTTAAATCTTCGACTGTTTCTTCTTCAGGTATATCCAATACATTCATTGCAGGTTCATTAGGTTTTGGAAGGGTAAGTGCTTTCCATAAATCCTCTAATGTAAACCATGAATCAACCCTGCATGAGTATTCAATGTCAAATCCATCATCTACGTTTATTCCCTCATCTCGAAGCCAATCTATAAACGCAGAATAATTTATATTATCTTTAAACCCGGCTAAAGAAGTGTCGCCAGGTGCTTCACCTACGTTATTTGAATGCTTCCATGCTCGTTTAACTATACCTGATAATAGTTCTTCATCGTTTGTTCTTTCTATTGTCATGAAATTATTCCTTGTATCTTCCACGGTGTAAAGCAAATAGTCCCTAAACTAAAGTGATCTGCTCCATGGTCCTTATACATATTTATTGTGTCTTTCGTGTAAATCCCTCCACCTGCTATAACGGTCACTGAGGGATACTTTGTCTTTATGAGCTTCAGAATCTTTAATGTGTAAGGCACTATCGCCTGTCCGCTCAACCCACCTTTCTCCGTTGGGATCGTGTTTGAAGCGTGTATCTGAGTGTATCCGTTCGCAAGGACGAATTCTATCTCTTTTTCTGTATACGTAGGGGGTATTTTGCAAATACACCATTCTCTTTTATCCTCTGTCCATTTACTAAATTGGGTACTACTTATATTATTGCATGAACTATGCAAATTGTCAATATTTGGACAAGAAATGTTTATTTCTACAGATGCGTTACTAGGCACAATGTTATACATCTTGTGCCAGTCATTATCTTCTATTTGTGCTAAACTTAAAATTTCCCAGGGTTTGTGTTTACGTACTCCAACATGTATGCCCGGATTACGTAATCCAATTCTATTTATCCAGCCACCACGTGTTGGCCGTAAAGTCTTTACAATTTGTTTTAATCTTCCTGGTCTTGGTTCTAAAGTCCATGAACCTGTTACTGATATTGTGTTTTTAAACTTTAAATAATTTCCAAATGGTGCAGATATAAAGTACATTAAAAGTGTTTCAAGACACCATCTTTATTTTCTTGTGTCTTAGTTTGTATTGGTTGTGGAAAACTTAGTTTATCAAGAATCCACTCAACAGATTCGTTATCGTCAAATCGTAATGCCATGCCTATATGCTTAACACCATCAACAAACGAAAAGCCATAATGTACTTTTTGTGTATTAACTGCATACCAACGACCGGGTTCTAACACTTCTATTTTATTATCGTAAACAAAACAATAATCTGTTGGGCGTGTATAATTTAAAAAACAAAGACATCTAACAGAATTTGTGTGTAACTTTCTCCACTTATCTCTATGAGGATATAAAAAAGAACCTGTGTTATATTCTAAATATCCTACATCTGTAGTATTTTTAGGTAATTCCCACGAATCAGGTGCTTTATGATATTCATATGCTATCTTTGCGCCTAGCTCGTTTGGATCTCTGCTATTTTTTATATTTGCCGGATCTTTATGAAATTCTTCAAGTTCCTGTATAATATTATCAGGAGCCCAAGCATTAAGATCAATAATATCTCCAGCGGCTTGAAATAAGTAATGTGCGTCAAATTGCTTCATAGTTATATTTATTCTAACACGAAGTCCTTTGTTACTTCATATGTTGTAAATCCGTTTTCTTTTGTTACTTGTAATATATCTGTAACCCTGCTTTGTAATTCGTCCTTATGACTTACAAGAAATACGTTTTTATTGCGTTCTCTTGACATTTTCTTTAATACTGCCATACTTGCTTCTACACCCATTGTATCCATTCCACTATCAATAAGTTCGTCTATACACAACAAATTAATAGGATGATTTAGATTTTCAAACACATCTCTAAATGACCAACTTAAACCTAGTATAAGTCTATTACGTTCTCCTCGCGATAAGTTATCAAAGTCTAAATCACGTCCTAGCTCTGTAATTTCTACATCTAAATCGTTTTTAAACTTAACATTATGTGGTAGTCCTAGATCTAACAAGTATTTTTGTAATTTACTATTTAGATATTTTAAATTTTGTTCAACAATAAGTTTACGTATATACGAATCGGGTTTTGTTAGCATATCCTTTAAAAATTCCCTATGAGTTAAATCATCAGTTAACTCGTTAAGTTTTTCAAAAGATACGTCAGTCCATGCTGAATCTTTTAAATTTTCAATCTGTTCAGCATACGGATCAGTTTCCTTTTGTTTTGTTTCTAATTTTTCTTTTAGATTTTCTAAGTTACTTTTATGTTCATATGCATGTTGTATATTTCCATAACTTACATGTGGCTTCTCCATATGATTTCCTAAAACTACACTTGCCGCCGTAGCAGATTCGTGGTCGCTTTGTGCTTTATCTAGTTGTTCGTTGGCGTCTTTTAATTGTTTTTCTTTCTGCTTAATTAAAGTGCCATGACCATTTGAATGTAAATCTTGTTTACAAAGAGGACAACTTTTATTCTTTAGTTGTTCAAGGTCACTTAAAATAGAAGCACGAACATTGTCGGAATGTTTTAATGCTTTTTCTGCAAGGGATAGCTCTTTTTTCGTAGCAGTTTTTGCAGTGATCCATGCATTAAACTCATCTAGTAATTCGTGTTGCTTTAGTTCTTTTTCAATATCTATTTTGCTTAAACGGTCAATTCCTAATTGTAGTTCGCTAATTTCTTTATCTTGATTCTTATTCCAAATAGTTGTACGACGTTCTAAATCTGCTATTGTTTTTTCTATTTTTGCATTTGCTTCTTGTTGTGCTTTAACTTTAAATTCTTCTTCTTTAATATTTGACTTTACTTCTTTGATAGTTTCTTTTAAAACATCAGCCTTTTCACTAAGTTGAGTAACACCCAAAATAAGCTCAATCATTTCTCTTTGTTCATGAGCTCGCAATGCAAGAAATGGTTCTGTATATGTATTAAGTGCAATTAGATGTTTAAAAAGTGTTCCGTTAATACCAAGTACTTTGTTTATTTCTGCTTGTGTATTACGTCCTTCACCTTGCATTTCATCTGTAGTGCCATTGTCAGTTTCATGTGCATCAACAATAAATTTAAAAATATTAGGTTTTCTACCACGTTCAATTTTATAAAGGTGTCCGTCCTTTTCAAACTCAACGGCACACATCATACCTTTGGCATTTGTTTTGTTTATTAAGTTGTCCTTTTTAATACTTGTTAAAGGAACACCAAATAAAGCATAACTCAAAGCATTAATAATTGTAGTTTTGCCTGTACCATTACGAGATTCGTTTGAACCCAAATCTAAATTATTACCTAGTACTAAGGTTAGCATTGAGTCATCAAATGTAACCGCTTGGGTTACATTACCTACACTCATAAAGTTTTTTACAGATAATGTTTTTATATTAAGCATTAAGGAAAGATCTCCCCATTACAAGATAATCGGCGCCAGCATTGATAGCATCCTTTGGCGTTGCTATTCGTGCTTGGTCGTCTTTAGTAGAAGTTGGCCGTATGCCAGGACAAATTCTAGTTAACTTATGTGCAGTATCTACCTTATCTATTATAGGTAAATCTGGAACTGGGCAGATAATTCCAGAAAAATTATCTACTATTTTACTAATATGTGAATCCCATATGTGGTATGTGGGTTTGTGGTGTATGTTGTATTCTTCTTGTTGTGTCCATGATGTAAGTGATGTTACACCTAACAAAAAAATATCTCTATTAAATTGTTGAAGTTGCTCAAATACTTTTGGACTATTAAGTGTACTAATTGTTATATAACTTGCTTCTAACTCTATAGCATGTTGTACTATTGATGTTACAGTATTCGGAATATCCCATAATTTTAAATCAAGGAAGATGTTAAGATCTCCATAAGGAGCCAACTCGTGCATGAGCAAATGGTTAACCTTAAATCCGTATACTTCATCTTTATATTTTTCTATAATATCTCTGGCTTTAGTCGCAGACATATTATCAAGTGCTACGAACACTCGTTTAGTTTGGTGTTTGTTCATTATGTATATCGTTATAAATTACCGAAAATATATTATCTACTTCGTCTTCTTCAATAATGACAAAATCACCTAAAACATCCAAGAGTACGTATCCACCGCCTTCGCGGTACTTACGTATTTCATAATCTCCGGTATGTCCAAGATGATCCGAGACATCTAAAATTTCCATATGTTTTCGTACATTCATAACGAATTGTAGATGCTTACTAATTTGTCGACTTTAATTGTTTCGCTCTTAATACATTGTAACTGATTTAGTACCACTTTGTCAACCGTTTCAAACTCTAATTCACCATCGGTAGTTTGGTCTTCTGTATAATCAGTATTTGTATTTGGAATCATTGTTATTTCACGAATAGGGTATTTTTCTAGGTATATTTCCCTAATTTGATTAGCCTCTTGATACGTTATATCTATATCTAAATTGACTTTTAAATGCGATTTAGATTTTAATATATCATCTGTATTATCCATTAATGTGCTAAGATCAAGTGTTTGATATCGTGGACAGTCTACCCAATTTATGTATTCAGGAACACCTCCCCATTCTAATATCATCATACCCCTATCATCATCCCACGCATCAGCAAAGTTGTGTGGGAAAGCATTACCTATGTAATGCACATTTGATTTGTTTTGTCGCTTATGAAAATGTCCAGTAAACACATATTCTTGATTAGGAAAATGTCCCATACCTGGTCCTCCATGATCGGGCATTTCTACCATAGCATTCATTTTAAAACCGCTAAGTTCTAAATGCCCAAACATATATGGTTGTTTAAATTTAACAACTTTTTTCCATTCATTTTCAACAAGCCACGGAACAATAGCAACATCACCATCTTGTACTATTTCATTTACAATTTCAATATTTTTCCATACCTTGCCAAATGGAAGCGAATTAATCTCACGTTTTTCTCTGTAATACAGATCATGATTACCCATAATCATGTACACCTTTTCAAACGCATTGCTTAGTCGTTCCAAATTGCTTATAGTATAATTTAATGTTGAAACATTTATTTGTGCCCTATGGTGATGCCAATCTCCTAAAAATATAGCAGTTTCACAGTCCCTTGCTTGTGCTTCGGTTATAAACCATTTTATAAATTCTTCACAATCATCGTTATGCAAACGACTATTGTTTCGCATTCCAAAATGTATATCTGTAAAACATGCAACTTTTTTAAACAAATTTGTCATTTTTCAGGTACCTCTAAAGGTAAAATTGATTCATCAGTTCCCCATTTTTGTGCCGATGCTTTCTTAGCCTGGAGATAGTCATTTAACTGTCTAGTGTAACTAGGATTATATCCATGTTTCACAAGTAAGTCATCACGTATGTTTTGACTCTTTTTCTCTAAGTTTAATATACGTGTAAAAGAGTTAGTTATAGCGGCTGTATAATATGCAAAAGGATTTGCTGATTTACTTTCATCAAACTGTAAACCTATTTGACTAAGTTGTAATAATGCTTGTGATCGCATTTCATCAACATATGTATAACCACGCCAGTTAGATCGCATACTGTAACGATCACATAATAGCATAAAACCTTTTGCTAATTCATCAGTAATATATCCGTGTACTGACGAAAAATGTCCATCTCTTAAATTGCCTTTCCAATGACTTCGTCCAACTTCAGTAAGTTTATCGTTGATTAATGTCCAATGTTTAAATGCTGGAAAGTTAACTTTAACATGGTAATCTGCTTCTGTCTTTGGATTCTTTTTTAGTTTTTCTTTTGGAGGGATGTGATCGTAACATGTAACTCTATAAATTACATGATTTTTAAGTTCTTTATCGGGGACCTTTATTGGTGGTTCTTGTGCCTCTAGTTTAGCCCTACGTATGTCCTTTGCGGCCTTAGTTGTTCTTATATTAATCTTGTCTAACGATGGTAAAATTATATCATAGTCAGAAAACTTTTCATCCTTAAACCAACAATAGGTTTTTTTAGATAAGTGTATCTGAGCTAGAAGATTTTTATTCGTTAGGTACTTTTTTGCGGCTTTTTTGCCGGGTGCTACTATTTTTTGCATATCAATCTACCTAATTTTGTGTTATATATATTATACACTAAGATGTGGTGAAAATCAACGGATAAATATCTAAAAGAAGAGATTACTCTATGCGTATTTTTGAAGTTATAAAATCGAATATTGATGTTGCCGTTTTTTACGGCGGAAGATTTCAGCCAATGCATAAAGGTCACTATGGGCTATACCAATCATTAGTTGAGAAGTTCGGCCCTGATAACGTATTTATCGCAACCACTTTTGGCAAAAAACAACAACAAGCACATGCCGCAATGGACTTCGATGCAGATCCTTTTACGTTTGAAGAAAAGCAATTTATAATTAATACAATGTATAACATACCAAACGAACGTATTGTTAATACACAACCATATAGACCTGATATGAGTCTAGTAGGGTTAAACAAAGAAAAAAATGCATTAATGCTTGCTTTTAGTGATAAAGATGCAGGTCGTCTTAAACCCGGTAATGTATTACGTAATTACGAACCTGGTATAAAATTAGAACCAAACTTCGTTGATGGAAAAGAACATAGAGCATACATTTATACATCAGCATTATTCCATGGCGGAGCAAATGCATCAGACTTTAGAAGCGGTATGCGAAAATTAGAATCTGATGATGCTAAGAAACAATTATTTGCACATTATTTTGGTAAGATGAATGATGCAGTATATAACTTAATTAATGAGAGATTAAATGGCAGGTGACACAGACCAACGGGCGTATCTATTACCACCGGAACACATAGTATCGATAATGAAAGAAAGTCCTATTTTTGAACCTATTGTAAAATCAGGGTTTAAAGTAATATTTCCTTTTACGCCAACTATACAAGGAATACATGCCGCAGATTGGGGACCTATGGGAGTAACCCATACAAATTATCAATACTATTCCTATCAAGGATCACAGTCACCGCAACTTAATTTAAGTGGTCCATTCTATAACCAATCACAAGAGGAAGCAAAATATTATTTGGCGTGTGTACATTTTTTTAGAATGGTAACTAAAATGAGATTTGGAAGATCAGATCCATATAGAGGAGCACCTCCGCCTATATTAAAGTTTAACGCTTTTGGAGACTTAATGTTTAAAAACATACCTGTTATTATTCGAAGTTTTAACTTTGAAATGAATCCAGCAGTTGACTTTATAGATATTGGTATTGGTAAGACTACCGGAGGATCAACATATTTCAAACAACGTGTACCAGTACAATCTAATTTATTTGTAGATATGCAAACACAATACTTGCCAGGTGATACACTTGATTGGAACATGGAAAAATTCGCTAACGGAGATTTAGTTAGGAAAGGGTTTATTTAATGGCAAAACCAACAAGCCACTATTCAACTACAACTTCTAATAACAAATACCTCGATATCTGGAACCCTCCTTCGCTACTAACAAAAACAGGTAAAGAGCAAACAGTAACAATCGAATCAAAATATGCAAATCGTCCTGATTTGCTTGCTTCAGATTTATATGGTTCTCCTAGATTATGGTGGACTTTTGCATACTTAAATGCAGATAAACTTGAAGATCCTATATGGGATTTTAAGGCGGGTCTGGACATTCTTATATTCGATCCAACTGATATAAGAAGGGTATAACATGGCCACCACACATGATGATGATGCACGTTATAATAAGGCTATAGGCGTACAAGCCAGAGGATTATCGGGCAACGATAAAGGAAAGTTTCTCCTTGGTAGTGTGCTTGATCGCTTTAATTATACATACCATCTTAGATTTACAATGTTAAATCCAATACAATCAAGAAAGATGGATCCTTCTTTAGGAGTTGTAATGGTAGAATCTGCAACAACTTCTAGGTACATTATTGATAGTTTTGAACTTACACAAACTGTTGGATGGGACAAAGTAACCCGAAGTGCTTTTGGCGGACGAGGTACTTTAGTAATTACCGAATCTGGTGGAGCATCATATTTAGATAGTATGTTACGTGCCTCAACTCTACTTAAAATACCTGATTATAAAGAAGCAACATATTTAATGGAAGTATCTTTTCCGACTGAAAGTCCATCTGATCCGCAGATGCCAATATATAAGTGGTTATTTAAAATTACAGGAATGGCAGTAAATGTTTCCGCCTCAGGAGCCCAATATTCTATACAAATAATAGATGTATCGCAACATGCTATTAGTAGTACAACCGCAATAATTAACGATGTTTTAGTTTTAGATAAACTAGAAACATTTGGAGATTTTGTTGACACTTTAGAAAAAGAATTAAATGATGCCCAACAAAAGAAAGTTAAAGTAACACAAATGGTTGCCAATGAATACGAATTTATATATCCTAAAAGTTGGAAATCGTGGAAATTAGAAAACTTAGATGCACCGGATGAAAATGATCCGTTTATGCGATCAACAAACGATAATACTAAAATACAATGTAAAGTAACAAAAGGAACTAACATACTTGATTTAACGGGTTTTGCAGTAGGTAATACAGCAGAGTTTCAAGGTTGGGTTAGTGATAAAAGTTCTTCTGGTGAAGCAACAGATAGAGATAAAACGGACGAAACAAAGTTAGATACAATTAAAAAGTTTTATAGAATACAAACAGATGTAGAATATTTAAAGTATGATGTTTTAAGAGGCGAATATGCCCAAAAACTTACATATAAAATAATGAGCTACTTGGAACCTAGACTAGATGCAGGAATGGCAAAAACATATGTTCCAAATATTGGTAATGCTCAACAAGCAAAAACTCGAGTAGACAAAATGCGTAAAGCAGGATTGCTTAAAAAAGTTTATGCACACTCAGGAACAGGTATAAACACAAATGTTTTAAACTTTGATTGTACAATGAATCATTCTTACTATTCATTACAACCTGTTTTTAATTCTGCTAGTATAGCACAAATACCTGGATATAAATTTGAACAGGGCGGAAAACATAAACAAAACAAATTATTAGATGACATTAAAAAAATAGATTCAAAAATAGAAAAATTACAATCGGCGGCAAATGCAGAAAGTTCGCCAGGCGTAATGGGTAGTAGTATAGCAAAAAGCCAAGAAGACGCAGTTAAACAACGAAATCAAAAAATGAACGAATTAGCATCAACTCCTTCAGTAAATGATGAGCCTTCAGTTCCTGCACCAACAAGTAATAAAGGACGAATGACAGGATTAACGTATGCAGAATCATTTCAGGATGAAGAAGAATACTTAAATCCAAATAGTTTTCCTATAAAATTTATAGAAGATGCAAATATGTCAACTAATATGGAAGCATTTCCAGGAGGATCACATCGCGGTAGGGCATTTTTTAACACAACATATTTAAATTTAAGTAACAATGCAGATTTTGCAAAAATAGATTTACATATTAAAGGTGATCCGTATTGGTTTGGAAGTCCTAATAGTATACGAGAAAATGATTGGCATGATGATGAAACCAATTTCTATGCTAACTATGAATTAGGAAGTTGTGCTTTCTTTTTTACAATGAATTTTCCGTCAACATCATTAGCATCAAGAGATTCAAATTCTCAATACGGTAGTCCTTCAGAAGCAAATATGGAAAGCAAAGGAATTAGCAATCCAACTCATCAAGGAACGGCTTCTTCTATGCTAACTGGAAAGGCTATGGCAAATAACGATACTTCAAGTAAAGGATTAACAAGTCCAGAACCATGGGTACAAGAAGCAAACGGATTAGAGGCTGTTTATCTAGTTACAAATATTATAAGTAATTTTTCTAATGGACAATTTACACAACATTTATATGGATTGCGTGATTGCACAATTAATATATCTTTAGTTTATGACGAGTTAAAAGGCGACATAGACTTAGTAAAACAACATCAAGATTTTTGAAATGGATAAGGAATAATGTCAGGATCAATAGAAAGTGGTATACCTAATCGCTATAAGACAGGTGCAGGATTATATAATAAAATGTCCGGCATCTATATTGGCAAAATAAAAAAGAATGAAGATAAAGAAAACCACGGCAGAGTCTGGGTATGGATTGGCTCAACTGGATCTTCTGAAGATGATGAACGCTATTGGCTTCCTGTTGTTTATACTAGTCCATTTGCAGGAGCAACAGATCAATTAAAAGTATCACCAGGTAAAACTTATAAAGCCACACAAAAAAGTTACGGCTGGTGGGCAACGCCTCCAGATATTAATAACTATGTAATTTGTGCATTTCCTGAAGGTGTGCCGTGGGGTATATGGTTTTCTTGTTTATATCAAACCAGTACAAATCAAACAGTACCGGGTATTCCTTATGATACTACTACTGCTGGAGAGTTTCCGGCGGCTAATAAAAATAGATTATCGCAAGGTAAAAAAGATACAACATTCCCGCCACATGATATAATAAAAGCCGGACTTACTACCCAAGGACTAGAAAAAGATAAAGTACGTGGACTAACAACTAGTGGAGCAAGACGAGAAAGTCCGAGTAAAGTATTAGGCATACTAAGTCCAGGACAACATCAGTTTGTTATAGACGACGAGGATCCTGATAGTGGTATACGATTGCGTACTGCCAATGGTGCCCAAATTTATATAAATGATACAAATAATTTTATCTACATTATTAATAAAGATGGTAGCAGTTGGGTTGAAATGGATGGTGAAGGCCAAATCAATATGTATGCAAAGAATAATATTAACATACATAGTGAAGCCAATGTTAACATACATGCTAATCAAGATATACGTATGCAAGCAGATAATATTGTAGGTATAAAAGCACTTGCCGATGTACATTTAGAAAGTGTTGGCAAGATGAATATCCAATCAGGCGATAATTTAATGATAACAACGGATGCAGATGGCAATATAAAATGTGCAGGCGGATATAAAGAAACTGCAAGTAGAATTGACATGAACGGGCCACCAGCAACTGCCGCAACTAAATTATCACCTAATTCGTTAGGCGAAAATAAAAATGTAACGTCTAGCATAGCAGTAAAAGTTCCAGAGCATGAGCCCTGGAAAGGTCATATAAATCAATAATGTGGATAGGTACAGATTGTCAACAAAATGAAGTGTTTGATAAAAACACTTATACATGGCCCACCGGACAAAAATATACTGGCGAATTTACAAAAAATCCAAATACAAATAAAAATAATCCACCAATGATTCCGCATGGTAATGGTACATGTGAATATCCAGACGGAAGAAAATTTGTTGGTACATTTAATTTAGGACAACCTGTAAAAGGAGAATGGAATGTAGCAACAGATATAGTGCAGGATAACAAAATGTATACTTCTGATGGCAGAGTATACGAAGGAAATTGGAAAGACGGTAATGCTAAGTTAACATTGCATACAGGCACAATATACGAAGGCACATTTAAAGATGGACAAATAATCAAAGGCACAATGACACTTCCTTCAGGAAGAGTATGGAAGGGCGAATTTGATGAAAATATGAAACGATATTGGCACGAACCAACGTTAGAAACAGATACTCCACGTGGTAAAAGAAAATACTACGGAGATGTTAATAGTACCGGACATGAAGACGGAATAGGATATTTTACTATTGAAGATGGTACGCAAGGAGCAGGCGAATTTACTAACGGATGGTTATCGGGTATTTCTATTTTACAAAGAGCTTCCGGCGAAATATATGCTATTGATAGAAATAATAATGATAAAGAAGGACATGGCATTTATGTTTGGCCGGCAAAAAATGCATATGAAGAAGATACATGGTATATCGGAGAATTTAAAAAAACAAAACCAGAAGGATTTGCAATATTTAAAACAAGTTATGGATATACATGGATTGGCGAAGTTAATAGATCATGGATGCCAGTAGAAGGCCGCGGAAATTGGTTTAATAGATATGATCAACCTGTAGAATTGCCTATATGGATTGGTGGTGAAAAAAAGTTTGAAGGCTTCGGTACAAATATTGCTTCAAATGGAGTATACTATCAGGGAGATTGGGTTAACGGACAACGACATGGCTGGGGTATTCATACTAAACCAGATGGATATAGATATGAAGGCGAATTTAAACACGATAAAAAACATGGCAAAGGTATATTTTTTAAAGCCAAACACAACAATGTATATGAGGGAGATTTTGCTGATAATCTTCCTAATGGTAACGGCATACGTTATAATCCAGAAGGGCCCTCTGGTCCAGTTATACATAAAGGAACATTTAAAAACGGGTTGTACCACGGAAAAGGAGAAATGCGATTTAGTGATTGCACATCCTTTTTTGGCACTTGGAACAACGGTGAATTAATTAAGGAGGATTTAAAACGATATGAAGAACACACAGGAACACAATACCCAACTTGAAGCAGGTAATCTTGATAACGGTATTGGCATCAAAAAGTATAAACTTAAAAAACACGCCGGAGTTTTTAAGCATAATATAGAAAACGGTGTAGGCATTACAGAATGGCCATCGGGTGCTAAACTATACGGTTATTTTAAAGATGGCACAATAAACAGTTTAGGACTTTTTATAACAAGTAATAAATTAAGATACTATGGTAAAATAAAAGATTTCAAGCCTGTTAATAATAAACATTGGTTTGATGATAATAACAATGCAGTTAATTTTACCTTGGAAGAGTCGGTCAATATATTTGCAAAAGAAATAAGTTAAATATATGTAAGGGATATTTTAATGATAACAGTAGCACCAACAGTTGATTTTAGTATTTTTACAGCCTCAACGACTGTAAACACAACAACAAAGGCATTAATAACCAGTTTTTCATTAAGTACGGCCGGTAAATCGTTTATTTTATCGCAAACACGTTATCGCCCTGTAAGAATATATCAAAATGGCACATATCAACAAGGTTACTATAATACTACTCTTGACTTTGAATATGGGCTAACTTCAACAGAAGCATACAGAGTATACGAACAAGATGTTGCAGATGCCGCAATATTTGTTAAAAACTTTTATCCCGACACTACAACATGCACCCAAAATCAATTTGATGTGTTAGTTAGTTTATATTTCTTTGAAAGAAATTTACGAACATTTATAGGTAATTCAGGTACATACGACATACAAACTGCATTCTTATCTGGTACTGCTGAAAATTTTGCAAATATATTAATGGATACATCTGCTAATAGACAACGACATTTTAAAGAAGCAAAAATATATGCCTTAGGAGAGTATGGAGATGCGTTAACTACGGCGTGGCTTCGTAATGAAGGTATACAGTATATGCGAGCTAATTATCCGGATAATTTTCCTAGTGCGGCGAGCAGTCCAACGACCGAGCAAAAAAGGCAAGCTCGGTTATCCTATTACCGTGAAGTTCAACTTTGGCTAACAGGAATGACCGAGCTTGAAAAGCAAGATACAACTAACTTATATGATCAAGTTGTTGCAGGAACAATAGATCCACTAAAAGCCTTAATTGTTAAGTGAAACAAATTGTCCGTTTACTACCCTTTTAAACTTTTTACCAGTTTGTGAGTGGTAATAATCACCATTCTCAAGTTGTCCATGATTGAATGTACCTTCCATGTATTTCTGGCCTGGATTTCCAGCAGTATACATAACACCATATCCATCCGGACGATACCATGTTTTAACATGCTTACCATTTAAGTCATAATGTTCATGAATTACAACTCCGCCTTCGTATCTGTTACGACTTGATTCACATGGTACTCCTGGTATTGCACCTCCCCAGTGAGCAACAATACAACCTTTAAAATCATTTAGATTTGTTACAGATGTATTAGTTTTGTCCAAGTCCTCAGTTCGTTGTACAAATCGTTTGCTATTAGAACTTACGTTAGTTCCTGAGTTTGTAAAATCACGAGTCCATTTAGACCCGGTATTTGTTGCAATAACTTTCTTTGGAACAAATTTCTTTTTTGTTACTTTGTTAGCAATAACCTTACTTACAGTATTACCAGTTTTATTGCTATTTTTCTTAATAACTTTTTTAGCAACAGGCTTCCGTTTCTGTTTTTTATTCTTAATTTGTTCAAAGAATTTGTTTGTTTGCATAACCTGATTCATAGCAAGTGTCTGATTATTCCGCTCAACTACTTGAATTCTATTTTCAAGTTTTTCGTTTTTCTTAGATAATTTTGCTATTGTTTCAGATTGTTCTTCAATATAATTATTTGCAACTTTACGATTTGCTCTACAGGTGTCCATTTCATCTTTAGGAACTCTAATTAATGTAGACACTAAAAATGAATGTCCCATAAAACTTCCACCATGAAAGTTACTGTATCGTTCTAAATAGCGATCCTCAGTTGTTACATTTCCCATATATAATTCTGCTCTCATTTTAGCAAACGAATTACCTTCGGTCAATGTATCAATTACACCACCATTACCGCCAATACTAATATCTTTATGTTCTTCAATAACAGAAACATTAAGTCCACAATAACGAGCAAACGAAATCATAGCATCGTTAAATGATTCATTGAATGCATCTTTTCGTTCTGTACGTCTTGCTGACATTCCAACAAAATAAAATGCATCACCTTCTTTTGGAGTTTTTCGTAACCACGCAGGTTTTACTTCCGGTTCAGTATGATCTAACTGAGTATACGTGGATACTTTTGGTGTATTCATTGCTTGGCTCCAAGTTTTAGGGGCCTGCTTTGCTGTCGCAGTTGAACAACCAACTATAAACGGGAGGAGTAAGTATAAAATCTTATCCTTTATTGTTATTTTGTTTTTCATCTTGCCTTTATTTGCCTAAGTTTAAAAGAAAGGAGTGACCTAAGCCACTCCTGAGTGAGTTTACTGAGTTACTGTTTCCTCAAGTGGGCTAACTTCAGTTTGAAAAAAGTCATCATCGCTGATGCCTTCTTTTTCAACTATTTCCCAGAACTTAAGACTATTGACTGCCTGCTCTTGAGCGGCCGCCGTTACTGCATTACTTGCTTCTTGCTTTGCTTTAAAAACATTATGCTTGGCAGTATTACTAAATGCCTCAACAAAATGTTTCTTTGGCATTGACACAAGTGCAAAATACTTGTATCCTGGGCGTCCAACCATGTCGGCTTCACGCTCAAAATACCACTTAGTAGTACGAGCACCTTTAAGTACATTCATATGAACGAACTTGTAATAACCCCTTGAACCTACTGTTGGTGCAAGTGTGGCTCCATCAAGACCGAAACCTAATTCGGCTTCTTCATACTTTGCTTTTGCTACGGTACTCAAATACTCCATACCGGAGAACAACGCATCACGTTTCGCGGCACGTCTTGCCGATTTTTCAGTGGCGTAAAGTGAACTTACACCAGTAAAATAAATCAGATCTCCATCAAGCAATGGCTCATTCATTACCCACTCAGGACGATCAGATTGGTCTGGATACGTGATTGGTTTTAGTTGTTGAACAGTAGTATTAGGTACAACATAATTATGCCCAATAGAACCATCACTACTATATGAACTAGAACTAACAGATGGCCTTTTGTCACTACATCCGACAGCCACCAATGCAATTACCATTGCAACGAGGATATTTTTCATAACATTTCCTTTCAATTAAGGATTAACAGTTAAATTAAATGTGTTTACACGATGCAAACACTTCTGACCTCATGCAATTATTATACACTAAGCATACTCTAGAGTCAACCTCTTTTTTAATTTTTTTTCATAATAGAGCCATTTTTTTGCAAAATCACACGATTTTGTTTCATTTACCCAGGGGCCACCTAGTGTATAGTGATAAATTTTTATATTTTTAATCGGATTGTATTCGCCTACGAGGAAATTATAGTGTATAGGCATTTTACCTATAAAGGGGGTTTCGGTCCATTTAAAGTGCATTAAATCACTTGCTGGAGCATTATTAACATAAGATAATGTTAACTTTCTGCAATCAGGATGTCCGTTATTAAACAACATAAAACTTGACCAATTCTTACGTGGAAAGTCTGCATTGTGTTCATCTTTAACGCCTGAAGCAATATATTTTGATTTAGCAGGAGTATAATTATGCTGAACTACACTAACCGCTTGCATATCATTTATATAACGAAGTGTTTCCATTAGATTACATTCAACAATAAAGTCATCATCCATGAATATACTGTAACCCTCAAATTTACAAAAAGCAGGACACATAAATCGAGCAATAGTGTGATCTGTATTTTGATCCGGTGCTCGTTTTCTAGTCCACCCTGCTAGGTGATGAGGATGCATAGGAAAGATACGAGCCTCAGGATTATATGTTAAAATGCTTTCTTTACACACATCCGATACATGAGGGCGTTCATGTGTGAGTCCTATGAAGATGTTTAATTTCGGTAGTTTTTTCATTGGTAAATATATAAAATTGAAGGTACTTCGTATGGCTAAGATTCTATTTAAAGGTTACTCAACAATCGATAAGAAGATTGGAAGTACGCAACTTTTTGATTTAAATTTAGCAAAACAAGATTTAATGAACCATTTTTACACCAGACGTGGTGAACGTGTAATGGAACCAACTTTTGGTAGTCTTATCCCTACATTGTTATTTAACCCGATTAATAACGATATGGATGATATAATTTTACAAGATGCTGAATCAATTATAGATACAGATCCACGTTTTGAATTAGTTACAGCAGATACCACAATTAATGCAGATGCTAATTCAATTACATTAAACTTGTTATTAAACTATACACCAGATGATAAACAAGTAACTATGGAGTTACAATTCGACGCAAGAGCTGAAGAGGCAGTATAAATGGCAACAACATTACGACAGAAAAAACTTTTAGCCGCTGAAGATTTCACGGCTTTGTATGAATCATTTGCAAGTGCAAATTTTAAAGCATACGATTATGATAGTATCAGAGAAGCATTAATTAACTATGTACAAGACAATTATGCTGAAGATTATAACGATTGGATTGAAAGTAGTGAATTTGTTGCTTTAGTAGATTTGTTTAGTTTCATTGGACATAGTATTGCATTTAGATTAGATTTAACAACTAGAGAAAATATTCTTGATACTGCAACTAAATCTTCAAGTGTTTTAAATCTTGCAAGGTTTGTTGGATATAATCCAAGCAGATGTAATCCTGCAACCGGTTTATTAAAATTAAAAGCATTACGTACAACAGAAACCATATACGATTTTAATGGGACTGATATAGGTAATACTGATATAATTTGGGGTGATGCAAGTAACACTGATTATTATGAACAATTTATTACAGTATTAAATAGGGCATTTCAAACTATTAATCAATTTGGAAATCCTTATAAAAAAGGAACAGTTGATAACATATCAACTGAAGTATATAAATTAAATTCTAATATAGAAAAAGCAGAAGTTACATATCCTTTTACTGCTATTGCTAACGGATCTTCTCATTCATTTGAAGTTGTTAATGGATCATTTAAAGATACTGAATATTTTTACGAAGACGATCCAGATCCAAGTGCCGCAATGAGTTTATATTATAGAAATGATGGAACAGGATTTTTAAGCAAGGATACTGGATTCTTTGTAATGTTTAAGCAAGGGTCATTGCAACATACAGATTATACATTAGATAAAGCAATAGAAAACAGAGTTATAGATATTGATACTGAAAATATTAATAATACTGACGTATGGGTACAAAATATTAGTGCCGATGGTACTGTAACAACCGCAAACAAATGGACTAAAGTAGATAGCACCGAAGGTAACAATGTAATATACAACTCATTAAACAAAAACATACGTAAGATTTTTTCTGTAATTTCAAGATTAAATGATACTATTAGTATTAAATTTGCTGATGGTAACTATGGTGAAATTCCACGTAACCTAATGAGAGTGTGGTATAGAACTAGTAATGGCGACACATATGTTTTACGAAGTGCTGATGTACAAGATGTATCTATAACAATTCCATATATTGGAATTGATGGATTGTCATATGATTTAACATGCACATTTGATTTAGAGTATACTGTTAGAACTGCTACCGCAACCGAAAGTGTAGATAATATTAAACAAAATGCACCATTAGTTTATGCAAGCCAAAACAGAATGGTTTCAGCACAAGACTATACAGTATTTCCATATACTCAAAGTAGTGCCGTTAAAAAAGTAAAAGCAGTTAATAGAACCAATATTGGACATAATAGATTTTTAACATTTAACGATCCAACCGGCGTATATACTAATCTTAACATTTTTGGATCAGATGGATACATTTACAAA
>Ga0208764_10000729_pt1 | contig 21161 bp, 23 predicted proteins | sample ETNtaG_18_FD_185762 | JGI IMG/M metagenome (GOLD analysis project Ga0208764, IMG submission 185762) | Marine microbial and viral communities from oxygen minimum zone, Eastern Pacific Ocean - ETNP201302SV91 (SPAdes) (version 2) | ecosystem: Environmental > Aquatic > Marine > Oceanic ... | reverse complement strand
GTCTATTAGAGACAATTGCTTAATTACATTTAAATCAGAGTCTTCGACATCTTTAAATATTGTGTTGGTATTTATAAATTTTTTTTCTTGATGGATAAGTTTATAAAAATTTTTTTTTATTCTATAAAGATATTCTTTTCTTATATTTTCATTTGGTTGAATTTTGAATTTGATTTTGTCCAAAATTTTATTTATTAATAAATCATTGTTCATACATGAAAAATAGTAGCCTGCCTTCGACCATTATGATATTAATCAAATTATTTTTTATATTCTACTTTGCTTATATCGCCAGGTAAAATTGAATAAAATTTCTCCATAGTTTCCTCATCCAAAACTTTTCTCCATTCACCTGATTTTCCTTTATTAAAAGTTCTCCGTTCAAATAAACTTAAATTTTCCTTTAAAGTTCTTTCTTTTAACAATTTTATGTTCGAATCAATTTTCAAATATATTTTATCTGTATAACTATTATCAAACTCTAAATAATCAATAATTTTTTTTATATAAGCTTTTGAATCTTTAATAAACTCTTCATACCATAAAATTAAACAATTATTATTATTTTTTGAATAATTTTGCCATCCTATCATCCATTGATAGGTATATGAAATTTCCTCTTTAACAGATTCAATAAAACCTTCTTTAATATCCAAATCTTTTATTTTTTTGTGTAAATGATCATTTTTATCACTAATTATATGATTGTATCTACTGAACATTACGTCCCTTATATCGCGAAAAGAAATTATAATTTTAGAATTATATTTTTTTGCAATGTTTATATAACGCTCTTCATAATGAGTATGAGTCTTTAAGAAACTTAATTTATCTTTAGGAAATTTATTAAACATTTCATTAGAAATACCGTGAATGTGATCTAAGTTGGAGTTGTCATAAATACGAAAAAAAGAATTATTAGCCTGAACAGCAGGAAGTTCTCGTAATATGTCTTCAATTAGAGTTGTCCCGGATTTGGCTAATCCTGCACACCAGACTATGTGAAAATTTTTCTTAAATTTTTTTGAATATAAATCGCTTTTAAAATCTGAAGTTATTCTTTTATATAAATATTTTGGTGAATAAAAAAATAATTTGACTAAGTATCCTAATGGTCGAAGGTAGACTACTATTTTTCTCATCATCTTGTTTATTAAAGATGTTATATTGATTTTCCAATTAATTAAAAGGTATATAATAGATAAATGATAAAAAGAGTACTCATATATAATTCAGGGGGAGGAATTGGAGACTCTATACAATTGTTTCCATTAATTCTGTCCTTGAAAAATCTTTTTGAAAAATCAGAAATTTATTATCTAGGAGCTCATGAAAACCATTATTCGGGAAAATTGAAAGAATATAATATTCAAGTAAAAACTTTAAATCTGGGATTAAAATATTTTGGATTTAGATGGTGGCATTTGTTTGCAACAAAAAGAAATTTTTTGAAACTTAAATTAGATAAATTTAATCTAATTGTAGACTGCCAATCAAAATTTAGAAATACTATTATCTTAAAACAGATACCCTCAAAAGCTTTTTACTCGTCTACATTTAATAATATGTTTTGTTCTGGATTAGAAAATTCTGCCGCTAAATTTAAGTATGATTTAAAAGCAATTGATTATGATATAAAAAATATAGAAAAGAAATACTTTGATGAATCTTTAAGATTGCTGCCTGATAAAAATTATATTGGATTTTCTTTAACTCAAGGAAATGTCTATAGAAAAAAAGAATGGCCTCTAAATAATGTTATTGAAATTTCTAATAAACTTATAAAATTAAATAAAATACCTGTTTTTTTCATAGAAAAAAGAAATACAGTTCTAAAAAATAAAATAAATGAATTTGTCCCCAAAGCTTTATTTCCTGAACATGCCTCAGAGCTTGCTTCTCCAGCTCTGGTTACTTGTTTGGCGAAGAGATTAGAATTTGCAATATCTATTGATAATGGTGTAATGCATATGTTGTCTCTTGCGAAGGTTCCCATGATCACGCTTTTTGGTCCTACTGACTCAGATAAATTTGCGCCGAAATATAAAAAATCAATAATTTTAGATAGTAAAAAAATTTACAAAACAGAAAATGTTTCAGATATTACCGTTGAAGATGTTTTAACGGCAGCAAAGCTTCATTTAAACTTTTCAAGTTGAGTTTACAATCTTTATAACCTTGTCTGACTATACCTAGATAACGTGCGGTAGGTGGAACTAACTTAGTTTTTTTACACATTGTATAAGTCATTACTCTTTTTCCATTGTAGTTAAAATAAATTTTTTTATATAGAGTTGGATGTTCTTCGTAAACATCCAGTCTTTTTTCAGCAGTTTTTGAAATTAAATACAAAGCACCATAAACCTTTTTTCCAATTTTTTTTTCAATATCTGCAGCTCCATATTTGCTTCTAAAAGTCATTTGATAATTGTTGAGAGTATATTTTTTAAGGAAAGCACATTTTGGGCATCTTTTCATCATTTGTGCATGATGTAGATTGCTGCCGTAAGCAAAATAAAGTTTCATATTTAGTATTTTTTAATCAGTTGAATTTTTTTTTAATTAGACTTTCAATATCTTTTAAACATTTTAAAATCAAGCTTTTATTGGTTGATCTTATAACAATAGATACGCCAACTCTTCCTTTTTTAAAAAAAGGATAGCTACCAATTTCTAATTTTTTATACTTGATTTGTATTTTTTCCAGGGGTTTTGCAATTTCACTTTCTAAGGTACTTAAGTTTATTGTTTTACTTAATATTTTTTTTCCTCCTACAATTTTATTTTTTAAACCACCTAGCATCGATTTAAGAATTGAAGGCACTCCTGGTAAGCAAAATACATTTTTTACAATAAAGCCAGGAGCGGCACTAGAGGGATTTAAAATTAAAGTAGATTTTTCAGGTAACTTCGCCATTTTTCTTCTACCAACATTAAAATTTTTAGGCCCGTAATAATTTTCTAATAATTTATAGGCCTCTTCGTGTTTTCCGTATTTTAAATTAAATGCTTTGGCTATAGATTTTGATGTTATATCATCATGAGTAGGCCCTATTCCACCAGTAGTAAAAATATAGTTAAATCTTTTTTTTAAAAAATTAACAGTGTGAACAATCGCAATCTCGGTATCAGGAACTATTCTTACCTCTTCTACTTTAACACCAAGTTGATTGAGCCATTTAGACAGATTCATAACATTTATATCTTGTGTTCTTCCTGATAAAATTTCATTACCAATAATGATTATTGCAGCTGTTATTTTTTTATTAGCTTTTTTCATATTCTGATAATATTGATATCCAATGAAATTTAAAGAGAGATTATTGCAAGGAACCTTAATTAAAAGATATAAGAGATTTTTTGTTGATATAAATTATAAAGGCAAAACAATCGTTGCACACTGTCCAAATCCTGGCTCAATGATGGGATTATTGAATAAAAATAACAGAGTTTGGTTCTCCAAAACCGACAATTTAAATAGAAAATTAAAATATACGCTTCAGATTATTGAAGTTGAAAAAAAAATGGTAGGTATTAATACCTTGTTAACTAACAAAATAGTCTTGGAGGCTTTAAATAATAAACTAATAAATAATTTAATAAAATTTAATAATATAAAATCTGAAGTGAAATTTTCAGATAATACAAGATTTGATTTCTTGCTTCTTAATTCTAAAGAGAAATGTTTCCTTGAAGTAAAAAATGTAACTTTAACAAGAAATAAAAAAATAGCAGAATTTCCAGATTCAATTACATCTCGAGGTACTAAACATTTAAATGAATTATGTAATGCTAAAAAAAAGGGTTATCAAACTTACATATTATATTTAATTCAAAGAGAAGATTGTAATACATTTAAAATAGCTGAAGATATTGATAAGGAGTATAAAATTGCATTTAGTAGAGCTTTAAAAAATGGTGTCAGAGTCTTATGTTACGATTGCAAGTTGAATAATGAAGAGATAAAACTTAATAATCAAATTAATTATGAGCAATGATTATAAAGAATCTTTTGAACAAATTAAAATTGCAGGAAACTTGGCTGCTGAAGCGCTAGATGAGGTTACCTCTCACGTGCTTCCTGGTGTTACTACAGATAAATTGGATAAAATTTGTTATGAATTTATAAAAGATAATGGCGGTTATTCTGCGCCATTATTTTATAGAGGTTTTCCAAAATCCTGCTGCACATCGGTTAATCATATAGTTTGTCATGGAATACCAACCAAAAAATATTTAAATGAAGGTGACATATTAAATATTGATGTAACAGCAATAGTTAATGGTTGGCACGGTGACACTAGTAGAATGTTTTTTGTCGGTGAAGTTTCAACAAAAAGCAAAAATTTAGTATCCGCCACTTATAATTCTATGATGAAAGCCATTTCAATAATTAAAAGTGGTATTCATTTGGGTGACATCGGTGAAACTATTCAAACTTATGTTGAAGAAAAAGGCTTTTCCGTTGTTAGAGATTTTTGTGGTCACGGTATTGGAAAAATTTTTCATGAACCACCAAATATATTGCATTATGGAAAAAAAGGACATGGAATCAAATTAGAATCAGGAATGATATTTACTGTAGAACCTATGATAAATGAGGGCAAGTATGATACAAAATTACTTAAGGATGGTTGGACAGCCGTTACTAAAGATAAATCTTTATCGGCACAATTCGAACATACTGTTGGAGTAACAAATGATGGATTTGAAATATTTACAAAATCCAAAAAAAATTATAAACAACCACCCTATCTAATATGATTAATAGATATGCTAGAAATGAGTTAAAAAAAATTTGGGATGAAAAAAACAAATACCAGATCTGGTTAGATATAGAAATTGCAGCAGCTGAAGCTATGGAAAAGCTTAAAATAATACCTAAGGGTGTTGCTAAAAAAGTAAGGAAAAAATCAAAAATCAATGTAGAAAGAATTCATAAAATTGAAAGCAAAGTTCATCATGATGTTATTGCTTTTTTAACTTCTATTACTGAAAAAGTAGGTTCTGAAGGAAGGTTTCTTCACAAAGGTATGACTTCGTCCGATGTGTTAGATACTTGTTTTAATATTCAATTATTACAAGCGGGAAATATTATTTATAAGGATATTGATGATTTATTAAAAATAATAAAAAATAAGTCTTTAAAATATAAAAAAACTATTTGTATAGGAAGAAGTCACGGAATACATGCTGAGCCTACAACATTTGGCTTAAAATTAGCGAGCTTTTACGAAGAATTTAAAAGAAACAAAAAAAGACTAAAATATGCTATTGAAGAAATTTCAACGTGCGCTATATCTGGTGCTGTTGGAACTTTTGCCAACGTAGATCCTAAAGTTGAGACTTATGTAGCTAAAAAATTAAATTTAAAAGTTGAACCTATATCTACGCAAATTATTCCAAGAGATAGACATGCATTTTATTTTTCAACTTTAGGAATAATTGCTGGATCAATTGAAAGAGTGGCGACTGAGATAAGAAATTTACAAAAAACTGAACTACAAGAAGTTGAGGAATTTTTTGATAAAAAACAAAAAGGATCTTCGGCAATGCCACATAAAAAAAATCCAATCTTAAGTGAAAATCTAACTGGATTGGCTAGAATGGTAAGAAGTTATGTTTTGCCATCACTTGAAAATATTTCTCTTTGGCACGAGAGGGATATTTCACATTCTAGTGTTGAGCGAAATATTGGACCGGATTCTACTATTACGTTAGATTTTGCTCTTAATAGATTAAAGAATATTTTAAAAAATATGAATGTATATCCTAAAAAAATGTTAAAGAATCTTAACATCACAAGAGGATTAATATTTTCGCAAAGAGTAATGGTTGAACTAATAAAACATGGTTTTTCAAGAGAAAAAGCATACGTCTTGGTACAAAAAAATGCACAAAGATCTTGGTCTAAAAATATATCTTTTTATGAAAGTTTGTCGAAAGACCCATTGATTAATAAAAAAATTTCTAATAAAGATTTAGTGAAGATGTTTGATATTAATTATCATACAAAGAAAATAGACTTAATATACAAAAGAGTTTTTAGATAGGATGAATAAAGGAAAAAAACTTTATGAAGGAAAAGCAAAAATCCTTTATGAGGGGCCAGAAAAAGGCACAGCCATACAGCATTTTAAAGATGATGCGACAGCATTTAATAATTTAAAAAAATCTACTGTTGAAGGTAAAGGTGTTCTCAATAACAGAATCTCTGAACATATTTTAAATAACCTCAATCAAATCGGAGTAAAAACTCATTTAATTAAAAGACTAAATATGCGCGAACAGTTAGTTAGACTTGCTGAGATAATACCTATTGAATTTATTGTGAGAAATATTGCAACCGGGTCTTTAACTAAAAAATTAGGAATTCCAGATGGAACGGTTCTTTCTAAACCTCTTTTAGAATATAGTTATAAAAATGATGATCTTGGAGACCCTCTTGTAGCAAAAGAACATATAGTTGAGTTTAATTGGGCAAGTGAATCAGAGCTAGATTTAATTAAAAATCACTGTTTAAGAATAAATGACTTTATGCAGGGCATGTTTAGAGGTGTCGGAATTAAACTTGTTGATTTTAAATTAGAGTTTGGCAAAGCTGTAATTGATGGAAAAAAAGAAATTATTTTAGCTGATGAAATAAGTCCAGATACATGTAGACTTTGGGATGTTATTAGCGAAAAAAAATTAGATAAAGATAGATTTAGAAAAGATTTAGGAAATATAATTCAAGCTTATCAAGAAGTCGCTCGAAGACTTGGAATCATCCACGAAGAAACAAATATTAGCGCAGTAAATTTCGGTAAACCTAAAGCTGTAAACTTAAAGAAATAACAAATTGAAAATTTCAGCAACTGTTACTTTGAAAAAAGATGTGCTTGACCCTCAAGGTAAAGTCGTGGGCCAAACTCTAAAAAATATGGGATATGAAAATATTATTAATATTAGGCAAGGTAAATATTTTGAAATTGAATTAAATGAATCTGATGAAATTAAAGCAAAGAAAATAGTTGAAGAAATTTGTAAAAAACTTTTATCAAATATAGTTATTGAAGATTACAAGATTAATTACAAATAATGAAATCATCAGTAATTGTCTTTCCCGGATCAAATTGCGATAGAGATGTTGCTGTAGCTCTCACAAAGTTCCAAATCGAAAATCAAATGGTTTGGCATAATGAAACACAATTACCAAAATCTGATTTAGTAGTCTTGCCGGGAGGTTTTTCATATGGAGATTATTTAAGAACAGGATCTATCGCCAGCAAATCAAGAATTATCAATGATGTTATTAGGCACGGAAAAAAAGGTGGTTTGATCTTAGGAATTTGTAACGGTTTTCAAATATTAATTGAAACTGGACTCTTGCCGGGAGTTTTGCTTAGAAATAAAAAACTGAGATTTTTATCAAAAAATATCCTCTTAAAAGTCCTTAATACTAATAATAAATTTTGTTCTAATTATAAAAATAAAAATATTATTCAATTACCTATCGCTCATAATGAAGGAAATTTTTTTGCAAACAATGAGCTGTTAAAAAATCTTGAAGATAATAATTTAATTGCATTTAAATATTGTGATGAAAGAGGTAAGATTGAAAAAAATTCTAATCCAAATGGATCATCAAACAATATAGCCGGAATATTAAATCCTGAAAAAAACATTTTAGGAATGATGCCTCACCCTGAAAGATTTATAGATCCACTTTTGTCTGGAGAGGACGGCTCAATATTATTTAAGAGTCTCCTTAGACCTGAATAAATAAATGAAAATTACTCCTAAAATTATTGAAAAACATGGAATTAAACCTACCGAATATAAAAAAATAATTTCTTTAATTGGTAAAAGTCCAAATTTATTAGAATTGGGAATATTTTCTGCTATGTGGAATGAACACTGTTCTTATAAATCTTCAAAAAAATATTTAAAAACTTTACCCACCAAAAATAGTAAGGTTATTCAAGGACCTGGTGAAAATGCAGGAATTGTAGATATTGATGACAACGATGCGTTAGTATTTAAAATAGAAAGTCACAACCATCCATCATTTATTGAACCTTATCAAGGAGCTGCAACAGGTGTTGGAGGTATATTGAGAGATATTTTTACTATGGGGGCTCGTCCGATAGCAACTTTAAATTCAATTCACTTCGGAAGTCACTCTCATCCAAAAACAAAAAATCTTCTAAATGGTGTCGTGTCAGGTATTGGAGGTTATGGAAATTGTATGGGTATACCAACAATTGGCGGAGAAGTTAAATTTGATTCTACATATAACGAAAACATATTGGTAAACGCAATGGCTGTAGGATTGGTAAAAAAAAATAAAATATTTTATTCAAAAGCCAAAGGAATAAATCAGCCCGTAATATATGTTGGATCCAAAACAGGTAGAGATGGAATACATGGAGCTAGTATGGCCTCTGCAGAATTTGATGAAAATTCTGAAGAAAAAAAACCAACTGTCCAAGTTGGGGATCCTTTTACAGAAAAATTACTTTTAGAAGCATGCCTGGAACTTATGAAAGATGATTCTATTATTTCAATTCAGGATATGGGGGCAGCTGGACTGACTTCTTCAAGTGTCGAAATGGCTTCGAAAGGAAATTTAGGAATTGAAATAAATTTGGACAAAGTTCCTTGCAGAGAAAAAAAAATGACTCCCTATGAAATGATGTTATCTGAGAGTCAAGAAAGAATGTTATTAATATTAAATTCTGGAAAAGAAGAAAGTGCAAGAAAGATTTTTCATAAATGGGGTTTGGATTTTTCTATAATTGGAAAAACTACAAACTCGAAAAATTTAATATTAAATTATAATGGAAATGAAGTTGCTAATTTACCCATTAATTCATTATCAAAAGATGTTCCTATATATGATAGAAAATGGAAAAAAAACCTAAATTCAAAAAAATTAAATCCTCCTAAAAATTTTGAAAATCTAAAAATATTTGAATCTTTAAAAAAAATACTAATGAGTCCAAACAATTCTGAAAAAAGTTGGGTGTGGGAACAATATGATCATACTGTTATGGGAGATACTATTCAAAAGCCTGGCGGTGATTCTGGTGTAATTAGAATTCATGGAAAAAATAAAGGGATAGCACTTACTGTCGATTCCTCCGCTCATTATTGTTTAGCTGACCCAATTGTTGGAGGCAAACAAGTAGTTTGTGAAGCTTGGAGAAATCTTATCTCTGTTGGCTCAAAGCCAATAGCTATTACAAACTGTCTAAACTTTGGTAACCCTGAAAAGGAAAAAATAATGGGTCAGTTTGTTGAAACTATAGATGGTATTTCTCAAGCTTGTACTTATTTAGATTTTCCAGTGGTTTCAGGAAATGTATCTTTTTATAACGAAACACAGAACAACTCTATATCTCCTACTCCCACTATAGGTGCTGTTGGATTGATAAAAAATTTAGATAATATGATGACAAAAAATTTCAAAGAGATTGGAAGTTGTATATTTGTAATTGGTAAAACTTTAGGTCATCTTTATCAAAGTGAATTTTTTAGAGTAGTCATGAATTATAATGATGGATCTCCTCCTGAAATTAATTTATTTAATGAAAAAAATAATGGTTTAATAGTTTTAAACTTAATTTCAAAAAAACTTATAAATTCTATTCATGATATCTCTTCAGGTGGTTTACTTGTATCTCTAGCGGAGATGTGTATTCACGGAAATATCGGTGCAAAAATTAAAATTCCAAGAAAGGATATAGGAAAACATCAATATTTATTTGGAGAAGATCAAAGTAGATATTTGGTTGAAATTAAAGAAAAAAACAAAAAAGAAGTAAGTAAATTTTTAGAAGAAAATGGTATATATTATGAGATGATAGGAAAAACGGAAAAAGATTATTTGGATTTAGAAAAAGAATTTAAAATAGAGTTAACTGAACTAACTAAATTAAATTCTTGTTGGTTTAAAAATTATTTTGAAGAAGAATTATGAGCCTGAAATTGCAAGAAATAGAAAATTTAATCAAGGAAGCTATGCCTGATGCTGAAGTTTCTATTCAAGATTTAGCAGGTGATGAAAATCACTATTCTGCGACAATAAAATCAAAAATTTTTAATGGAAAAACTAAAATTGATCAGCATAAACTGGTATATAAAGCTCTAAAGGGAAAAATGGGAAATGAATTACACGCTTTAGCGTTAAATACAATGGAGACTAAATAATGAGTGAAGATATAAACACAAAAATAAAAGAAATATTAAAAAAACATGAAGTATGTTTATTTATGAAAGGAACTCCCGATGTTCCTCAATGTGGTTTTTCAATGGCCGTATCGAATGTTTTAAAACATTTAAATGTAAAATTTAATGGAATAAATGTACTTGAGGATCCTGAAATTCGTGAAGGAATAAAAATATTTAGCGATTGGCCAACTATTCCTCAATTATACATAAAGGGAGAATTTATAGGTGGATGCGACATTGTTAAAGAAATGTTCGAGAAAAAAGAACTGCAATCTAAACTAGAAGAAAAAAAAATTCCTTATAAAAATTAAAAAAATTACTTATAAAAAGTTCTAATTTTTTTACTTATGTATTTTCTAAAAAGTTTTAAAAAAGATGTTTTTTCTATATCTTTATATCTAATATTATCATCAACCTTATAATCAATTTTTTCTTCCCATATCAATTCAATAACTAAACTCTCTCTGAATATCTTCTCGAATAATTTAGCAGTAGATACAGTAATAAATGGTTCAATTAATTGGTTTCTTTTAGAAGCTATTAATTGATTTGATGTATCGTCATAATGAAACCACCAAATATGATCTTTTTTATTCTCAAAAACTAAATTATCTCCCAATCTTGATGGTAGTTCTATATAACCTTTTGATGTTATCCTTTCTAATTCTTTTATGAAAAATTGAAAATCTTCGATGTGTTCAATTACGTGGCTAGCTATAACAAAATCAAATTCCTTATCTCTAAATGGTAAAACTTTATTTTTAATTTGAATAAATTTCTTCTCTTTGTAAAAATTTGAAAAATCTTGAACATCAGCAATTACAGATGCTTTGGGGTGAGCTCTATACCCACAACCAATATCAAGTATTTTCCACTTAGAATTTTCTTCTATAATATTATTTACAAATTTTATTGAAGTTCTTTTTATCAAATTAAATTATTTTATCTAGAATAGTATTCCACTACTAAATTTGGTTCCATTATTGATGGATAAGGTACTTCAGAAAATTTTGGAACTCTTATTAATTTAGCGATCTTATTTTTTTCATCCATTTGAATATAATCAGGAATTTCTCTTTCTTTGCTAACTAGAGCTCCAGCTATCATAACCAATTCTTTTGATTTATCTTTTATTTCTACTGTATCTTTTTCACTAACTAAATAACTTGAAATATTAACTTTTTTTCCATTTACCTTAACGTGTCCATGATTAATTAATTGCCTAGCTGAAAAAACCGTTATAGCAAATTTAGCTCTATATATTACTGTATCCAATCGTCTTTCGAGTAAACCAATGAAATTTTCAGTAGTATTGCCTCTCTTTTGCAATGCCTTACGATAAACATTTCTAAATTGGCGTTCATTCATGTTGCCATAATAAAATTTTAATTTTTGTTTTGCTTGTAATTGTGTACCGAAATCTGAAGTTTTTCCTCTTGATGATTTTCCATGCTGACCAGGTTTATAATTTCTAGTATTAAATGGACTTTTTGGTCTCCCCCATAGATTAACTTTGAGCCTTCTATCAACCTTATGTTTAGATGCTATTCTTTTTGTCATATTTTATACAACGTGATTTATAAACAATGAAAATCTTTTGTCAATTCAGCTTTTCTTATTAAATTCATTCAAAGTTGAGAAAATTCCAAGTAAAATACGTATTTCTTGTTCAGATAAATTTAATCTATGAAAAATATTATTAATATTCCTAATCATACTTTGTCTCTTATGATCAGGCTGTAAAAATCCTTTTTTGTCTAAACCATCAATAATAAAATTTAAGAATTTATTCACTTCAGATTTTTTTGCAACTAAACTTTTATAGCCAGTTTTATATTGAGATTTTTTTTTCGAAAAATGTTGAAAAAGTTCAAAGCAAAAAATTATTGCACTATGAGATAAATTTAGTGAACTAAATTTTTTATTACTTGGTATCTTAACTAAACAATCGGCACAATTAATTTCATCATTTGATAAACCTGAGGATTCTGGTCCAAAGAGAATTCCTACTTTTCTTCCTTTTTTTATCTTTGTTTTCAAATTTGAAACTGAAATAATTTTTTTATTAATCTTTCTTATTCTTGATGTGCTAGCAAAAATAATATCTAAATCTCCAATTGATTTTTCTACTGAATCATAAATTTTTGCTGATTTTAAAATATCTTTAGCTCCAACAGAAGTTGCCAGGGCTTTTTGACTTGGCCAAGCACATCGTGGCTTTACTATTCTTAAATATCTAATATTAAAGTTTTTTATAGCACGTGCTACTGAGCCAATATTTTCACCCATTTGGGGTCTTACCAAAATAAAGTAAATATTGCTCAAACTCATTAATTATTTGCGGGAGCTTTCTCCTTATATAATTTATAATCTAAGCTATCTATTAACGCCTTAAATGAAGCTTCTATAATGTTTGGAGAAACACCAATTGTAAACCAACTTTTTCCTTCTCTGTCAGTGCTTTCAATTGAAACTCTTGTTGTAGCATTAGTTCCAGTATTTAAAATTCTAACTTTATAATCTACTAGTTTTAAATCTTTTAAATATTTTGAATATTTGCCAACATTATCTACATTTGATCTTATGGCATTGTCTAACGCATTCACTGGGCCATTTCCAGATCCTTCACAAACTATTTCTTTACCATCAACCAAAATATGCGCTTTCGCAAATGAATTAATTTTCTCATTTGATTCTTTTTTAACTGAAACATCGTATTTAGAGATTGTTAAATATTTTGGTATTTCTCCTAAAAGTCTCCTAGCTAATAATTCAAATGAAGCATCAGCTCCATCATATGAGTAACCAACAAACTCTCTATCTTTAACTTCGTTTAACAAAGTTTGAACTTTAGGATCGTTTTTATCAACTTTAATTCCATATTTATTTAATCGCGACAATATATTAGATTTTCCAGCTTGATCAGAAACAATAATGTTTCTTACATTTCCTACTAAGCTAGGATCTATATGTTCATATGTTTTTGGATCTTTTGTTACAGCTGACACATGAAGACCACCTTTATGAGCAAATGCAGAAGGCCCAACATACGCTGCTCTTCTATTTGATTTTTTATTCAATATTTCGTCCAAAAGTCTTGAACATTCGGTCAGTGTTTTTATTTTATCTTTATTTATTTTGATTTCAAAACTATCAGAAAAAGTTTTCTTTAAAACTAAAGAAGGTAGTAATGATATTAAATTTGCATTTCCGCATCTTTCTCCAAGTCCATTGATGGTGCCCTGAACTTGACGTACACCAGCCAAAACAGCTGTTAAAGAGTTAGCAACAGCATTTTCTGTATCGTTGTGAGCGTGTATACCAAGATTTTTTCCGGGAATTTTCTTGATTACCTCAGCTACTATATCACCAACTTCATTAGGAAGTGTTCCTCCATTAGTATCACAAAGAACAATCCATCGAGCTCCTTCATCATAAGCTGATTGAATACAATTTAATGCATAAAGTGGGTTTTTTTTATAACCATCAAAAAAATGTTCAGCATCAAACATAAATTCTCTTTTATTTTTAACAAATAATTTTGCAGATTCTTTTATATTTTCTATATTTTCTTCTTTACTTATTCCTAGAGCCACGTCCACATGGAAATCCCAAGATTTTCCTACTAAACAGATGGCGGGAGCCTTTGTATTCAACAAAGCAGAAAGGCCAGGATCATTATCAGCGCTTCTTCCTGCTTTTTTTGTCATTCCAAAAGCAGTAAGAACTGTATTTCCTAATTTCGGAGGATTATTAAAAAAAGTAGTGTCCAAAGTGTTTGCTCCGGGCCAGCCTCCTTCTAAATAATCTACTCCAAGATTAGATAAAGCTTTTGCAATTTTATTTTTATCATCTATAGAAAAATTAACGCCTTCGGTTTGAGCACCATCTCTAAGAGTAGTATCAAAAATATATATTTTTTCTTTGCTCATTTATATTTCCACATTGTTTTATCTTCTTTGTCTATAATTATTACACCGTTATCTTCCAATTCCTTTCTTATAAGATCCGCTAGTTTATAATCTCCTTTTTTCCTAGCAACATTTCTATCCTTAATTCTTTTATTAATAATAGACTCATCAAATTTAGATTTAGATTTTTTAAAATTTTCCCATGTTTGTTTATCTTCTTCAAGTAAACCAATAAGTTTACATGCTGCTAAAAATTTTTTTCTTGATGATTTATTTCCTTTTGAGGACTCATCATAAAGCATATGAATTTTAGATATATATTCTGGTGTATTTAAATCCTCTAGAAGCGGTTTTAACAAATCTTCATTTATTTCTTCTGAATTGTTTTTTTCAAATTGATTATACCATTTATCCAATGTGTTTTGACTATCATTGATTAATTTTTCATTCCAGTCTAATGGTTGTTTGTAATGAGCGCTTAAAAGAGCCAATCTTACAACTTGTCCATTTATATTTTCGCTTAGCTTGTTTATAGTTACGATATTGCCAATTGATTTAGACATTTTTTCTTTATCAAAAGTGACAAAACCATTGTGCATCCAATAATTAGCAAAATTTTTACTCTTGTTAGCACAACATGATTGCGCAATCTCATTTTCATGATGTGGAAAAACAAGATCTAGACCGCCACCATGCAAATCGAATTTTTTTCCTAAAAATTTTTCACTCATTACTGAACATTCTAAATGCCATCCAGGTCTTCCTCTTCCCCATGGAGAATCCCACCCTGGATCTTTATCATCTGAAGGTTTCCATAAAACAAAATCTAGAGGATTTTTCTTATACTTAGAAATCTCAACTCTTGATCCAGCTATTAATTCTTCTGAATTTTTATTAGAGAGTTTTCCATAATTCTTAAAAGAAGAAACAGAAAAATAAACATGTTTTTCTTTTACATAAGCATGTTTATTTTTAATCAAATTAGTTGTCATATTTATCATTTCCTTAATATGCTCAGTTGCTTTTGGTTCAAGAGTAGGCTTCAAGCAATTTAAGTAGGTACAATCTTTGTGAAAACTCTTTGTAATAGTTTCAGTAAGTTCATTTATACTTTGGTTTTTCTTTTTTGAAGATTCAATAATTTTGTCATCTATGTCAGTTATATTTCTTACGTAAGTAATGTTATTTTTTCCATAGATTTTTTTTAGAAGTCTAAATAAGACATCAAAAATAACTAAAGGTCTTGCATTTCCTATGTGCGGAAAATCATAAACAGTGGGTCCGCATACATACATCCCAACTTTATTTTTATTTATAGGAATAAATTTTTCCTTTTTCCTAGATAGTGTATTAAAAAGATTTAAATTTTTAGTCATTTTTTATTTTGCATACTGGTATTGGTTCCATTTTATGCATATTTCTATTTCTAATTTCTAAATATTTTTTGTAGTTTGGGCTATTCGGATCCATCATAGCTTTTTCCAGATCTTGATATGACATACCTAGTTGGCTTATGTCTGGTCTGCCGTCTTCCCATAATCCATCCGTTGGATCAGCATTAATGATTTCTTTATGTATTCCTAAGTGTTCGCCCATATCCCAAATTTGGGATTTTGTGCAATCTGCTATAGGAGATATATCAACACCACCATCACCATACTTTGTATAAAAACCAACTCCAAAATCTTCTACTTTGTTTCCTGTTCCAACAACAATTCCATTATTCGCAGCCGCTACTTGATAAAGCGTTACCATTCTCAATCTTGCTCTTGAGTTTGCCATTCCATGATCACTTCTAAAATTAGATAATGAACTTTTAAATGTTTCAAAAAGTAAATCTAAATTTATCAAATGATCTTCTATATTTTTAAATTTTTCTTTAAGCCATTTTTTATGTTTAAGACTAAGATCGTGTTGTTCTTTTATTTGTTTAATTGGCATAGAAAGAACTATAGTTTTTTTTCCAGTAAGAGCACAAATAGTGCTAGTGACTGATGAATCAATCCCTCCTGAAATACCTATCACTAAACAATCTGGTTGTTTTGGCATTGATTTACAATAATCAATAAGCCATTTTTTTATATAATCAATTCTTTTAGAAGTTTGCATAAATATTAATATCCTATTCTTAAAATAGATCTTAATAATTAAAATTCAATTATTAAGATGCTGCTTTAATTATATTCTTTGAATATTGGGAGTTTTTCTTAATTTCATCAGAGATTAAGAATGCTAACTCTAATGCTTGATTAGCATTAAGTCTTGGATCACAATGTGTATGATATCTATGTGATAAATCTTTTTCTGATATTTTTTGAGCGCCACCGGTACATTCAGTAACATTTTGACCAGTCATTTCTATATGAAGTCCACCTGCATAACTGCCTTCAGCTTTATGAACCCCAAAAACCCTTTTAACTTCTTTAACTACATTGTTAAATGGCCTTGTTTTAAATCCTGTTGCAGACTTAATAGTATTTCCATGCATTGGATCACATGACCAAACCACATTTAACCCTTCTTTTTTTATAGATCTAATTAATTTTGGTAAATGTTTTTCAACATTGTCAGCTCCAAATCTTGATATAAGAGTTATTCTTCCAGATTCATTTTTTGGATTCAAAATATTACAAAGTTTAACCAATTCTGCATCTTTTAAAGTTGGTCCACATTTTATACCAATAGGATTTTCTATTCCTCTACAAAATTCAACATGCCCACCATCTGGCTGTCTTGTTCTGTCACCTATCCAAACAAAATGAGCTGAAGTATCATGATATTTTCCTGAAGTTGAATCTATTCTTGTCATATATTGTTCAAAAGGTAAAAGTAAAGCTTCGTGAGAAGTGTAAAAATTTACTGTTCTTAATCTTCTATTATGATCTGGGTGTAAACCACACGCTTCTATAAAAGATAATGCATCACTTATTTTATCTTCTATTTCTTTAAATTTTTTTCCTTCTGGACTTTTTTTAATAAATCCTAAATTCCATAAATGAATTTTTTTTAAATCAGCAAATCCTCCCCCAGACAAAGCTCTTAGCAAATTTAATGTGGAAGCAGATTGTGAATAAGCTTTAAATAATCTTTTGGGATCAGGTTTTCTTGCTTTCTCATTAAATTCAATTCCATTTATATTATCCCCTAAATATGCAGGAAGTTGTTTTCCGTTTTGAACTTCAACGGGTGAGCTTCTGGGTTTTGAAAATTGTCCAGCTATTCTTCCTACTTTAATTACTGGCAAAGATGCTGAGAAAGTTAGTACTAAAGCCATTTGCAAAATCACTTTAAATGTGTCTCTAATATTATCTGGATGAAATTCTGCAAAACTTTCGGCACAATCACCACCTTGCAAAAGAAAAGCTTTGCCTTCAGCTACTTGAGCAAGTGAATTTTTTAATGTTCTTGTTTCTCCAGCAAATACCAAAGGAGGAAATGAACTTACTTTTTTTAAAACCATAGAAAGTTCCTTCTCATCCTCATATTTAGGAATGTGCTTAACTGGATAATCTCTCCAACTATTTAATGTCCATTTTTTCATACTCAACCTAAGGTATATATAATGTATACAAGCCAAAAAACCAAGTTTGATTATATCAAGTAATAGAGTCTTTTTTTATTCAACAGTTACTGATTTTGCTAAATTTCTAGGTTTATCTATGTCACAATTTTTTAGTAAAGCTACGTGATATGCTAATAGTTGAAGAGGAATTGTACTCAAAATAGGTGTTAAATTTTCATTTATCATTGGTAACTCTAGAGTAAATCTTACATTTTCACTAATAATTTTATTATTTTCATTTGTTATTAATATTACTTTTCCGCCCCGAGCAATTACTTCTTGCATGTTAGAAATTGTTTTTTCAAAATATCTATCTTTAGGAGCTAAAATTACAACTGGCAAACCTTCCTCTATTAAAGCCAAAGGACCATGTTTCATTTCTCCCGCAGGATATCCTTCTGCATGTAAATATGACAATTCTTTAAGTTTTAAAGCGCCCTCTAACGCTATTGGAAAAGATAAACCCCTTCCTAAAAACATAGCTCCTTTTGCTTTTAAAAAATCCTTAGCAATAATTGGTACATTGTTATGACAATAATCTAATGTTTTTTTTATTAAGACAGAAAGCTTTTTAATGCTATCAATTTTTTTTTCATAATCTAATTTAGAAATTTCTTTTCTCACATCAGAAATTTTAATAGCCAAAATATAAAGTACTAACATTTGACCTATAAAAGCTTTAGTAGAAGCAACTCCTATTTCTGGCCCAGCATGAATGGGCAAAACAAAATCTGAAGATCTTGCTATAGAACTTTCGACCACATTAACAATAGAACAGGTTTTTACTTTGTTTTTTTTACATAAATCAAGAGCTGCAAATGTATCCGCTGTTTCTCCTGATTGAGATACAAAAACATATAAGTGTTTTTTATTAAACTTTATTTTTCTGTATCTAAATTCTGACGCTATATCTATTTCGATTGGAATGTTTGTAAGTTCTTCAAACCAATATTTTGCTGTAGCACAAGAGTGATATGCAGTTCCACATCCTACCAAGATTATTTTTTGAATATCTTTTGGAGTAATAGGAAAATTATATAGATTTATATCTTTCCTTAAATTGTCAACATATTCTTTAACACATGTTTTGACTGTAATGCTTTGTTCATTAATTTCTTTTGACATAAAATCTTTATAATCTCCTTTTTCAGCAGTATGTTTATCATTTGAGAGTGTTAAAATTTCCTTATTTATTTTTTTGTTTTTTGAATTATAAAAATCTATTTTATCATTCGTTAATATACATACATCTCCATCATCTAAATATGTTATTTTATTTGTCATGGATTTTAATGCATAGGAATCAGATCCCAGATAATTTTCCTCTGGGCCGTATCCAACAGCAAGTGGGCTTCCTCTTCTTGCTCCTACAACAATATTATTATATTTTTTAAAAAGAATCCCTAATGCAAAACTACCATTGAGTGTTTTTAAAGTTTTATTAATTGCTTTTACTAAATCATAATTTTTTAAAAAATCTGTAAGAAGAAAAGTAATAACCTCGGTATCTGTTTGTGATTTAAATTTATAACCTTTTTTTTCTAAATTTTGTTTCAAATCATTAGAATTTTCGATTATTCCATTGTGAACTACTGAAACTTCATCTGAAGAATGTGGATGAGCATTAACTTGACTTGGAACCCCATGGGTTGCCCATCTAACATGACCTATACCTAAAGATCCATTAGATGGAGTTTTAAGCAACATTTTTTCTAAACTATCAACTCTACCTGTGCATTTTTTTTCATTAATTTCTCCATTAACTATTGTCGCTATTCCTGCTGAATCATAACCTCTGTATTCTAATTTTTTTAAAGAATTAATTATATTTGATGCTACTAATTTATTACTTGCTATTCCTATTATTCCACACATTATTTTCTTTTATAATTTTTTATTTCTATTTGATTTGATCTTGTTAAAGCAAGAGATTTATTTTTAACATTTTTTGTTAAAGCAGATCCGGCTCCAACTACAGCTTTCTTTCCAATTTTAATAGGAGCCACTAATGAAGTATTTGATCCTATAAATGCACCGTCAGAAATCTTAGTTTTATTTTTTTTTTTACCATCATAATTACACGTAATAGTTCCAGCACCAATGTTAACGTTTTTACCAATTGATGCATCACCGATATAGGATAAATGATTAATTTTTGAATTTATTCCTATTTTGCTTTTTTTTACCTCAACAAAATTTCCAACTCTTGAACCTTTAGATAGTACTGTGCCTGGTCTTATTCTTGAAAAAGGACCAACATTTACATTTGACTCTAAAGTTGCTTTTTCAATATGTGTGAAAGGTAAAATTTCAACATTATTTCCTATTTTTGTTTTTTCTCCAATTACAACATAAGGATTAATAGTCACGTTCTTTCCAAATTTAGTATCTTCTGACAAAAATACTGTCTCGGGTGATTTTATAGTTACGCCCATTTTCATAGCCTGATTCCGCAATTTTTCTTGTTTATATTTTTCTGCTAAAGCTATTTTTTTTTTGTTTATTGATGTCATTAAGATTTCTCTTTACATTAATATAAACTTTGTAATAACTCACAAAATATTTCTTAATAATACTTATTAAAATGAGTCAAAAATTAACAGTTTTATTCGATTTAGACGGAACATTAGTTAACACAGCTCCGGATCTTATGCATGCTCATAATTACGTAATGAAGAAATATGGCTTTGAAGAGAGAAAATTATCCGACATTAAAAAACTTGCCGGCAGAGGATCAAAAATAATGTTGACAAAATCTATGCACGATATGGCCGAGCTTACAGGTAAAATTAAAAAAACGGATGACATAGTAGAAGAAATGACAAAAGAATTTGTGGATTTTTACAGCAAAAATATAGTTAAAGAAAGTTCTTTAAAAAAAGGTGTTTTAGATTTTCTGAATTGGTGTAAAAAAAATTATATTTCAATGGCTGTTTGTACAAATAAGCAAGAACATTTATCTATTGATCTTCTTAAAAAAATTAAAATTTATCATTTTTTTGACTACGTTTCTGGGGGAAATACTTTTGAATTCAACAAACCAAATCCTAGACATTTAACGGAGACTATTGAGATTATAGGTGGAGATACAAAAAAAAGTTTAATGATTGGTGACAGTGAAACTGATTCTAATGCTTCAAAAGCAGCAAATATACCTTTTATATTAATAGAGGACGGCTATACGGAAAAAAAAACAAACGAAATATATCACGATCACTTAGCTAAAGACTTTGTGGGTCTGGAAAAAATTATTGAGAAATATTTATGATTGAGTTCAAACTTTTTTTTGCTCTTATAAGTTACTATTTTGTAATGTTTGCCACACCAGGACCAAACAATGCTATGTTAACTGCATCTGGTATTAAGTTTGGTTTCAAAAGAACTCTTCCACATGCTTTTGGAATTCCTTTTGGTCATATAATTCAAATAAGTTTGGTTTGTTTTGGTTTGGGTACCTTATTTCAGAAATACCC
>Ga0208764_10000728_pt1 | contig 21207 bp, 17 predicted proteins | sample ETNtaG_18_FD_185762 | JGI IMG/M metagenome (GOLD analysis project Ga0208764, IMG submission 185762) | Marine microbial and viral communities from oxygen minimum zone, Eastern Pacific Ocean - ETNP201302SV91 (SPAdes) (version 2) | ecosystem: Environmental > Aquatic > Marine > Oceanic ... | reverse complement strand
CGCCAGTTTACTTGTATTCCGAAGAATATGTTCTCCTTGACTTGCATGTTTAAAGCACGCCGCCAGCGTTCGTCCTGAGCCAGGATCAAACTCTCCATTGTATTTGTTTGATATATTATCGTCTAATTGACTCTCAAAGTTTATATTGGACCACGCATACCAAATTATCAAAAAACATCTGCTTTGCAATAAATATTAAGCGAGCAAAGCCGCGCAAATTAGCTTTTATTATATACGGTGTCAACACCTAATCATAAACGAGATGAAATAATTAATTATTTATTAAATTAGGCTCCATAAAATCCATAAAAGAATCTATGGGGGTTTCATCCATAGCCTCTTGGATATGATTCCGAAATAATAGTTGATTTGCACTATCGACATCTTGATATGTTTTTAATATAGTCCCGAGATAAATACTTAACGAAAGCACAGCCGGTGTATAAATCAAATATTTGTTCTTTGAACTTAATCTGACATTATCAGGAAGACCATATGATGAAGGATTATTAGGCAATTGGTTTGCATCAAGCTGATATCCTGCACCTTGCGGTATCAATTCATTCCGATTATCAGTAAAAGATAAATCTCCAGATTGATTTAAATCTGTTTTAGTAGAGGCCAATGAAGCTACTAGTAAAAAAGATACTAAAGCCCCTCCAGCATTTCCCCATTCTTGAAGATATGCCCGCCCGCCTCCAGGAAAGATTGAAGCAGTTAAAGTCTGCCATTTGTTTTTCATAGGTACTTCTGCGGCATTATCTATAGTTTGCATAATAGGGGCGATTAAAGAACTATAATGTCGATGGCTGAATCTTTCATTTGCCGATAAAAAGGCTTGCCTAGCAGCAACCCATTCTAAGTCATTAAGAAATATATAACCTCTCAAAGTAATAAGATACGGATCAGTTTCATTCTCTGTCTCTTCTAAAATTGTATCATAATCCTCTTGATAATATTTTATTAATAGCTTACGATAATAGGCCGCTCTATAAATACGATCATTCTCATCTGTTAAGTTAATGACTTCATCATAATATCTGTTTGCCAATGCTTGATTTCCAGATAAGTCATAACTTCTAGCAATATGGTATAATATTGGAATTTCAAGACTATCACTGGGGAATTTATAAAGATATTGAAATAAACTTAGTAAGGCTCTTTCATAATGCTCGCCATTAATTAGAAAGTCGCAAAAAGATAACAATTCTTGCTTTTGAAAATTCGAGTGCTCTACCCAATCATCTTTTATTTCATCAACACTGCGATAATTTTGACTATATATAATACAAATAGAAAATAGCAGAACTATTATAATCCGAGGTTTTTCAAACATAATTTATATATCCTCCCCTATGAGGATATATAAATATAGTATACGAAAGGAATAAAAACTATAGCTAGAAGAAAATCAAAAGAAATCTTCTAAAAAAATTATTTTAATTCTTTAAAATCCAATGAAACTGAATTTACGCAATAACGTAATCCAGTAGGGTTCGGGCCATCAGTAAATACATGCCCTAAGTGAGATTCGCATCTTGCACAAAGAATTTCTACCCGAGTCATGCCCAACGTCTTATCTTCTTTTTCAATAATTCTATCTTTTTCTAAAGCTTGATAAAAACTTGGCCAACCCGTCCCAGAATCAAACTTAGTTTCTGAACTAAATAACTCATAGTCACATCCTGCACAACTATAAGTACCATCTTCTTTGTGGTTATAGAATTTTCCCGTGAAGGCCATTTCAGTACCTTTTTCACGTAAAATTTTATACTCTTCAGGGGTTAAACAAGTTTCCCATTCAGAATCAGATTTTAAAATTTTTTTACTCATATCAATTTTTTCCTGTTTTTGCTGCGCACTTAATGTAACAATTAAAAAAAATATTAATTTGATAAAAGATTTCATGATCAATAAATACTATAATGAATCAGGATCTGCCGGTGTAAATGGAGGAGGCGGTTTAGCACCCCAAAAGGTAGGACGCGTTTGCAAATTATTTAATACATTTTCATTTGTCATAAATACTTCAGCTGTATTGGGCATCCTAACATAACATCTTTGCCAATCTGAGCTAGATCTCCCAAATATAGCTTCTTCCAATTTTTCATTATTGTATCCATAAAAAGTAAGTTTTAATCCTAGACTATCATCTACATTAAACTTCTTCCACTTCTTAGAATTATTTGACACCATAGATTCTCGCTTCACACTTAAAATTTTATTTTCAATGTCATCAATTCGATTTATTTGAATCAGCAAGGAATCGTTTCCTATAATCTGCCAAGAAGTATCTTTTCTCTGAATAGAGATAAACAATGAGTCTTTTTGAATTTCAAATTTATTGACTTCATCCATGATAACTGAAAATACATTAGTAGATTTTGTGATGTGCCTTTTTTGCCGAGATTGACTAATAAAGAACAATACAATAATTAAGCCAAGAGCTCCTAAAAGGATTTTTATGCTCTTAGTCATACATTTCCTCAATCAATTTCATAGTTCTTTTATGCATTTGTAAACGCCAAAAACCAAATCCTACAATTAGCAAAGAAGGCAATAAACCATTTATCCATTTCCAAGTTGATCTGGCATCATCCGTTACTAATTCCTCATTTAATGAGCGATCAGTTATTTCTCTTGAACGTAATGCCATCAAATCTTTATCTCCCATTAAAAAATCTATTGCATTCATCATAAATATATGATTCTCAGGCACGGCTCCACCACCATCATCTGTTAAGAATCTATTATCTGCCACCAAAATAAGCTGACTTATAAGACCCGTCTCATTACTAGTTAGGTCAGACCTAGCAGCGACCACTTTCCCAGGCTGGTTTAAATTCTTTAATTGAGGATTTTGTTTTGGATCAGGGCTTAAATTATAAAAACCAGTCATCACCCCAGATTTATTTGATGAAGAAAACAATGGAACCCTATTAACATTCACCCCAACAGAATCAAATTGAATTTCCGTTGAGAAAAATACATGCACCTGCTCTAATCCGCTCACTAGCGATTCTTCTTTATTAAAGGTTCGAATAATTGGCAGAAAGGGATATTCCATTGGAACATTCATGCGCATAAATCCCATATCTTGCATAACATTGACTCTTCCACAATTCTTATCCAAAATAAGATTTTCAGTTAAAGTAAATCCATAGAGTCTTAATAAATCAAAAATATCAGATTGAAAAACCTCAGCTCTTTGTGTTTGAAGATCGACTGATAAAGGGTTTAAGGCTACGAATATATTTCCACCATTATTAATAAATTTATTTAAATGATCATATTTTTTCACATCTAATGAGTCTTTAATTCCAGTTAAGATTAATACATTAATATTATTAGGAATCTCATTAGATAAGTCTAAAGGCCTTACTTCGTATCGTTGCCGTAAAATCTGAGAAAAAGTATTGGTTTGAATATCATCATTATCTGGCTCAACCATGCCTACAAATTTTTTATCTTTTTCAACAAGTTTTTTTATCCGAGTAGTAATTTCATACTCTAAACCAGTTGTAGATAAAACTACAGGTATAACTTCACGTTTATCTTCAAAGTATATTGCAACACCCATAAACACTTTTTTAACAACTGCCTCATCTTTTTCTATAACCTGCAGTTGAACAGGTTGGACTCCAGATTTCTGAGCTTCTTTTTCTAATTCATCATCAGAATCAGGTACAAAGAATTCAAAACGTATTTTCCCCTTTGATATTGCTGCATATTCTTCCAAAATGTCCTGAAGGTAACGTCTGTTATTCCCATATTCACCAGGAAGGTTTTCTGAGAAATACACCTTAATATTTAACAAATCATCTATTTTTTTAATGACCTGTTCAGTCGATGAAGATAAGGAATACATTTTTGTATCTGTAAAATCATAACGTTTATACCAATTACGAGCAATTAAATTCAATAATAGAATTGCAACTAATAGAATTGCTGCTGGTAATACCATTGACTTTCTATAATCAAAATTCAACATTAGTTCCACCTCCTTGACTCTAATGACTGAACAGTCATAATCAAGAAAAAGCCAATAACTGAAAGAAAGTAAATAATATTTCTAGAATCAATAACACCACGAGAAATATTTGAATAATGATAATCCACACTTATATATTGAACTATACCAGCCAAATTTGGTGGAACTAAAGGAAGAAAAAATCCCATAAGAAAAAAAATAAGTACGATAAACACACCAATGATAAATGCCACTACTTGATTATCAGTTATGCTACTTGCAAATGTCCCTATTGAAGCATACATAGAGCCAACCAATGCCAGGCCAATATATCCTGTAAATAAAGCTCCATAATCAATTGTGGTGCCAAATTTTACTAAAGTAATAAAGTGTATAATTGTTGCTAATAAGCCTAGAAGTATCAATACAACTGCTGCAAAATATTTTCCAAGAACAAACTCATGCGTTTTAATTGGTAAAGTTGCAATAGTTTCCATTGTACCAATATTATTTTCTCTTGCAATAAGACCCATGGAAATAGCAGGTATAAATATGAGATACACCATTGGAACAATGCTAAATAAAGACCTTAGATCTGATTGATTATAAAGAAAAAATGTACTTGTAAAAAAATATCCGTTAAAAATGGAAAATATTACCAAAAATATATATGCCATTGGGCTATTAAAAAAACCCCGTATTTCTCTTTGAAAAATTGATCGCGTATTATGCATCGGCTTTACCTTCCATCGTTAGCTTTCGAAAGATATCTTCCAAATCAGTTGTAGTTGGAGTCATTTTTAGAATTATCCACCCTGAACTAACTGCATAATTAAATAAATCCTCTCTAGGGTCTACTTCCTGTGTATACTCAAGTTGGATTAAATGATGATCCTTCTTTTCTTCAATATTTGATACATCAATATTTGGAACTGCTACCGATAAGTCTTTTAATGATTTTTCATTCGTATTACGTACTTCAAGATTTAACAATGTATTCCCTCTAAAACTGCTCATTAATTCATCATTTGTACCATTTGCAACTATTTCACCCTGATGAATTATCATTATCCTATCAACTGTTGCTTGTATCTCCTGTAATATATGGCTTGACATAAGTACCAGCTTTTCACGCCCTAAACTCTTAATTAATTCACGTATCTCTACAATCTGATTTGGATCCAATCCAGTAACAGGCTCATCTAATATTAAAATTTTGGGATCATGGATCATCGATCCTGCTAAACCTATGCGTTGTTTATATCCCTTTGAACAAGCTGACACCTGCTTATGCACTACTCCCTGCAATCCACAACGATCAACAACTCTAGTTAAAGCTTCACGAAAACTTTTTCCGGTTATATTTCGAACTCTTGCAATGAACTCAAGGTATTCATAAACAGACATTTCAGGATACAAAGGATTTAGTTCAGGTAAATACCCTATTTGCTTTTGAATCTCAAAAGCGCTATCACTGATATTTAAATCATTAATCTCTACGTTTCCCGCAGTTGGAACTAAATAACCTGTAAGCATTTTAAGAGTTGTAGTTTTACCAGCTCCATTCTCACCTAAAAAGCCAACTATTTCTCCATCATCTATCTGAAAGTTTATGGATTTGACAGCTTTAACATCGCCGTAGTTCTTAGACAAATCCTGTACTTTAATCATTAAATATTACCTCCTGATATTTAATCTAAATTCAATAATACTCTATTTAATAAAAAATGTTCCCAAATCGGGGCAAAAAGATATAAAAAATTACAAAATTGTCAAAAAGGAATGTTATATGTTGTTTGTTGTATCAATTTCAATTGCTAAAAGAAATATTGTCTTTATAGATACCACATATAATTAATCTAACATTGAAGCGCCAAGTGCTGGAGCTTCATCTCCTAGCTTATTTAATAATATTTCTACATTATCCATTCCATTTGCAATCGAATATTTAATAGCATTTTTCTTAACTATTGGAATCAAATCAGATTCCAGCTCATGGTATATAGTCCCACCTACAATAATACGCTCAACTCCAGTAATATTAATTACATTAGCAATTCCGATTCCCAATGCACGTGCTTGATATTCGAGTAATTCTGAAACAACTACATCTTTATTTCTCCAAGCATCAAAAATATCTGCAGCTCTAAAACTTTTTGGATCAATAACGCTACTAGTTCCGGAATTAATTTTCTCTTCAAGCAATGTTTTAAAACCATGGTAACTTACAATTGCCTCTAAACAACCATGATTACCACACTTGCATAATGGCCCATCTATATCAACAATCATATGTCCGACTTCTGCTGCTGTGGAGTTATATCCTGTTATTAATTCACCGTTATATATATATCCGCCACCTAAACCCGTACCAGGATATAATGTAAATAGCGATAAGGCTCCCTTACCAGCTCCAAAATTATATTCTGCTAAGGTAGCCATATTTACATCATTACCTAATTTGAACTCCACTTTTGTTCGTTCTCTTAACATTTTTCTAATAGGAAAGTTATTTTGTTTAAATGCAGTAAGCTGCTTTGCTTCTCCAAGTTCATTATCAACAGGACTAGGTAAGGCAATACCTGCTGATATTATTTCATTGGATTTTATATCATTTGTTAATTCTTTAAAAACATTACCTATTTGATCCATAACAGCATAAATGTCAGCTCTATCAAATAAACGATGTTTCTTACGATGCTTAACTTTAAGCTCGTTATCAGTTACTACGCCCAATACTTTTGTGCCACCCAAATCAAGCCCTATTCTATATTTCATAAAATTGAGATTCCTATTTTATACATTGTTTACAGCCAATTGTAAAAGTGAATCAACTTTCTTTGCAATATCAAGCAGTTGATCATTTTCAACAATAGTCATCATCTTATTTGCATTAATAGCAGCAATAGTAGTTGTGTGATCTTTATTTTCCCATAAAATGACATTGCATGGTAACAATAATCCAATTGCCTCCTCATCATGTAACGCTTGAAAAGCTAGAGGTGGATTACATGCCCCAAGAATCACATATTTTTTAAAATCCTTATTCAGCTTTTCCTTTAGAGTGCTTCTAACATCTATTTCTGTCAATACCCCAAATCCTTGTTCTTTTAAGGACTCTCGAATACGAACATTCGCATTTTTAAATGATAATTGAACTACTCTTTTATATCCATAATTCATATTAATATTAAATTATTCTATCCAAAGAGTTCTTCATTAATCTTAGCAATCTATTTAGGAAATTGTTGAATGATGGATGCAATTGAAGCAGTGAGTTTTTTTGCATATGGTATATGAATAAATTCATTAGGACCATGTGCATTCGATTGTGGTCCAAGTATTCCAGTGATTACAAATTGTGCTTTAGGAAATTTTTCTCCCAACATTGCCATAAATGGTATTGTTCCACCCTCACCCATTGATAAAGCAGGCTTCTTAAAGTAAGCTTGAGAGGATTCCTGAATTGCAGAATCTAACCAAGGGTCTAATTCAGGAGCATTCCAACCAGTTGCTGGCTCATCAAATTCTACTCTTACGCTTGAATTGTAAGGAGGATTTTCTAATAATGTCTTTTGCATGGATTTTACAGCAATTTCTTTATCCAGCGTTGGAGGAATTCGCATAGATAATTTTACCTCTGTATAAGGACGTAATACGTTACCACCATCCTTGACAGCAGGGACGCCATTGATCCCTACAATAGAAAGTGCCGGTTCCCAAGTCTGTCGAAGAGCTCCTTCTACTGGATCATCTGTGGTTGAATTCATGAATCCATACCATGGGAATTGGTCTAATTCTCCACCTAATGCATCGACCATAGTTTCTACATCTTCTACTCTTCTCTGTGGGATATCAACTATAAGGTCATCAAGTATTACTTTTCCTGTTTTTTCATCCTCTAATCGTGAAAGAAGCTGTCTTAAAACTCGAAAAGAGGATGGTACTAGGCCGCTTGCAGATCCAGAGTGCACTCCTTCAGTTAATACATCGACACGCAGGGTACAACCAATAAGACCGCGTAAAGAAGTTGTAGTCCAAAATTGCTCATAGTTCCTTGCTCCAGAATCTAGGCAAACGACTAGGTCAGGTTTCCCTATTAAAGAAGAACAATGATCCATATAAAAAGGTAAATCTGGGGATCCGCTTTCTTCAGAAAATTCAATTAAAATAATAATTCTTGGATGATCTATATTCTGATCTTTTAATGAACGCACAGCAGCAGTTGCAGCAAACATTGCATACCCATCATCCGCTCCACCTCTGCCATATAATTTATCACCTTCTATGACAGGATTCCAGGGACCAAGACCATCTCTCCATCCTTCCATTTCAGGCTGTTTGTCTAAATGTCCATACATTAGAATATTACCCTGTAAATTTCCTGGACAATCTATAATTAATAATGGTGTTCTTTTTTCTTCTTGAAAGATATGAACAGTACTGCCATCAGGCTTATATTGTTCTGCCCAATCTTTCGCTAGGTTCAACGCAGATGTCATATGACCATTACTTAACCATTCCGGATCAAAATCCGGTGATTTATTTGGAATCTGGATATAGTCTAATAATGTTGGGATAATGTGTCTATCCCAAAATTTATTTACATAGCTTCCATTTTTAGAATGATTTATCATTATTAATACAATTTAGCGCTGGAATTTCGTTTTTCTTAATTAATGATCAAGGAGTTTTTTTCATAAAATAATAGAAAAATATTTTTTTTAGTATTTATAAATTCATAATGATTAATTATGGATAAACAACTCAAACTAATAAAATATAAAAAACGAATCTTTTTCTTTATTTTTATATTCATCAATATAGCAAACATTCATTTTGCGCAAGAATATACAAGTATCCATAAAACTCAACTCGAATATTATAAGAATAACTATGTTGAACCATATGCACCAGCTGTAATTGAACCAATTATAAATAAACAAAACCGATCAGCTAATCCTAGTAAAGAAGTATTTGGCTATCACCCATATTGGATGGGCACGGCATGGCAGAATTATAATTATAATTTAATTTCTACAATTGCATATTTTAGTGCGGAAGCAACAGAAACTGGCAATCTAAGCAATCTCCATGGGTGGCCAGTGTCCGGCTTGATCAATTTGGCACATACAAATGGAGTTAACGTAGTTCTTTGTGTAACTCTTTTTAATAGTGAAGATTTGATAACATTATTAAGTAATCCATCCTATAGACAGAATCTAATTAATAATCTTTTAACTCAGGTGCAAGCTGGAAATGCTGATGGTGTAAATGTTGATTTTGAATCGTTCCCATCTTCACAAAAACAAAATATGGTGCAATTTATTAGCGATCTTACTAGTGCGTTTCATACTGAGATACCTGGTTCTAAGGTAACATTAGCAACACCAGCTGTTGACTGGAATAACGGCTGGGACTATAATGCCCTCGCAAGTATTAGTGATGGATTATTTATTATGGGTTATAATTACTATTATGGTGGAAGTTCAACTGCTGGACCAGTTGCACCACTTTATGGAAATGGTATTTCTGTTTCTTGGACAATCAATGACTATTTGAATAAAACAAATAATCAGTCAAATAAATTGATTATTGGATGTCCCTATTATGGTTTTGAATGGCCAACCTCATCTGAATCAAGTGGTGCATCTACGATAGGCAATGGGTCTGCAAAATTTTACGCAGAAATGGAAGGGAATGCATTATCATATGGAAAGCTGTGGGATGAAGTCTCCCAAACCCCCTGGTACCGGTATCAAAATCCAAATTGGTTTCAAGGGTGGTATGATGACAGTCTTTCATTAGCATATAAATACGATTATGCCATAGAAAATGATTTATTAGGTGTAGGTATTTGGGCGATGGGATATGATGGAAATAATCCAGAACTCTGGGAGTTATTATCATCAAAATTTGGTGAAAATGGGCTAACCACTTCTGGTAACAATTCTTCTGTGCCAGTAACGACTACAATTCATGCCGTCTATCCTAATCCTTCAAATTCATCTATAACATTGGATTTTTCTTCAAATTATAAAAATAATGAAGCAAAAATAGTTATTTATAATCTACTAGGTCATCCTATCAAAACTGCAAATATTCTATTAAATGAAAATCAATATTATAGCTGGACATGGGATGGTCTAGATATGCTTGATCAAGAAATACCTACTGGCATTTATTTTCTAATAATAACAGTTGGCCAGAATATAGAAACTAGAAAAATCACATTGTTAAAATAATGAGAAATAATAATATATTTTTATTTCTACTCTTTGTGAATTTATTATTAGCACAGATTAATCAGTCCATTCATCAAGTCCAATCAAAGTATTATAGTTCTACTTCTACTCCACCAGTAGATAAAGTGCATATAAATACTGGACTAGATATTCTTTTGGAAAAGAAAAAAATCTTGATTACTGATAAGACAATTGCACTCGTTACTAACCAAACAGGTATTGATCAAAATGGAAACTCTAATTATAAAAGATTAATGGAGTTGGAAGAAACAACACTTAAAGTCGTCTTTTCACCTGAACATGGATTATTTGGGGAAGCCGATACAGAAATTATATATAAAGATAAAATTGATAATTTACCAACCGTATATAGTTTATATGGCTCAGTGCGAAAACCAACTAAAGAAATGCTAGATGGTATTGATATAATTCTCTATGATATTCAAGATATTGGTGCACGATTTTATACATATATATCAACGTTGGGATTAGTTATGGAAGCTGCTGCAGAACTAAATATACCCGTAATAGTTTTAGATCGTCCAAACCCAATTCGTGGGGATATTGTTGAGGGTCCTATCCTAGAACTTGAATACAAATCATTTATTGGTAAATACCCTATACCTATTCGATACGGTTGGACTATTGGTGAACTCGCTGAAAAAATTATTCAAGAAAAATGGATTCATCCTATCCCTAAGCTAACCATTATCCCCATGGAAGGATGGAATGCATCGTTATGGTACGATGAAACAACACTACCATGGGTAAAACCATCTCCAAATATTCCAGATTTAGAAACAGCATTAATTTATCCAGGCATGTGCTTATTAGAGGGTACAAATATTAGCGAAGGAAGAGGAACAGATCATCCATTTAAATGGTTCGGTTCACCATGGATAGATAGTAAAAAGTTATCACAAGAACTTAATAACCTAAAATTACCAGGGGTTGTTTTTGTTCCAAAATCATTCACACCTAAATCAATTTCTGGAGTAGCAGAAAAACCAAAATATGAAAATCAATTATGTCATGGAATTGAGATTAGAATTATTGATAGAAATAGATATTATAGCATCAAAACTGGTGTTAGTGTTTTAAAAAAAATAAATGAGATTTATCCTGATTCTCTTATTATTAAAGAAACACGATTAAATAAGCTTTGGGGTAGCAATACACTTTTAGAAGAATTACAAGAAAAACCAATATCATATAATTTCTTTGCAGCCGGAGGAATAACAATATTTTTTCTTCTAATCACTATGATAAATTAATTTTACTAAACATTCGGTATCAAATAAATGAAAAGCATTAAAGATTTATAAATATTATCTGATGTCAAAGAAATATATACTTATTAAACATATCTTTTTCAATCCTGTATTTCTTCTTTTTATTTTCTTTTTGCAGTGTAGCAAGCCGCCAACTTTATTAAATACTATAGGTTATAAAAAGGCGCTAAAATCCATAAATTCGATTATCCAATCTTCTGGTTTGCACACAAATATTGGAATTAAAGTAATAGATTTAAAATCTAATGAAACAATTTATGCATGGAACCCTAATTCATTATTTAACCCTGGAAGCAATAACAAGCTATTTACTTGCATTACTGCATTAGCACTACTTGATACAAATAAAACTTTTTCCACATCAGCATATCTAGATACTAATGCAATTTACTTAGTTGCTGGAGGCGATCCTCATCTATCCATAGAACAATTGGATACAATTGCACAAACAATAAGCGATACGATTAAACTCCATATAGGAAGAGATTATTGGTTTTTAAATAACCGTCTGCGAATGCGGTCCATTAACTTAGCAAAAAAAATTAATTACCTCGTTGTTGACAATTCTATGTTTGATAATCTTGTTTATGGTCCGGGATGGATGTGGGATGAAGGATCATGGTGGCACGCAGGTCAAATTAGTAGCATGACTTTAAATGAGAACTGTGTTGATTTTTTTGTTTCACCAGGTATGCTAGGAAATCCTAGCATAATTAAGACCTATCCTAATACAAACTATATAACCATTATAAATGAATCAATTACTGTAAATGATACGATAGATTTTCAAAAATTTAAAATTGAACGAGACTGGGAAAATCAAACAAATAATTTTTTAATATCTGGTAATATAATGGATACTACCTCTATCGATACTTTGCAACGCAATATCCATAATCCTAGTTTATATGCTGGTACTATTTTTGCGGAAATGCTTCAAAATAAAGGTCTAAATATTAAACACATTGTTCAAGGATCAGTGCCAAATAATGCAATAAAAATTACAGAACGTGTGTCTGAAACTATTATGTATTCACTTAATAGTCTTATGAAAGACAGCGAAAATCTCACGGCTGAATTAATAGTAAAACATATTGGATCAACAGTATATGATACTATTGGTAATTGGAACAATGGTCTTCTCGCAATAAAAACATTTCTTCATGACACTGTTGGAATTGATACAAATACAATTAGCTTAAGTGATGGATCAGGATTGTCACGATATAATTATAGTAGCCCTAACCATTTTATTACACTTCTTTCGTGGGCATATAATAATAAAAATATTCGCAATCGATTTTTAAATACATTTCCTATTGGTGGATTAGATGGAACGTTGGTAGATAGATTAGAAGATATTGATACATCAATTACTATTTTGGCAAAGACAGGTTCTCTTTCAGGCGTAAACTGTCTATCAGGCTATATTATTTCTAACAATAATAACGCTCTTGCTTTTTCCATTTTAATGAATGGATTTGTCAATTCATCTAAACCATATCGGAAACTTCAGGATGATATAATATATGCGCTAACCGAATTAAAACTATGATAAAAGCAAAGAAATTAAAGCCAGGATCTACAATTGGAATTATTAGTCCATCCTATTGGATAGATGAAAATATTTTAAAAAATACCTCAAGATTTTTTTCTGATCAAAATTATAAACTTATATATGGAAAAAGTATCTATGCAAAAGATGGGCCTTTTGCAGGAAGTCCTGCAATACGAGCAGATGATATTCATTCCATGTTTATAGATCCTTCTATTGATGCAATTCTATGTGCTCGAGGTGGATATGGAGCTAATAAAGTAATTCCCTTGCTTGATTATGAATTAATTAAAAAGCATCCAAAAATATTTTTGGGATATAGTGATATCACTTCGTATCTAATATCAATAACACAACGTAGTAAGCTGGTGACTTTTCATGGACCTATGTTGTCATCATATAAAAATGGATTCGTAAAATATAATTTTAATCAAATGATAAATATTTTATCTGGCGATAGTGATACTCAAATCATTGCTCCTAAAACAATGGAACCACATATATTAAAAGCTGGAAATGCGATTGGTCCTTTATGGGGTGGAAACTTAACACTTATGATTAACCGTCTTGGAACAAATGATGCATTTGATACTACAAATACAATCTTATTCCTTGAGGATTTAAATGAATACTACTACTCCTTTGAACGTATGCTTATCCACCTGCAGAAGGCTGGCGTGCTAAATAATATTTCAGGACTTATTATTGGAGAATTAATCAATATAAAAGATGAAGATATATCTTTCTCAAAATCAACTGATGAGATAGTTATGGATATTTGCGGTGAGATGGATTTTCCCATAGTTACAAATTTCCCATGTGGCCATGGTACTTATCAAGCCACTCTTCCCATTTCATTACCAGTAGAATTACATGCTGAAAGTACTATGTCTATTAAGCTCCTTGAATCTGCTGTTGAATAAATTATTAATAATAAAGAACTATCTGCTTTCAAACTACTCATACCATTATATTGATTATATATTTACTCAACCATGAATGACTACAAACAAGATCTCGGTTTAAAAGAATCTATTGCAATAGTAATTAGTAGAATAATTGGTTCAGGAATATTTCGCGTGCCTGCATCAATTATGGCGCTTGTTGGATGCACATCTTTATTTGGGGTCGTTTGGATAATTGGTGGTCTAATTACAATTTTTGGGGCCGTTATATATGCAGAATTGACTGCCATGATGCCAAAGTCAGGAGGGCCCTATGTTTATCTAAAAGAAGCTTATGGACCATACATTGCTTTCATAAGAGGTTGGGCAATGTTCTTTGTTTCTGAAACTGCATCTATAGTAGCAGTCGCATTGGTTTTCTCAGAATATATTAGTTCAATATGGCTAATCATATATGGTCAACAATTTGATCTTATTACTATATTTTTTATATCATTAATTACTATATGGATTTTAACATTTATCAATTTGTTTGGTGTAAATCTTAGTGGAAAAGTGCAGGTATTTTTTAGTATTATAAAAATAGCAGCCTTGGGTGGCATAATTGGTACAACTCTTACAGGGTTTAATACTGGAAATATAGAAAATTTTAGCAATCCATTTTGGCCTGAAACATTTGGTTGGCAGACAATACTTTCTATAGGCGCAGCGTTACGATACGCATTCTTTGCATTTAGCGGATGGGAAGGAGCTACCTATATTGCAGAAGAAGTAAAAGAACCACAACGCACTCTCCCCTTATCTTTATTTATAGGTATTACTGGTGTAATGCTTCTTTACCTTGGAGCAAATCTTGGATACTTATATCAATTAGATGTTGAAACAATTAAAGAAAATAAATGGGTTGCAACAGCTGCAATGAAAGTTGTTTTGGGGACTTCAGGCGGTATTCTTATCTCACTTGCAGTTGCAATCAATGCATTTGGTAATATTAGCACACAAATCTTAACCAAGAGTCGTACCTGGCATGCGATGGCTCGTGATGGTTTATTTTTTCAACAATTCAAGGGTCTCCATTCAAAATACAATACTCCAAATAATGCTCTTATTGGTCAGGGAATATGGGCAACTGTATTATTAACTTTTTCAGTATTAGCTACGTATAAACAATCAGGCATTTCAGGAACAAATACATATGAAATGATTATTGATTTTTTTTCTGCAACAAGTACGATATTTAATATTTTGACATTTGGATCAATATATATACTGAGAAAAAAATGGGCAGATAAAGACCGACCATACAAAGCGCTCTTTTATCCATGGAGCATGATTATAGTTATTTTACTATATAGTACCTTTTTTATCATTACTTTGATTACAGCTTTTATACCATCACTAATTGGTTTCATATTAACCTTGAGTGGAACACTTTTCTATCGCAGAATAAATAGAATAAATAAATAGATTTACTAATAATAATTGGATATCCACGATAATATCCATGCAGTTAATAATCCAAAATAAATTCCTATAATATTTCCCAAGACTCCCATGAGCAACCCTACTGGTGCAAGGGATTTCTGATATACTGTTGCAATGATAGGGGCGCTTACAACACCTCCTATATTAGCTTGACTACTTGTAGCAATTAAAAACATTGGCACCTTTAATAATCTCCCTCCCATAAATAGGATAACTGCATGTATAGCAATCCAACATATTCCTACCAGAAGGAATACAGGGGCATATATAATTGATACAAGATTTGCCTTTGCACCAATAGTAGCTAATAATAAATAAAGGAAAAAATTACCAATATGTGAAGCTCCTGCATTTTCTAGATCAGATAATGGTGTAAGAGATAGAATGATACCTAAAATGCTTACTATGATAATAGTCCAACCAAAACTCGTAATAATTCTTCCTAAATCCGGAAGCCACTCACCAATTATTAAGGAACAATATCCGCCTATCATTCCAATTGATACAATAGCAATCAAATCAATAAATCTAATTGGTCTTCTTTTTGATTCAATGTCGCTCATTTGAATATTAATATTATCAATTAAAGAAGTTTCAACCTTATTCCAGCGATCAATTCGCTCCTGATAAGCAGAAAAGAATATCACAATTCCCATCCAACCATATCCAACTATTGTATCCACAATTATCATTATTCCAAATAAATCATCTGGAGTTCCAATAGATGCTCCTACCGCAACCATATTTGCACTACCTCCAATCCAACTTCCTGAAAGCGCTCCTAAACCTTTCCAAGAATTATCAGGGAGCCAACTAGCAAATATTGTAAATGATACTATACCACCAACAACCACACCTATTGTAGCAATAAACATTATTGAAATAGATTTGAAACCCAGTTTCTTTAATGCACTAAAATTTGATGAAAGAAGCAGTAAGATTAATGCAGGTGGAAGTAAATAAGTTTTTATCCAATCATATAAAATGGAAGATTCTGGAAGAATACCTAATGTTGTAGAAAACATAGGAAGGAAGTATATCCAAATAACTGTTGGTAAATATTTAAATAATCCTGAAAAACTTTCTATAGAATTAAGATAATAGATCAAGCCTATTATACCAATCAAATATACTAGAATTGCCATAGGGTCTTGAAAAGTAATCATAAATTGATCTTTCCTAATATAACGGATTTATGTGCTCCAGTAACTGAAGGTAAATTACTAGGAATTTCCTTAATATTGGCTACAGCAAATATGGCAAATCCTAGTGCTTCTTTGCTGTCAACCGAGATATTAAACTTACTTGATGGAACAACTGGTATTGGTGAAAAAAGATTATTCAAAAATTTCATTATACACATATGATGTGCACCTCCACCACTTACAATTAACTTACTTACATTATTACTATTAATGAATTCCTCACACCCTTGAAATACAGACTGTGCAGTAAAATAAGATAATGTTGCCAGTATATCTTCATTATTATGTCTATCAAGATTTTTCATGTATATATTGAGCCAGTTCAAACCAAATTGATCTCTCCCTGTTGATTTAGGAGGGGGCTGAATAAAGTATGCTTGATTTAACCATGTTGTAACTAAATCTCTATCGACATTGCCTTTAAGAGCCAGGTTTCCATTATGATCAAAACCATTATTAAATATCTTAAGATATGCCTCATCTAGTAAAGACATTCCAGGCCCTGTATCGAAACCTATTACATCATTATTATATTTTGATGGCAATAGTGTGACATTTGCTATTCCACCAATATTTAATGTGATGATTGAAGTTTCTTTATTTCTAAATAACCATTCATCTATTTTTGGCATTAAAGGTGCGCCAGTTCCTCCTGCATCAATATCTGCTGATCTAAAATCTGAAATTACTGGAACGTTTAATTTTTTTACTAAATACTTAGGAGAACCAATCTGTACTGAAGATTTTCCACTGATATGATGAATTGTCTGACCATGAGATCCAATTAGATCTAAATTATTTATTTTTACTTTTTGTAAGTAAGCATATAATGTATCTGCATACCATTGCCCAAGATAATCATCTAATTTATGGTAATCTAATTCTGGATTATACACTACTTGTCTAATCTTTTCTTTCAAATCATTAGGGTATGGTATGGATATTTCATTAATAATTTGATAGTGTACATCATTATTCAAGGTGATATCTGCAACAACAATATCCAGACCATCCATAGATGTGCCAGTCATTAAACCTGCAGCTCTTATTATTTCTTTTGAAGATAAATACATAAAATAATTTACTTAGATTGAAAATAATCAATCAATAATCAAGAGATTATTATTAAAAAAGTAAATCTAATTTAATCGAAGTATTGATTTATTTAAGGTATTATGAAATTTTCTACGAACTTGCTTTATTCCAGAATTTTTTCGTGTCGGATATACCCTATTTGTTAGTAATACAACTATTAATTCTTGCTCTGGATCTATCCAAAAAGAGGTACCTGTATATCCTAAATGACCAAAAGTTTTATCAGAAAAATAATCGCCAGCACTACTTGCTCCATCCCGATCAGGTCGATCCCATCCATATCCTCTATTTGCTTCATCGACTGTACTTTGTCTTTTAGTAAACAATGACAACAAATCTTTATCAATAATTTTTTTATCTCCTACCATTCCATCATTTAATAACATTTGACCATATTTCCCTAGATCCTCCGCATTAGAAAATAATCCTGCATGTGCAGATATCCCACCAAGCAAATTTGCATTTTCATCATGGACATAACCATGAGCAGTCTTTCTTGGATAAACATCATATGACAGAGATTTCATAGGACCAAATAATTTTGTAGATATATTAGCAATTTTTCTCCTAAAAGAATCATTGGAAATACCAATTGGTATTACTGTTCTTTCAGTTGGTGGAATATTTTCCCATTGATTTGCAGGGGGATTATAAAATGTATTGTTCATTCCAAGCGGTGAAAAGAACCAACTTTTTCCGAGAGCATTAAGATTATTACCTCCTATTCTTTCTAAAATTGTTCCTAATAGTATCATTCCAAGATCACTATATTTGTATTCAGTTCCTGGCCTATATGTAAGTCTCCGATTAATTATATTATCAAGTATATCGCCTCTTCCTCTATATTTACTTTCAAGAAAATATCGATGATAAGCACTTAATCCCGATTCATGAATTAATAAATCACGGATTGTGATTGTATCCTTTCCTGATTTATAAAAACCTGGAAAAAAATCATGAATAGGCTGTTCAATAGAAAGTTCTCCATCTTCAATTAACTTCATTACAATTGGAGTTGCAGATACTACTTTTGTTATTGATGCAAGATCAAAAATAGTTTCTGTGGATACCTCTCTAGATTTATGATACGTATGATATCCAAATCCTTTTGAAACCAGTGTTTTCCCATGCTGAGAAATAAATACTTGCGCACCAGGAAAAATTTTAGCTTCTACGGCACTATCTATTACTGATAAAGAATAAGAGACATCTATATTCTCTAATTTAGAGTCATCACGATAAACAAGGTTTTGACTGCCTCTTATTAACTTTTTATCTAGGTTAACAGGTAAACGACCTGTGATATCAATATCTGTTAATAAAGCATTAGCAGCAGCCTCCACCAAAACGCTACCGTATCCATAGGCAGCAATATATGTATCAATATAATCGTAGTTTGGTAAGTAAGGGCTTCCAAAACTCGTTACTATAGAAGAGACTCCTCTATCATGTAACATTTTTAACAAATCTGCATAACTAGGATCTATAGTTGCTATTCCTTTATTCATTCGAATTCTTACAACTACTGATATGAACACCAAATCAATATCTATTAACTTATTAGCTATTTCATTTATTTTTTTATCATTCAATTTTTCAGTTACAATAATTTCTTCTACATCTGGATAAGAGCTATTTAATCTTTTTTTCATAGGGAGCAAATACTTCTGAGAGTTTTTATTCTCCGTAATTGCCAAATGAGCAATTTTGTTATAATCTGAGATTTTGCTTAACAGGCCATCTTTATCTTTAATAACCGTAATAGATAATTGCGCTATTTTATTTGCTATCCTCTTATGTTTAGGATTCCCAATTATAGAATTACTTTCTTCCCAATCTCTTATACCTTTATCTGAAAATAGATTCAGTTCATCCTTTGCCAGCCAAATTCTCTTTACAGATTCATTTATTCTTTCTTCGGATATGCGTCCGGATAGAACGGCTTGTTTTATTGCATTTATTGTTGAGTCTACATCAAGAGGTAATAAAATAATATCAGCACCCGCTTCTACTGCTCTTACACAAGCCTCAGAAGATTTGATATTATTTAAGGCTCCCATCTCCATGGCATCCGTAACAATTAAACCATCAAACTTTAATTTTTTCCTTAATAACCTATTGGTAATTACAGAAGATAAAGTTGCTGGTTTTTTAGAGCGATCTATGCCAGGTGTTATTACATGTGCTGTCATTACCATTTTTACACCATTCTTTATAGAAGATTTGAATGGTGGCAACTCAGTTTTATAAAAGTCCCTTTTATTTCCTGGTATTATTGGCAATCGAGTATGACTATCAGTAGCTGTATTTCCATGTCCCGGAAAATGCTTGACGCAAGCATAAACATTTTGATCTTGGACCCCGCGAATAAAAGAATTTCCAAAAATACTAACCATACGCGGATCATCTCCATATGATCTGAAATTAATTATAGGATTATCTGGATTATTATTTACATCCATTACTGGTGCAAATACCATATTAACTCCAAAAGCTTTTGCTTCTTTGGCTGTAATTATGCCCTGCTCATAGGCCAAAACATTTCGACCCGTTGCCGCTATAGCCATATTTGTTGGAAATAGAGTTGCACCCTCATACCATTGACCAAGACCTCTTTCATAATCAGCAGCAATAAATAATGGGATTTCTGACCAACTTTGAGCTATTTGTATACGATTAAATGTTTCTTCTAAGCCTCCGCCATAAACAACTGCCCCACCAATTCCCAATTCATTTATCCATCTATGAAATTTTTTATATTCGAATGTTGTTTCGTTTGTTATATCTCCCTTTAATCGAAACATAATCATCTGCGCTATTTTCTTTTCAAGCGAAAGTTTTTCCCAGGGCTCTTGGATAATCTCCGTTTCCTCTTTGCTAACAAAGGTCTGACATCCTGTTATCAACAAGCATAAAAATAATAAAATAAGTTTAGATAACGTTATTTGATTGTATTTCATCAAGCTTCAAAGTTAATTGCTCTTCATCAAGCATTCTACATGCAATTCTATTCTTGTATAAATTAATGACTAAAAATAGATTACTTTATTAATTAATTATTATCTATTAAGAGACTATAAATATTTTTATGAATACAAAAGACAAAGAATATACTATTATCGGAGTCGATGGCGGTGGATCCAAAGTTTCTTCAAGTATTATAAAATCTAATGATACGTCAGATTTCACTATCACATCACTATCACATCACTATTATAATGAGATATCAGAATTTAATTCTATCTTTTCTCCAGTAGATATGGATACCCAATTAAATGAACATAATAAAGAGAAGTACAATATATATGATGATGAAATTGTTCAAGGGAACGCAATTATAAAATCATTTTATAACTCTATCATTAATTTAAATATCGAAAAACCCATTTTGATAGGAATTGGTATGGTAGGGTTAAAAACAAATGATTTAAGAGGTATTGGGGCAATTGCAAATG
>Ga0208764_10000727_pt1 | contig 21219 bp, 22 predicted proteins | sample ETNtaG_18_FD_185762 | JGI IMG/M metagenome (GOLD analysis project Ga0208764, IMG submission 185762) | Marine microbial and viral communities from oxygen minimum zone, Eastern Pacific Ocean - ETNP201302SV91 (SPAdes) (version 2) | ecosystem: Environmental > Aquatic > Marine > Oceanic ... | reverse complement strand
ATAAATCATTAAAGAATTTTCGATTTGATGCAGCATTTACCACTTATTTATACCGCATTAAGGTAAATACATTGAATTCTTACTTTTTTAAAAGTAAATGGCGCTCATTTTTACATTTAGATCAAGCGCCAGAGTTACAGGAATCTGATGATAGCTATGATAAGAAAACATTGAGCACAGAACTATGGAATGCCATTAAAACATTGCCAACAAAACAAAGAAATGTAATGAACTTGCGCATTACAAATAATTTGAGTTTTAGGGAAGTTGGTCAAGTGTTAGATATATCAGAGGATGCAGCGAAGAATAATTATAGTCATGGCGTAAAAGCATTACGTAAAATTATGGGTACAAATAAATGAACGACTTTGAACAACAACATTTTAAAACAAACGTATCACTAGATACGGATAAATTTTTAGGTAGACTGCACAATAGAATTGATTCTGAATCAACACAAAAACGAAGAGCGGGCATTGGATTATCTACGTTCGCTGTTGCAATACTTCTATACATGCTGATTCCTATTCAAACTATGGTTTCAGACATTAACTTATATGCTGAGATGGATTATCTAGAAGATTCTAATGATTTGGATCAATTAGACTTAATTAACATGTTTGCAGACAATAACTTGGAGTTTGTAAGCAATAACGAGGAGTTTTAACATGAAAAAGATACTAATACTATTAGCTTTCACCGCAGGATTGTATGCACAAGACCGTGGTGATAAAGAAGCAATAATGAAGCAAAGAATGGAAGCAAGCAAAGAGCAGCGTGAGGCTTGGATTATAGGAACGATGACAAAACACTTAGATTTAACTTCTGAGCAAGCGACAAAGTTTTTCCCATTGCAAAATGAATTTCATAAAAAATCAGAAGAGGCAAAAAAAGCGCATAGCACAACACTAAGAGAATTAAGATCTGCCGCTAAAGATGACAGATCAAAATTTGATGTCGATGCAGCAATAAATTCTAAAGTACGAATGAAAGGAACTTTGGCTAGATTAGAAAGCAAATTTCTGAAAGATACCAAAGGTATATTGACTAAGGATCAACGTATAAAATTGCTATTTTTTGACGAAAGAATGAAATCAAATCTTGCTAAAGAAATGAAAGAGCGTAAAGGTTCTAGTCCTCCTAAAGGTGGAGCAAAAAGAGGCTTTGACAGTAATAAGAAAAGACGATAAATTTATAAACCAATAAACTAGGAGAAATCTTATAATGAAAAATTTATTATTAATGGTCGGAATGGTGTTTCTTGTGTCTTCATGTCAAGACAATATGTCCTACATGGAAGCAGACATGATGAACGATGCACAACTTATAGAGGCAATTGCTGGCGATTCAAACAAGATTGAAATTGATAGCGTGGATTTACCAGCGCTTTCACGATTTGTTGTTAACAACGAATATTTTGATCATATCACTATTCAAGCAGAATTATCGCCTAACTATGGGTATCAATTATCTCTAGGAGATATGGCGACAGATGCTGGAGATGTTACAGAAATATTTTTTGCCAGAGACGGTCGAAAACTAGGTGATAGAGGTGGTGATGATAGAAAAAGACATGGAAAAAGAAAATGTTTTAGATTTGTATTTCCATTATCATTCTCATTCTCAGACGGATCATCTTACACCGTAAATGACAAAGAGGAATTTCATACAACATTAAAAGCGCATTTTGAAGCGACTGGAACTAAAGAAAGACCAGCATTCACATATCCAATTCAAGTTCAATTTAAACCTGAAGAAGAAGGTGAAGAAGGTGAAATATTAACAGTTAGTTCTGATGAAGAATTAAAAGAGGCGTTTCAAGCGTGTCGAGGTGAAGAGAATGACAAAAGATGTTTCTCTTTTGTTTTCCCTGTAAGTTTTATTATGGCTGATGGATCAACGCTTACTGCATCAGATGAAGAAGATTTAGCTGCAAAAATGAAAGCATTCTTCGAATCTTATGATGGAGAAAAGAAGAGACCAGAACTTGTATTCCCTGTAGATATTACCTTTGAAGATGGTAGTGTCTTAACAGTGAATTCTCATGAAGAGATGAAACAGGCATGGAAAGATAATTGTAGACGTAAAGGCGGAGAAGAAGGCGAAGGCACTCGCGGATAATTCTTTATCTTAAATCGTATAGATCAAAAAAAGGGCTATAATTTTATAGCCCTTTTTATTTTAGTATTTTTTATTAAATTGTCCGACTATGAGAATTTTTTTAGATACTTCGGACGTAGATGTTATTCGTCAGCACTGTGAAACAGGGTTGATTGATGGTGTGACTACTAACCCTACTTTAATGATGCAAGCAGGAAGAAATCCTATAGAAGTTATTAATGACATTTCTAGTCTTTTTCCACAAAACGCAAGTATTAGCGCAGAAGTTGTAGGCGATACATCAGAAGAAATGGTATTGCAAGCAAAAGATTATCAAGATATTAATCAAAATATAACTATCAAAGTTCCTTGCAGTGCCGAAGGATTAAAAGCATGTAAAATACTTTCAGATAAGGATATTCCAGTAAATGTTACATTAATTTTCTCTGTTGAACAGGCGATTTTATCTGCAAAAGCAGGCGCTACATATGTATCTCCATTTATCGGAAGATGTGAAGATAATGATATTGACGGAATTGATTTGATAGGATCTATTTTTGAAGTTTATAAAATAAATAGCATTACAACCAAAATCCTTGCTGCTTCAATTAGAAATGTTGGACATGTGGGCAGAGCGTTTAGAGCTGGAGCGGATGTAGTTACCTTACCGCCATCAGTGTTTCAAGAGATGTATAAGCACGATTTAACTGATCAAGGACTTGCTCAGTTTGATGAGGACTGGAAAAAGGTCAATCATACATAGAATTGGGGCTGTAGCTCAGTTGGTAGAGCGCGTGGATGGCATTCATGAGGTCGCAGGTTCAATCCCTGTCAGCTCCACTTAATATTTACTAGTGTAATGCTAAGATTTTTTTATTAAAATGGATGAAATATTTACAACAAAAAAAGGAATACGAATTATGAGTAATAAAATGATATTAGCTGTTTTTGCTATGTTTATGTTTTTTGCATGCAATAATACAGCAACAAATATTTATAATGAATCTGGAGTCTCATCTGCTGGAGAATTTATGGGCGGAGAAGATAATGAATTGACTGGAAATGCCTATGAATTTGGTAGTCAAGAATCTGTAGATATAGTAATGGAAGCTATAGAGGCTTACAATGCAAAAGATGCAGAGGAAGAACTCTCTTTTTATTCAGATGAAATGAATGAAAATGGTGGGGACTTTACTAGAGAATGGCATGAGTCTATGGAGAACTTAAATCAATCACCTTGGGCTGTAATTCCTGTTAGATTGCAAGGAGACGATAAAGACTTAGTTCTTGTATGGTCTGTTGAGAGTAGAGAATGGAAAAATGGCTCTAAACAAACATTGGATCTAATGGAAATTTTTGCTATAAATGATGAAGGAGAAATTGGTGGATTTAGTCAATGGAGATCTGAGCGTAGAGACAATGAATTTAGTCAATCTACAGGTGGAAAATTCTTTGGTAGAGGCGAAAGCGAATACGCAGGAAGACCTCTTGTTTTCTCTAATAGAGGTGAAGTAGAAACGCTTGAAAAAATGTTTGCTGACTATAATGATATGGACGGCGAAGCTGTTTCTGGATACTTTGCAGATGAGTGGACTTTTAAATCAGCTACTGGCGGAACTTCTCAAAGAACTAGCGAAGACATGAAGTCTGCTTTTGATAGTCTAGAGTCTGTAACATGGACACCATTTTCCATGACTCCACTTAAAATATACAATACAGATCCAGAATCTGGTGTAACTGTTTACTCTTATGAAAAAAGAGTAAACAAAGATGGAACAGTATGGGAAAAGGAATTAGTAGAATTATTCTATTTTGACCTTGATGGTAAAATTAGCGGTGTTGAACAATTCCAGAGAGATCTTGAATAAAAACATCCTATTTTTAGTAATTAGCTGCTGTGCGATATTAAACGCACAGCAAGCTGATGTAAATCGTGAGATAGTTTTTCCTGATATCGATAATCATCTTACTTTGGTATCTGATTTTCATTCACATACAGCTTTTTCAGATGGAGATGTATGGCCAACAATTAGAGTTGAAGAAGCAGACAAAGATCAGCTAGATATCTTAGCTATTACTGATCACTTGTATGATGATGGATATTCAGCTAATAAGAGAGATATACCCAATCCCGATCAAAATAGATCGTTTAGTATTGCCAAAAAGCATTCAAAAGACGAACTAATTGTTGTTAATGGTGTCGAGCTTTCAAGAAAGATGCCTTTAGGTCACTGTAATGCTATTTTTATTAAAAACTCAAATAATTTCAAAAATAAAAATGAATATGAAATTTTTAACGAAGCTAAAAAACAAAAAGCTTTTACTTTCTGGAATCATCCATATAGGAAACAAGAACCTTATGGAACTATAAAATTGCCGGATATTCATAAAGAATTGATAGCTAAAGGACTTCTCCATGGAATTGAAGTTGTAAATAGAGGAAAATTCTCTGATGACGCTCTTCAAATTGCATTAGATAATAATCTAACTATTATGGGGAATTCAGATATCCATGGCTTAATAGACTGGGAGTATGGTGTACCAGAAGGCGGCCATAGACCTATCACATTAGTATTTGCAGAAGAAAAAAATGAATCATCTATCAAAGAAGCCTTATTTAATCGTCAAACCGTTGTATGGCACAAAAATACTCTTATTGGAAGACAAGAATGGCTTGTACCACTTATTCATGCAAGTTTAGAGATAGAATCTTTTAAATATAAATATAATAATCTAAGCTATAAAAAAGACCTAGCCTATGTAGAGATTAAAAATAATTCAGACGCAAAATTTGTCTTAAGAAATACAAGTAAATATAATTTTTTCATGGATATTGATCTTATCGAAATTCCTCCACATGAGACAGTTGAGTTGGAAGTGATTACACGAGGAAGATTGAAAAAATTCGATTTAGAATTTGAGGTTTTAAATGCTATATTTGCCCCAAGACAACATCCAGTTATTACAATGAAAGTACAGTAATGAAAAAAGTTTTTTTAATACCAATATTAATTTTAACTATTGTAGGAGTTTTTCTAATGACTTATGAAAAAGAGAGTGAAGTTGCAGTAATATCAACGAATTTTGGGGACATGGTAGTAGAATTCTACCCAGATCTTGCTCCGATGCATGTTGAGAGCTTTATTGCACTAACAAACGAAGAGTATTTTAATGGAACAACATTTCATAGAGTAATCCCAGGTTTTGTAATTCAAGGCGGGGACCCTAACTCAAGAAATGAAAACAGAATGACACATGGAACAGGTGGTAGAGCCGGAAAATTCTTTGGTATTGGAAATGAAGAAGATCCAAGTACTTGGTTAATTCCACAAGAGTTTAATCCTACGCCACATGTCAAAGGGATTCTTTCAATGGCAAGAACGAATGATCCAGATAGTGCTTCAAGCCAATTCTTTGTTTGCCATGATAATGCAAATTTCTTAGATAATAATTATACTGTTTTTGGTAAAGTTATTGACGGTTTAGATATTATTGATATGATTGCAAACGTAGCGAAAGATCAGAACGACAATCCTCTTGAAAAAGTAGAAATGACTGTTCGTATGGCAAAACGTAGCGAAGTATTATCTGAATAAGTATTAAATCTAATATTTTAATAAACAAACATGGAGTATTTTACTATGTATTTTAGACTAATTATTTTTTACCTTCTTATCCTTATGTCATGCTCACAAAACAATGAATCATCATCAAGTTCAGCAGTGCCATTAAGATCTGAGATTGATGCAAAATATAAATGGGATCTAACAGCGGTATATGAAACAGATGCTGCATGGGAGCTTGATCTAGAAGAGCTCAAAAAACTCTATCCCAAGATGGGAGACTATAAAGGCAAGCTACTTTCAAACCCTGAAACTCTGCTAGAATCGATACTGTTAAGCGAAAAAATTAATCAATATTTTGGAAAACTCTATCATTATGCGTCGAATTCGTTAAACGCAGACTTAACAAATGAAAAATATCAAGAAATGGTACAGAGAGTCAGAAATGTAGCAATAAAATCAGGCGAAGTAACAGCTTACTACAGTCCTGAAATGCTTAAGTCTGACTATAGTATTCTAGAAGATTTTATGAGTAGAGAGCCAAAGTTGAGACTTTATGAGAAAGATTTTAAAGATATGTATATTGCTAAACCGCATATATTATCAGAGAAGGAAGAGAGAATTTTAACGATGGCTGGAAAGCTGTCAGGAGTTCCGAATGAAGCTTACGATATAATGAGAGCTACAGATTTTAAATGGGGGACTTTTGAAGATGAAAATGGAAATGATTTGACCATGTCTCCTGGTAGATATGGTAAGTATACCAAGTCAACCGATAGAAGAGTTAGAGAAGACATGTACAAAGCTCTATACGTACCTTTTAATAACTCATTGAATACAATGTCAGTATTGATGAAAGGCAATGTAGAGGGCAATATTTTTTATGCTAAAGCGCGAGGATATGAAAATACTCTAGAAGCCAAGATGAAAGGTTCTGGAATATCAACCGAGATCTATAAAAACTTAATTAAAAGCGTAAATAACAATCTTCAACCTTTACATAGGTGGGCAGAGCTCAAAGCTGAGCTTCTTGGTGTAGATAAAATCAAGCCATTTGATACATACGCTCCTCTTGCAGACTTTTCAAAAGAATATACATACGAAGAAGGTCAGCAGATGGTATTAGAAGCATTGCAGCCATTGTTGCAAGCCAATGATGGAGAATTGCAAAAGTTTACTGAAAAAATGTATAACGAAAATTTAATTGATGTATTTGAAAATCAAGGAAAAGAAAGTGGAGCATACATGTCATCTACTTGGGATTTACCTCCAAGAATTAAGCTAAATTTTTCTGGCACTTTAGATGATGTATTTACACTAGCCCATGAGCTAGGTCATGCTTATCACTCTTACTTAAGTCAAAAGAATCAACCATATCCATATTATGGGTATGATACATTCAACGCAGAGGTTGCATCAGTTACCACTGAGTCACTTCTCATGGACTATTTGTTAGATAATGTTGAAAATGATGAAGAGAAGGCTGTTTTACTTCAAAATTATATTCAAAATATTGGATCAACCTATTATAGACAAACACGCTTTGCAGAATTTGAATTATTGATGCATGAAGCTGCAGAAGATGGTCAGATTTTAACTGAAGATTTCTTAACAACGAGCTTCGGTGAAATGTATAGTAGATATTGGGGTCCAAGCATGGAAATAACTGAAGAAGAAGCGTATTCTTGGTCACGCATACCTCATTTTTACTATAATTATTATATGTATGCATATGCGACATCATTTGCTGCGGGAGAAAAGATTTCTGAACGAGTACAGAATGATGGTCAAGCTGGAATTAATGATTTCATTACATTTTTATCTAGCGGTAGTTCTGATTATCCTGTAGAGTTACTCAATTTAGCAGGTGTTGATATGACCACATCCGAACCTTTTGAAGCGGTTTCTAGAAAAATGAATTTCTTGATGGATGAACTAGAGGAAATTTTAAAGTAGTTTTGAAGCTGAGTACAAGAATAAGAAAAATCCATTACTGGATTTCACCATTCATTATTATTCCTGTTTTACTAATATTTACAACGGGAGTGTTGTTGCAATTCAAGAAGCAATCAAATTGGATTCAACCTAGCGTCGAAAAAACTAGCACTAATAAACCTACAATGCTTATTAGCTATCTAGAAGCAGCAAAAAGCGTTCCTGAAGCAGAGATTGATTCCTGGGATGATATTAGCCGCATTGATATTCGACCAGAAAAGGGGATTGCAAAAATTAGATCAAATAATCATTGGGAAATACAAATAGATAGCGAGACAGCAGAAATTTTTTCTGTTAATTATAGACGATCAGATATTATTGAATCTGTACACGATGGTTCTTTTTTCACAGATTACGTTAAGTTTGGATGGTTTGTACCTACGGGGATGCTCTTAATTGTCGTTAGTATATCAGGTATCTATATGTTTTTGTTCCCATTGATGCTTAAAAATAAAAGGACTAAATTGAAAAAATGAAAAGAGTAATACTATTATTATTATTTAGCGTTTTATTGTCACAAAACGGCAATACAGATAACAAGGTACACAAGATTTCTCTCGTAGCTACATCAAATGTATTTGCAGAGTATTATGATTGTGGTTGTCCAAAAGCGCCTTTAGGAGGTCTAGCAAGAAAAGCATTCTTTTTTAATAATATGATGTCTGATAAGAAACCTCTGCTTGTTGATGCAGGAAATACATTTTTTTCCCATAATTCTATCAATCCAGATGGGCTAAAAGCAGATCAGAAAAAATATAAAGCAAAAAACTTTGTTGATGCTCTTGAACTGATTGGTTATGATGTTGTAAATATTGGGTCTAACGATTTTAAGTTAGGACAGGATTTTCTCGAAGATATTACCTCTGAATCATCCATAAATTTTATATCAGCAAATCTATATAACAAGAGTACAAATAAACTATTATTTAAACCGTACCATACATTAGAAGAGGATGGTGTTAAGATTGGGTTTATAGGGCTAAGCGAAGCAACCAGATACAAATCTATAGATAATAAGAATTTTATATCAGAGGGTAATAAATATATCGATATGGTAGATCCAGAGGTAGATATTGTAATATTGTTGATAGATCTTAGTTCGAGTAATGCGGTTGATCTATCAAATGCATTTCCCAAGGCAGATTATATCTTCTTAAGTGGAGTAACCAAGAGAACTGAGCCTAGAAGTAAGCAAGCTCAGGAGGGACCTTTAGTGTATTCTACTGGTATTCAAGGAAAGCACTTAAGTATTGTTGATATAAGGATAAAAGATTTAAATAAAGAGATAGAAGACGTCTCATCGTCGTTTAATCGTCTTCAAGAGATAGATTACCGATTAAAGAAATTACAGGCTGCTAATCCCTCAAAATCGTTGGAAGAAATTTATGCGAATCAACCTAACGTGATGGGATTGATAACGAAATATCAAAAAGAAGCATTTGAATTGGGTCAGTCTTTAGCAAAATATGGAGATCGTAGTATATTCTTTAGCGTTCCTCTATCACCGAATATTCCTGACGATAAAGATGTAGCAGCGTTTATTGAAAATATAGCAGATAACGCAGATTTTTCTTTTGAAAAACCATAATTTTGTTTTATTATGAACCACACATGCGAGTGTAGCTCAGCTGGTAGAGCACAACCTTGCCAAGGTTGGGGTCGCGCGTTCGAATCGCGTCACTCGCTCAGTCTTTAACCCATCTTAGAAAACTATCTATTATTCTCTTGTGAACGATCATCGAACTCTTTTTTAGCTCTTTTTCTCTTATTTCCAAATACCAGCTTAACATATTATCATCAATATGTTTCATCATGATACCAGATCCATATCTTTTAACGATTATTTCTTTGAAAGTATCCAGGTGGTAGTTTTGAAGCTGTATAGAGCTCTTTTTAGGAGGTTTTGTATTAAAATGTATGGTTTTATGCTTTAAGTAGGTTTTAATGGCATTATTTAGCTGCATTTCTTGTTTTCCACCTTTTTTAATTGAAAAAACACGATCAAGCTCTTTTTTTTGTTTTAAGCAATCATCCCAGGTTAGGGTAGGGCCAATTTTTCCTAAAGTTATATTAAAATACCTTTTTTTGTTTTTTAAAGGATCGTAAGCATAAATCGAATACATTACATATCCATCATTTTCACCATTTCTTTTTCGTTTATAAATACTACTCATAATTCTATTTTCTCTTTAAGTTTTGGTATAAATATGCTACAAAAAAACTTAACACACAATTATTATCAACATAATGTTGACAACTTTATAAATATAGCAATATTTGAATTTAAGAAAATAACATTAAAATAACATAACTTTTTTTATGAGTAAAAATATAGAGATTATTAGTAACAATAGAAAAGCTTTTCATAGCTATACAATTATTGATAAGTATGAAGCAGGCATGATCCTCCTCGGTAGCGAGGTTAAAAGTTTAAGAGAAAAGAAATTAAACTTGAAAGATAGTTTTGTTTCAATTAAAGATAACAAAGTTTTGTTAATTGGAGCCCATATTAGCTCATATTCTCATACAGGTTTTTCAGGCCATTCTCCGACGAGAAATAGAGAATTATTGCTGCACAAAAATGAGATGATTAGACTGAAGAATGTTGTTGCTCAAAAAGGATTAACAATTGTCCCTTTAAAGGCTTATTTTAAGAGTGGTATAGCGAAGATTGAGTTTGCTACAGCCAAAGGAAAGAAAACATACCAGAAAAAAGACGCTTTGAAGATGAAAGATTTAGATAGGGAAGCTCGACGAGAAATGAGTGAAAAATAATGGGATTTTTACCAGTAGACGATCAGTTAGAAATTATATCTAGGGGAACAGAAGAGGTAATTCCACTTCAAGACCTTCGACATAAGCTAGAATCTTCTATTAAAAATAACAAACCTCTCGTCGTGAAACTTGGTTGTGACCCTAGTAGACCAGATCTACATATTGGACATAGTGTTGTTCTCCAGAAATTAAGAGATTTCCAAGATTTAGGACACCAAGCTATCCTTGTAATTGGTGATTTTACAGCAATGATTGGTGACCCTTCTGAGCGCAATAAAACACGCCCACAGCTTACTCTGGAGGAAGCGAAAGCTAATGCAGAATCATATATAGAACAATCTAAGGTTATACTTGATGTAAAAACCCTTAAAGTCTTATTTAACAGCACTTGGCTTAATAAAATGAACTTCTCTGATGTAGTAAAAATGAGTAGTAAGTATACCGTTGCACGCATGATTGAAAGAGATGATTTTACCAAACGTTTTGAATCTGAAATTCCTATTTCAATGCATGAGTTTTTATACCCGCTAGCGCAAGCAATGGATTCTGTAGAAATTAATTCTGATGTAGAATTAGGTGGTACAGATCAGAAGTTTAATTTATTGGTTGGTAGGGATTTACAGCGAGAATATGACCAAGAGCCTCAAACAATTATTACATTGCCTCTATTAGAAGGGACAGATGGAGTAGAAAAAATGTCAAAATCTTACGATAATTATATTGCACTCGATGACTCTCCCGAGGACATGTATGGCAAGGCAATGTCTATTAACGATTCTATGATTGGCAAATATTATAGCTTGGCTGTATTTGCAGATAAAGAAAAGGTTGCATCTATAGAGAAACAATTGGAAGATTCTTCCATAAATCCTAGAGATATAAAACGAGATTTGGCGAAAGAATTAGTCACGCGCTATTATGACGAAGATGCAGCATTAAAAGCAGAAGAGGCATTTGACCAAATATTTGTTAAAAAGTCTATCCCAGATGATATCCCTGTCTTTAATTTAGATAATGACACTGGAATTCTTGATATTCTATTATCAGGAACACTCATTGAAAGTAAAGCAGAAGGGAAACGTTTAATAGGACAGAATGCTATAAAGATAGACGGAGAAATATGTTCTGACCCAACTTATATTGTCAACAAAGGATGTGGAGAACTTATAGTTAAAGTTGGCAAGAGAAGATTTCTTAAAATTGTAGGTTAATTTTCATCATAAAAATCATTTAACTTATTTTTTTGTTACTCAAATTCAATTATTCTTATAAATTCCATGGTAATTATTAATATGATTTGGAAAACTTATGTCTGAAAAAATTATCAAAATAACAGATCAAAACTTTGAAGAGCTTGTGCTGAAAGCAAAAAAGCTTGTAATTGTAGACTTTTGGGCTGAATGGTGTGGTCCATGTAAAGCTATAGCACCTATTTTAGATAAAATTTCTGGTGAATTTAGCGATAATGTCCTTGTAGGTAAGGTAAATGTCGATGAAGTCAAAGAAGTGCCCGTAAAATACGGTATTCGCAGCATTCCAACATTATTGTTTTTTCACAACGGAGAAATTGTGAGACAAGAGGTTGGTCTTCAGTCTGAACAGGCATTAGTTGATAGTATTAACCAAATCATAAACAAGAGTTAATATTAAACAATTAATTTAAGTGACAGATAAAACTATTCATAAAACTATCATTATCGGTTCTGGTCCAGCTGGTCTAACAGCTGCGATCTATGCTGCTCGTGCTAATTTGAATCCAATTGTTTTTGAAGGGAATCAGCCCGGAGGACAATTAACAATTACCACAGATGTAGAAAATTATCCAGGATTTCCTGACGGTGTTTTAGGTCCAGATATGATGGATCTATTTCGAAAGCAAGCTCAGAAATTTGGGGCCGAATGTTTCTATAAACATGTTTCAAAAGTTGATTTTTCCAGCTCTCCATTTAAAGTCTATGTTCAGGATGAAGAACATCTTGCTGAGTCAGTCATTATTTCTACTGGCGCATCTGCAAGAATGTTAGGTCTTGAAGCAGAGAAGGATTTAGTGGGGTATGGAATTAGCACGTGTGCGACATGTGATGGTTATTTTTTCAAAGATAAAGAGATCGTAGTTGTCGGCGGTGGCGATTCAGCGATGGAAGAGGCAAGCTTTTTGACAAAATTTGCTAGCAAAGTAACTCTGATTCATCGACGAGAAGATTTTCGTGCATCGAAGATTATGATTGATAGAGTCCTAGATAACTCAAAGATTGAAATTATTAAGAATGCAGTAGTAACAGACATTCTTGGTTCTCAAGAAGATGGGGTTTCTAGTATTATATTGAAAGACACTACTGATGGAGAAGAAAGAAACTTTGATTGCGATGGAGTATTCTACGGTATTGGCCATAAACCTAATACCGATCAATTTAAAGGCATAATTAATTTAGATGATCAAGGATATATAATCACAAATCCAGGCTCGACCTTAACTAACGTAGCAGGAGTATTTGCTTGTGGCGATGTACAAGACAGTCATTACAGACAAGCAATTACTGCAGCTGGTTCTGGTTGTATGGCTGCAATAGATGCAGAAAAATATTTAGAAGACTTATAGAATAGTTTCTCTGTCTTTTTTAAGGAGAAAAAATGGAATTAAAACAGATTTACGATATTAGCGGTCTAAAACTCAAATTTGGATCCAAGAAAGCTCTCGAGATTAATACTCTAAAGTTTCATAACGGTTTGATTTATGGTGTATGCGGTAATTTTGGGTCGGGAAAATCTTCTTTGATGAGAGTTCTTTCAGGTTTGCAAAAGGAATCAGCAGGAAACGTTCTTTATCAGGGAGATAAATTTAAAACCAATTTTTTTGGAAAAATTAAAGCACATAAAGAGATTCAGTATGTTCATGTAGATATGTTCAATACAAGTTCTACTGTAGAGAAATTTATGAAGAGTATGTTTTCCTCAAAAATAAGGGAAATTCGTTCAAGGCATTTCACACATTTTAGCCTGGAGCATATCTGGAAAACTCCTATTAATAAGCTTTCAGATGGAGAAAAACATTGGCTGAAGATTGTCGTAGGAGTGGAGAAAGATCCTAGAGTGCTTATTATCGATGATTATGGATTATACATCGATAATAAGAATGAAATGATGCTACGCAAAAGACTAATGAAGATGAATAATATCTTAGGGACCACAATTATCTTGTCTTCAAGCAGTGATTATTTTGTGAAACAATTTGCGAATGTGGTCATATATTTGGATAACGGACATGTATCAAAAGTTAGAAAAGGATATAAACGTAACAAGTTCAGTAAAAACAAAAAAAGATAACAAAATATTAATTTTGTTAGGTTTGATGTTATTGATTAGACCCTTATTTGGTCAAATTGATAATCGATTTAATGTTTTTAGTTGGGAGCAATACGCTTCAGCGGGTGCAGTTAATTCTATATCAGAAGACTATACATATTTCTATTTTGGTACAGAGAATGCAGGAATTTTAAGACTAAATAAGTTTTCACAGCAGTTTGCAAAGCCAATTAATCAAGCCCAAGGACTCAAGTCTAATTCAATCGAACACGTATATTTTGATGATCATACAGGTATTTTATGGGTTATAGGAGATAATTTCATTGAGTATAGTTTCTCAAGAGAGGGCAGTTGGACTGATTTGAACTATAACTTACTATCATTAAAATCTGGAAATCAAATTATTGACATTGGTTCAAGCGAAGACTATTTATGGCTTCGATCAAATAGTAGATTTTTTAAACTAGATCATGTGAATGGAATCTTATTGGGCATATATGCTACACCAGATGAAGCATCAATTGATTGGGGAGATACTTCTTCTAGAGAGTTAAGGTGGAGGATGTTTGATTTTAATGATTATTTTGTCGAGGATGCATGGCTCTTAACATCAAATGGAGTCTCAGATAATAGAGGAAATTTCTCAAAATATTTATCTTATTACGAGTCAGATAATGGCGTTAATTGGATGTCTCTTTCCAATGGATATATATTGAAAATAGATGAATTTAATAAGCTCATAACACCAATATTTTATGGATTGTCATGTGCTGTGCCAACGTCGATTATTGATGATGATATATTATGGATTTCAGGTATTGGAAATAAATCATTTAATGGTATTGCCAAGTTTGATATAGATAACAATAAGTTTGAAAACATCTTATCTGATAATTATCTGAATTTTAACAAAGATAATATCTACTCCAGTATCATGATTGATAATGAAATATGGTTTGGGTTAGATAGTTACGTCATGGTCTACGATATAAGAAAAGATTCATTTAGAACTATCGGTTTTGAAAAAGGTGTTCCTAGGGGAAAGATTATTCATTTAGAGCATAAGAACGGATCAGTATTCGCCGGATCTATTAATGGGGTTATTGAAATAAATAGCGCGTCAAAAGGTAGAATAGATGGTGCAATAGAGAAATTTGTTTTCTCTAGAAATCTATTCTTGGGTGACATAGAGAGATTTGAAGAAAAAGTATTCTTTGTGTTGAGTAATTCAGTTTTTATATATGACCATGAAAACAATAGAGTTTCATCTCTTAATTGGGAGAATGAAACATTTGATGGTTTGATGAAAAAGAATCAAGTTGACATAGCATCTAGATCCGTGTCTAGAACTTTCTCTAGAAATAATAACTTATATATAGTTACAGATTTGGGTATTATTGACTACAAAGACGGTTCTTTGATTGTTCCGTCAGCCACATATTTTAACTATAAGATAACAGATTTAATTGTAGTAGATAGTTCAGTATTGTTTCTATCGACCACAAGAGGTCTATTCATAGTTGATTTAGAAGAAAATGAGTTAATTAATTATTATGATTTCCCATTTTTAAGAAATATTTATCAAATGAAGTATACGTCAGAATATTTATTATTACTAACGAGCAAAGGTTTAATTAAATTCAATATCAATTTATGAAGAAATTTATAGCACTTTATCTAGTATTATTTAGCACGATTTTTTCTCAAGGGTTAAATCGCAATATCGATCAGTTTAAGATTAGCTCTTTTGTTCGTCCAGTTAATAGTGATTCTATAGAGATTCTGTCATTTATGGAAGTATCAAATAATACGCTACAATTTCTGAAAAAAGATGGTTTGTTTGAAGCTCAATATGAAGCAAATATCGTCATATTAGACAAAGAAAAGGAAAAAAAATCTTCTAAACTATTCTCAGATAAAATTGTGGTTAAAAAATTTGGTGAAACTACATCAAGAGTAAAAAAGAAGATGATAACAACAGCTTTTGTTTTGCCTTTTGATACTTATACCGTCACATCAAGCTTGAAAGACCTAGATATAAAGCTCTTAGGAAAAAAGGAAAAAGAGATTGATTTAAAAAATTTGTCGAAAAGCACTTTTTTTAAAATTTACGATCCAATATTCACAAAAGAAGTAAAAGGGGAATGGGGTTTTGATGCCAATAGATTCCCAATTGAAAGTAGTCGAGTAGCGCCAAAGGACAATGTTATTTCATTCTATCAATATATCGTGTTAAATCAAGGTGAATATACTCTCACTCTTAGCCTTATATCAGACAAAAAAGTCCAATGGGAAGACTCTATCAAAGCTGTTGCAGATAGTGATGTTGTTAATCATTTCATTGAGGTTCCTATTGAAGATGTTGATAGGAGAGATTTAAAGATTAAGGTTGTAGTTAGCCAAGATAAAAATACTGCATCCAAGTCATTCATTTTCAAAATCAAAAATACTACATTTTTTGATGGAATTAGCAATATTGACTCTGCATTAGATCAGATGAGCTATATTTTAACTTTGGATGAAAAAAAGGAGCTAAAAGAACTCAAACAGTCAGAAAAGGAAAAATTCTTTAAGAAGGTTTGGGCGAAAAGAGATCCCGTTGCACAGACAAAAGTTAATGAATTGATGGAAGAATATTATACTAGAGTTAATTTTGCTGAAGATAATTTTTCTCGAGGGACTTCTGGTGGTTGGAAATCAGATATGGGAATGATTTATATTCTATTTGGTAAGCCAGATGATATGACGCGTTCAATGAATATGCAAGGTAGTTACAACTATCAGACATGGTATTATTTTCAAGTTGGAAAAGAATTTACTTTTATTGATGAATATGGATTCGGAGATTATAGGCTTAGAACGCCATTATTATATTAAACTTATTATGAATAACGAAAAAAAATTAATTAAAATTTTAGAAAGATTTAGAGATAAGCTGTCGGATAAAGAGATTGCATTGATTGACAATCTATTTGAATCAGCAGATAATGCAAAAGACTCGTGGAATAATAGCGACTCTGCTTTTAAGCTTTTTACAGATGGAGCATCTCAGCTTGATAAAAATAATGCTGGTATTGGAGGCTTACTAAAGAGTGGAAATGAAACCATATTTTCTTTTGCTGAAAATATAGGAGATTGCACTAACAATGAAGCGGAATACTTAGCATTAATTAAAGGAATTGAGCTATGTATTGAACGCAAAATATTGCATGTGAATATTTTTTCTGATAGTGAACTGATTGTAAGGCAGATTAACGGTGATTACAAAGTCAAAAATGAAAGAATGATAAAACTCCATTCTAGAGTTTTAGATTTATGTTCAATGTTAACACAATGGTCGGTATCGCATGTTATGAGAGAGAAGAATATGGAAGCAGATCTTCTAAGTAAAGAAGGGCTTGAGAAATAAAAAAAACTAAGGAATGAGAATAATATTTTATAAGTTATAGGCTATGAATTTCTTAAATAAAATTAAAGATGGGTTTAGTGATAGCTTCAATTGGGTTAGTGGCGACATTGCTATCGACCTTGGAACTGCTAATACGTTGATATGGTTGGCTGGTAAAGGAATCATAATCAATGAACCATCAATTATTGCTCGATCTACAAAAACCGGAGCTGTCATTGCTGTGGGTGATGACGCCAAACAAATGCTAGGGAAAACTCATGAAGGTATTGAGACTATTCGTCCCTTAAGAGATGGAGTAATTGCTGACTATACTGCTGTAGATGAAATGCTTCAAGGTTTTATTAGAAAAGTGAATTTAAATAGATTAACTAGACCAAGAATGGTTATTTGTGTTCCATCTGGCGTAACTGAGGTGGAAAGAAGGGCTGTAAAAGATTCTGGAGAGAAGCAAGCAGCCAGAGAAGTATACTTAGTGGACGAACCTGTTGCAGCGGCAATTGGAATTGGATTAGATATTAGTAAGCCTGTAGGTAATATTATTGTTGATATTGGTGGAGGAACTACTGAGGTAGCTGTAATCTCGTTAAACGGAGTAGTAACTAAAAAAGCTATAAGAGTTGCTGGAGATGAGATGGACGATGCGATACAGCATTGGTTTAGAAATGAGCATAAATTAGAAATTGGAGCACAAACAGCAGAACAAATAAAGATTACCGTTGGTTCAGCGATGAGGTCACGTTCTAAAAATATATTAGTAAAAGGACGAGACTTAGTATCTGGAATACCAAAAACAATAGATGTTAGATCTGATGAAATCAGGCAAGCATTAAAAGATCCCGTAAAAAGAATTTTAGATGTAATCAAAGATGCTCTAGAGGCAACACCAGCTGAACTTTCATCAGATATCATAGATAGAGGAATTGTTTTAGCTGGAGGAGGATCTCAATTAAGAGGGTTAGATCAAGTATTGCGCGAGAAAACAGGCGTACCTGTAAATGTTGCAGATGAACCACACTTAGCAATTGTAAAAGGATGTGGCGCTGTAATAGAAGATTTAGAAAAATTTAAGCATGTCCTTCTTTAAGAATGGCCAAGATTGACTTACTCGCTAAACAAAAAATAGATAGCTTTGTTTTATTTTTATGTATTTTCATTTCATTCGCACTGATTTTCACCAATAATAATAAAAATGTCCAAAGCTTACGCACTTCTGCATTAGATACATTTTCTTTTTTATATCAACCTTTTAATTGGTTAGATAATCAACTTTTTTTAAACAAGAAACTTGAAGTTCTATCTGAAGAAAATTTAAAACTTAATCTTGAAAATCAAATCTTGTCTTCAAATAAAATTGAAAATGAGAGGTTGAGAGATTTGTTAAAGTTTAGAGATCGCAATGAGCTTGATTTTATTGGAGCAGATATCTTATCTAAGGGAATTAATTCCAATATGTCATCTGTTCTTCTCAATAGAGGATTAAGTGATGGCGTAAAAAACAATAATCCAGTCCTCTCATCAAGAGGTGTAGTAGGGAAAACCATTCTTGTAGCCGATAATTATTCAGCAGTTCAATTGATAAGTGATATAGATTTTAGACTGAGCGTGAAGATAATGCCTTCCGAAACTGAGGGTATTATGCGTTGGATTACAAATGATACATGCGAAATTGTAGAAGTACAAACAACATCAGATGTTCAAATTGGTGATATTGTTTTAACATCAAATCTTAGTATATATTTTCCACCTAATCTTCCTGTGGGAGAAGTAATTAGTTTTTATAAGAAATCTAACAGTTCAAATAAGGTTGTTCGTATGAAGCTTTTCTCTGATTTATCGACCTTAAACCAATTATTTATATTGAGAGGAGATAGTTAGGTATATGCAGCTCTCTTTTACCAGATATTTTCTTTTAGCAGTAGTGCTCCAATTAGTTTTTTCAGAATTATTAACTGTAAATGGATTTCAGCCAAATATTATGCTTTTATTTGTTATTCTCTCTTCTATATCTATGGAAAATATTTCTCGAGCAACATTGATTGGATTTTTTATCGGACTATTATCAGACCTCATACTATTTAATGGTTCTTATATAGGTTTATCAAGTCTTATTTTCTCAATATGCGCTTATCTCTCAGCGAGGGTAAGTTTCAATTTTGTATACAGGAATTTTGATCTATATTGGCTAGTTTTGGTATCATTGGGGAGTGGATTATATGCATTTTTTAGATATGATTTTTTCTTTTTTAATGACATACTACTTTTTTTGAAAAATTGGATTTTTGTAGCTACTTACACTTCTTTTGCAGGTTTTATGATTACTAGACTTTTTAAGGTAAAAGAGAAGGTGCTAGAAGATGCTTAAAATAGAAAATAAAGCAGATATTTTTCACTATAGAGCATTATTGTTTTTTCTATGTCTTATTCTTTTTTCTCTTCTTAGTAGATATTTTTATTTACAAGTCATTGATTATGATAGGCATTTTTCTAAGTCAAAAATTAACAGCGTTAAAGCGCTTACAACTTATGCTCCTAGAGGGTTAATTCTAGATCGTCATGGAGAAATATTGGTGGATAACTACCCAACTTATATTCTAACAGTGACACCATATGAATTAAAAGATAAAGAGAAGCAGTTTGTCAAATTAGCATCTATTATTGATGTTGATTTGGAGGAGTTGAATAGGCGATACAAAAAATACAATAGAGGATATTTTTTACCGACAGTTATTGCAAAAAATTTAACATTTGAACAAATCTCCCAAATAGAAGAAATGAGACTAGAATTTCCAGGAATTCAGTATGATAGATCTGATGAGAGAATTTATTCTTCTATATTGAATGATGCACATTTTTTAGGCTATTTAAGAGAGGTAGATAGAGATATAGTTCCTACGCTTGATAGGTCTCTTCTCTATAGAGCTGGAGAATTAATGGGATGGCAAGGGGTTGAAAAGCAATACGAGAGAGAATTACGATTTTCTAAAGGCGTTGACTACATAGAGGTTGATACATATGGTCGTGAAATTTTTAGATTAGACCAAGATAATATCCCTGCATTCCCAGGAAAAGATCTTTCCTTAACTATAGATTCTAATTTACAGCAATATTGTAGAAATGTTTTACAAGATAAAAAAGGTTCTGTGCTAGTTTCCAATGTTGATACAGGTGAGATACTAAGTATGGTTAGCAGTCCTTCTTATGATTTAAGTGTTTACAGAGGGACAACTTCACAATCTGAATGGGATAGCTTATCAAGCGATCAAGATAATCCGTTATTGAACAGATCTATTGGAGGTCTTTATCCAGCAGGTTCAAAGTTAAAGTTAATAACAGTTGTTAATTTGATTGAGGATAATTTGTTGGATCCATCAGATAATCTTTTATGTACTGGCATTTATAGTCCGCCTGGAAGCACAAGTGAGTTTCGCTGTTGGAATGAAAATGGGCACGGACTTGTTGATTTGAATAAAGCTATTGCGCAATCTTGTAATATATATTTCTATGAAACAGTACAGCTTATTAGTCTAAAAAACTGGACAGATACTGCAAAAAAATTTGGTTTTAATACATTGACAGGAATCGATTTGCCAAATGAAAAGGATGGCTTAATTCCAGATAAAGAATTTTATATCAAAAATTATGGCAGATGGGGATGGTCAGAAAGAGGCGTTCTATTAAATCTTACATTAGGGCAAGGAGATATTTTAATTACACCGGTTCAAGCATTAAGGTTTATCAATCACATTGCTTCTAAAGGAGATACAGCACAACTTAGATTGAACTTGTCGAAGGAATTATCTTATTATGATAAAATCACTTATCAAGATAATATATGGGATCATATTTGGAATGGAATGTTTGATGTTGTCAATGGAGATCAAGGTAGCGGATGGAGAGCTAAGATAAATGATTCTGATATCAAATTATTTGGCAAGACGAGTACTGCTGAAAATCCTCACGGAGAACCTCATGCATGGTTTATTGGTTTCTTTGAAATGCAAGATACAACATACTCAATTGTTGTAATGATTGAGAATGGAGGAGGTGGGGGAGCCATAGCATCCCCAATTGCTG
>Ga0208764_10000726_pt1 | contig 21223 bp, 31 predicted proteins | sample ETNtaG_18_FD_185762 | JGI IMG/M metagenome (GOLD analysis project Ga0208764, IMG submission 185762) | Marine microbial and viral communities from oxygen minimum zone, Eastern Pacific Ocean - ETNP201302SV91 (SPAdes) (version 2) | ecosystem: Environmental > Aquatic > Marine > Oceanic ... | reverse complement strand
TACCTGGAAATAATCCTAGATTTCTTGAAAAGGCAAAGAAGATTCAAGCTGATATTGTCTGTTTTGATTTAGAGGACTCTGTTCCAGATGATGAAAAAACTAGTGCTAGAAAATTAATCAAAAATGCCCTAAAATCTCGTTCAGAATATTCTTCATCTATTTTTGTTAGAACTAATTCTCCATTATCTGGAAAAATTCCATCAGATCTAAAAGAAATTGTTCAAAAAGGAATTGATGGAATCGTAATTCCTAAAGTAAATAATGTTTCAGAATTAAAAAAAATACAAAAAATTCTTTCTGGTTTAGAAAAATCTAAAAAACTAAAACCCATTCAAATTATTCCATCCATTGAATCAGCAGAAGGTGTAGTGAACTCATATCCAATTGCATCATTTGGAAAGCGCGTAACTGCAATTGTTTTTGGTATCTTTGATTTGCTAAATGATTTAGGAGTCGAATATACAAAAGATGCACCAGGTGGTAAATATTCTAGATACAAAATACCTGTTGATGCTGCAGCTGCAGGAATATCTGCTATTGATGGTATTTGGCAGGATCTAAATGATTTGAAAGGATTAAAAAAAGATTGTAATTTTGGAAAAAGCTTAGGATATTCTGGTAAAAGTGTAATTCATCCGGATCAAATTTCTACAGTGCATAAATCATTTTATCCTAATAAAACTGAAATTTCGTGGGCAAAAAAAGTCTGTAAAGTGTATTTGGAATCTACAAAAAAAGGTAAAGGTGCAACTACAGTTGATGGAAAAATGATAGATGAGGTTCACTATAAACAAGCAAAAGCACTTTTAGAAATTGTAGAATAAGAGAATGATTGACCTTCTTGATCCAACCAATGTAATTACTCGATTTTTTAATAGTGAAAGATATGATCAATTATACGATTATTGTAAGGATCTGCTAAAGAAAGATCCTAATGACATGCTTGCTTTACAAAATATCTCGTTATCTTTGATATATCTAAAAAATTTTGAAGAAGCCATTACATATTGCGATAAAGTTCTTGAAATCAAAAGTACTGATGCATATGCATTAAAAAATAAAGTATTTGCTTTGGAAAGTTTGAAAAAATATGATGAAGTTCTAAAATTATGTGAAACACTTTTGTCAATTGACCCCAAAGACATTTGGGCATTAAATAGCATGGGCATCTCTCTAAATGAATTAGATCGTCATAAAGATGCAATTAGATATTATGATACCTCACTTGTTATTGACCCTAATGATGTAACTGCATTAATGAACAAAGCTATCTCATTAAGTCATTTAGGTAATTTCCAAGATGCAATTGATTATTATGATTTAGCTCAACGAATTGACTCAAGTTTAAGGGAAATACCTCCTGCAAAGTCAAAATTATATGAAAAATTAAACATGCCTGATGAAGCATTTTTAGCTGCTCAGGGTGTGCTCAACAAAGATATGCAAAAAATCAAATCAGATGCTGTAGAGAATAAATGCACTGTTTTTCATCAATTTTGCGATGATGAATTTCAAAATTCAGATTCAAAATAATTAATATTTAGAATCATCTAAATCATTTTATACAAAGACAATGTATTTTTTTTGATGTTTACGGGAATAGTTGAAGGAGTTGGAAAAGTAAATAAAATTTCAAAAATTACAAAAAATCGTAGTGCAATTGAAATGACTATTGATTTAGGAAAACAAGTGAAGGGATTAAAAATTGGACAAAGTGTTGCACTAAATGGTGTGTGTCTTACTGCAACAAAATTGTCAAAATCTAAATGTATTTTTGAAATGATTGAAGAAACAACAAAAAAAACTGATCTTGGTAATCTAAAAGTTGGTGGAGTAGTAAACATTGAACGAAGTTTGAAAGCTGGTGATAGATTAGAAGGTCATTTTGTTTTAGGACATGTTGATGGTGTTGGAGTAATTAAAAAAATTGTTAAAAAACCTAAAGAAGTCCAAGTATACTTTGAAGTTCCAAAAAGTTTAGCAAAATATGTTGTTAAGAAAGGTTCTATTGCAATTGATGGAATTAGTTTAACCGTTGTTGATATTAAAAAAACATTAGCATCAGTCTCTTTAATTCCTCATACTATTGAAATTACAAATTTTCATACTAAGAAAGTTGGAGATAAGGTTAATATTGAAACTGACATTCTTGGTAAGTATATTTTAAAGCAAGGCTAATTATCTACAATTATAGTGGTAATTACCCATTTTTTAGTAAACTATATACCTAGATTAAAATAATTTTTGTATATGTCACTTGAAACTGGACTTGAATCTCTTAAACGTGGAGAATTTGTCCTATTATTTGATTCAGCAGGACGTGAAAATGAAATTGATATGGTTGTCGCAGCAGAATTCATCACTCCTGAACATGTTGCACGAATGAGACAAAATGCAGGTGGATTACTTTGTATTGCTCTTGAAAATAATTTTGCAAAATCTCTTGAATTACAATACATGCATGATACTCTTGCAAGTTCATCTATGTCAAATAAAGAAATGATAATGGGCTTAGCTCCATACGGTGATTATCCAACATTTTCATTATCTGTAAATCATTATCAAACTTACACAGGAATCACAGATAAAGATAGAGCATTAACAATTTTTGAAATGGCTAATATCTATAAAGTTGAAAATAAACAGAAAAAATTTTCATCCTCATTTAAAACTCCAGGACATGTTCCTTTATTGATTGCATCAGAAGGATTACTAGCATCACGTCAAGGACATACAGAAATGTCTGTATACTTGGCTAAGACTGCAGGATTGACTCCAGTAACAGCTATTTGTGAAATGATGGATGCAGAAACTTATACTGCATTATCTGTAGACAAAGCAGAAAAATTTGGAAAACAAAATGGAATTCCATTAATTGATGGAAAAGAACTTTTGGAATATGCTAAGGTGAATTAATTTTGAATATAGCCATTGTAGTTTCAGAATTTAATGAGGAGGTAACATCCCGTATGTTAGAAGTCGCAAAAGAAAAAGCAGATTCTATGAAATTAACAATATCTCATGTTTGCAAGGTTCCTGGAGCCTATGATATGCCTATAATTGTAGATAAATTGTTACAAAATAAAGAAGTTGATGGTGTTGCAACATTGGGTGCTATAATAAAAGGACAAACTAAACATGATGAAGTGATATCTCATGCTGCAGCTAGATCCTTAACTGATTTATCACTAAAATACCAAAAACCTGTTTCTCTTGGAATAACTGGACCTGGAATGCAAGAAAGACACGCTTATGCTAGAATTAGACCTGTTGCAGAAAGAGCTATCGAAGCACTTGTTACAATTTCTAAAGAATTGGAAAAAATTTAAGAATGATCCAATTAAGTATATTAAAAATTACTGAATATGGGCCTTGGACTTTAACATTAGGTAGTGACAGAGAACATGAATTACAGATGCTACAGGCTTCTCTTTACAAACAAGTACAAGAATTATTTTCTGCAAAAAATTGTTTGGTATTTCTAAATAAATCTGACGAATTTTTTGTTATATCAAATGGACTTAGTTTAGATGATCACATTGAAATTCAAAAATCCGTTAAAGAATCATTTGAAGTTAGTTTAACTATTTCTATTGGATATGGAGAATCTCCATTTGATGCTAATCTAAAAGCATATGAGGGTAAACAAAATAATATAATATTAAATGAAGAACATACTATCTATGGGTTCATTGATAATAGTTCAGAATTTAATGTTTCAATAATGCATTTGGATGTTGATGATCTAAAATCAAAAAGAAAAGATAATTCTCCATATGAAATTTCATTAAAAGTATTTGAATTATATTCAAAAATAGGCAGATATTTTATTGAAAAAAATTCTCTATCATTTTTCCTGGGAGGTGATAATTATATGGTGATTGCAAGCAATGATGCAAAAAATTCAGTTCAAAATTTTATTGATATGATTAAAAATGATGACCAAATTTCTTTGAATTGTGGAATTGGAAATGCTAAAACTAGTAGGGACGCAGCTAAATTAGCCACAAAATCTCTTGATACTATACGTGAAATACGAGATTCAGGAAAACAGAAACCTGATGTTTATGAATTATAATGTTATTAAAAAATATCAGTGCATTAATTGGTGAAAATTTAGATTTTGTTTCAAATGTTGACATTCAAATTAAAGATAATAAATTTCAGAAAATTAATTCTAACATACAATCTAAATCAAAAAAAGATTCAATAGATTGTGAAGGATTACTTCTAATCCCAGGATTCATTAATTCTCATACACATATCGCTGATTCAATTGGTAAAGACATTACACTAAACAGTACTGTAAATCAAAAAATTCATCCTATGTTTGGAATTAAATCTAAAATTTTAAAAAATACTTCTAATGAATATCTCTCAACATTTATGAAAAATACATGTCATTCTATGATTCAAAAAGGTATTACTACATTTGTTGATTTTAGAGAAGGGGGATTAGATGGTGCAATTTTACTTAAAAAAGCTGTTAATGATTTACCAATTCGTACAATTCTTCTAGGAAGACTAGATTTTCACCAAAATACTTCAGAAATTAAAAAAAATATCCCTTTCCCAAAGGAAAAAATTCTTGAACTTCCATCTTTAGTAAAAATTTGTGATGGAATTGGTATTAGTGGTGCAAATGAGCATAGTACATCCGTATTACACTCCTATTCAAAAACAAAAAAATTACGAGCAATTCATTCTTCTGAAACTATAGAAAGTGTTCAAAAATCAAAACGAATTACTGGAAAATCTGAAACTCTAAGAGCATTATCATTAAAACCTGATTTTTTAATTCACATGACTCATGCTTCTAAAAAGGATCTAGATGCTACATCTAAGAAAACTAGAGGCATAATTATTTGTCCTAGAGCAAATTCCTCACTCTCTGAAGGAATTCCTGACATTGAAAAAATGCAAAATGCTGGATGCCTATTAGGATTAGGTACAGATAATGTGATGATTAATTCTCCAGACATGTTTCGTGAAATGGATTATCTCTGGAAGGTAACCATGGGAATTAAAAAAAAGAGAATAGATCCCAAAGAAATTCTTAAAATGGCAACAGTAAATGCTGGAAAAATTCTGAAAAAAGAAATTGGTATTATTCAAACAAAAAAAATAGCTGATTGTATTTTTCTTGACAAACATGCATTAGATTTGGAACCTATGCATAATCCGTATGCATCTATTGTACATAGAGCATCTCAATCAACAATCAAAGCAGTAATGATTGGAGGAAAAATTGTACATGGAAAAATCTAACATGCATGTAATTTTGAGTGCAGCAATTTCAATCGATGGAAAAATTTCTACGAGAACAAATGATTCTAAGTTATCTTCTCAAGAAGATAGTATTAGATTGCATAAATTAAGATCAAAAGTGGATGCAATCCTTATTGGAAAAAATACTTTGTTACAAGATGATCCATTACTAACAGTACGTCATACAAAAGGAAAAAATCCTACAAGGATAATTTTAGATTCTAAAGGTACAATATCAAAAAATTCTAAAATAATTAAAACAAGTAATAAAATTCCAACTATAATTGCTGTTTCTAAAAAAATTAGTAAAATGAATTTATCAAAATTAAAAAAATTACCTGTGGAAATAATTATTTCCGGAGAACATTCTGTTAATTTAAAATTATTAATGAAAAAACTTGCTACTAAAAAAATTGAAACTATTTTAGTTGAAGGTGGAGGTACAGTAAACTGGGAATTTATCAAAAATAATATTTTTGATGAATTAATTATCACTTTATCCCCGTATCTTATTGGTGGAAATGATGCCACTTCTTTAGTTGAAGGAAATGGATTTGCTAAAATCGTTAATTCACCTAATTTGAAATTAAAATCTGTTAAGAGGCTCAAAAATTATCTTGTGATTAATTACATCAAAGTGTAAGTTCTTATAGTTTATCTCAAATGAAATTACAAGAAATTGGCAATAAAAAAGAAAACTACAACAAAAAAGAAAGCTGCAACAAAAAAGAAAGTTGCACCTAAAAGAAAGGTTGCAACAAAAAAGAAAGTTGCACCTAAAAGAAAGGCCACTACTAAATCAAAAACAAAGAAACCAGCATTTGGAGGATACGCCATAAATTTTGCAGGTCGTCAAGAAACTGTAGAACAAGTATTTGGAAAGAAACCAATCGCTCCTAGTGAGATGACCAAAAAGATCTGGGCATTTGTTAAATCAAAAAGCCTATCTAATCGTTAAACCAGTTAGCGAATACTCGTTAACTAATCTATATTTTAATTATTTTAAATTAAAAAGATATAGATATTGGATTTTATTTTTTTAAAAATATGTCAACTACATCACTTCGACGTGATCATGAATTAATTGAAAAAGTAATCAAAGCTATGCAATCTACAATTGAATTATTAAATAATGGTAAACAAATTCCTGAATCAATTTTACTTCCTGTAATTGATTTTTCAAAAAATTTTACTGATGTTTGTCATCATACAAAAGAAGAAAAATCATTATTTCCTGCATTAGAAAAAGCAGGATTACCAAGTAAAATGGGACCAATTGCTATGATGTTAATTGACCATGAACGTTCTCGAGAAATTGGAAATTCTATGGAAAATTCAGCAAAAGAATATCTTTCATCTGGAAATTCTGAAAAATTAATTTCTGATATGCAACTTTATGTTGATCATATTACTGAACATTTGTGGAAAGAAAACAACAAATTATTCATGATGGCTGAAGCAAGATTACAATATGTTTCTGAAAAAGTTGACGAGGAGCTTTCTGGAATTGAAGAATCTCAACTGAATGAATTAGGTAAATCAAGACAGCATTATGAAGAATTAGCTGAAAATCTTACTCGTGATGTTTCTAATCATGGAAATTAATTTTGTCTAATTCAATTTTTGGAGAAGTAATTAAAGTTAGAAAATTCAGAAATGGTGATATTGAAATTGACTTTCATCATGACGAACAAATTACCCAATATCGATATTCTGATGATCCTAGTCGATTAGGTAATTTTCCTAAAGATTTGGCTGAAACTCTAGCTTCAACCTTGAATACAGATATCTGCATCGAGATTTTTTTCCAAGATGATGGTATTCCAAGTCATCTAGAATTAGAACAATGTGAGGATGAAAATGAGGAGGATGAATATGAGGATGATGATGAATATGAGGATGATGATGAATATGAACATGAATAAAATTATTCTCTTAGAATTGTATTAATTTATTAAATAATCAAAAAGTTTGTTGCATATCTTTTTTGATTTCATCAATTTTCTTTGAATATGCTTTTCGAGATTTTTCATTCTTTTTTATATTTACCACATTTTGACATGATGGACATTTGAACATACCTTCTAATGCATCCTCAAATGTAATTCTTGGACAATCCTCATTTCCACAATGATAAAAGTCTGATGCATTTTCATAATCAAATCTTTGTTGTAATCTTTCTTCGATTTTCTTTTTTTGATTTTCAATAAAATGTTCTACTTCTTCTCGTCTTGTTCTCCACCTGTAAACAAACCATCCTTTTCTTTCATCCTTGACTCTAATACCTGTAATCAAAGATTTTCCAAAAAGATCGTATAGTACTTTTCTTACCATGTTAATTCTTAGACCTGTTGAACTAGCAATTTCTTCATCAGTTGCATCTTCTGCTTTTAGTAGAGATCTAGCAACTTTAAGATATTCATCACCACCAATCATTGATGCAATTCTAACAAAAGGATCTTCGTATTTGTCTACCAACTTCATTCATCCTTATTTTCTAGTATTAATCCCTTGTCTCATTTACTTGGACATTTTTGCCATTTTTTGTGGGTATAATCTTTCTTTTAGCATCAGGAAAGACTTTTTCAAACTGTTCTCCATTTTGAATTCTATCTAATAATATGGCTAATGCACTGATTTCTGAATGAGGTTGACTTCCAACACCCACATTGTAATCTGATAATTCATAAATTTCTCTAGGAACTTTTTCTGCTCCTACTACAACTAGTATCTTTTCTTTTGTACGTAATTGCATTTGAATATCATTGATTTTTTCACCATACATTGAAAGATGAATTATTTTAAAACCATCTTCTTTTTTCTTTTTTATAATTGATTTCCAATTTTCAATAAATTCAACAATAAAATTTCCACCCCATGTATTATTGATTTTTTCTAATGTATCTTTAATTTCTGGATTAACTTCTGTCATGAATATTTTTTCTGCCCCAAAGGCTCTTGATACTAATGCAACATGAGTGGTAACTCTGTCGTCTCTTACAACACGTTGTCCTATTCTAACAACTTCAATTACCAAATGTATCTACAACTCCTTTCATTTCATTTTTTTTATATTTATATGGATTTTGATTAATTATGGTATTTTGAATTAATTCCTTTAATTCTTTAATATTTTCACCTGTTTTTGAGGAAACTACAACTACTTTTTCATTTTCAATTAAATTTAGCAATTCTCTTTTGTAATCGATTTGATCTTGTTTAATTAGATCTAATTTATTTAATGCAAAAATTATTTTTTCTTTTTTAACTCCTAATTCATCTAATGTTCTCATACAACTAGCAAATTTTTTCTTTAATTCTAATTGTGAATCACTAACATCAATAACTAGAATGATTATGTCTGAATAAGTTAATTCTTCTAATGTAGATTTGAATGCATCTATCATATATGCTGGTAATTTACTAATGAATCCAACAGTGTCTGCAATTAAAGCTGGTTCTTGATTTATTGTAATTCTTCTTGTAGTAGTTGATAATGTTGTAAACAACTCATTACTTTGGGTTCGTGTTTCACCTGTAGTTTTATTAAATAATGTTGTTTTTCCTGCAGATGTGTAACCTGCTAATGAAATTGTTGTAAATCCCATTCTCTTTCTTCCTTGTCTATGAAGTTCTCTTTGTTTTCCTGCTTTTAGTAATTTCTTTTTCACTGTCTGCATTCTATGTTTGATGTCATTATAGTAGACATCAACTTCAAATTTTCCTATCCCCATAAATCCTGGTTGTTCTCCCATGTTAGCTAAACGAACTTTTTCTTTAGCTCTAACCATTTCATATCTTAGCTGTGCTAATTTTACTTGTAATTTTGATTCTGCGCTAGATGCCCTGCTTTCAAAAATTTCCAGAATAAGTCCTTCTCTATCTAAAATTTCTCTTTGTAATTCTGTTGCTAGATTGTAATTTTGACTTGGTTTTAAAATCTCATCAAATACAATTACATCTGGTCTAATTTTATCTGCAATTTCTTGTAATTTCTCTAAAATTCCCAGACTAATTCCATATTTTGGTTTTTGAAGATAATTTTCTTGAATAATGTGAACTACTTCATATCCTGCTGCTTCACATAATCCCTTTGCTTCATTTATGGCATCTTCTTTGTCATATGTGATTAAAATTGCTTTATCCATTTTGATAGATTATTCCATTTTTTTCAATGTTTTTTCAATATTCATATTTAACACAATTTCTGCAATATCACTTGCATATTCAGAAATCCTTCTAATATTTTCTGATAATCTTCTAACTCTGTAAATTTCCTCATCATCCTTTAATGATTTTGATGAATCTCTAACTTTCTTTTCATATTTGGTAATTTCTTCTATTTTTTTGATAGTTTTCTCTGCTTGATAGTAATCTTCTTTGAATAATGCTAAACATGATTCATCTAACACTGTCAATGAAAAATCATTCATTTCTTGTAATTTATTTAAAATTTCTTTTTTGATTGGTTTTTTAAACTCTAAAAAGTCCTTTGCAATAAAAGCTGCATGATCCCCAGTCCTTTCTATATTTTTTACCACTAATCTATATCCTAAACAATCCCTGGCATTTCTAAATCCCATTTCTTTTAAAACATGTTCATTTTGTATTGCAATTTTTAATTGACGAATAATATAAAATCCAAACCTATCCACTTCATCATCAGTATTAATGACCTCTTCTGCCAAATCCAAATTATTTTCTTTAAGAGCTAAAATTGCATCATTTGACATTGATTTTGCCAAATGTATCATTCGTTTGAAAGCTCCATCAACTGATAATTCTAATAAATTTACAAGAACTTGAATTGTAATTCCATTACTAGAATCTGAAATAATTTCAGAACCCATTAACATTCTTTTTACAGCTTCTTTTGCTGTGTTTCTTTGTGATGGACTCAATCGTCCATTCTTTGATTTTAAATTAATAGTTCTAAATCCTAAAAAATATAATGAAATTAATTTTCTAACTATGGAATTTGTTTTTTCATCCTCAGAAATTTCTATTGTGGCATCCTCTTTTTTTTGCATTCTAGATTCAAATTTTGGTGGATACATTTCTAAAGTGGATGATCCTTTTCTAACTATTCGTATTTGATCACCTTGTTTAAGCCCTAATTCGTTAATCCACTGTTTTGGTAACGAAACTATGTATGATGACTTGCCTGTAAACTGTATTTTCCTAGTTTCACTATGTTCTTCCATAATCTAATTATTTAGTAACTATCTATATAGTTATTTATTTTTATTATAGATTAACAACAACTAATATTTCCAATAATTCATTTTCAAATATGGAAAAATTTGTTAAACTCCAACAATCACTGGATGCTCTATTTGGTAAAGGAACATCGAAATTTTTACCAAAAGATCTAGATATAGAATTATCCAGAAAAACTGGTAGAATTCGAACAGTTTCACACAAAGGAAAATTACTTTGCACATTGAGAATAAATGGTAGTTTAGCAATTAGTATTGGTTTTGCTCAGACATTGTTACAAAGTAAAACATTCAAAGAAAATTGTATTGAAGTTAACAAGGATGCTGCCCCTTTTGTAATGGAAGGTAGATCTGTTTTTTGCAAACATGTTACTTGGTGCGGAAAAAATGTAAAAGTTTCATCTGATACACCCGTATTATTTGACAACCAAGTAATTGCAGTTGGTAAGGCAATTTTATCTGCAAAAATGATTTCTGATTTCAATATGGGTGTAGCCATAAAAGTTAGAGATAGTTTAAAAAGTCGTAAGGAGAAGATAGTGGTATGATGCGAGGAGGTAACCGTGAAATGCGAAGAATGATGGACAAGATGGGTCTTGATATGAATGAATTATCAAATGTTCAAGAAGTAATTATTAAAACTGACAAAAAAGAGATTATCATTTCAAAGCCTTCTGTGACTGAAATGAAAGCAAAAGAAAGTTCTATTTTTACAGTAACTGCAGACAGCTATGAGGAAGCTGAATTAGAAGTACCAATTTTCTCTGATGATGATATTCAATTAGTTAGTCAACAAGCAGGTGTTGATGAAGAAAAGGCAAAAAGTGCTTTAGAAGAGGCCAAGGGCGATCTAGCCAGGGCAATTTTGCTTCTCACATCTGGATAATTTCACTTTTTGTGCCTAAAATATGCCCTAAAAATGAATGATTTAATAAATGGAATTTATCAAATCTGAATAACATGGCAGATGTTGCTGAATCAAAAGTCACAGGAATTATCAAATCTTTGAACGGATTAGAAGATGATCTTGACTCTTTAACAGGCAAAGTTGGAGATATGAAAAAACAACTAAATGTTAAAACTTTGAGTGAAATTGACACATTGTTAGAAAAAACTCGTGAGATGGCTACCAAAGAGGCAGAAGTAATGATTAATGCAGCAAAAGAAAAAGCAAATTCAGAATCTGCAAAAATTGCACAAGAAGGTGATTCGAAATTGGCTGAAATAGAATCAAATGTAAATTCCAATTTTGATGATATGGTCAAACATGTTGTTTCTACAATTTTGAAAGCATAATCTTCAATATTGATCAATTTTAAATCCAAGATATTTTACAAATGAATAATGCAGTCATTGCTTGATCAAGTTAATATTTTAATCAAAATGAAAGTGGGAGATCCATATAGATTAGAACATATCAAATTAATGTTAAAACAAAAACGAACAGTCTATGGTTCTGACAGAGCATATCTTGATCATTTAATTCATGATTATATTGAACAAATTAAAACTCAAAAAAAATTATCAAAAATACGTGGAGAAGATCCATTTGAAGAAGATTCTGAAATCATGGTTTCTGATGAAGATGATGAAGATGATGAAGATAATGATGTTGTAGAGATGGAACACATTTACTGTTGGAAATGTGGTAAATCTATTCCTGTAAATTCTAAATTTTGTCTTGATTGTGGCTGTGATATTAAAAATCCTGAAGTAAAAGAAGACTCTGTTGAAAAAATTCCTGAAAAAACACCTAACGAGGTTATTGAAAAAAAATCTAACCATAGAAACAGAAAAAATATTTTCATAGTGATAGGTGTATTGGCAATTTTGGCTGTAATTGGTGGAGCAGTTGTTATGAATAATGGATTTGACAAAAAAGTTTCTTCAGATGATGCTTCTGTACAGCCACCAACAGAAGTAATTAGTGAAATAACAGAATCTGATGTTGACACCAATTCTAAATGTGGAGCTGGAACTGTATTTGATGATGCAACAAACACTTGTCTTTTAGAAGATACTCAAACTAGTTCCAAATGTGGAGCTGGAACTGTATTTGATGATGCAACAAACACTTGTCTTTTAGAAGATACTCAAACTAGTTCCAAATGTGGAGCTGGAACTGTATTTGATGATGCAACAAACACTTGCATGATTCCATAATTTTTGAAAAAATACTTTTTTCTGAAAAAAATTTCAAAAATTTGGAATTAATTTAAAAAATATGATTATAAAATTATCAATACATATTTATTGTTATTTTAAATGATTTTTTGAAAAAAATAATTTTATTATGAAAAAACATGTAATTATTTCAAAATTAATTTTTATTTTTTATAATTTTTAGCGATCCATCCTTATATAGTTACAATTTCTATATAAAATACTAAAATGACATGTAAAGGTATCTGTGTTAGATATAAAGCTCAAAAACCTGTTGGAACAGGACGCTATGCATCAGGTCAGAGACGATGTCAGATTTGTGAAATTTTCATTAAATGGGAAGGATTATGGTGTCCTTGCTGTGGATATAGATTAAGAACAAAACCACGTAATTTGAAATACAAAGCAAAACTTCGTGCAAGAGTTGAAGCTGATTCTGCAGAGGAGACAGAAACCAACTCTATTGCTGCAATGGAGAAAGAATTAGTTGCAGAAGCTGCAGCAAAAACAACAAAAACAAAAAAGGCAAAAACAACAAAAGCAAAAACAAAAACAACAAAAAATAAAGAAAAAACACTATGCGAACATTGCGGAAAATCTTATGTCTTTATTGATAAACATTTGAAGAAATGCACAAAAAACCCAGAAAATGAATCAATAGCAATAAAAGCATAAGATTCGTTTGTAAATTATTGACTTCATCAAATGGCTTTCTAAATAAAATTATTAAATTAGAAAATCGTAATTTTTCCTTAAGAACTCAAAAATTTGAAAATGGATACTTTGTGTCAGTTTCAGAAGATAATGATAAGATTGGTTCCATGACAGTTTCTTTAGCAACTGGCCCTACTCCAACTACTACTACTATAATTCCATCTCGAAATGAATCATTATTTTTACGATTAGTTTCTGAACGCATCAGTACGAGGATGAAGGGTATTGCTTTAGTCTCTACATTTGTCAAAAATGAATTAGAACCGTCAACCGCAAAAGCCTTAATGTCTGAAATAATGGAAATGATTGAAAATGAGTGATTTAAGAGATTATATTTCTAAAGTTAAAAAAATTAAAGAACTTAAAACCATTAAAACCAAAGTTTCAACTAAATATGAAATTGCTGGTGTTACAGCAAAAGTAGATCAATCACATGCAGTATTGTTCGAAAATATCAAAGAAAGTGATTTTAGATTAGTATCTAATCTAGTTGGAACTCGAAAAAGATTTGCTCTAGCAGTTGGTTGCACAGAAAATAACATACATCAAAAAGTAATTTCAGCAATAAAAAACTCAAAAGCACCAAAAATCGTGCCTACTGGAAAATTCATGGAAAATAAGTCAAAAAATATCAATTTAATGCCTGTTGTAACTCATTTTGAAAAGGAATCTGGACCATTCATTACTTCTTCAGTGGCTTATGCCAAAAATCCTGAAACAGGAAAACAAAACTCATCCTTTCACCGGATGATGCCAATTGATAAAACACATCTCTCAATTAGAATGGTTGAAGGCCGTCATTTACATCGATGTTTTATTGATGCAAAAGAACATGGTGAGGATCTCAAAATTGCAATTACTGTTGGTGTCCATCCTGCAATTTCAATTGCTGGTGCTTATCAATTTGATTGGGGCAAGGATGAAATTGATATTGCAAATTCTTTATTGGGTGGAAAATTAACTTTAGCAAAACTTCCCTTTTCTGGATTGAATGTACCATCTGGTTCAGAAATTGTAATGGAGGGAAAAATTTTACGCGATAAAGTTCATCCTGAATGGATGGTTGAAATGCTTCAAACTTATGATCATAAAAGATCACAACCAATTTTTGAAATTGAAAATTTGTATTTTAGAAATAATCCTATCTTCCATGATGTTTTATCAGGTTATGGTGAACACAGATTGTTAATGGGAATGCCTATTGAATCTAAACTAAATGGAGAATTGAAAAAAGCTTTTTCTCAAGTAAAACAGGTCTCTATGACAAATGGTGGTTCAAATTGGTTACATGCTGTTGTTCAAATTAAAAAGAAAACCGAATCTGATGCTAAAAAAATTATTAAAAAAACATTTGAATCTCACCGTTCATTAAAACAAGTAACTGTAGTTGATGAGGATATTGATCCAAACAGTGCTGAATCTGTTGAATATGCGATGGCAACAAGATTTCAGGCTGATAAAGATTTAGTAATTATTAAAAATGTGCGTGGTTCTAGTCTGGATCCTTCCAGTGACCAAAAGAAATTACAAACTGCCAAAATGGGAATTGACGCAACACGCTCTACTTCTAAACGTCCAGAAGGATTTGAGATGGCAAAAATACCTAAAATTGATAAAATTAACTTAAAAAAATATTTCAAATAATCTTTAATTGACTGATCAAATTAAATTGGATGAATGTACAGGTATGTTGGTATAAGATATGTCCTCTGAAAATTCTATTAAATCTGAAAAAACTCCATCTGAATCTCATGCTGAAGTAATTGTCAGAATGTTCCCTTCTGATGCAAATCCAGCTGGAAATGTGTTTGGTGGTGAAATTTTAAAAAATATTGATATGGTTGCAGGAATAGTTGCACAGCGCCATTCTCAATCTAATGCAGTAACTGTATCTTTAGACAGTGTGAATTTCTTGAAACCTGTTTTTGTTGGAAATGTACTTTTCTTAAATGCAAGAATTAATTATGTTCATAATTCATCAATGGAAATTGAAGTTAAAGCAGAAGCTGAAGATATTGTAACTGGAATTAGAACTATTACTGCAACTGCTTTTGTAACATTTGTTGCACTTGGTAAAAATGGTAAGCCAATTCCTGTTCCAACTTTAGCTTTAAAAACAGATGAGGATCGTATAAAATTCGATGAAGGTAAATCTAGAATGGAAAGACGATTACAAAATCGACAAAAATAGATTTATTAAATTATTGAAATTTTAATTTCTTTTATTTTATCTCTTGATTCATCTAGTAATCGTCTAATTACAGGCGTGTATATTTGACATAAATACATAATTTCAATTTTCTGTTCATTTTCTAAAGTTAAAAATGCCGATGATGTAATTTTCTTTTTTGTAACTTTTGGTTCTTCATTTTCATTTCTTTTTTTATTAATAATTTCTAAAAATATTGGAGTTTGTCTTTTCACTTCAATTTCTAACTGTTCTTTTGAAATAATTTTTTTATTTCTTAAATCTACTTTAATTTCTTGATAAAAATCATCTTTGTATCTTTCAATAGCTCTAATCATTATCTTAATTTCTGGTAATTTTTCATTCATATTTTTGAATTGACGAATTTTATTCATAAAATTAGGATATGGATTTTTATGTTCTATTTCATATTTGTTTGAAAACCATTCCGAAAATTTTAATGCATGAAAATCTTGTTTTGTTTTTGCTTTATCATTAAATTTTCTTTGAGTAATTTTATCTGAAATAAATAATCCAAAATCTGTATTTGCTTCCTCAAAAATTCCATTGATTATGTTCTCAATTGAATTAATGTATTTACTAAAAAAATAATTTACATAAAATGGATCAGGATCATATTGTTTAATTTGCTTTGAAAAAATTTCACATTTTTTAATTTCTTCTTCAATATTCATTGATTTTTGCCAGATTCTGAATTTGTATATTTTGATTGCGCTTTTAGCTCTACAGATAATTTATTAAAAATTTCATTTACACTGACGTCTACTAGATTAATTGTTGCATTTTCTTTCACTATTTGTTTTTCAAATTTTTCCTTAATTGCAAATGATACTGATGACCAATGCAAAACTCCTTTCAATTGTTCTTCAACAGTTGCATTGGTAGTTGGTAGACTAGATGATGCAAAAACAATCCCATTTGTCCATTGCATAGTTGGAATACCTCCACCTGATGATCTTGTACTAAATGCAATTTGTTTAACCCAATCATCAAATTGATACTCAATTATTTCATGAATAATCAATTTTTTCCATGGTTCTATAGTGATATCCATCAATGTATATAGAAATAATCCAATTATAATCTTATTTTTAATAAATTAAATTTCTTTTATTTCAGTAATGGTTCCTAAAACAGAATCCATTTTTACTATTGCTTTTTTATCATCCCATCCCAATGCTACATACCAATCTCCTGCATCACTATGGTATTTTGTTTCTAATGTTTTGAGCTCTTCAGGCTTTTTATCGTATTGTTTAGCAATTCCTGAAATTGCCAATGCTATGGCATCTTTTTCTTTTTCTAACCGTCTCTTCATTAATCCTATTCCTGGACTCATGATTGATTCAGACCTATTCATCTAATATAGTTAATTCTTTCAATTACGCATAATGTATAATTCTATTAAAAATAATCATTCCAATATTTCAAATAGTCTATTTTTATGAGAAAAATAAAATGAAATTAATTCAAAAATTTTCAAAATCACTCATTCAAAAATCTTCCACTCTAAAATCTTCCACTCTTGTTTCTCTTGTGTCTCTTCTTGCAGTAATAGGACCTATTGTAATAGTTTCAGCTGGATTTTGGGATGCTATATCTCATATTCTTAAAGAACCTGAGTTTTTTTGGAGTCCTTCTCATATTGTTGTTTATTTTGGTGTGTTTATGACAACTTTTGCTGCAACTATGGGTTGTTTGTTACTCTTAAGGAAATCAGTTCATGGTTCTCTAAAGACTGGAATTAAACTTGTTATTGCAGGCTCTATAATTCAAATGATCTCTGGATTTGGTGATTCATTATCTCATGATCTTTTTGGAATTGATGGACTTATTTCGTGGTCTCATCAACCTCTTGAGCTTGGTTTAGTTCTTGCATCATTTGGAGCAGTTTTAATTATTAAAAATAGGGAACATACCAAATTGAAATTCTTTTTGCCTTTTTCAATAATTGCATTTTTATTTTTTGCAACTTGGTTAATTTTTAATATTGTCTTAACTTTTGGTCATACTATTCAATGTATTCAGATTTATGAAATATTTTCATCTGGATGTTCTATATTGTAATTTTTTATTTTTAGATAGGAAGTAAACATAATTATCACAGAACCTAACAATATCATAATTCCAGGTGCAACCATTTTTTCTGAATTAGTATTTCCAAATTCTGTTTGTAAAATTATTGAATTTTCTGAAATATTTGATACCTTCATTGTATAAATGCCATCTTTATCAAAGTCAAAATAACCTACTGAAAATTTTGTATTGATTTTTTGTTCTTGTATTATATTCAAATTTTTATCTAAAATTTGAACAAATACGTTTTCTCCAGTAAATTCAGGCATGTACACTTTGTAATATCCTATATCTTCTCCTGTAAATTCTAATTTTGATTCCATAGAATTAGATTTTTTTAGTATCACTGAATCATGATTTTTTTCAGTTTCATTAAAAATTACTGAAACCCAAATCATTCCAATCACTACTAGTACAAATCCAATTTTGAATGCAGATACCTTCATTTAGTTTTCTGGAAAATTATTTGGTTAATAAAATAATCTAAAGGGCTCGAAGGGATTTGAACCCTCGACCTAGCGGTTCGAAGCCGCTTGCTCTATCCAGGCTGAGCCACGAGTCCAAACAATTAAGATTTTAACGGGTGTAAATATCTGTCTAGATACATTGAAAGTTTCAAAAAAAGTTATGGGCGTTGAATATGCAATTAGAGATATTGTATTAGCTGCAAGAAAAGTTGAACAATCTGGTATGAATGTTGATTATCTAAATATTGGTGATCCAGTACAATTTGGATTTCAACCTCCTGATAATGTAAAACAAGCTTTAATCAATTCTATCAATAACGGTGAAAATTATTACTCCACATCAGAAGGTCTTTTAGAATTACGTGAGGAGATTGCAAAAAAAGAAAATCTAAAAGGACTTTCTATTACAGCTGATGATATTTTAATTACAAATGGTGTATCTGAAGGACTTGATATGGTAATCTCTTCCATTGTTGAAGAAGGTGATGAAGTGCTTTTACCTGGACCATATTATCCCCCATATGCTTCGTATGTTAGACTGCATGGTGGAACTCCTGTAGAATTTTCTGTAGATCTAAATAATTCAACACCAGATATTGATGATATTAAATCTAAAATTACATCTAAAACTGTTGCAATTTGTTTAATCAGTCCAAATAATCCTACAGGTGTTGTATTTAATGAAAATGCATTAAAAGAATTAGTTGATATTGCTAATGAACACAATCTTTACATTATTTGTGACGAAATTTATGATCAAATAATTTTTGATGATAAATTTGTAGGAATTGGAAAGGTTGCTGGTGATTCCCCTGTCATTATTCTAAATGGTTTTTCTAAAGTCCATCTAATGTCTGGATGGCGAATTGGTTATATTGCATTTAATCAATCTCCTCAACTTGAATCTCTACGTGAACATCTTCCAAAGCTTGCTAGGGTGAGAATTGCAACGAGTCTCCCAGTTCAACATGCAGCTTTAGAGTCTTTACGTGGACCACAAAATTACATCAATGATTTTGTTTCAGAAATGAAAAAACATCGAGATTTAGTTGTTAAACGACTTAATGAAATGCCAGGACTTTCTTGTCCAAATCCAAAGGGTGCATTTTATGCATTTCCCAAAATTGAGGATAATAGATTTGGTAATGATAAAGAATTTGTTACAAAATTATTAGAATCAAAAGGTGTTCTAACCGTTCATGGTTCTGGATTTGGGGAACAATATGGTACTGGACACTTTAGACTTGTTTATCTTCCAAGTCTTGAAATTTTAGATTCTGCAATGAATAAGATTGAAGAATTTGTTTCTCAGTAACTCCAGATCGAAAATTTTTCTGGAATAATTTCTATGATACAGTCTGTATCATCTAGTAATTGTTTTGCTGATTTATTTTCTAATGTTTTGAAATATTTTAAGAGAATTTTTTTTGCAATAGTCTTTGTTTTTGGCATTTCTACAATTACGTTGGCAATTCCTTTCGACATTACTCCATAAATGTCTGGAGCATTAACTCCTACATCTACACAAAATGATACTTTGTTATTTTTTTTAATATTTTTAATTTTTTGACTTTTAGTATTAGTTCCAATATGGATTTTCCCCCCACTATATCTATACCATACAGGCGTAATGTGTGGAAATTTTTTTTTGTCAATAGTACATAATCGTAAAATTTTTTGTGTTTTTAGAAATTCATCTCTTTTGTTCATGTTTTCTAAATCCCAATGCTACCATAAAAATCCCAAATGCTAGCATTCCCATTGACACTTTTTCATTTGTTACTTCTCCATTTAGTAAAAAGTCCTCTACAAATTCTGGTCCCCAAATTAATAATTGTTGGATTAAAACTATTGTTGCCATAACGCAAAACATCAAACCAATTGCAGTAAACCAATTTCTACCCCTCCTATGATATTCGTGACTCATGATTAATGAAATGCAGACTTAGATGATCTTGATGCCTGGATTTTTAATTTTATTTCTAATCATTGCATTAAGTAACAATGGTGTAGACATTTCTGCAAGATATGATAGTTCAATTGGTCCTAAGTAAATTGATCTTAGTCCTTTGATTTCGTCAATTAGAGTATTAACAACTTGAACTGATTCTTTGTCATCTCCACACACAAAGATATCATAATCTAATTCTAGTGTAGGATTAATCAATTTTTTCTCAGAAATTACGTGAAATGCTGATACTAGTTTTGATTTATCTTTCATGTGGTTTGCAACTAGTTTGTATGAAAATGGTTTGTTATCTTTAATTGAAACACATTCAAAACCAACATCTGTTTTTGTCATTGGAACAATAGGTGATACAACTACACAACTATCTTTAATTTCTGATAAAATTCCAGAACATACTGAATCAATATTTTCATAAGGAATTGATAAAATTAAGACATCACTTTCTTTTGCTACAGAAACATTATCGTTTCCAGTTATTGTTCCTTTTATTTCTCCAAATGCTTCTTTTGCCATGTTTGTAATTTCTACTGCTGATTCTGATGCTCTTGTAGCATCTCTTGAACCAATTATAACATCATGATTTTGTGACCATCTTAAGGCAAAACCTTTACCCATTCCCCCTGTTCCTCCAATTATTCCAACTTTCATATTTTATTGCCCGATAATGTTATTATTATCTCTATTTGATCTTTTGAACATAGTGGGTCAAATAATTTTTCTCAGACATGGTCAGGCAAAAAATAACACTGAAAGAATCTTGTCTGGTAGAACTCCTGGAGTTCCATTAACTGATAAAGGTATTACACAAGCTCAACATACTGCTGAATTACTAGAACACATGAATATTTCTGCAATTTATTCTAGTCCAATTCAAAGAGCAAAACATACTGCAGAAATTGTTGGTACTCATAATTCAATTGATGTAACAATTGATGATCGATTAATTGAACTTGATATGGGGAAATTTACTGGTGTCCCATATGATGAAATTTTTACAAGTCATGGCAATGTCTTTATGAAATTCTACAATGGTGAATTAGAAATTGCTCATAATGGAGTGGAGACTTTTACTGATGTGAAAAAACGAGTTGCATCAATAGTAGAGGAAGTAATTGAAAAACATCCTGATGAAAATGTT
>Ga0208764_10000723_pt1 | contig 21243 bp, 18 predicted proteins | sample ETNtaG_18_FD_185762 | JGI IMG/M metagenome (GOLD analysis project Ga0208764, IMG submission 185762) | Marine microbial and viral communities from oxygen minimum zone, Eastern Pacific Ocean - ETNP201302SV91 (SPAdes) (version 2) | ecosystem: Environmental > Aquatic > Marine > Oceanic ... | reverse complement strand
AGGTTAAAGCCTTAAAGCCCATTCTGAAGAATTTAGGTGGTAAGAATTCATTCTTTGGCCAAATTGAAACACTAGAATGTCCTGATGATAACTCTTTTGTAAAAGAACAATTAAATAATCCTGGAGAAGGAAAGATCTTAGTAGTTGATGCAAAAGGCATCGATAGTGTTGCACTCTTGGGTGACTTGATTGCTGAAGCTGGAGTACAAAATAATTGGTCAGGTATTGTTATTAATGGCTATATAAGAGATGTAGATATAGTAAAGACCTTAGATATAGGAGTTCAAGCTCTTGGCTCAGTGCCTGTGAAAAGTGAGAAAAAGAATCAAGGCTCCTTGGGCGTTGAAATATCTTTTGGAGGACTAACTTTCAAGTCTGGAAATTACGTTTATGCAGACAATAATGGTCTTTTACTTAGCGATAGTGAGTTAGATCTCAACTAAATAGACCTTAAAGCTTCAGTAATATCTCTTCTTGCGGCGTTCCATGCAGGAAATAAGCCTCCAACCAAACCTACAAATAAAGCAAGGGTCAATCCTTGTTGAATAATTTCTCCTGTTACTGCAAAAGCAAAAGCAGTTTGAGAAAAAGAACCTCCTGCTAAAGTAGATACCGTATATCCATTAAATACTACATAAGAAATTCCTGCTCCTAACAGACCTCCAATCATGGCTAAGACTAGAGCCTCTATCATTAAAGCTGTAAGTACGGTAAAGCCATTAAAACCTAGAGCCCTTAACGTTCCAATTTCAACCAATCTAGTCGAGACCGCACTGTACATTGTATTTAAAGCTGCAAATACTGCTCCTACTGCCATTATGTAGCCAACTACTACTCCAAATATTTTGATGAGCTCTGAACCAGAGGCTTGATCTTCAAAAAATTTATCTTCGGTCATTACACTCAGTTCTAAATTGGGATAGCTTTCTATGTAAATTTGTAAATCATCAAAGGTTTCTTTGCTTTCTAATCTTGCTATAGCGCTCGATACATTGCCTTCTCTTCGAAATACACTTTGCAGAGTAGAAACATCTCCCCAAACTTCAGATTCATGAACATCTCCTCCAGTGCTAAAAATACCAACCACAGTTCCTTCTCCATCTCTGGTTCGTAATTTGTCCCCTATCTCTACACCCTGATATTGGTCATGAGCTCCTTTTCCAACAATAAGCTCAGCAGTGCCTGAGGTAATGTTTCTTCCTTCTATAATTTTAAACTCAGGTCTTATAGAAAAACTCATCGGTACTACTCCCCTAACAGGAAGGTTCGATGTAGATTCAGCGCCTTTCTTCTTTAAGTCAATAATGGCAAAGAGTTCTCCCGCTACCATTGATTCATTATCAATTTTCTTTATTCCTGGAGCAGTTAATAGAATATCTATTTCTTGATTTACTATTCCACTGCTTAATTCTGAGCTTGATCCATCTCTAAGAATAATCACCCTATCTTCTTCACCGGTACTAGAAATGGTTTTATCTAACCCTTCACCCATTGCCAATAAAGAAACCATAACTGCTACTGATCCAGCTATGCCAACAATAATAACTATTGAAGCACCCGATCTTTCCAATACAGTCTTCAGATTCATGTTGGTTATTGATAAAACTTGTCTAAAAAATCCCATATTAATTCTTCCTTAAAGCATCGACTACATTCAAGCGCATTGCTGAATAAGCAGGCATAAGTCCTGATAAACAAGCAGTAATAAAGGCTAGGACTAAAGCACTTATTACTATTGAAATAGAGAAACTAACCTCTCCTGCAAATCCACCAGCAATTTCTGCGAAGAATGGGAATGCAACAAAAGCTAGAATAAGACCTATCACTGCTCCTAAAGAACACAATAGAACTGATTCCATTAATACAAAAAACATTATGAGATTATCTGAATAACCCATTGATTTTAAAACACCCAGTTCTGAGGTTCTCTCTCTCACGGCCTGACTCATTGTGTTTGCCGTTAAAAGTAAAATAGTAAAAAAGGAAGCAGCTAGAACTGAATTAATTATTAACCCTATATTTCCATATTGCTCAGCAAACATACGACTAAATGCTTCTTCAGTAGAAGTCTTAGTTTCATCAGAGGAATTTGCAAAAAGAGAGTCTATTTCCTTTGCTATAACATCAGCTCGGTCAGGATTATTTATCCTAACAATAAAGTTACCTACAAGGCCATTTTCAAAAGCTCGTGCTTCATCAAAGTACTTCCATCTGATGTAAGCTTCTCCAGTTTCATTACCACTTGGGTCTGAATAGATACCAACTAAATCAAATTCCCATACAGTACCATCAGCTTTAGGCCATATATCTGGAATTATTGGAATTCTATCTCCTATCTTCCATCCAAACTTTTCAACAAGGTCAGCTCCTACAATCATGCCCATTAGGTTATTCGAAAATGCTCTTCTTTCATCTTCACTTATTTCCCATTCAGGATAAACATCAAAATAGTTGTCTGGAACAGGCCACTTAGGAAAAAAGTTCTGTCTCTCCTTATAAGTACCGCCAAACCATTGTCTCCATACAACTTTATCTACACCTTCTATAACTTCTATCCTATTCTTATGTGACATTGGTAAGGATTGAGTAAAAGATAAGCTTGAGACAACTACTAATCTATCATTTCCAGCAAATTCTACTTCACTGTTAAAAGCTACTGCGACAGACCTGCCTAAAGAAAAAAGCAGAAAAGCAGCTGCAATAGAAAGAATGGTTAGAATGGTAGTTGCTTTTTTTCTTTGTAGGCCAGCTTTAACGATTAAGAAGTACTTCATCTTTAACCTTCCCTCAAAGCATCAACAACCTTTAATCTCAATGCTTGATAAGCGGGAAATGCAGCCGCCATAAATGCTATAAGAAGTCCTATAAGGCTTGCACCCATTATAGTGGAATTACTTAGGTAGATAGTGTCTTCAGTCATTCCTCCTGTAGCCACATCAAGGACAGGAATTAACAAAGAGGTAAAAATTATGCCTGAGATAACTGCAACAAAACAGATGGTAATAGCTTCTAAAATTACACTAATAAAAATTGTCTTATCTTCATAACCTAAGCACTTTAATACACCTATATCATTTGTTCGTTCTCTAATTGATTGAGCCATGGTATTTCCTGACACCAATAAGATAGTAAAAAAAACAGCCAATAAAATAGCATTAATTATTAACTCAATATCTGCTATCTCGCCAGCCATTTCAACGGCAATTATTGATTCTGGTCCAGATCTAGTGGCGTAAGAAGAATTCTGATACCTCTCATCAATAATATTGCTAATCTTGTCTGCTAAAGAAGCATCTGAAACTCTAGCCATAATCATGCTCACAGTTCCCTTTTGGTTTAATCTAGCTTCATCATAACTATCCCAATTGATAACAGCACCCATCTCATCGCCTTTTATCTGTTTAGCGGTATAGAACCCAACAACTTGAAAGGACCACTCATATGACCCATCAGAGTTCATAGAGTTAGATTTTATACCTAGAATATCTCCAATTCCTATTCCTCTGGTTTCAGCCATTAACTTACCTACTATGGTTGCATTAGGATTAGTTTGCATTTCAGCAATAGCCTTTTGGTCGGCCTCAAATCGATCATACACTTCAAAGAAATTTGGACTTACAGCATACACTACGCCTTCCATCATACTTGCAATAGAATCTGACATTAAAAGGTCCATATGCATGACATCCTCAACTCCTTCAATATCTTTTACAAAAGAAACATGAGAATAAGGTAATTTTCCAAACATATCGTATCTGGGCATAACTATTATGTTTTCTGCACTTAATCCATCAATTGCCCCAGTAAATAGTCCAGCTGCAGTATTAAGAGTTCCATATAACCAGAAGGCTATAAACATAGACATAATTGTAAGAAAAGTTCTAAGTCTTTTTCTGATCAGCCCGATTTTAATGAGGGTCCAATACATTAGTGGTTAGTAAGTTTTCCTTTATCTAGATGAAGTGTTCTCTTTGAAAATTCTGCTGCAACCGGATCGTGAGTTACCATCAAAATTGTTTTTCCATGATCACGATTAAGAATTTGCAGCAGATTTAAAATTTCCGTTGCTGTTCCTCTATCTAGATCTCCAGTTGGCTCATCACAAACTAAGATATCAGGATCAGAAACTAGAGCTCTTGCAATAGCTACTCTTTGTTGTTGTCCGCCTGATAATTCATTCGGCTTATGACCACCTCTATCAGATAAACCAACTACGTTTAGTGCTGTAGATACATGTTCTTTTCGCTGAGAAGTGGAAAGCTTAGTCAGCAATAAGGGAATTTCTACATTTTTGTTAGCCGTTAGAACAGGTAACAAATTATAGAACTGAAAAATAAAGCCCACATTATCAGCTCTCCAGCGGCTTAATGATGAAGCATTCAGATTTTCTAAATGTTGGCCATTAATCACAATCTCTCCTTCTGTTGGAGTGTCTAAGCCTCCTATTAAGTTCAATAAAGTTGATTTTCCAGAACCCGAAGGGCCCATCAAAGCTAAAAAATCTCCTTCCGGCACATCTAGGTTTAGGTTATCTAGGACAACTAGAGTTTCTCCTCCTCTCTGATAAGTCTTATTTACTGAATTTACTTCTATTAAATTACTCATTTTTACCTCTTAATTTACTAATACTTTCTGATTATCTTCTAAATTTAAATCGAATTTTGCTACAACCCTATCTCCTGAAGTAAGGCCTGAAGTAATCCTGGCGTAGTTTGTTGTCTCTTCGGCCACTACAACTTCAGCTAATTTAACTTTTCCTTGAACGATCATGAGAACATAAGAACTACCTTCTAATTTTTCTACAGAAGCTAAAGGAACCATTACGCCCTCTTTATTAATTTCATTGTCTTTCTTTTCTATCTTTTGTAAGAAAGAAACTCTTGCTCCCATATCAGGCAATATCCTTTGATCTTTCTCTAATAAGCCTATCCTTACTCTAACTGTAGCTTTGTTTCTATCTGCTGTAGGAACTATTGCGATTACTTCTGCGGGTATATCCCACTTTGGATATGCATTTAGATTTGCTACGACTGGCTGTCCAGATTTAACTCTGTTTATGAATGACTCGTTAACATCTACTTCAATTTCTAATGAATCCATATCAACTATTGTACATATGCCTGTTTTAGTAAAACCGCCGCCCGCAGATACAGGAGAAATCATCTCTCCAGGCTGAGCTGCCTTATAAACCACTACTCCACTGAATGGAGCTAAAATTTTCATGTCCCTTACCATTTGCTGTCTAACTTCAGTAAGAGCCTCCAATCCTTTTAGAGCTGCTTCTGCAGCATCTAGGGATGCTTGACTAGTTAATTGATTTTGAGTTAATTCTTTAGTTCTATTGAAAACTCTTCTAGCTTCATCTAGTTGGGATATTGAATAATTTAGTTCAGCTACTGCAGAGCTATCATCAAGTTGGGCAAGCACATCCCCTTTTTTTACATACATGCCTTCTTCTATATAGACTTCCATGACTTTGCCTGTAATCTTAGAAGAGACAGTAGCTCTTGTTCTAGGAACCACATATCCAGAAGCATCTAGGATGCTGGCTGAAGGAGAATCTGAATTTAAAGATTTTACTGTAAAAGTAGTTACTTCTGGTAATTCATCTTCTAGAGTAAACCACCAAAAAAATCCGCCTACTAATACTATTGCTATAGCTAAAAGGATAAATCTATTTCCATTAGATTCTGAGCTAGGTATATCAGACGACCTATCAATCTTAAGATTATTTAGTAAATCTTCTTTTTCTGACATCATGACTCCATTGCATTAATCCAATCTTCAATAAGCTTAATCGCTTCCTTGTGGATTAAAGCTCTACCAGATTCTGGCATCATTATACCCGGATCAGTTGATCTCATTCTATATAAAAGTATTGATTCTTCTGCTCTTCCTGGAACTATAGAATACTTCAATCCACCGCTACCTCTTCCTGCTGCTACAGGACTTTTGAATATTCCAAGATGTGCATCTCTGCTTTCCTTAAGGTCTAAATAAAGACCAGTTGAATTAGCAACGCCTGTTTTAGAATGGCAATGTCCACAATTCACAGCCAAGTAAGACCTAGCTCTATCATTTAGTGTCATGGATTCATCTCTCCAATTGACTGTCTTTCTTAAATTACTACTTATTTGATCTACGTATCCTCTAGACAGGAGGTATTGAAGTTGATTAGAGGATCCTTCTTTGTAATTTAGATTTTTATTTAAATTTGTGGGTTTAGGGCCAATGGGTGTTATTTCATCATTAGAAGAATGACATTCTTTGCATTGATTAACATTTGGTACTCTGTATCTAACTTTCCTTAATTCTCCATCTAAATCTTTCCAATCCGTATTTATTGTTTTGCCCGCAATTTTTATGTGAGCTTCCGTTTGCTCTTCATTCCAAGCATATGAGACAGCCCTCCATCCTTTTGATTGCTTTAATAAGACTCTTGTTTCTAATAATCTTTTTCCTAGCTTCAGATTTCTTTCATCTAATGGGTAATAGAAAGTTTTAACCAGAGCAGATCCTACAGGAAAATCATAGACCCAATCTTCTTTATAAATCCCCTTTTTTCCTTCAGGCACATAAATAAATCTCTTTTTATAGGTGTAATCACTGAATAAAGGAGAGATTAATTCATAAGGAATAACCTCGTCTTGAGGAATTTGATTAGGACCATCTGTAAAAAATTCATAGTCAGATATTTTTCTGGGAAAATCCTTAGCCAGGATAGCTTCATTATTTACCGCTATGATAAAACCAGTAAAAAATAGCAAAGTAGTTAAAAGTAAGCCTTTAAGCCACATAAAACTTCCTTATTTATAAGCTTCTTGAGGAATATCGAAGGATATAGGTTCTAATGGTCTAATCTTTCCTAAATAGTCTTGGGAATTCCTAGACACAGGAGATCCTAAAGAAAATTGATACCTTAGTGGGTTGAGGGCTAAGAAACTAGCTTCTCCATTTTCTTTTATTACTAATTTTTCTTCTTCTGGTTGTCCAAATATCATTTGGCCCACAGGAAGAACTCCGTCCCAAAAAATATCAGGCATATCGCCGTCTGAAAGCTCGACTAAAATGGCGGCTAGAACGCCTGTTTCTACATCAGGATCAAATCCTCCATTAGAAAATCTATTATTATGGATTTGTATGGCTCTTGGATGAGGGTAATAATTTTCATCATTTGTTTCATTGGTATAAGTAACTACTGAAAGGTTAACGGTAGAGTTTCCTGAAATCTCATTATTAAATATTTCTACATCTGAATTTGCTTGAATAATAATTCCCGTGCCTCTTGGAACTTCTCCAACTATATTTCCTTCCGGAGCAAAATTATCAGTATCGTTATCGACAGCTCTATTATTAAAAACTCTCACGTGGCGCCCTCCTTGTTGAGGTAAATCAGGTAAATCAAATACTAAAATACCACCTGTGTTATGAGAGGCTAAATTATTGTAAACGTCTGCATAATACGAATTTTCTATTTCTATTCCAGCTACGTTGTAATGAGCTTTACTATTTCTAACAATAATCTGCTGTGACTGTCCAACATAAATACCGGCATCTGATGCACCAATGGCTACGCAACCATCTATAAGTACGTATGTTGATTCAACAGGATAAAGGCCATAAGCACCGTTAGTTTCTTTTGGGCCACCAGTCCATTCGGTTTTAAGATTAATCATATATATGCCTTCAGCACCAATAACTTTTATTGCATCCCCTTTTGCATTTTCTACTGAAAAATCTTTAAGGATTACTCCATCAGAAGTAACCAATAAACCTTGGGCTCCAGATTTTTGATTCGAGAAGCTTAGAATTGTTTTTTCCATTCCTTCTCCTCTTAATATAACCCTATCTACATCAAGAGAGAGGCCGTCGGTAAATTCATATCTACCCTCTCTAAGAACTATAGTGTCTCCAGGCTCGGCCAGTATTAAGGCTTCTTGAACTTCTTCTTGAGAATTTGATCCAGAAGAAACATAGAGGGTATCTGTATAACTAACTAATGATAGAAACAAAACCAAACATGCTAAATATTTATTCATATGTATCCTAAATTTTGGAACTATTATAGTTTTTATATGCAAGATAATGTAATTTGAAACCATGAAAGTTAGATTTTTGTTAATAAGCATTCTTTTAATTCCTTTAACCTTATGGGCAAACCAAAAAGATGAATTTTATGAATTAAAATTTCTTGTTTATAACACTCATGGTCTTCCTGGGATATTTCTAAGAGACAAACCTGATATTCGTTTTCCAGAAATAGGTAAAAAGACTCAGGAGTATCAAATTTCTCTTCTTCAAGAAGATTATTCTCACCACGAGTTATTGTCTGAAAACTTAAATGAAAATAGTCTTTCTTTTCGCGGTAGATTAAATGATCAGTTAATTTGTCCCTTTTGTACTGGGTCCGGTCTCACAACAATCTCTAATCTTTCAGATAAATGGAAGATAGAAGTTGTGAATGAGACTTTCGAAACTTGTTCTGGTTGGTTTTTAGGCTTAAATGATTGTTTTGCCTACAAAGGATTTCAACTAATAAAAATTACAACTCCTAATAAGAAGAATTTTTATGTCTTAAATACTCATATGGATGCAGGAAGCAGAAATTCTGATAGATCAGCTAGAAAAAAACAAATTGAACATGTAGTTACTACTCTAAATAAGAAAATTCCAAATGAAGCACTTATTTTGGTTGGAGACCTCAATCTTAATTCAAAGAATAATGAGGACAGAAAATTATTTGAAAAAATGAAAGTTGATCTAGACCTAAAAGACTCTTTTGAAAATATCCAGAGAAGTAAGAAATGGCCAACACTAGATTACATCTTGTATAGGACGGGGGAAAAAATTAATCTTAATGTCTTAGAAGTAGGAGAAGATAAAACTTTCGTAAATAAACAAGGACCTCTTAGCGATCATCCTGCACTTTTTATAAAAGTATCAATACTCTAATCCAAGGTTAAGCTTAATAATTAAGAGATCAAATTTAATTGAAGATAAAAACCCATCAGAAGCAGTTATACTTTCTTAAGTTCGGAAGAAGAAACCTCTTCAATAGTGTTTGTTCCTAAAAGGATCATGTTATTGGTAAGTTCTTCCTTCAGTAGATTTAGAGACCTATAAGCCCCCTCTTCTCCTGCAGCTGCTAAGCCATAAAGATAAGCTCTTCCTCCCATACAGGCTTTAGCCCCCATAGAAAGTGCTTTTAGTATGTGAGTACCCCTTCTAACTCCACCATCCATAATGACTTCTATTTTGTCTCCTACTGCATCTACTATATCTGCTAAAACTTCTATCGGGGCTGGGCATCCATCCATTTGCCTCCCTCCATGATTTGAAATCATTATTGCTGAAGCTCCTATATCTACAGCTTTCTTTGCATCTTCAACTGACAGTATTCCTTTGATGGCAAAAGGCTTATCCCATTGACCAATCATCCATTCAGCATCTTTCCACGTAACAGTTCTGTCAAATTGACTATTCATAAAATCCATTACCGATATATCTGAACTGCCTTTTGGAACCCTATGTTCTATATTTACCATTGAAGGAGTTGGAGGATGAGTTAAGTAATTAAAGGTCCAACCTAAATGTCTAGCAATATCTAGATACTCGCCGACGCCTAACTTTGGTGGAACAGTCATGCCTGTTCTAAGGTCTCTTTCTCTTCTTCCGTTTGTTGGAACATCGACGGTTAAACACAATGCTGAATAGTCAGCTTCTTTACACCTTTCTATGTATTCAACTGAGAGACCTCTATCTTTTAAAACATATATTTGAAATACCTTGGGTCCTGAGGAGGCACCTGAAACGTCCTCTATAGTTGTGGAAGAAAGAGTAGATAAACAAAAAATAGTTCCTGTCCTATCAGCAGCTCTGGCAGCGCCCTTTTCTCCATCATGATGAAACAGTCTGTGATATCCAGTAGGTGAGCAAATAAAAGGCCAGTCAATTTTTTGACCTAAGACAGTAGTAGAAGTATCAATACTTTCTACATCAACAAGAAACCTTGGAACTAATTCATACTTATCAAAAGCAGAAGTATTTTGCCTATAAGTCCACTCATCTTCAGCGGCACCATCTATATAGTGAAACATTGGAGCTGGAAGCCGCTTTTTCGCAAGCTTCCTAAAGTCCATTACATTATGACAGGAGTTAATTCTCCTTTTTCGCATTACTTACTTGATTTTTGTATCAATTCAAAAACTTTTAATGACTGGTCACCGCCCTGATAACAAAGCTTAGCATCTGTCATATCTGAAATTTGATCCCAGTTAGCTTCAATATTTTCAGCCGTCATGTCTTCACCAGTTCCTAAATATATTCCAGTTGTTTCATGAACCATTACTCTAGAGAATACACCTGCCCCTGCTGCAATTATTATTCCTGTCGGTGCATCTTCTGAAACCATGTATGTCACTGCTGGAGTAACGTAATCTGGTTTAATTTGGTCAAGAACTTCACCAGGCATTAAATCTTCAGTCATCCTGGTTCCTGCCAAAGGAGCTAATGTGTTGCACTTAATATTATATTTTGCTCCTTCAAGTTTGAGTGTATTCATTAAACCAACCACTCCCATCTTAGCTGCTCCATAGTTAGTTTGGCCAAAATTACCGTAAAGACCACTAGAAGACGAAGTCATAACTATTCTTCCATAGTTTTGTTCTCGCATAATCTCCCAAACAGCCTTTGTACAATTAACACTCCCCATTAAGTGTACTTCTAATACCATTCTAAAATCTTCTTCTTCAATTTTAGTAAAACTCTTATCTCTTAGAATACCTGCGTTGTTAACCAGAACATCGATCCTTCCGTATGCATCCATAACTTCTTTAACCATTTCTTCCACTTGGCCTTTATCAGTTACGCTTGCTCCATTAGCCATCGCTTCTCCGCCTCCTGCTTTAATTTCTTCAACAACTTGCTCTGCCGGAGAAAGTGATCCGTCACTAGAACCATCAACATTACCACCAAGATCGTTTACAACCACCTTAGCCCCTCTTCTCGCTAGATCTAAAGCATGACACCTGCCAAGCCCTCCACCTGCACCAGTTACGATTGCTACGCGATCTTTAAAAGTTATAGCCATAATTGCTCCTTATAATTTTTTTAGGTCGATTATCTTACAGACCTAGTTTCTTTGTGAAAAGGCTTTTTGTATTCTCTCTATGGCTTCCACTAGCCTAGATTGAGGACAAGCGAAGTTTAATCTCAAATAATCTTTAGATCCAAACCAGTCCGAGTCATAAACTCCCACCTTAGCATTTTCTAAAATAAAATCTCTTGGAGACACCAAATTAGACTCTCTGCAGTCTATCCAAGACAAATAACTTGCTTCAGGACCCTTTAAAGACAATCCTTCTATTGAATTAATTCCATTTTGTAGAATTTCTCTATTTTTTCTTAAGTATGAAATTAGCTCTTGATGCCAATCATCTGCTTTTGTATAAGCCGCCTTAGTTGCAACCAAGGCTACTGAATCTAAATGAGCAACTATTCCATTCATATATCTCCTGAAATCCTCTCTTAGTTGTTTGTTAGGTATTATTGCTGCAGCCATAGGAAACCCTGCTAAATTAAAGGTCTTACAAGGACCCAATAAGGTTATGCTATTTTGTTCTATCTCTTTACTGAGGCTCGCTAAATGAATGTGCTGTTTATCTTCGTCTAAGATCAAATCGGAATGAATTTCATCACTACAGATAAGAATATCATTCTCTAAACAAACCCCAACTAATTGCTCAATTTCTGATTGAGAAAAAACTGTACCTCCTGGATTTTGAGGGTTGCAAAAGAAAAACATCTTTATTTCTTCATTAACTAGATTAGAAATAGCATCAAAATCAAGTTCCATCCTTCCATTCACATCACTTAGAAAAGTTTTTACATGTCCTCTTTCCATATTTTCAGAAGCTTCTGTAAAAGGTGCGTATATTGGAGAGGGAGTCATTACCATTTCTCCAGGTCTTAGGGCAGTTCTGCAAGCAACATTTAAAGCCACTACTGCACCAGGCAACCAAGTAATCCAATCACTTTCTATATTCCAATTTGATTTTATTTGGATTCTATCTTTTAAGATTTCATTAAGTTCTTCAGGAGCATCGGCATATCCAAAAATACCTTGATCTATTCTTTCTTTTATTGGTTCCAATATTTCTTCTGGGCAAGAAAAATCCATATCTGCTATCCACATAGGAATAACTTCAGGATCTTCATATTTTAACCATTTCTTATTAAAAGTATTTTGACGATCAATTAATTTATCAAAATCATATTTCATAAGCGCATTTTACTCTATTGAGATCAAACCATCTTGGCTATTGCTCATATGGTCTAGTGAAGTTAGACTTCACGCCCCAAAGATTTAGAAAAAATTATGGAAAAAGGTTCATTTAATAACGTAAATGACAACACCCCTGTTCTTGTAGGATGTTCTCAATATTTAGGAGAAAAAGGAGCCGAGGGTCCTAACTATCTAGATATCGTTAAGGAAGCAACTATTAGAGCAATAAAAGATTGCGAAGCAAAAATAGACCTTAAAGAGCATCTTGATACCATATCAATAATTAGATTCACTGCAGACACTCCAAATAGAGATTCAGCAACTACAGAATTTTGGGGCTATCCTAATATGCCTAGAACTTTAGGAAATTCTCTTGGCATAAAAGTTAACAATGAGATCTATACAACCACAGGAGGTAATTCTCCTCAGTTATTACTTAATGAAGTTTGTAATCGAATAAAAGAGGGAGAATCAAGTTGTGCAATTTTAACTGGTGGAGAAGCTTTAGATACGTTCGTTTCGAGAATAAAACTTGGACTAGAAGTTAATTGGGGAGATGAACCGGGCGGAGAGCCAGAAAGCTTAGGAAGTTTAAAAGATTTAGGGAGTGAATTTGAGTTAAAGCATGGAATATTTGATCCCTCGTCTGTATACCCTCTTTTCGCTAACAGTATAAGAGGTAACGAGGGTAAAACTGTAAAAGAGCACATGGATGAAATAGGAGAGATGTTTAGTAGATTCTCGGATATCGCTTGTCAAAATGAAGCTTCTTGGTTTAAAACCAAAAGAAGTCCCGAAGAAATAGTAGAAGTAACTCCACAAAATAGAATGGTGGGCTTTCCTTATACAAAATACATGAACTCCATAATAAGAGTTAATCAATCTTCAGCTTTAGTAATTACTTCAGCGAAAAAAGCTAGAGAACTAGGCATTCCTGAATCTAAATGGATATTTATGCACGCAGCAGCTAATTTAAATGATATTTGGAATATAACGGAGAGAGAAAATCTACATTCATCTCCAGCGATTAGAAAATGTAGTGAAGCCATATTTAACAAAACAGATTGTAATCTTTCAGATGTTTCATTCTTTGATCTTTACTCTTGCTTTCCAAGTGCCGTACAAATAGCCAAAAGAGAGATTGGAATACCTGAAAACGATAATAGAGATCTAACTGTAACTGGAGGTCTTCCATACTATGGAGGAGCAGGAAGTGCTTATGTAGTAAATTCTATAGCAAGCATGATGATCAAATTAAGACAAAATCAAAACAGTTATGGTTTATTAAATGCAAATGGATGGTTCTTAACAAAGCATGGACTAGGACTTTTCTCTTCTAAGCCTTTTGAAGGCGAATGGGATCAAGTTGTTAATACCTCTTCAATGCAAAATGAGATTGATACTTTAAGGGCACCTCAATTTGTGCAAGAAGCAAATGGAAAAGGACAAATAGAAACTTATACTGTTGTGAATTCTAGAGAAGGACCAACCAAAGCTATAATCATAGGTACTATGGAAGACGGAAAAAGATTTATAGCAAATACAAAGAAGGGAGACACTGCTTTATTAAATAAAATGATGTCTAATGAAATGTTAAATGCTAATGGAACTGTAAAATATGAAGATTCGAGAAATATCTTTCAACCAAATTAATATTAAGAGGGAGCAATTATGAAAGAAATTAATGTAGCAGTAACAGGAGGAGCAGGACAAATAGCTTATTCTTTGTTACCAAGATTAGTTAGTGGTGAGACGTTTGGTAAAGGAGTTAAAGTTAACCTAAGGTTAATAGAAATACCTCAAGTTGTTGATAAGCTTGAAGGCACCATCATGGAACTAATAGATTGCGGTTTTGAAGAAACGGGTTCTTTATTAGCAACTGCAGATATTAAAGAAGGTGTAAAAGATGCAGATTGGGTGCTTTTGGTAGGCAGCATTCCCAGAGGGATAGTAATTGATGGAAAGAAAATAGAAGAAAGAAGCGACCTTCTTAAAATTAACGGTGGAATATTTACTGACCAAGGTAAGGCAATTGGAGAATTAGCTAAAGCTAATGCCAAAATTCTTGTTGTAGGAAATCCAGCTAATACAAATGCACTTATAGGTATGACAAAAGCAAATAATAGTGCTCAACAATGGTTTGCGATGACAGCTTTAGATGCAAATAGAGCCAAAGCACAACTCGCAATTAAAACTAACAAAGATATCTGTGATGTGAGCAATTTAACGATTTGGGGAAATCATAGCCCTACTATGTTCCCTGATCCATACAATGCACTAATTGGCGGTGTAAGTGCCGCAGAAGTAATAGATGACCAAAACTGGATTGAGAATGACTATCTGCCTCTAGTTCAGCAAAGAGGAAAGGCAGTTATAGACGCTAGAGGTGCTTCCTCTGCAGCCTCCGCTGCTAACGCAGCAATTGATACTGTTAAGTCTGTCCAATCTAAAACTGCAGAGGGAGATTGGTTTAGTGCCGCTATAGCAAGCGACGGAAGCTATGGAGTCCCTGAAGGTTTAATTTTTGGGTATCCACTTAGATCAGATGGAAATGGGAATGTAGAAATAGTTCAAGGCGTAGAACTAAATGATTTTGCCAAATCAAAAATAGAAATTACTACTCAAGAACTTCAAGAAGAAAAAGAAGCAGTTAAAGACTTGCTATAGCTTTTATGATCTCTCTAAATAAAGCTATAATTTTCATACAATTGATCTTCTGGGGACTAATTCACTTTTTAATAATAGGTGTACTTGTAGTTGCATATTTTGGATTGATAACTTCCTTATTCTTTCCTCAATTTCCGTCTCTAGCTACTCCTTTTTATAATATTCTAGGTATCCTTCTAGATTTTGGGGATGAGGGTTTAGTTGGTATGGTAGTTTTGTTTTTTTATTTCGTTCCCTACTTTCTTTTTAAGTACTTCAAAGAGAAACACGAAAATCTTTCTTTAGAAGTAGATTAAGATTTGGGTTTCATCTGAGGGAATAATAAGACATCTCTTATGGATTCTGCTCCTGTAAGAAGCATAACCAATCGGTCTATACCTATACCCACTCCTGCACAAGGAGGTAAACCGTACTCTAGGGCTTCAATATAGTCAGAATCAAATTCCATTGTCTCTTCAGCACCAGAAGCTTTTTGTTCTACCTGAAGTTTAAATCTCTCAGCTTGATCATCAGGATCGTTTAATTCAGAGAACCCATTTGCTATTTCTTTACCACCAATGAAGAGTTCAAAGCGATCAACAAAATCTGGTTCTTTATCAGAGGCTCTTGAAAGAGGAGAAACATCTTTGGGATAAGAAGTAATAAAGGTAGGTTCAATTAGTTGATCCTCTACACCTTTCTCAAAGATTTCTAATTGTAATTTTCCGTCAGTCATTTCTGATTTATTAACTCTCTCGATCTCTAACTTATTAGCTAGCTCCTCTAAAAAGGATCTATCTGATAACTTTCCTTCTTCTACTTCTAAGTATTTAGCTATGGAACCAACCAGAGATAGTCTTTCAAAACCTTTTGTTATGTCCAGACTCTTGCCATCTATCGCAATTGATCCTGAATCAAAAACTCTTTTTGCAAGAGAAACTATTATTTCTTCTACAAAATTCATTTGATCTTCGTAATCAGCATAAGCCTCATAGAATTCAAGCATAGTAAATTCAGGATTGTGCTTTGTAGAGAGGCCTTCATTTCTAAAATTTCTATTTATTTCATAGACTTTTTCTAATCCGCCTACTACTAAGCGCTTTAGATATAGCTCAGGAGCTATCCTGAGATAAAGGTCCATATCAAGAGCATTATGATGAGTCGTGAAAGGCTTTGCTGCTGCCCCTCCTAAAACAGAGTGCATCATTGGCGTCTCTACTTCTACGTAGTTTTTTTCTTCGAAGATAGTTCTGATTGTGCTTATAATTTTGCTTCTTGCCTGAAATACTTTTCTGCTCTCTTCATTGGTTAATAAATCTAGGTATCTTTTTCTATATCTTTGCTCTGTATCAACCAATCCAGCATGTTTTTCCGGTAATGGCTTTAATGATTTAGTTAAAAGAGCTACTTTCTCCGTGTTTACTGTTAATTCATTAGTTTTAGTTTTGAAGAGAGTTCCTTCTATTCCAACGATGTCACCTAGATCCCAAGTTTTGAAATCTTTATATTCACCCTCTCCAATAGCATCAGATCTTACGTAAGCTTGAATTTGGCCATTCATATCTTGAATGGTTATAAAGCTAGCTTTCCCCATAACTCTTTGAAGCATAATTCTGCCAGCAACTTTAACTTTTATCTTTTTTGACTCTAAATCTTCTTTGTCTAAAGAGCCATAAGATACATGAAGTTCATCTGAAATGGAGTCTCTTCTAAAGTCGTTTGGGTAGGCATTTCCTTTAGATCTAAGCTTATCCAATTTCTCTCTTCTTAGGGCTAAGAGTTCATTTTGTGAAATTTCTTCTGTCATTGGTGCTACTTTAACTAAATATTTGCTTTTAAGCTTGCTTCAATAAAATTATCTAAGTCCCCATCTAGAACAGCAGTGCAGTTTGAAGTCTCAACTCCTGTTCTTAGGTCCTTTATTCTAGCTGAATCCAAGACATAGGATCTAATCTGGCTCCCCCAGCCTATATCTGATTTAGAATCTTCTAAATTCTGTCTTTCTGAGTCTAACTTCTGAAGCTCTATTTCATAAAGCTTAGCTCTGAGTAATTTCATGGCTCTATCTTTATTCTGATGCTGTGATCTTTGAGATTGGCATTGAACCACTACTCCGGAGGGTTCGTGGGTTATTCTAACGGCTGAGTCAGTTTTATTTACGTGCTGACCTCCTGCTCCGCTGGCTCTATAAGTATCTATCCTGAGATCAGCAGGATTAACTTCAACTTCTATATTTTCATCCACTTCAGGAGAAATAAAAACAGAGGCAAAAGAAGTGTGTCTTCTGCTCCCAGAATCAAAAGGTGATTTTCTAACCAGCCTATGAACTCCCGTTTCTGTTCTTAACCAACCATAAGCATAATCACCAGAAAATTTTATAGTTGAGCTTTTGATTCCTGCAACCTCACCTGGAGATAATTCAATTATCTCAGTATGAAATCCTTTCGTTTCACCCCATTTTAAATACATCCTCATGATCATCTCAGCCCAATCCTGAGCCTCTGTTCCTCCTGAACCAGATTGGATATCTAAATATGCATTATTTGGGTCCATTTTATTCGAGAACATTCTAGTGAACTCTAAGTCCTTCAATAAGCTTTCATTCTTTTTTGCTTCTTCTGACAACTCCTTAAGAGAGTTTTGATCATCCTCTTGAATGACCATGTCAAAAATTTCTAACGAATCTTTGATTGCGTTGTAAAGGTCATTAAAGGCTAATAATTCTTTCTCTAGCCTGACCTTCTCTTTATTTATGTTTTGAGCTTTTTCTTGATCCTCCCATAGATCAGGGTTGCTCAATTCTTTTTCTAATTCTTGAAGTCTGATTTCTTTATTTTCAACATCAAAGATACCCCCTTAAGGCATCAATTCTTTCCTCTTGATCCTTAAAAGAGTCTGTTAACGAGCCTACTTCAATCATTATCTTATATTGCTAGTTATGTAACTTTTAACTTCATCAAAGTCATTCTTAATAACTTTGTAATTTTCTTCCTTATCAAAAATACTACTTATTTGTTCAGGTACGGGAATTTTATCCTCATCTATTATATCTTTAAGAGCGCCTCTAAATTTAACTGGATGGGCAGTTGCCATAGATATAACAGGTTCATTGGGTTCAGCAATAATGCTTGCAGCTCTTGTTGCTGTAGCAGTATGAGGATCCATTAAATAATTATAATTTATTAGATTTCTGTTTATCTCCTCCAAAATCTCTTCATCATTACTAGGAAGGCTAGTAAAAAAATTCTGTGAAACTTGCCTCTGCTTACCAGAGAGAGAAATACTTGAGATTGGAAAATTCTCCATAAAGCTTTTAACTTTGTCTGATTTCCGATCATTAAGGTCAAATAAAAGTCTTTCAAAGTTGCTGGCTACTGATATGTCCATACTTGGAGCGATGGTGCTTTGAACTTCCCCTTTAGAATATTCATTTTTTAAAAAAAGCCTATGAAGTACATCATTGCTATTGGTAGCGATTAAAAGTTTTTTTAAAGGAAGGTTTCTTTCTTTGGCAAACCACCCTGCATATGCATGTCCAAAATTACCCGAAGGAACTGAAAAAGTTAAATCGTCTTTTTGATCCAAAAGTCTTAAATAAGTCCAAAAATAATAAACTGATTGGGTCATACATCTAACCCAATTAATTGAATTAGCAGCTATAAATTTAGTTGAGTTATTAAGGACTTCATCATCTAAGAACATTTTTTTAACTAATGATTGGCAGTCATCAAAATCCCCTTCTACTGCCAAAGCATGAACGTTTTTGCTGTCTGAGGTAGTCATTTGTTTTCTTTGAATGTCCGTTACCCTCTCATGGGGGTATAAAATGAATACGTCTACATCTGAGTGTCTTGAGCAAGCAGCTATAGCCGCAGAACCTGTATCTCCAGAAGTGGCCCCGAGAACTGCTATCTTTTGGTTCTTTTTTTGGGAGGCAAACTGCAATAAAGAGCCCAGAAGCTGCATTGCAACGTCTTTAAAAGCTAAAGTTGGACCATGAAATAACTCTAGTACCCACCTGTTCTCTTCTATTTGAACAAGATCTACTACCTTTCCGTCAAAAATTTTATAAGCATCTTCTATTACAGAAAAAAATTGCTTCTTATCCATTTCATCACAAACAAATGGATAAAGAATTTTTAAGGTTAATTCTTCGTAAGTTAAGTTTCTTAAAGAATCTATATCCTCTCTGGATATAGGGGATATGCTCTCAGGCATATATAAACCTCCGTCTGGAGCTAGGCCTCCTAGCATGACATCAGAGAATGAAGTCGCTGGAGATGAACTTCTAGTGCTTAAATATTTCATTAACTTCTTTCTGAATGGATCCTATATTCTTTTAACCTGGAATCTACTTCTTGTAAGTTTATTAAAGAATCTTTTATATTATTTGCTTCTTTGTCATTTACAGCGCCAGAAATTATTACGACAGAGACGTTTTGATCTCTCTTTGATTCATGTTTTTCTTCGTGCTGAATTAAGGCTTCTATGCTTAGGTTATGTTCTGCAAATAAAGATGAAATCTTTGCTATTGCACCTGGTTCATCTTTAACTAAAAGCCTGTAATATCTTGAAAAACTTTTGTTATCTTCTTTTTCATAGTTATTGGAAGAATTATTTAGTTCAGGAACTGCAAGAATTCCCTTAGATACGTCAACTAAATCTGCCAATACAGCCGATGCAGTAGGTTCTGGGCCTGCCCCTGGGCCATAATAAACTGTAGAGCCAATACCTTTACAGTTAATCTCCAGAGCATTCATTTCTTTTCCTACCTGTGAAAGAATACTTTGATTGCTGACTAATGTAGGGTGAGCACTAACGGTTACTTTGGAATTAATAATCTCTGCATAAGATATATGTTTAATCGTATATCCTAGTTCTTCAGAGAACTTAAGATCTTCGAGCTCTAATTCATCAATGCCACTAAAATTAACGTTTTTGAAATCTAATGGAACCTTAAATGCTAGAGCTGCAAGAATAGAAGCCTTTTGGGCTGCATCTGTACCATCTATATCTAAAGTTGGATCAGACTCTGCCAAACCAAGTTCTTGGGCCTTGCTTAAGGCATCCGAAAACTCAGAACCATTCAATTGCATATCACTTAAAATATAATTACTAGTCCCATTTAATATACCAGCAAACCAGTTAACTTCATTAGCTACCAGACCTTCTCTTAATGCCTTAATTACAGGAGTTCCTCCAGCAACGGAAGCTTCGAAACCAACCTGCAAACCTTTTTCTTCAGCTAAACTAAAGATCTCATTTCCATGAATTGAGATTAAGGCTTTATTGGCTGTGACTATATGTTTACCGTTATTTAGAGCTTCAATAACTAGTTTGTGGGCTAAATCAGTTCCTCCTATTAACTCGACAAAAACATCAATTTCTGGATTCTGTGCTACTTTTATAAGATCTGAATTAACTTTTACTTCATCAATAGATATAGCTGACTTTCCTTTTCTGGCCCCTACTTCTATAAGTTCTAAGCTAACTCCTCCTTGAGATGAGATTAAATCATTAGGGTCACATAGTCTTTTTAAAACTTCTCCTCCTACGTTGCCAACGCCGCAAAGACCTATTCTTAAATTCTTCATAAGTATCTAACCTATAGCGTGTACTTTTTTATTACTAGCTAAAAACTTCCTAATACCTCTAATAGCTTGCCTAGTCCGATGCTCATTTTCTATAAGAGAAAATCTAACATAACCTTCACCATAGTCTCCAAAACCTATCCCGGGTGAAACTGCTACCTTTGCTTCCATTAATAGCCTCTTACTAAACTCTAAAGAACCCATTTCTTTTAAATAATCTGGGATCTTAGCCCAAACGAACATAGTTGCATTAGGAGGTTCAATTTCCCAGCCTGCTTCACTTAAACCCTTAATTAATACATCTCGCCTAGATTGATAGGTTTGCTTAATTTCTTCAACAAACTGATCTCCTTCGTCTAAAGCTTTTATTGCTGCTACTTGAATAGGGGTAAAAAGCCCATAATCTAAATAAGATTTAATTCTAGCCAATGCAGCTAACAAATCTTTATTTCCACAACAAAAGCCAACTCTCCATCCTGGCATGTTGTAGCTTTTTGACAATGAGAAAAATTCAACTGCTACTTCTTTTGCACCTTCGACTTGCAGTATGGAAGGAGCTTTATAGTTATCAAAACAAATATCTGCATAGGCCAGGTCTTGAACAACCCAAATTTGATTTTCTTTAGCTATCTTCACTATCTTTTCAAAGAATTCTATGTCAACGCATTCAGTTGTTGGGTTGCTGGGAAAATTTATTATTAACATTTTGGGTTTAGGAAAGCT
>Ga0208764_10000720_pt1 | contig 21325 bp, 34 predicted proteins | sample ETNtaG_18_FD_185762 | JGI IMG/M metagenome (GOLD analysis project Ga0208764, IMG submission 185762) | Marine microbial and viral communities from oxygen minimum zone, Eastern Pacific Ocean - ETNP201302SV91 (SPAdes) (version 2) | ecosystem: Environmental > Aquatic > Marine > Oceanic ... | reverse complement strand
CGGCATTTTTTGTCAGGTAAAATGATTAAAAAAGACCAGAGATAATTTTCAGGAATGGGAATAATAAAAACAATACAGTGCATACCTGCACATTATATCTCAATATCACGTAAATCACACATGTCTATTGGATATTGGACAGCACATAGATTCCTAAGGGAACCACGTGGGAAATGTTTGATATGTATTGAATGTGGAAAAGGAAAGGAAAAATGTAAGTGTGAAAAAAATGTTAAATGCCCATATTGTAATTCACGATTTGAGGAAACGGATCAACTATCTAAGCACATAGATGGGATACATATAGGTCCAGGATTATTAGAAGGAGATTTTAGGAAATTCTAACACAAGACATGACAAGAACTGCAAGAAGAAGAAATACAAAAAAACCAACAAGAGATGGAGATCATAATCCAGTGTGTGTAAATAAAGATTGTAAAGAATGTTAAGATATGAAGAAACGGACCAACAAGTTTCATGAAGATTTGTCAGAGTGTCTATCAAAGTAATTGTTGAATGATATTCTTCAGTTATGAATAATTTGTGTTGTAAACAGGTCTAGCTCCATTTGGTATTTCAGCAGCAGCAGATTCTTTGACCGATTCACCCCTTGCCTGGTAAACTCTAACTTTGTGAAATACGTTATGAGATGAAAATATTGCCAATCCTGCAAATGCAGCTCCTATGAAGTTTCTTAATGTCACGTCGATACTTGGTTCTGCGCCTATTACTGACATTTGGAATACGACGTAAAAGTTATCAAATAACCAAAATGCCATAGTTGCCCATGATAACAGTCCTCCAATAAGATATCCTAGCCTTGCTTTCTGCCTTACAAACAAAATTGCAAAAATAATTGCAACATACCATATTGCTGACCCAAATAACCATGAAATTTCCCAGACATCTGTTCTATCATCCATCCAATAGTATGTGGAACCGATAATTGCCATGGCGCAAAGTGAAATCAAAAGTAATTTTTGATTAACTTTGTACGATGTCTTTTCTTCAGGTGTCTTTTCAATAGGTTTGAATGCTACTGCCTCATCTCTGGCTTCTTTGATTGCTTCGGTCATATGCTTGAGGTTTATTGGAACTAATTCATCAATGCTGTTGTCTTTAACATATGAATCATGTACCAAACTATCTACTAGTGGTCTTGCAAGTGATGCCTTTACTGGAGTTACCAGATCAATCCAGTATGATGATAATCTTGGAGTCAAAAATGGAATTTGTATGATGTTTAGGTTTCGATTAATTATTGATGAATACAGTCTCATCATCTGTTCATATGTCATTTTATCTGGTCCTCCTATTTCCAATGTTTTTCCTGCAGTAGATGGATTCTTCATTACTCCAACTAAATAATCCACAACATTATCTACTGCGATTGGTTGTGTTGTCGATTTAACCCATTTTGGACAAACCATTAGAGGCAATCTCTCAACAAGATATCTGAGCATTGCATAGGATCCTCCCTCTGCACCCACAATTACCGATGCTCTTAATTCTGTTACCGGAATATTTCCTGATGCTAAAATTTTTCCCACTTCGTGTCTACTCCTCATATGTTTTGATAATTCTAAACTCTCGTTAACCAGGCCTCCCAGGTAAATTATTCTTTTCACCCCTGCATCTTCTGCAGCTTTTAGAAAATTTTCTGCCTGTAATTTTTCTCTATTGGCAAATTGCGCCCATTCTTTTTTTGAACCCTCCATGGAATGTAAAAGATAAAATGCTGTTTCAATGCCTTTTAATGCCTTTGATAGAGAACCCATTTCAAATGCATCTGCTGCTACAAATTTGATATTCTCTGCATCTGGATATTTTGATCTAGACATTGCGGTAACTTTGTAACCTGTTTTGGCTAATCTCTCGAGTAATTTTTTTCCGATGAAACCCGTTGCACCTGTTACTAAGATTGAATAATCTTTTGTGTCTGCATTTTCTTTTAATGCTGCCATTTTCTCTAATCTGCTTGAACTAGCCAGTTGACTCATTTTAACTCCTTATCTAATTTGTAAAGTTCTTTTAGATTGACAATCTCAAAATTTTGAACTGAATTATCAGTCATTAGTAACCGCCTTTAGAAAATTCATATTCTTTTTTATTGAAATCAAAATTCGTAATTAGTACTTCACCCATTGCATCAACTGCTGTTTGTACCACATCTGGTTGAGTTGAGAAAAATCCTCGAAATTTTCCGATTCCATACTCTTCTGCAATTAAACCAATTGGTCCATCTGGACCACGTGTTACAACTGCCCATACTGTAGCAAGTGGTGTCCCCACACAACTTATGACCACACAACTATCTGGCATTTCCTGAGCCAAGTGAGGATTATTGAAGTTTCCAATTACCCAGGTTCTTGGTAATTTTTTCATAAGTTTCATGTACCTATCCTTAACGAATTCATATCGTTTATCCGTCTCAAATGATGCAAGTAATGGAGATGTATGTTTTGATGCATAATTTTCAATCATAATGCTTAATGCAAAAAGATCTGAACGGTCTGCTTTGAAATTTAAATATCCGCCATCTTGGAAATCCTGGAAATTCCAGTTGACAAATATTTCATCCCCTTGTTCTGCTATTTCCTTTTTTTCTGGAAACTTTTCAAAGACTGTGTCAATCAGACTATCATTTTTTAATGCCATTATGCTGCTCCAACAACCACTTTTAGTTTCTTTTTACTTCTTGCCTTTGTACGTAAAATCATTTTACAGCATGGACAACGTACTTCATCGGTTTCAAGCCAAATTTCACACCAACTGCAACGTTTTAGTCCAAATTCATATTTCTGTGAATTAGGAACTGTGCTAGTTTTTAATTGATGGCAAATACCTTTACATGATGCACCCATATTATTCCCTCTCAGTAATGTGACGCGTTAGCGTACCCGATGATTTTGGTCACCTTTTCATGATCAGCTATTTCCAGGATAGTATTAACAGTCATTTTTCCAGATACAACTAGTTTGGTTTTAACCCATCTATGGACAGAAGTTGTGACTGCATACTTTTCACTTATCTGATATTTTGGAACGTTGATGTCTACATCATCTGTAAAATCAATTTCAATATGGACATGTGGAGATTCACCATCAAACATTCTTTCCAATCTCATTGTTTTGAGTAACAAAATTGGTTCCACCTTTGGTGCAATTTTTACCATGTTAGCAATGAAATCATGGTAAAGTGACTCAATTGCACTTAGATCTTTTTCCATCAGAGTGTACCTCCAAGTTTTTGATCTAGTGTTGTGTGATTACCAGAATCCAGCAATCCTTTTCACTCCTTTGTAGTCGTCATGCATTATGCAACCTCCAATGAATCCTGTAATTGCTCCAAATATTATATGGAGTATTAATGCGTTGTAGTATATTTTATCGCTTTCATACAACAGGGTTGCTAATGCTTTTTGTTCTTCCAAATCAAATTGAGATATGTCGGTAATGATTAGTTCTACCTCCATCATTGGAGTCATTACGAACATGTGAATTGGCAAGAATGCTAAGGTGAAAACAATTAACCCAGTCCAAACACCAGTAATTATCGCCTTAGGGACTGTTACCAATCTGAAGAATCGCCAAATGTTTGAAGCCAGAAAGTACATGGAACCAATCAATGCTGCAACACCCATATGAGCCATAAAGCCCATTGCAATTGCTAATCCTTCATCTACGCCCATTGTAACGCCGATAGTTTTGTAAAATGTTCCTGCCGGAATATCTAACATTTGATCAATTGCAAAGAATGATGAAAATAATGCAAAGCCGCCCATTAAGCCAGCGCCTAATCCGCCTTTCATTAAAGCAATCTTTGATGGGAGTTGTTGTGTTGACATTAGTTACACCTTCTCCTCGTCGCAGTTTGGTGATTTGTCACCGATTGCTTCCTGTAGTATGTTTTGAACCTGTAGGTGTTTTGCCATACAAAATTTAATTTCTTGATCGGTATGCTCTTCTAATGATTTATTACAAAAAACGCAATTTACGGTTGTTTGTCTTTCCATAGTTAGTACATCAGATTTTGCTTATAATGCATGATGAAGCTAGATAAGCACCAAAACACTCACCATGGTGAGTGTTAGGTTAATAATAATAATTCATGAAATGCTTTGTGAGTGTTTCAAAAGTAGACGATTATCTAGAAAAACTTGACCATACGCATATTGTACTTTTTCATGAAGGCGGAAAAGAGAGACGTGAAACAGAATACGGATTTTTTCAGAGAGGGTTAGAGAAGAATCAACACTGTTTCTATACCACTCAAAAACCAGAACAAGTTCTTAATGAGATGAAAGAGTTTGGAATTGATGTTGACAAAAACAAAGAACTCATACACATAGTAGAAATTCCTGAGAAGTTTGAAAATTATTCAAAAATGATACTAGACAAGGTAGCAACGTTACCTTCAGAGTCCGAAATACGCATTATATCAACACATAATTTTGATTTCGATGAGGAAGAAAAAACTGACAGAATGGCAGAAATTGAACAATGTGTTGACGATGACTTTCACAATATTAATGGGAATTTTATTTGTTCATTTCAAGTAAATCAAATTAATGAAAAAATCCGTTCACGATTCCTCAATCAATTGCTTGATTCGCATCATGCAGTCATTTTTCTTCGAAATGAAAAAGGTGCAGATGTATTTACTCTGCCTTAATATCGTTACTAATTTCTAAAATCAATTCATTAATTTTCGAATAATCTTGATGAAATTTCATGCCTTTTTCTGTTACTTTAATAAATTGTTCTTTCTCAAGAATTTGCCTCGCCTTCATTTCTTCTAAGTATTTGGCCAATTTATCATATGAAGTGTTACATTTGAATTGTATACGAGTGGGAGACACATTATCATTATTCTGACTATCCTCTACAATTGCAGATATTATGTCATAATACAGTTGAATTTTTGATCTACGTTCTTTTGCCAAGTATTGAAACTGATTTTGCATTATATATTAACTAAAAGGACTCAGATAATATAATCAAAGTTTTTCATAGCGCCAATATGATGACTAATGTATATTGAATAGTACACTATGGTGAGTACCTAGCTTCATCACCCATTATAATATAAAATACAATTTTTTGTATATGAAAACTGCCAAAATTGGACTAATTTTACTAGGCATTTGTATCGGATTCACTGCGTTAGGTAACGAAAGTGCTTTGGGCGATGAAATAAAAATCGAAAATGGACGTGGATCATCTGAACAAGGATGTGAAATAACAAATCTTTGTTTTATTCCTGCTTATGCCGTTGCAAATGTTGGCGATAAAATAGTATTTTTGAATGGCGATGATGCCCCACATACATCGACTAGCGGCACGGCTGCAAATGGACCTAACGGTATTTGGGATAGCGGATTACAACAGCCTGGCGTGGATTTTGTGTTTATGGCAACTAATCCCGGAACTTATGATTATTTTTGTATGGTTCATCCTTGGATGGCAGGCCAATTGCAAATATTGCCAGAGGATACGAATTTACCAAAAGATGAATCTGTGAATTATGGTCAAACCAATGATGAAACAGAATCAATGATTTATGGAGACACTACTCCTGAAATATCTAAAAAGGATCCAGGTTCTGTAAATGAAGTATTTGCAAACATCGTAACAAGTGATGCTACAAAAGGATCTCCTTTAACAATTGAAGTGGAATTTATGGAATCAGATGGATTTGTTATTAACCATGTAAACTATGACATATCTGTATCCCAAAATGGAAAAGTAATACTTGCGGATAATGGCGCACACCGTCACTTATTCAAGTATCCAGTTCACACTACAGACGAATTAGAGTTTGATCCTAAAACACATCCGGTGGATATTGATGTAATATTTCAAGGAATTGGTCACTTTGTAGGTTCCTTAACTGAAGAATCCATACTTGGAGTTTATGGTCCAATTGAAACAACATCTACTTTTCAAGTAGTACCTGAGTTTGGCGTAATTGTATCATTAGTTTTGGTGATAGCAATAAGCGGAGTCATTGTATTTTCTGCAAAGACACGCATAGTACAAAAATTTTAGTGTATTATTTCCATTCTAACAAAAATATATGATAATTACTCTAAAGTCAATTTTTGGTATAATGCATAAGACATAGTGTACTATGGTGAGTACCTAGCTTCATCACCCATTATAATATAAAAGACAATTTCATTGTATGACAGAAGAACAAGAATGGGCAAGTCTCCTGGCAGAAGTTTTTGATAAACTAACTGCACAACATGCAGCCATTTCATACAAGTTCGACAAGTTAGAACTTAGTGGTATGGTAGACAGAAACGGTAAAAAAGTTTCAACGGGAACAGTTGTGCTAACAGGCGGCTTGACTATAACAACAAAAACCTAATCAGGAATGGATACGAAAATGAAAAGCGACCTTCCTGCCAATTTTTTACTTTACCTCCGTAGCGGAGATTTAACCATTAGTGATGGAGATGGCACTGCCATAGAATTTTCTTCAAAAGGAGATATAAGAAGAATAAATATCGCACACCTTCCTACAAAGATTCCTGGAAAAATGAGTCTCCTAAAGCAACTTACTGAAGCCAAGCATATAGGTAAAATTCTAAAAAATGAAAATGTTACACTGGAGATATTACATAAAAATAAACTAGTCCTAAAAATGGGTAAAAATGCCAAACCAAAATTATCAACTCTTGTTACAATGAGTAAAGATATTGAAATTGTGGATCTTAAAGAACTTCGTAAATTAGACAAACAGGGAAAATGATTGCCGTTTAAATTCAAACAAGAAAAAAATATAATTCAAATCACAATAATTTTTTTACAGTTTGCACATTGAACCTTCACACCGTTGCCTTCTAGTCTTTCAAATTTTTTAGACCCACATTCAGTGCATATTGGACATGCTCTTGCAGGCTTCATTGTGGCATACCGCTTCCAATTATTCGAACAGTGTTTGATTCAGGCTTTAGTAAAACACAGACATCTCCTGGCATTACAATAACTGGCTTTTCAAATGTTAATTTCATAGGGGATATAGAGGCAAATTTTGCAGCCTTTATCTGAAGACCCACACTTACCAAACACATTTGATTTTCTGCCAATGTTGCCTTGAAGAACTGATTTTGTTTAAAGTCAATAGTAATTTCAGTTACAGTTTTGATCGAAGTATCATTTGATAATACATCACCACGAGTAATTTCATCGTGTTTGATGTTTTTGAGAGATAGACCAACTCGAGCAGGAGAAATTGACTCTTTTACGTCGTCGTCATGCATTTGAATTGATTTTACCATTGCCTCAATTTCAGAAGGATAGTGTTGAATTTTATCATATTGAGTGACCTTTCCAGATAGAACCTTTCCTAGTGCTACAGTTCCCACACCTTTAACATCAAAGGTATGATCAATTACAATACTGGTGCTACCATCTTTTTTTACAGTAGCAAAGTTTGCCAATTCTTCTTTAATCTTATCTTGTTCAACTTTTTTGTACCCCTCAATCACCGTTCCTTTAATCATTAGATCTAATCTGGATTCATCAACATCAAATGAGTGAGATATGATTCCCTCTTTTTTTGCAAGTGCATCTAATGCAATGATTTGTTCTCCAGTAAACTTGTCAAGTGCATTTACATGAAATATGACATATTCTGCTAGTGCAATTGCCTGAAACAGAGGCTGAATTTTTTCAGGAAAGCCATTAGGGGTAACAAAGGTGTAAATTTTTTCAGCCTCTTTTCTATCAAATAATGTTAAATCAGTAGAGGTTCCTTTTTTTCCAAATTCAGTTGCTATAGACTGATCACCTAAAATTACAAAATTTATAGACTCCATGAATAATCACTAATTTTATCCAGAGGCTTTCTTTGTTGCGCTTACTAAAGATATAACATCTCTATCGCGCAATTGATAGTGAGTTGGTAAACGCAGATTGTACCTCAAATCCTTTGCATGTAACAATCCCTTTGATAATCCGGTATGAATTTCATTTGCCAAGTCTTTAACTGTGGCACCGTCCTTGAGTAAAATTAAATCAGGAAGTATGTGACCTTTCTTATCAGATAATCTATTTTCATCAGCAACAGGATAAACTGCATTCATTTTTAATAATTTAAAGACTGTGACATTGATTGCAAATTGAACACCTGTTCGCATGTATTCTCCCATGATGTCTTGCTTGATGAAATTTAGTGCGTTTGTTTGTTTATCGTTTAATTCTTCTGGTTTAACAATATCAAACTGCTCAGAACCTGGAGAATATTTTATCAAATCTTGTTGTTCTGCGCGTCTCAGAGTTAACTCACTGTCGGCACTTGCAGGAACTGTAATTACTTCATTATACCTTTCACGAAGACGGTTAAAATTTTTGTCGGCACCTGGAATGTCAATTTTATTTGCAACTATCAAAGTAGGTTTTGAGATTTTGCGTAAAATTTTTGCAAATTCTTTAGTTTGCCCCATTTCAAACTCATCAAATGCTATATCCTCTAATTCAATAGTTTTTAGTGTCTGAATAACATGATGTTTTTTGACACCAATTCCTTGGTATAGTTCTGTTAATGCATCGACTTTTTCTGCACCATCACGAATATTTTTAGATAGTTTATCTCTATTACCTTCAAGAATTTTTTGATACCACATTACTAGTTCTTCTTCAATGTCTGCAAAGTCCGATACAGGATCACCAGAACCAGGTTCCGAGATTTTCCCAGTAGAATCTATACTTCCAGAACAATCAACTACATGTAGTAAAGCATCAGATTGTGCGGCGATAGAGAGAAATTGGTTTCCCAATCCCTTACCTTTCCATGCATCTTTGATTAATCCAGGTAAATCAATTAGTTCAATTGGAATGTAACGCCATCCATCAACACATTTTGAATTGTTTGGTTCATCTTGTACATTAAACTCCATGTGAACACATAGAGTAATTGCTTGACCAGTTCCAATCTGTGGTTTTTTTGTTGTAAATGGATATGTAGAAATTTCAGTTGATGCTAACGTGGCAGAGTTGAAGAATGTAGTTTTACCGGTATTTGTTTTTCCTATAATTCCAATCTTTATTGGCATGAATTAGTTTCCAGTTTTATTGTATTTATCTGATTATTTTTTGATTTTATTTTCTATATTTGAAATTGTATTTTGAATCTCTTTTAAATTCCATTTTATCTCGTCTAGTTGATCTGGAGTGATTTCATCATACCATTTTTCAAGAATCGTTTTTGTAATTTCAGTACAGTTGTATAATACACCCCAGTATGGATGATGTTCTGCGGTCGTGTATGCCAGTTCTGCTGCATCCTCAACTCCAAGTTTCGCTCTTGTAACAGAGTCCATCTTTTCTCCAAAAATTTTTACAGAATCAAAATCAAGATCAGATTCCACCTTTATCTGAGTCTGTTTGTTTTCAAATTTCTCCACCAAAAGTTTTAGTTCATCATAAAATGCTTGAAATGAATTATCAGGCATTATACTAACCTTCTATGTTCTGCCAACATACATCTGTTAAAGACAACATCAATTCCAGCATCACGTGCCAATTGTTCTGCTTCTTCATGGTGTATTCCTTCCTGAAGCCAAATGACTTTAGGTTTTTTCTTTATCGCTTCTTTGATAATTGGTAACACCTGATCTGATGGTCTAAACACATCTACAATATCAATTTCATCTGAAACGTCTGTAATTTTGTCATAACATTGTTTTTTCAGTATTACATCAGAGTTTGGATTTACAGGAGTAATATCATACCCATTTTCATGTAAATATTTTGGCACATAATGTGCAGCTTTATCAGGATTTTTTGACATTCCAACTACAGCAACCTTTTTCATCTTTAAAATTTCTAAAAGTTCTTTATCAGAATGTGAATCATCTTCCATGATAAAAAAATGTTTTTTGAACTAATATGTTAATCGTCATGCTCGTGGGCTGTCAAATGACAATCACAGTTACAGAGTTCAGTGGTATGATTATTTTGGCAATCAATGCACTCAAAGTGTTTATGGTTTTCACAGCTAGAGCAAATCATTATTGATTGTATAATTACAATTTTGTATTAATATATGTTGAAAACTTTGATTATTATTACGAGAAATATACTTCAGAATTGTGGATATTTCTGTAGGACACACACCTGATTCGGATGATGCATTCATGTTTTATGCAATGTTTACGAATAGAGTGAAATCAGATGATTTTTCGGTGACACATGTCATAGAAGATATTGAAAATTTGAATAGAAAAGCAAAGAATCCAGAATTAGATGTAACCGCAGTATCAGTACATGCTTGCGCATATATTCCAAATTACGTAATGTTGCGAAGTGGAGGAAGTTTTGGGATCGGATATGGCCCAATTGTAACTGCAACAAAACCAATGACAATTGAGGAGATAAAAAAATCAAAGATTGCAATTCCAGGGAAAATGACTTCTGCATTTTTACTCCTACAATTAATGATTGGTAAGTTTGATTATGTCGAGATGAACTTTAGTGATATTCCAGAGGCTGTAAGAAGCGGCAAGGTAGACGTAGGACTAGTAATTCATGAAACACAATTATCATTTGAGGAAGAAGGAATACAGAAAATCTTGGATGTTGGAGAATGGTGGCATAAGGAGTCAGGAGGTTTACCAGTTCCATTAGGAGTTAATGTGATGAGTGAAAAAATAGGTCCGGAATTGATTAACAAATTTGATTTGTATTTACAAAATTCTATTAAATTTGCAAGAGATAACATAGAAGATGCCCTTGACTATGCCATGCAATACAGTAGAGGGAAATCAAGAGAATTAATTGAAAAATTTGTACTCATGTATGTCAATGAAGTGACAGTAGACATGGGAGAATCTGGAGAAAAGGCAGTTAGACTAATGTTTGATATGGCAAAACAAAAAGGCCTAGTTCCAGAGTTTGAATTAAAAATTTCAAAACCATTATAAAAAATGAATCAAAGATAAATTGTTCATACTGCTTATATTCAAAATTTACTTACACTATACATGAAAACAAATCCAAATAATGATTCAACATATGATTACTCTGGACTTTTCATTGATGACGAAGAATTCTAATTCTGCGCCTATCAAGTCAACATCTAGTATTTATTATGCAGAGGCTAAAATTATTCATGAAGCTTTTCTTAGATTTTGAGCCCTGCATAGAATGCAAAGAGATGATGACTGAATTGGCATCTGAAGAGATGCTTTTTGCCGATGACGAGATAAGAGCAGACATATCAGCAAAGTTTCTCAGACATTTGACATACAATCATAATGAGGTTGTAAAAGCAGTAATGTCAGAAGTAAAAAGTCAACAAAGAAGTCCAGAATTTGACTTATACAAGTGATTAAGCGGTTACTTTTTGCAAAAGCAGTTCTTTTAGTTCATTAATGTTTTTTGTAGTACTGAGTCTGTTTCGAAGCTGTGCACCCCCTACAGTACCTTTTGTGAATCTTATAGCCTGTTGTTTGATGTTTGCAAATCTAATGTTGTATTTAGATGTCAATTCAAGATATGTGACAAATGCTTCCAGTCTATTTGTAAGTGAATACTGTTTGTATGTCCCGTATTCAAGATAATCATTAATTTGTTCAAAAATGAAAGGGTTGCCCATTGCACCTCTTCCTATCATTACATAATCGCAGCCAGTATAATCAAGAACCTTTTTTGCAATTTCAGGAGAAGTGATATCACCGTTTCCAACTACAGGCATGGTGCAATTTTGTTTTAATTTTTTTATCATATCCCAGTCAGAATGACCAGAGTATCCTTGAGAAACGGTTCTAGGATGCAATGTAATCATCTGAATTCCTTCCTGTTCAGCAATTTTTGAGATTTCTAAGAAAAGCGATTTGTTTTCTTCAGTTACACCCATTCGCATTTTAAGAGATATTGGTTTTTTAACACAATTCACAAGAGTGTGAAATATTTCTCTAGTTAGATCAGGATTTTGTAATAATGCACCACCTGCCATTTGTTTTGTAATGTGAGGAGCCGGACACCCCATATTGTAATCAATCATATCAAAATGTGGTGCAACAATTTTTGCTGCTTTTTCCAATGCAGTAATATCAGAGCCAAATAATTGAACTGACAGTGGTCGCTCTTTTTCAGAAAATTCAATAAATTCAGTAATATTTTTTGATTGAGATTCCAGTTGTTCATTTTTTGCAACTATGGCATTGACACTGGTTAATTCAGTTACAACAAGCCCTGCACCCATCTTTTTACACATTATACGTAGTGCAGGATCACTAACACCAGCCATTGGAGCTAGAAATGCCTTACTTGTGAAATGTGGAAGTTGCGACATATGAATAGGTTTTCAGAATTATATATTAAATCTACATTTCCTAAATGATGTTATGTTAGTGGATAAGAAAATTTTAGCAGGAGGAATGGCAATGATTGTAGTCGGAATTGCACTTTCAGCACTACTAACAGACATGACACCAATTGGTAGGGAAGGAATGACTGATGATGAAATTGCAGAATTTTTAATTGAGGAAAGAGAAAATGAAGATTTTACAACACTTTCAGGAATCTTAGTTGGAATTGGATTTCTTCTAGTGTTGATTAGTTTTGGAGCACGTAAGAAAAGAAAAGGCGGAGCAAAGAAAACTGTAAAAAAACCTGCAACTAAGTAAAAGTTTGAATTGTTTCAAAAAATGTATTTCTTTGAATTGGAGTACGGCCAATCTCTTTTGTCAAAGTTGCCAATTCTAATAATGAAGAATTAGTAGGTTTTCCTGCAGCACGATAAATTTCCTCAGAAAAGGCAGTTCCCACCAAATCATTTCCTCCATGTGATAATGCAACTTGGGCAAGTTTTGTTCCATAAGCAACCCAGTATACAGAGATATTGTTGAGTGTTTGTGCAAGCATTAATCTTGATAGCGCAATAATTTTTAGGTCATAAATTGAAGATGATTCATGTGTAACTTCGTGTTCTTTTTCAAGTTCAGTATTATCAAGACTGAATTTTAATGGAATTAGAGTGATAAAGCCTCTAGTCTTTTTTTGTAACTCTCTAATCTTTATGAGATGATCAACAATATGTTCTGGTTTTTCGATATGACCATAAAGCATTGTAACATTGCTTTTAATTCCAAGATTATGAGCTGTCTCAATGGTATCAAGCCATTCTTGACCAGTGCATTTACCTCGAATAATTTTTGATCTAACATCAGGATGAAATAATTCAGCCCCTCCACCAGGCATTGAATCAAGCCCTGCATCTTTTAATCTAGATAAGATTTCAGTTATAGAATTTTTTGTTAGTTTTGAAAGATAGAAAATTTCTGCTGCAGTGAATGCCTTGATAGTCATGTTAGGATGTTTTTGCTTTATTACAGACATCATTTCTTCATAATAATCAAGTTGTAAATCAGGATGAAACCCACCTACAATGTGAACTTCAGTTGCACCCAAATCTTTTGCGGCTGCAACTCGTTTTTCTATTTGAACAGGAGTAAGTGTGTAAGCATCATCTTCTTCTCCCTTACGATAAAATGCACACATCTGACAGCTTGCAGCACATAAATTTGTGTAATTCATGTAATACGATGCTGCAAAAGAAACATCATCACCTACAAGTTTTTTTCTAACGATATCAGCTGCAGCCCCTATAACATGGATATTATCATCATCTAGTATTTCCATGCCGTCGTCAAATGTTAATTCTTCACCATTTATGGCATGCTCAATTGCAGTTGAATTTCCAACCAATTTTTCTAACATAATTGATTTGATAACAGTGAAAATATAAAACAATGCACCCCAAGTTTTAGTATGGTATTACCATTAGTTGATGAGGATAAACCCAAGTGCTTTTTGTGTCACGACACGTTTGATGACTATGAAAATTTACGAAAACACCAAGAATCGAAACATAGAGAATTTTTCGAGTATCATGAAAAAGAGAGCGAAAGAGGACCATCGCCTGGCGACGTCTCTATTTTTTAGATTTTCGAGATTTTAACAATTCAAGAGCCTTTTGTTTACCCATATTTGCTAAATCATAGTCCTTGTCTATTGTAAGAGCTTTTTTGAAGCAAGTTAGAGCATATTCAAGTTCACCCATCTCACCTAGAGACATTCCTTTGCATGCAAGAGCCATTGCAAAACGAGGCTTGAGTTTTAGAGCAACATCATAGCATTCAATGGCATCAGAGAATTTTGATTTTGCATGTAGTAAAGTTCCTTTTCCAATTAATGCATCCAAATTTTTTGAATCTTCCATTAAAACAGAATTATAAATCTGAAAGGATTGTGAGTTTTTTCCAATTCTTTGTAAAGTTGCAGCCTTGTCTAATAATGCAGGAATATATTTTGGAGTGAAATTTAGAATTTTGTCATAAAGAAGTATTGCTTCTTCATATTCCTGATCTTCAGCAAGATCGGATGCTTGTTCTAACATTTTTTGGAATTTGTTTTCCACTAATATGATATATTTTTCCTAGATAATATTCATTATTGTTTAATTTTTCTATATATTAAAAATCCAATTACGCCAAATATACCAAATAGCATTACAATTAATATTACAAGTGGCATAAAATCTTCAGAAAAATATCTTGACTCAAACCATGCATTTGGCAATACAGTTAGAAAATCATTTCCAGAAAAATCTTCTACATATCCAATTGCAAGTGCTAGTTTTCCAGTGGAACCGGTTTTATCAAAAACAGCCATGTAATATGTACCAGGGGCTTCGATCTCAAGATCAATTTCTTGACGTTCCCAATATGTAATTTGTCCAAATGGTTCATAGAATTCTTTTGAAGGAATTGGACCAACATAATCAAAGACATATGCATCATAACCTTCAGGAATAGGGTAATCAAAATTTTTGTCTATGTTTGATATTTTAAGTTCGTCCACTAGTTCAAGAAATGTTGCAGGTCCAATCAATACAAGTGAAGGAGTAAATCCCTCCAATTGATCTAGTTTTGGAATTACAATACTACTGTAAAGCCTATCATCTTTTTTTGCTTCAAATTTGTAAAACAATGCTTTGCCTTCCAATTCTTCATACATTGCCCAAGAGATTACAGGATTTGGGATTTCTAATGCCGAATCATAATCAATATGTGTGCCATCGGTAGGAATCAACTTGTGTCCAAACGCAGATGCAGGCAACATCAATAAACAAAATAATCCTAAAAACACAATTCTTTGCATAATATTCCATGTAAGTTTGATAATTTAACGGATGAAATGTTTTCCAACTAGTACTAGTTTTAGATATCATTACTAGTGCTAATAATGAATTTTTTTTTATTTATTAAATAGCAGGATTTTTGCATTTCATATATGGATCTAAATTTACCATTTAATTTGAAAATACATCATATTATCAAAAATGGGAGTGGTTTTGAAGGCAAGGTTACATTTCGTGGTAGGGAATATTCGATAGTCATTAATGCACAAAAAAATGAGAAAATTATTAGTGTTCCATTTCCAGTAATTGGAATAGATGAAAATGAAATACTAGTCAGACTATCAGGAAAATCAGGAATGTATGTTCAAGACCATGTAAAATTCAAAGGAAGAACAAAAATCTTAGAGATAGGCTCAAATATAATATTTCAGGAGATTGCAAACAATAAAATCAAATTTGACACTATAGAAGTTTTTGTTAAATAATTAAGTCCAAGAATAAAGAATCATATAAAAAAGAAGAAATGTTATGGAGTAACTATAAGATTCAATGGAAGATCCAATTTGCCGAATGGTTCTGCAATTCGTAAATAGTAATCTTTGTTTGAATCATATTCAAAGTTTTCATAACTACCATAACCTATTGCAGGTCCCCATAAGATGTTGACAAATTTGGCTTGGCCTGGTTTTAGTACAACATTACCTGACGTAAAGTCAGAACCAGAGTTTACCCATTTGTGTCCTCCATCCCATACAGAATAGTTACATATTGAAGGACTAGTACACATTAAGGTTTCATTTCCAGTACCAGTATTTTGAACCAAAATTTGTAAGTTTAAGAGAGCTTGTCCAGTTGCAGTATATGCGATGTTATTGTATTGTTTTACTCCTTTTCGAGTTTCCTCTTGATAATCGGATACATAATAGTATGCAACATTACCAAGTTGATGTTTTGTGCCGCTGTTCATGTATGTTTTTAATTTGTATTCTTCTTTGATTGTTTTTTCACATTCACGAATTTCTCTTGCATTTTCGCCACCTTGACATTGGGCGAGCATTTCATCAAGATCTACATTTCCAGATGATTGTTGGTTAGAGTCCTCTTTAGTGGTTGCTTGATATTGCGATTTTGAAGCACCATCATCACTTACAGCACTTGCACTAACTTTCATGATTCCCATTTTGATTAAATATTGTAATGCGTTAACAAAATCATTCTCAGTTAGTGTACCGTCTGCCCACCATCCTGCGTTATTTTTTACCCAACTAGGAATGGCATCAGATTCACCAGAACTACGTGTAGTTGATGGAACATTAATTATTCCTTGTTCGATCATATATTGAACTCCAGAAACAAATGCTGCATCATCTATCTGGTCTTGTGCCCACCAGCCTGCGTTATTTTTTACCCAATCAGGGACATTAGTAGCATCTACACTGCCGACCATAGAGGTCAATAGTAAAACGCCTGCAATTCCCGCGAGTAGTGCTTTCATTAAACTTTTGAGACGCTAATGGTATTAAAGACTAGTGCCCTATGGTGAGTCTAGTGCCTAACATACCATCTTTAGACTTTAATTCAATAAGTCACCAAAAAAGATATGCCAAAATTTTCATTTACAAAATTAGTAAATATTGATAGAGACAAATTTTTTGCAATTAGTACAGATTATGAAAAATTTACAAAAATTCTTCCAGAATATTTTCTAGAACTAAGAATAATTGAAAAAAAGGGCAACATGACAACAATTTTTGAGACATTAAGATTCTTAGGAAAAACGGTTAACGTCACCACAGAGCATATTGTAGAAAACCCAGATAGGCATATTGTTAAGATGTTAGATGGACAAGCAAAAGGTACAATCTTTGATGAAACATATGAAAAAGTGGGAGAGCAGACAAAAGTTACAATCAAGGTTGATTTTGTATTATCAGGTGGACTCAAAATTTTAGGGGTTTTTGCCAAAAACAAGATAGAGAATAGTATGAAAATGGTGCTAGATGAGTTTGCAACTTATGCGAAAAATCAATCACAATGTTGAGAGATGTTTTTGTATCAACGGATGTGCTAAAACTGCACTATGTGCCGCAGAATCAGTTCCAATACCATAACTGACAGTAGAATCACCTACAAAAAATAATCCATTGACATTAGATATAGAATGTGGCATTTTATTTTTCCAAACCAAACCTGGTTCTTTAACAACTGCTTCAACAAGTTTCCAGGCCATAGGCCTATCCCATAATAATGAATCATCAAAGTCAGGATAAATTTCAGATAATTCTTGTTTCATTTTTGAAACAATTTCTTTGATTCTTACAGGATCCTCAGTTTCTTCAGGCTTTACAGGCGTACCAACTATAATGAGATGCTCACCTTTTGGAGATACTGACGGAGTGATATTTGAAATAAAAAATATTCCTTTTGAAACGTAGTTTTTACCTACTGGAAATACAACCTGACGTTCATCAAGTTTTTTTGATAATGCAAAATGAACTTCCACTACAGAAGTGGTTTTGTTCAATCTATTTGTTTTTTTAATAAAATCATCATCAAAAACTCCAGGGTCAAATAATTGATTTATTGCATGATATGCAGGATACGAGACAATTACACAGTCAGTTCCAACTATTTTGCCATCAGATAATTCTATTCCAGTAACCTTTCTGTCTTTAATGATGACTTTTTTGATTGAGTGCCCAAGGTTTACGTTGGAATTATTTTCCATAACAAAGTTTGCCATTAATTCACTAATTCGATCATATCCACCCATGTCAGGATATGCAAATTCACTTGTTCCACCTTTGAATGGATTAGCTCGAATTATGGTTCTAGCAAATTCGCCAAGAGAAATATGGTCAGGCGTATCTGCAAATGCAAGCATACATACCGCATCAAAAAATTGTTTGGAATGATAATCAAGTTTTGAGGTTACTTGTGTTAATGGCACAGCATCTAATTTTTCTGCTTTTTCCATACTGGTAAAAGCCATCGGGAGTAAAATTTTCAATAAAGAAATTCTACTTTTGAATGGAATTAATGACATTTTGAGAATATCTGTAATTCCTTTTGGATATGTGTGGAATCCATTATCATAAAATGCAATTTTATCAACAATTGCAAGTTTAAGTCTAGATTCTATTTTGACATCTTTTAGAATTTCATATATTGCAGATTTTTTGTAAAATGGCATAATATGAAATCCATTATCTAAAATGTGGTTTTTAAATTCCATAGATGCAGTACGTCCACCAACTCGGTCTGATTTTTCATAAACTGAAACAGAATAACCATCATTTACCAAAAGTGTCGCAATTGATAATCCTCCAACACCAGCACCAATTATGACTACTTGCTTGGGCGATAAATTTTTTGGAACAGCACTATTTTGAGTTACAGATTTCATTTTATGCCGTAGCAGTAGATGTTGGTTCTACAGATATTACTCTTTTTTTGTTTCTTGATTTTGTTCTCAATATCATTTTGCAACAAGAGCAACGAATTTCTTCAGTTTCAAGCCATACTTCACACCAACTGCAACGTTTTAACCCAAACTGGTATTTTTGAGAGTTTGGAACTTTCATTACTTTGTGCTGTGTGCATATTCCTTTGCATGATGCGCCCATGGTCTAATTTGCCAATTATGATATTTAATAGTTATGCACTAGTGTGAGTCTAGTGCTAATTTTTTACATTTTAACATCAGATAACCGATCAAACCTTTTTTAGATGATGACTGCATCTTTTTCATGGATTCAAAAAGAATTTTTTCCACATATTTAGAATAGCGGGATAGAATTTTGTTGCGTAGTTCATCACGATTGTTAATATAATATTCAGCCAGAGGAGAATAAACATTTTTTCCAATATCATTTGATTCTACAATTTCAAATCCGTTTTGAGAAATTTTTTCCATGATATGTTTTTCTGAATAATGTTCTGATGACCAAGTGAATTTCAATATACCGAGATTACTCAAACTAGAATTATCAGTTGCAGTAGGAATTGCAAGTGCAAGAATTCCATCATCATTTAAGACACGATTTGATTCAGAAATAAAGTCTTCAATAGGTTTGAAATGTTGTGCAGATTCTAGTGCGATTATACGATCTATCGAGGAATCTGTAAAAGGAAGCATTCGTGCGGTGGAATTTAGTTTTGATATATCCCCAGAATTAACAGAAGATAATTGTGAAAAATTAACATTTACTGAAGAGATATGTAGTGACGGATATTGGGAACTCCAAATTTTTGCAGGTCCCAAAATACCACATCCAATATCTGCAATCATATCTGCTGAAGAAATTTGAGCTAAATCTCCAATCATATGACATAGACGTTTTTGGGCATCAACTGGATGGAGTGTGGTATCATCCCAATATCCAAAATTTAGCATGTCGCCACCAGTAGAAACTTCCATTATTGGAGATAATGCATCATATAGTTTTACAACATCATTTTCATTTCTTCGAAATGTCCACAGTAGTAAATCTACAGGATTAATCAACATGATAAAAATAAAAAAACAGCGGATATATGATTTAAGGTAAATCCACTAATTCTTCAACACAGTGTTTGTGAACCCAAACCTCGTCTGCATTTCTAGCGATTTCCTTACCTTTACGGATATCATCGCCACAGCTTTTGCATTTTCCATCAAATTTTGCTTTCATATCTCAGTATAGAGACGTATAGGTAAATGTGGTACTTTGTAGACATCATTGACCTAAACTCAGTCAAAAATCAATTTTTAATCATTAATGGATCAATTTTTTTGAGCATTTTTGTCAATCAGAAAAGGCAATTTGGATATTATAGATCAAAATCCAACATACAATATGCAAACTAAAGATTTTGAATCTAAGTATGGACAAGAGTTTTGGGATAACGCTAACAAATATTCTTGGTCAAATGGAGAATACGAATTCCTAAAAGAGATGTCATTCATCATGGTAAATTTACATCATCAAAATAATTCAGAAGAATAGTGGTAAATTAAAAATATTAGCACTAGAACCCTTTCCTAATATGTTCAAAACGTCGTATACAATTAGTGAACAAAGATTCTGATTCTAAAGATCATTTTTGTAAGAACAGTAAAGGAAATGAGGTTCTCCTAGTTTCTGATAGCAGTACCGGAGAAGTCATGTGTTCATTATGTGGAGAAGTTATAGCAGAAAATGTAGCAGAACTTGGACCAGAGTACGCGGCACAATCTGGAGAAGACTATATGTCAAAATCTAGAACTGGAAGAAAATCAACGCTTGCATTCAATGACATGGGGCTGTCTACAGTAATACAACAATCAGATAAAGATGCAACAGGAAAAAATCTTAGTGGAGAAATGAAAAGAACATTTTATCGTTTACGAATGTGGGATAAGAATAGCAAGGCACTTCCAGGGCATAGAAATATGCAAAAGGCATTCACATTATTAGAAGGGCTTAAAGCAAAATTATCGCTTACAGATGCAGCAGTAGAACAAGCTGCATATATTTACAGAAAAACCCTAGCCAAAAAAATTGGAAGAGGTAGAAGTATACCAGTCATTTTGAGCGCATGTGTATATGCATCATGCAGATTCACAAATACACCCAGAACCATACAAGATATTGCAAATGCAACAAATCTAAGAAGAACTACAATACATAGAATCTATAGATTGTTAGTACGAGATCTTGACCTAACACTTGAGACATACAATCCTGTTAGTTTCATAACAAGAATCACAACAGAAGTAGGGGCATCTGAAAAAACAAAGAGGGATGCAATAAAATATTTGATAAAAGCTGAAGAGCTTATGATTACAAGTGGTAAAAATCCAGTAGCAATGGCTGCAACAGTAGTTTATCTGGCATCAATGAAAAATGAGGAAAAAGTTTCTCAGACTCAAGTATCAAAGGCAGCAAATATCAGCAGTGTAACAATTCGAAATCTTTCCAAAAAGCTAAAGGATGCAAAAATATCATCTTTCACGAGACCAAAATTGATTAAAGTGTCAGAAGACAATAGTGGATCCGGCGAGACTTGAACTCGCGACCTCTGCAGTGTGAGTGCAGCATCCAAACCAGGCTAGACGACGGATCCAAAATGATTTTTTAATGTGTATTATTTAGACGTTGAATTTATTTTCAAAAGATATAGAAGCAGACCATTCGGAAAATAAGTG
>Ga0208764_10000718_pt1 | contig 21332 bp, 21 predicted proteins | sample ETNtaG_18_FD_185762 | JGI IMG/M metagenome (GOLD analysis project Ga0208764, IMG submission 185762) | Marine microbial and viral communities from oxygen minimum zone, Eastern Pacific Ocean - ETNP201302SV91 (SPAdes) (version 2) | ecosystem: Environmental > Aquatic > Marine > Oceanic ... | reverse complement strand
CCACAATCAATAAAGAAAGGAAAGAAGAAATATACGATTTAACTATTAATTCACTTAAATCAATTGGTTACTCGAATGCTGGAACAGTAGAATACCTTTATGAGGATGGTAATTTTTATTTTATGGAAATGAACACCAGGTTACAAGTTGAGCACCCCGTTTCAGAAGAAATATTTAATTTTGATCTGGTTAAAGAGCAAATACTTATTGCTGCCAAATATAAACTCTCAACAGATCAAGAAAATTTAAGAAGTTTTGGTCATTCTATAGAATGCAGAATTAATGCAGAAGATCCTAATACATTTATTCCTTGTCCAGGTAAAATAACTAACTTCTATGCGCCTAGTGGGCCTGGCGTAAGAATCGATTCAAATTGTTATTCTGGATTAGAAATATCTCCATATTATGACAGCTTGATTGCTAAACTAATAATTCATGATAAAAATCGTGAAGCATGTATAAAAAGGTTAAAAAGAGCATTAAGTGAGTTTGTTATTGATGGGATAAAAACAACTATTCCATTTTTTCAAGAGATAATAGATCAAGAAAAATTTTTGAACGGTGATTATGATATAAATTGGTTAGAAGATTATAAAAGTAAGAAAGTTTAATATTACTCATCAACTGAGAAAAGAGTTTGCCCTACTAAACCTATTAAATCTATAGAGCCCTGTGTATAAATTATTTCTCCATTTTCTTTTAGAAATATTTCACTTCCTCCTGGCTCTATTGAAATATAGTTACTACCCAAAAGCCCATCACTAGTAATCTTTGCAGAACTATCTTCGGGTATTTTAATGTCGTTATTAATTAAGAAATACAACTTAGCTTCATAACTATTCTGGTCTAAAAAACTGTCAGAAACAGTTCCAATTTTAATTCCTGATAACCTAACATCTGAACCATTCTGAATACCATCAATTCTATTAAAAACTGCACTAACCTTATAATTGTTTCCTGAAGAATTATCGGCAATAGAAAAACCATAAAATAAAAAAGCTAATGCTAATATAATTACTAATGCGCCTATAAATGTTTCAAATACATTTGATTTCATAGAATTTACTCAGGTCTCCAAGGTTCATAATTCTTTTTTAGTATTGCTGGCTCCTTATCTTTAGATGCATTTGGGCTATAAGATTCATTGGTGCCAGTAGAATTTTCTTTATGCATTTTATACCAATTTAACTTTTTGTCACTTTCATTTGGTATTTCATCAGTTCTATGATGGAGCCAATCATGCCATTCCGCAGGTATTCTTGAAGCATCCATAAGACCATTATAAATAATCCATCTTTTTTGAGAATTTTTCTTATGAATATAGAATTTATTATTCTCATTATCAGATCCAACTTTTTTTCCTTTAAGGAAAGTGAATAATTTTGTACCTAATGTCTGATTATTCCACCAAGTAAAAGTTTCTAAAAATAATGTTTTTATACCCATGTTTTAATCTTTTTTGTCTAACAACTTAATGCCTAATTCTTTTAATTGATCTTTAGATATTTCTGAAGGGGCATTCATTAATAAATCTTGTGCTTGTTGATTCATTGGAAATGCTATTATTTCTCTAATATTATCAACTCCAGCTAATAACATTACTATTCTATCAATCCCAGGTGCAATTCCTCCATGAGGCGGGGCTCCATAATTAAATGCATCTAACATTGCTCCAAATTGTTCTTTAATTTCATTAAAGTCATATCCAGCCATTTCAAAAGCTTTCAATAGAATGTCTTGCCTATGATTTCTTATTGCACCTGAAGATAACTCAACACCATTACAAACTATATCATATTGATAAGCCTTTATATTTAAAGGGTCTTCATTTTCTAGAGCCTCTAAACCACCTTGAGGCATAGAAAAAGGATTATGAGAAAAATCAATTTTTTTCTCTTCTTCGTTATATTCAAACATTGGAAAATCTACTATCCAACAAAACTCGAAGCTATCTTTTTTTACTAAATCAAGTTCAAAACCTATCTTAACTCTTGCCCTAGAAATAAAATCCATAAAATTCTTAGGGATACCGCAAACAAAAAAGACTGAATCACCGTCTTTAAGGTTTAACTTATCTTGAATTAAAGAAGTTTTATCTTCTCCGATATTTTTTGCTATAGGGCCTGACCCTTTTCCTTCTTTAAAGAAGATATAACCAAGACCGGGCTGCCCTTCATCTATTGCCCACTTATTCATTTTATCACAAAAAGCTCTAGAGCCTCCATTCTTTGCCGGAATTGCCCAAACTCTAACATTAGCGTCTTTGGAAATTTGATCAGAAAAGACCTTAAATCCAGATTCTTTAAATACTTCTGTAATATCTTCTAATTCTATTTCAACTCTTAAATCAGGTTTATCTGTTCCATATCTTTGGATAGAATCAAGAAATGATATTCTTGGAAACTTATCACTAACCTTCTTATTACTTGAAAACTTTTCAAATACTTCCTTTAAAATTGGTTCAACTACATTAAAAACATCTTCTTGCTCAACAAAACTCATTTCAATATCTAATTGATAAAATTCTCCTGGAGATCTATCAGCTCTAGCATCTTCGTCTCTAAAACAAGGGGCTATTTGAAAGTACCTGTCAAACCCTGAAGTCATTAGCAACTGTTTAAATTGTTGTGGCGCTTGAGGTAAGGCGTAGAATTTGCCATGATGAATTCTTGAAGGAATTAAATAATCTCTAGCGCCTTCCGGACTAGAAGCAGTCATAATTGGAGTTTGAATTTCTAAAAAATTATTCTCTATCATCTTATTTCTAAGGAAATTAATAATTGATGATCTCAGAATTATATTTTTATGCATAGTCTCTCTTCTTAAATCTAAGAATCTGTATTTTAGCCTTAAATCTTCAGGATAATCAGGCTCTCCAAAGACTGGGACTGGCAATTCTTCGGCCGAACCAAGCACTTCCATACTTTCAACATAAATCTCAATCTCGCCAGTAGGTAAATTTTTATTTATTGTATCATCGGATCTTCTTATTACTTTTCCATCAATCTTAATGACTGATTCATTTTTTATTGTTTCAGCGTTTGAGAAAGCATCACTATCAGGATCAAAAACTAATTGCGTTAATCCAAAATGATCTCTTAAATCAATGAACAGTAATCCTCCATGATCTCTTTTTCTATGAACCCAACCAGACAATCTAATATTAGTATCAATATTCTCTGCTCTAAGTTCATTACAATTGTGTGTTCTATATTGGTGCATCCAAAGTCTCTTTTATTTTCGAATAGGACAATTTAATACATTTTTGTCAAGGACAAGAAATGTTTTATTCTGTATAAGTCATTAATGCATTATGTTAAAGACACAAAAAAATTAAATAATTTATGTGAAAAATTTAATAGTGCTAAATATCTAGCCATAGATACAGAATTTATAAGAGAAAAAACTTACTGGCCTCAATTATGCCTTATACAAGTTTATGACGGAAAAGAAGAAGTTATAATAGACCCTTTAGAAAAAGAACTTGATCTTTCTTCATTTTTTAAAATTTTAAATAACAAAAAAATTATAAAAGTTATTCATGCAGGAAGACAAGATATTGAAATTTTTTATAATTTAACGAAAAAAATACCACAAAATATTTTTGATACCCAAATTGCTGCAATGGTTTGCGGTTTTGGGGATTCTATTGGATATGAATCGTTAGTTTCACAATTGCTTAGAAAAAAAATAGATAAAACATCAAGATTTACAAATTGGCTTAATAGGCCTCTTAGCAAAAAACAGTTAAATTATGCTATCTCTGATGTGACTCATTTATTCAATATTTATCCAATAATTCATGAGAAGATTATGCAAAATAAGAGAGTAAACTGGCTAAAAGAAGAAATGGAAATTTTAACCTCAAAAAAAACTTATGAATTAAATCCTGATAACTCCTGGAAAAGATTAAAAATAAGAAGTTTAAATAAAAAGTCAGTTGGAATACTTACAGAATTAAGTAAATGGCGTGAATTAAAAGCTCAAAAAAAGAATTTACCTAGAGGAAATATTATTCGAGATGATGCAATTTATGAAATTTGTTCAGCTCAACCAAAAAATCAGGAGGATCTTTCTAAATTAAGGTCCTTTAATAGAAAAGGTTCACTAAAAAAAGAGTATATTGATGAAATCTTAGATTCTACTAAAAAAGGAATATCTTTGAAAATATCTGAGTTACCAAATATTGATCCCCCAAAAAGATTTCCTTCAGGCATATCTTCAAAAGTTTCTATATTAAAAATCTTATTGGATTCAATATCTGAAGAATATGGGGTCGCTCAGAAGCTAATAGCAAATAAAAATGATCTACAAGAATTAATTCTTAACGATAAAGCTGATATTAAAACCCTAAAAGGATGGAGGTTTGAAATTTTCGGCAAAAAAGCATTAGATTTTAAAAATGGAAAAATTGCGCTAAAAATGCAAGATAACAAAGTCGTTCTCGAGAAGTGTTAATAATTTAATTTAAAATATCATTTATTAATTTAATCGAAATTTTTTTCCCTTTCTTAAGGGAGGTTTTATCAATAATTTCTATAAAATTATTTATCCCCTTATAAGACCTATCAAGTCTTTTCATTAAAAAATTAAGTAATGAAGGAGTAATTAATAATTGTCGATTATTAAAAATCTTAATTATAATTGATTCCATTAACTGATCATCCGGCTCACTAATGTTTGCCCCAATCATTGACTCTAAACGTGATTTTAAATCTTCAAGATTTAAATTAATATTTGATAAAGAATTCTGAGAAGTTAATAATAATTGCTTTTCATTTTGATTAATAAAGTTAATTGCATGAAATAGATGATTTTCCTCTTCAATTTTTGAAATATTATTTATATTTTCTATTATTAAAAAATCACAAGAATCTATTGTTTCCAACATATCTTCATTAATTCTATCAATTGTTATTACTTTTTTATCTTTAATTTGCTTAGCAAGTATCTTGCATAAGTGAGATTTTCCTGAAAAAGGAGGTCCAAAAATTATACCTGTAAAAATTTCCTTCTTAATAAGGCTAACAACTAAATCAAAAGCTAATTTGTTTGAATTTGATATTCTAAAATCTTCAATCCCAAGAGAATTTTTAATGGGCATTTCAAAATAAAGTTGCTCTGTATCGCTCATTTTAAATTACTCATCAGCTTCACTCATACTAAAAAGCCAAACCTTCAAATACGAAAGCCAAGAAACAACAGTAAGTAAAGCTATTAAATATGTGGTTAATTCGAATAATGTGTTTTGGAAAGAAATAAAGTATCTATTATTAATGATAGTTATAAAAATTAAGGCAATATAGAATATTTGGAAGAATGTATTAAATTTACTTATAATTAATGGTTCAATCTTTAAGTTTGTATTAAGCATCCAAGAAATTATAACTGCCCCTAAAATGGCTATATCTCTAGAAACTATTATGATTACAAGCCAAATTGGCACAAAGCCATTATACCCAAGAAAGACTATTGATGACATAATGAGAAATTTATCTGCTATTGGATCTAAATAACTTCCAAGTAAAGTTTTTTGGTTTAATTTCTTGGCAAGAAAGCCATCTAGACCATCAGAAATGCCACTTATAATAAAACAAAGAAAACCCAACAAATATTTTTCAGAAAGTATTAACCAAACAATATATGGGGTTAATAAAAGTCTGAAGATCGTTATTAAATTAGGAAGATTCATTGTATGATCCATATAATTATTGCTATATACATGGTGACCTTTTTAAATATATTTATCAATAAAAAATCATTATGAATAGCTAGGAGTGTATTTTGGTCGAAATAAAAAATTCTCAAGAAAGCACAAAAGGACATAGCAAACATTCTACTACCTATTCAGAATCCGGAGTAGATATAGATAAGGCAAATCAACTCATTGATGAAATAAAACCAGTAATTAATAAAACTAAAAGATTAGGGGCTGATATAGATATTGGAGGTTTCGGAGGAATTTTTGATATCAAAGCTTTAAATTATGAGGACCCTTTAATAGTCTCTTCGACTGATGGCGTTGGAACAAAATTACTTTTAGCGATAGAAAACAATGAGCTCAGAACTATTGGAATTGATCTTGTAGCAATGTGTGTTAATGATCTTATTGTGCAAGGAGCAGAACCTCTTTTCTTTTTAGATTATTTTGCAACAGGGTCATTGTCTAAAGATATAGCAAAAATTGTTATAAGTAGTATAGCAGAAGGATGCTTAGAAGCTAATTGTGCCCTAATAGGCGGAGAAACAGCTGAAATGCCTGGTTTTTATCAAGATAATCATTTTGATCTGGCTGGCTTTTGTGTGGGAGCAGTAGAAAGAAAAAAGTTACTTCCTCAGAAAATTTCTATAAATGATGATATTATTGGGATTAAATCATCAGGAATTCATTCAAATGGATATTCCTTAGTAAGAAAATTAATAAACGAATCAGAAATATCTCTTTTATCAAAATCATCATTTAGCAATTCAACTTATCTTGAAGAGTTTTTAAAGCCAACAAGACTATATGTTAAGCCTGTACTAAACATACTTAAACAAAATAACGGTATTAAGGCATTGGCTAATATTACTGGTGGCGGAATTACAGAAAATTTGCCAAGGATTTTCAGTTCAAAAAATATTATTGCTGAAATTGATACTAATAAGTGGAAAAAAAATGGAGTTTTCAATTGGTTGCAAGCCCAGGGAAATATAAGTGATTCTGAAATGCTAAAAACTTTTAATTGTGGAATAGGAATGATCTTAATAGTTGATCCAAAAGAAACTAAAAAAATTTTAGATTTACTTGAATCTTCTGGTGAAGAAGGCATGATAATTGGAAAAATCTTAGAAGCTAATAATGAAAATCAATTAGTAACCTACAAATAAATGCGGATAGCAATCTTAATATCAGGACGGGGGTCAAATATGACTAAATTAATTGATTCTTGTAAAGAAAATATTCCATCATCAAATATAGAACTTGTATTCTCAAATTCTAGTAAAGCAATAGGTCTCGAATATGCAAAAAATGAAAGTATACCTACTGAAGTAATTGATCATAAAGAATTTGAAACTAGAGAAAAATTTGATGAAGCGCTTCACAGAAAATTAAAAGAGTATGAAATAGATTTCATATGCAATGCTGGATTTATGCGAATACTTAGTAAAGAATTTGTGGAAAAATGGTTTAATAAGCAAATTAATATTCACCCTTCTATACTTCCAGCCTTTAAAGGTCTTGATATACATAAAAGAGTTATAGATTCTAATGTACAAGTATCAGGCTGTACAGTTCATTTAGTAAGAGCCGGAGTAGATGAAGGGCCTATTGTAGGTCAATTATCCACTTATATTGACTCAACTTATGATGAAAAAAAATTAGCAAATAAAGTTTTAGAACTTGAACATATGCTTTATCCCACATGCTTAAAATTATTCTCAGAAGAGCTAATAAAAGTTGAAGGTGATAATATTAAATACTCAAGTGAAGCTTTAATTGAACTAAAAAAAATCCAAAATAATATTTAAAATTAATTTTCAGAAATTAATTCATAATCGTTAAAGAAAAAATTAATCTCTTCTTTTGCTGTATCTTCAGAATCTGATCCATGAACAGAATTCGCTTCAATTGATAAAGCAAATTCTTTTCTTATTGTTCCTTCTTTAGCCTCTTCTGGATTAGTCGCTCCCATAATTTCTCTATTTCTGTAAATAGCTTCGTCTCCTTCTAAAACTTGTATAATAATCGGACCAGAAGTCATAAAATTAACTAGGTCTTGAAAAAAAGGTTTATCTGAATGAACTGCATAAAATTCTTGGGCCTGTGTTCGTGTTAATTGAACCTTCTTTTGGGCAATTATATTCAAACCTGCCTCTTCAAAGAAAGTAATAATCTTCCCTGTAATATTTCTTTTTGTTGCATCTGGTTTAATTATTGATAGCGTTCTTTGAATAGTCATCTTTACCCCATGAAATTATCTTCTGCCCATTTACCATTTTCGGTCTTTTTGTAAAAGATTATTTTTTTAAAATCTTTTTTTATCGTCTCATAAAATTTCTTATACTTTTCTAATAAAATATTGTCATTTGGATCTGCTATAATTATCAACCTTTTCCAACTATCAATCTTTTTTGGAATATATCCATCTATACAAAATAATATTTCTGCATTATAAGGATTTTCTTCTTCTGTAGTTAGGTAAAGAGGAATTGAAAAATCAGTTAATATTTCATCAGATCTTTTAACATGCGGTAAAAATGAGTCTTGCTTATTAGTCCATAAGAAATCATTTATAAAATCTAGTTTCTCTTCATGATCAAAGATAGCAACTGAAACTAAACCCTTTTCAATTGATTTTTCTACTAAACTATAAAATGTTTTTTCTACCTCAAGAGGTAATGTTTTATAGAAAAGTATTTCTGGCAATTATTTCTCGTAAAATTCTTTTACAAATGTATCAAGTAAATGCACCCCAAAACCACTAGCCCAACTAGTATTCGTAGTACTTTTTGGCATACCTGTAGCTGTACCAGCAATATCAATATGAGCCCAATGAACTTTATTAACAAATCTTTCTAAGAATTGAGCGGCAGTAATAGAGCCAGCTCCACCCATTCCTATATTCTTCATATCAGCAAATCTAGAATTAATTAACTTATTGTAAGAATCATTAATAGGAAATCTCCATACTTTATCTCCACTAAGCTCACCAGCCTTTGTTAGATTCTCTGATAATTTATCATTATTTGAAAATAAACCTGAAATTAAATTTCCTAATGATACAACCATAGCCCCCGTCAGAGTAGCTAAATCAATCATAACCTCAGGATTAAATCTTTTTTGAGTATACCAAAGCGCATCCGCAAGAACTAATCTTCCTTCTGCGTCTGTATTTTGGATTTCTATTGTTTGCCCAGACATAGATTTTACAATATCACCTGGCTTTTGAGCTTTACCATCCGGCATATTTTCAACCAACCCAACAACTCCAATAGCATTAACTTTTGCTTTTCTTTTTGCTAAAGATAGCATTGTTCCAACTACTGCCGCAGAACCGCCCATATCCCCAATCATTTCTTCCATTTTATTACTTGGTTTTATAGATATACCACCAGAATCAAAGCAAACACCTTTACCAACAAAACATATAGGTTTAGATTTCTTAACCTTGGCGCCATCCCATCTCATTAAGACTAATTGGCTTTCATGCTGACTGCCTCGCCCAACACCAAGAAGTGAATCCATTTTCAATGATTTCATTTTAGTTTCACCAAGAATTTCTACCTTTAGGCCATATTTTTTTAATTTTAATATTCTTTTTGAATATTCTTTAGGAAATAAAACATTGCTTGGCTCATTAACTAAATCTCTAGTAAAATGAACACCTTCAGCAATAGAGTTGTATCTTGTAAAAGATTTATTTAATCTAGAAAAATTAGAATTAATAATCTCTATAGTTGGAGAAATATTTTTATCTAAATTTTTAGTTTTATATTTATTAAACTTATAAGAAGCTAGAATACTTCCAAAACCTAACCTTAATATCTTTTCATCATCTTTAATTTTTTTATCTATAATGATAGTAACTTTCTTTCTTTTCTTTGATTTAGTAAGTTGAGTAACCTTTCCGCCAATCTGTTCAAAATCATCATAATTCACTTCACTTAGTTTTTTTCCTAAACCATATACGAATATGCTTTTAGTTTTCTTATAAAGGAAATTATTTATCTCAATTACTTCACCCTTATTAAAATTAAATCCTTTATTATCAATAGCTTTATAAATTTCAGAAAGAATATCTTTTTCTATTCCTGTCGCTTTTATAGAGCCTTTGTTAGATGAAACTATAAAAATTGTATCTGATGTTTTGCTTGTATTTGATGTAAATTTTACTTGCATTTAATTCTCCAAAAAAATCAACTAAGTATCCACTTTATAACTTTTCTGATATTAGTGTATAATCTAACAATAATGGCAAGTATAGATAAATATATTATAAAAAAACTAGCAATATCCTTAATTGTGGTATGCATTGCAATGCTATCTTTAGCGTGGTTAACTCAAGTTCTAAGAATGCTCGATGAAGCAATAGTAAGAGGGGCAAGTATACCTGTTTTTTTAAGTCTTACTTTCGCTGTAATGCCAAATATTCTATCCCAAATATTACCACTCGCTTTATTTATTTCATCATTATTTGTATTAAATACAATGGGAAAAGATAATGAATCTATTATTTTACTTACATCAGGAGTTAATAATTTTAGAATTCTAAAACCTTTTATAATATTCTCTATTGCAATTACTATATTGTTAGTAACGATTTCACTTTATTTGGCCCCAGCTGGAATGCGGTATTCAAAATATAAAATGCATGAACTCAAGAATGACTTATCAAGCACTATATTAAGAGATGGATTATTTTCTATGCCGGCTAAGGGTTTAACAGTTTATGCAAAAGAGAAAAATGTAGATAACTCTATTACTGGGGTTTTAGTCCATGATAATAGAAATCCAAAAAACTCTATAACATATACTGCAAAAAAAGGTCTTTTTATTAATGAAAATAATGAACCTAAGTTAATTTTAATTGATGGGACAATTCAACATAAAAACTCTCTAAAACCTGAATCAGGCATAACAACAGTTTCATTCGAAAAAAACGATTATTCATTTGCCGAGTTCCTGCCTGAAAGTGAAAGATTTAATTTTGATTCAAGTCAACGGTTTATCAATGAACTTTTTTTTCCAAAAAAGGGTGATTTATATGCTGAAGGTAGAATTAACAATCTAAGAGCTGTTGGTCATCATAAATTATCGCAACTGCTTCACCCATTAATTTTTATTCTTTTTTCATTCTGCTTTCTAATAAACAAAATACAAAGCAAAACTAATCCAATATTTATCAATACAATTGCAATTACCTTAGGTTTTTCTTTCCAAATATTAAACTTTTTTCTTCTTGGCTTTGCTCAATCAAGCGCTATAGGGGTTTTTCATTCTGCTTTCTAATAAACAAAATACAAAGCAAAACTAATCCAATATTTATCAATACAATTGCAATTACCTTAGGTTTTTCTTTCCAAATATTAAACTTTTTTCTTCTTGGTCTTGCTCAATCAAGCGCTATAGGGATTTTAATGTTGTATTTATTGCCTTTTTTATGTCTTTTTTCTGTTTTATTTTTTTTCAAAGAAAATTTTGACTTTTTTTAAAAGGGACTAAGGAATGAAACTAACTAAAACGTTGGCCAGTTATTTTTATAAAAGATATATTTTATCTTTATTATATTCTCTATTAATTTCAGCAGCTTTTGTTTTGATTATTGACACAGCAGAAATGGCTAGAAGGATATCCAAAAATGGAGATGGAGATATCTTACTGGCAATAAATTTGGCTTTATTAAAACTTCCTGAAATGATCTTAGAAATATTTCCTTTTATAATATTATTTGCTTCATTAGCGACTTTTTATGATCTTTCAAAAAATTCAGAATTAATAATATTTAGAGTTAGCGGAGTTTCAATATGGAAATTTTTAACTCCCGCAATAATTATCGTTTTGACTATAGGTATAATTTTAATCGCTATTGTTCAACCATTTATAGCCCTATCATCACAAAAATTTAAACAGTTAGAGGCTAGGAATATAAGGGGGCAAATTAACCTAATAACTCTGTCCGAAAACGGATTGTGGTTAAAAGAAGAAAATCCAAATGAAAATAAATATTATATTATTCATTCTCTGGGTATGAATAAAGAGGGCTCCAATTTGGAGGATGTTATCTTTTTTGAACATTATAAAGATGGCAATATTATAAGAAGGATAGATTCAAAAAGCGCACTTTTATCTAATGGGCAATGGGTATTAAGTAAAGCATGGATAAAAGAGGGCGAAAGAAGCTATTATAAAGATAAATTTAAGATTAGAACAAATCTATCATCTGATCAGATACAAGAAAATTTTTCTCCCCCTGAAACAATATCTATATGGTCGCTACAAAATTTTATCTCAATTGCTGAAAATGCTGGCTTTGCCTCACAAAGACATAAAACAAAATTTTATAGCTTAATATCTTTTCCATTTTTTTTAATTTCAATGGTTTTAGCTGCAGCGCCATTTTCTATAAATTTTATTAGAACAAATAGAGTTAATTATTTAATTTTTGCAGGCATATCAAGTGGTTTGGCGATATACACTTTATCAAGCGTAGTTCAGGCTTTTGGGGCTTCGGGCGCAATTAATCCACTATTATCTGCTTGGGCAACCCCTTTGATTACAATTTTAGGATCAATAACAGCATTATTGTATATAGAAGAAAGTTAAAAACAATGAGTAAGCTTTTTTTAATAATAATCTTAAATTTATTTTTTGTTACAGAAATTAAATCAGAAAATATTAATAATGAAAATGTTTTAGAGGCTAACAAAATTGAATATCTTAATGATAGCGGCAAGATCCTTGCTACAGGTTCTGTATTGATAATTAGGGATGGATATAAACTACAAGCTGATAAAGTATCTTTAGATCCTTCTAAAAATCTAATTGAAGCTGAAGGGAATATAAGAATTAAAGAAAAAAATGGTAATCTTATAACTGCCGCAAAAATGAAAATAAGTTCAGATTTAAATGATGGTATTATTGAATTGCCCAAAATTATTAGCAAAGATGGTACTGTTCTTTCATCTTCCTACGCTATAAGAAACGGAGGAAACGCAACAATATTAAGAAAAGGTATTTTTAGCCCGTGCAATTCATGTGAATCAAACAAAAAAAGGGTTTCCTGGCAAATTAAAGCCAATAGAATCATTCATGATGAAATTAATGGTAATATTATTTATGAAGGCGCAAGATTTGAATTATTTGGTGTACCAATTTTTTATATTCCAATTGCAGGACATCCTAGTCCGGAAGTTAAAAGAAGAAGCGGATTCTTGGCGCCTTCATTAGTTAGTTCTGGAGATCTTGGAATTGTTTTAAAAACTCCATATTATATAGACCTTAGGCAAGATTATGACCTAACCATTTCACCATGGTTAGTTACTAAGGGTGCATTTATTTTTGAAAATGAGTGGAGACAAAAATTTAAAAATGGAGAATTAAATATATATGCTATTGGGGCATCTTTAAGTGATAGTTTTAAATCAAGAACAGTAAATATTAATAAAGACTGGCAGTCAGTAATTAATTCTCCTTTTAATTCTGAAGAAGAGCTCAACAAGATTGGAAAAAAGTTAGTTTATAAATATGACGATAATAACCATGCAATCTCAAATGTGGAGGTGGCTTCATTAAATGATTCTAGGCCTTCGTCAATTTCTGAAGCGATAGGATATGATTACAGGGGCTCCTTATCGGCTAGAGGTAATTTTAAATTTAACGGTTGGAAACTTAATTTTGATGGAACATTTGTTTCAGATGATACATTTTTAAGGAGATTTGATTTAAATGACAATACAGACATTACATCAATTATTACTCTTTCAAAAAACTGGGATGATTACTCACTTAAAATTGAATCTACTCACTTTACGCTACTTCTTCCAGAAAAAGAGGGTTCAGAACCTATAATTCTTCCAAGTATAAATTTTAAATGGAATCCTAAAGTAGATTTTTTTGGTGGAAAAATAAATTTAAATTTAAATTCAATAAATATCGTTCGTAAAACAGATGGAAATACACAAAGAGTTTCATTAGATGGATCGTGGAAGAAAAAAATAATTCACAAATCCGGTAATCTTTTAAATTTCGATATAAATTTAAGAGGAGACCTATACAGGAGCACTAAAAAATATATTCCTAATAACTCTTCTAGATTATTACCTTCTAATCGATATGGTGAGGAAATTAGTATTGCCCGTTTTCTGCCTAGCTTTTCTGTAGATTGGTCATATCCAGTTATTTCACCAAGCGGAAGAACAATTATTGAGCCAACAATCAGCGTAACCATGGCAACAAATGATAAAGAATATTTAAAAATTCCTAATGAAGATTCCTTAGCCTTTGAATTAAGTTCTTCAAATATATTTGATAGCAATAGAATTCAAGGATTTGATAGATGGGAGTACGGGAACAGATTCAACTATGGTTTAAAAATATCACATTATTGGAATGAAAGAGTAATAAAAGCAATGATAGGACAAAGTTATAGATTTTCTAATCTGTCTTTTGCTTATACAGGTAGCGGAATAAGAAAAGACTTCTCAGATATTATTTTTGATCTTCTATATAAGCCAAATAAAAAAATAGTAATATCATATAGGGGAAGAGTGAGCGAAGAAGATCTTGGGCTGGTTCGTTCAGAATTCGATATACAAGGGAATTTTAAGAAATGGGGCTTTAGATTAGGTCATGCACATTTAGATAACGAAGAAAATATAAATTTGAAAGAACAAAAAGAATTAAGATTTGCTAATTTTATTAATATAAATAAGAATTGGCTAATTCAAGGAGCAGTAAGATACGACATAGAATCAAAAAAATCTCTTAGAAATAGACTGTCTGTTGTCTATATTGACGACTGTATATCATTTGAATTGGGATTTAGAAGAAAATTTGCAGAGTATAGAGATTTAAAACCATCAAACTCTTTTATGATTAAATTAAATGTTTATACATTTGGAGGCGGTAATATAAATAACACTCAAAGGTTGACAAAACTGTGGGAAAGAGTTGAGTAATAAAATGATACTAAAATACAGAAATAAATCTTTGTTATATTTTATAGTTTTTATAATACTGTTTGTACCAATAAAATTATTAAGCCAAAATATTCAGGCAATCTCTGCTATTGTGAATGATGAAGTAATTTCAAGATATGATGTACAACAAAGAGTTCAATTAATCATTTCTACCTCAGGAATACAACCAACAAAAGACAATATTGTTAGATTAGAAAATCAGGCCTTAAGATCTCTTGTTAATGAAAAAATCCAACTCCAAGAAGCTTCAAAACTTGATGTGCCCTCATCAGATGACGAGATAAATCTTATGCTAGAAAGAATTGCGAACGGAAACCAAATGTCGGGAGAGCAAATACTTCAACTCATTAATTCACAAGGGGTAAAGTCTGATACATTATTAAATCAAATAAAAGCAGAATTACTTTGGAATAAGATCGTGAGAGGAAGGTATGGATCTTATATCAATGTAAATGAAGATGAGATATCAATAGTTTATGACAGAACTATAGAGAGCATTGGTAAGGAACAATATGAAGTATCCGAAATATTTATAGGATATGAGAATGAAGAAGAAGAAAAAGAAGCAAATATTCTGGCCAAAAGATTAGTAGAGCAATTAAGGGAAGGGGTTGCTTTTGCCCCTGTCGCTCAACAATTTAGTCAAACTTCAACAGCTGGTCAAGGCGGCTATTTAGGTTGGGTTACGGATGGACAACTAGACAAATCAATTAATAGCAAATTAAAACAATTAGGAAAAAATCAAATATCAGAGCCTATAAAGACTCTTAACGGTATTTATATTATTAAATTAAACGAAAGAACTGAAGCTGGTGGAAAAAATCCTCTTAGAAATCAATTTGATCTAATGACTGTTACATTTGAAAAAAATAACAGATCTGATGCCGAAAATTTTTCTAAAGACTTTGTATCTTGTAAAAGAATAGAACAGTTAGTTGAGAAATATGATGAAAAAGAGATAAATAGTTTAGGGAAAAGGACATTAAGTGAACTCCCTAAAGAACTGCATCAGGAATTACTTTCTAAATATGCAGGCGAGACATTAAATCCTAGAGTTAGCGGTGATTATATAGATCTTATCTTAATATGCGATAGAAAGGACGATATTGGTCTGCAGGTTTCAAGAGAAAATATAGAAGATAATATTTATGCTCAAAAGATAGGAATGATGTCTAGAAGATATTTAAGAGACCTAAGACGTGACGCTGTAATTGAGTACAGATAATGAGAAATAACTATGATCAACCTATCGCAATATCTATGGGCGAGCCAGGTGGTATTAACAGTGAAATAATTTTACAAACTGCTAAATTAACAAAATTACCAAAATTTTTCCTTGTATCTGACCCTAATTGGGTAAAAGAATGCATAGATAATCTTAATATAAAAATTAGGCTTAATATTATTGAAAATTTATACGATTGTAAAAAAAACTGTATTAATGTACTTCCAATAAAGAAAAAGGTTAGATTTGGTTATAAAAAATCATTTAAATCTAATGTCCCGGCAACCATAGAATCCCTTAATACAACTATTAAATTAGCAGTAGAAAAAAAAGTTTCAGGAATTGTAACATTACCAATAATAAAAGAAACTCTCTTAAATAATGGCTTTAAGTATCCTGGTCATACAGAGTATCTAGGAAAGATTTCTGGAGAAAAAAAAGTTTCAGGAATTGTAACATTACCAATAATAAAAGAAACTCTCTTAAATAATGGTTTTAAGTATCCTGGTCATACAGAGTATCTAGGAAAGATTTCTGGAAAAAAACCTCTAATGATTATGCTTAATAAGAATATTAAAGTTGCAACTCTTACAACGCATATACCAATAGCTAATGTTCCAAAAAAAATAACCAGTGAAGCCTTAAATGATACAATTATTATCTTAAATAATTCCTTGAAAAAGGATTTTGGTATTAAAAATCCTAAAATCACTATTAGCTCATTAAATCCTCATAACGGAGAAAATGGAGAAATAGGAAAAGAAGAAGTAAATATAATTATTCCAATAGTTAATAAATTAAAAAGAAAAGGCTTAAATGTTATCGGGCCAAAACCTGCTGATACAATGTTTCATAAAGAGCAATTAAAAAAAGATGATGCGAAATTATGCATGTACCATGACCAAGCCTTAATACCTATTAAATCTCTAGATTTTTATGGTTCAATTAATTTTACTGCCGGCTTACCATTTGTTAGAACTTCTCCTGATCATGGCTCAGCTTTTGATATTGCGGGAGAAAAAAAAGCTAATAATTTAAGTCTTATAAATTCTATAAAATATGCATACAAAATTTCTAAGAAAAGATTAAAAAATGGCTGACAATAATAAATTATCTCTAAAAAAAATAATAAAAGAGTATAATTTGAATCCTAAGAAAAATTTAGGTCAAAACTTTTTACATGATAAAAATATAATTTCATCAATTATAAATAATGCCAAAATAAAAAATGAGGATGTTTTTGAGGTCGGGCCAGGACCAGCCATATTAACAGAATTAATGCTTATAAATGGAGCGAATTCTGTATTTTGTATCGAAAAAGACACTAGTTTTGAGTTAAAATTATTAGATTTGAAAAAAAATTATAAAGAGAAATTTGAGTATCAATTCCTAGATATATTAGATTTTGATTTTGATAAATACCCAAAAAATGCATTTAAAATTATTTCTAACCTACCATACAACATATCTGTCCCATTTATATTTAAGATTCTTGAAAGTAAAAAAAACATACCCTGGAAAGAAATGATTTTAATGGTTCAAAAAGAAGTTGCAGATAGGCTTATAGCAACTAAAGGAAATAAAAATTATGGAAGATTATCAGTTATGGTGAAATGGAAGAATAAAGTAGAAAGAATTTTTAATATAAAGCCAACATCCTTTATTCCAAAACCAAAAGTTGAATCCTCGCTAATAAGAATTAAGCCAAATAATAATTATATAACAACTAAATATTCTAGTTTAGAGAAATTAGTTAAATTAAGTTTTGCACATCGAAGGAAAACTATTAAGAATAACCTAAACAATCTTAATATTGATACAGATAGATTGTTATTGCTATCAAAGATTAATCCTCAAGAAAGAGCTGAAAATATAGACATTAAAGGTTTTTGTAATTTATCAAATAATTATGACAAGATAATTTTAGAGAGAATTTCTTAAGGTCTTTACAATTTCTTGAGTTTTAATTTGTCTGTGCCTTTTTAATCGCTCTGCATAAAGAATTGCCATTATACTTTCTATTGTTTCATTAAAATCATCATTAACCAAAATATAATCGTACTCAGCATAGTGACTCATTTCATCTGAGGCTCTTGACATCCTTTTCTGAATTATTTCATCATCATCCTGTTTTCTTTCCTTCAACCTTCTTTCAAGTTCTTCAACTGAAGGAGGTAAAACAAAAACTTTAACCAAATCATTCTTTGATTCATTCATTAATTGCTGTGTTCCCTGCCAATCAATATCAAAAAGAACATCCTTTCCGTTAATTAGTGCATCAAGAATAGGTTTTTTTGGAGTTCCATAATAATAATCAAAAACTTTTGCATATTCTAAAAATTCATTATTATCTCTCATGTTTCCAAAAATTTTATTGTCTACAAAAAAATAATCCTCGCCATCATTTTCACCTGGTCTAGCTGGTCTAGTCGTAAAGGATATAGAAAGTGATATTTCGTCATCAAGTTCTAATATTTTTTTAGAAAGCGAAGTCTTTCCTGCTCCAGAAGGAGAGGAAAGAACAAACATTAAACCTTTTCTATTAACTTCCATTATTTTCTTTATAAGAAGAAAAAACTACAGAAGCGTTAGTTCCGCCAAACCCAAATGAATTTGATAAAACAACTTCTACATTTTTATTTATACTATTATGTGGCACAAGATTGATTTTAGTATCTATTGATAAATCATCAAGATTTATTGTTGCTGGAATAACATTATTTTTTATTGCAAGAATACTAAATATAGCTTCGACAGCTCCAGCAGCTCCTAAAAGATGCCCTATAGACGACTTTGTAGAAGACATTGTAATGCTTTCAATATTAGGAGAAAAAGCTTTCTCTACAGCCCTTAGTTCAATTTCATCTCCTTTAGGTGTTGATGTGCCATGAGCATTTATGTATGAAAATTCATCTACAGCTAGATTAGAATCTTTAATTGCCATAATTATCGATCGGTATGCGCCATCACCATCTTCTGCAGGTGAAGTAATATGATGAGCATCACCTGAGACGCCGTATCCTTTAAATTCTGAATAAATCTTTGCTCCTCTTTCAAGTGCATGATTTAATTCTTCTAATACAATAAACCCAGCACCTTCACCCATAACAAATCCATCTCTTAGATTATCATAAGGTCTTGATGCTTTTTCGGGTGAATCATTGAAATTGGTACTTAATGCCTTACATGCTGCAAATCCTGCAATACCAACAGGACAAATAGCAGATTCTGCACCTCCAACTATCATAACATCAGCTTTATTACGCTTAATTGTTTCTGCTCCCTCAATAATAGAATGGGTGCCTGAAGAGCAAGCTGTTACGGATGCTAAATTTGGCCCTTTTAATTCATTTCGTATTGATATATGTCCTGCCACGAGATTAATTAAAGCACCAGGAATGAAAAAAGGACTTACTCTCTTAGGTCCTTTTTCCTTTAAGGTAAGTGAAGCCTTTTCAATACTTGGAAGACCTCCTACACCCGACCCAACTCCAACTCCAATATTATTTTTATTTAAACTGCAATTATTAATACCAGAATCTAAAATTGCCATTTCTGCAGCAGCAACACCAAAAATAATAAAATTATCTATTTTTCTTAGATCTTTATCTGAGAACCAATCGTTAGGATTAAATCGATCGTTTATCTTATGATTTTCTTGATCTATAGGAACTTCACATGCAACCTTAGCTTGGAAATCTTCTATATCAAACTTACTAATTAATGTTGCGCCAGATTTTCCCTCAATAAGATTCTTCCAAGAAGAACTTATATCACCCCCTAAAGGTGTTACAGCTCCAATTCCTGTAACTACAACTCGACGCAATTTTAATCTTTCAGTTATTTATTGGGAAACGATAATTAGCTAGATTTATTTGAATTAATAAAGTTAACTGCATCTCCAACTGTTTGAATGCTTTCTGCTGCATCATCGGGTATCTCAATACCAAATTCTTCTTCAAAAGCCATAACCAATTCTACAGTATCTAGACTATCTGCACCTAAATCTTCAATAAAGCTTGCAGGTTCTGTCACTTTATCATTTTCTACACCTAAGTGCTCAACAACAATTGCTTGTACTTTTTCTAATGTATCACTCATTTTACCCTCATTTCTTTTGTTAGTAAGTAAATCTTTTATAAAACATATGGGCTTTAGCACATCATTAAAAGATATTCAACCAAGTCATTTAATTCATATATAAACCGCCATTTATATGAATTGTTTGGCCAGTTATATAACTAGATTCTTCGCTAACTAGGAAAATAATAGCACTTGATAAATCTTCTGGTAACCCAAATCTATTGGCAGGTATTGAGTTTAGTATAGTTTCTTTTCTTTTTTCATCAAGATCAGAGGTCATATTTGTCTCTATAAAACCAGGGGCAATACAATTTAAAGTTATATTCCGAGTAGCAAATTCTTGAGATAAGGATTTAGTCATTGCAATTATTCCGGCCTTAGAAGAGGCATAATTGGCCTGACCTGCCCCTCCAGTTACACCAACTACTGAAGATATATTCACTATCCTACCATATCTTCTTTTAACCATCCCTTTTGTAACTAATTTTAAAATTTTAAATGTTGAAAAAAGATTAGTTTTAAAAACTTGATCCCACTCTTCATCTGACATTCTTAAAAATATATTATCTTTAGTTATTCCAGCATTATTTATTAAAATATCTATTACTCCCATGTGATCTTCTGCTTCCTTAACTAAATTTATTACATCATCTTCTTTTGATAAATCGCATCTAATAATATGGCATTGGCTATCTAATGAATCTTTTAAAGAGGTTAATTTCTCTTCATTCCTTCCAGATATACAAATTTCAGCACCAAAATTAGAAAGAGCTTTAGCTATTTCCTGACCTATACCGCCACTAGCTCCAGTTACTAGGGCTTTTTTTCCATTTAAATCAAACACTACTCACACTCCTTCATAAAATTTTCTATATTTTCTTTACTATTAAGAGTTATCCTTTTTAGATTTGGAGAATTTCTTTTAGCTAAATTAGTTAAAACTGCACCAGCTCCAACTTCCACTATACAGGAAACATTTAATTCAACGAATTTTAACATTGTTTCTCTCCATCTTACAGTTCCTGTAACTTGATCAATTAGATTTTTTTTTATAACTTCAGTTTCTTTTGTTGGCTCTACAGAGACATTTTGAATAATTGGAACCAAAGGTTCCTCAAAAAAAGTATTATTTATCTCCTCACTCATTACATCTTTTGCCTTTTGCATTAGATCACAATGAAAAGGGGCGCTTACAGGTAATTTAACTACCTTTTTTGCGCCTTTTGCATTAAGTAATTCTATAACTTCTTCAACACAATGAATTTCTCCTGAAATTACTACTTGCCCAGGAGCATTATCATTAGCAATTTGACAAATTGATTCATTTTTTTTTTCTAATAAA
>Ga0208764_10000717_pt1 | contig 21348 bp, 29 predicted proteins | sample ETNtaG_18_FD_185762 | JGI IMG/M metagenome (GOLD analysis project Ga0208764, IMG submission 185762) | Marine microbial and viral communities from oxygen minimum zone, Eastern Pacific Ocean - ETNP201302SV91 (SPAdes) (version 2) | ecosystem: Environmental > Aquatic > Marine > Oceanic ... | reverse complement strand
AAGAAAATAATTCGTTGGAGAAATTGGAGTGTTATAACTGACATGGAAAACATTTTAGAAAAACTAGTAAATAATTCTAGAAAAGCAATCGATGAAGGAGTGTATGACATTAAAGAATCACTTCCAAACTCAGGAATAGATTTGGGTAATGTAATAGTAAATTCACAACACGCCCCACTAATTACAGAAGTAAAATTTTCATCCCCGGCATTAGGAAATATTAGAAAAATATCAGACCCAATAGAAATTGCAGTTCAAATGGTAAACGGAGGAGCTTCTGCATTGTCTGTATTAACTCAGCCATATCTGTTTGATGGCTCTCCAGAATTTTTTATGAAAGTTAGAAAAGTGGTAGAAATTCCTATGTTAATGAAAGATATTACAATTGATAAAGTTCAGATTGATGCAGCAAAAAAAATTGGTGCAGACTATTTCTTACTAATTCAGTCACTTTTCGATAAAAAAATGGTTTTGGAAATGGACGAATTAATTGATTATGGGCACAAAAATGGAGTAAAAGTAGTTGTTGAAGCACATACATCAGAAGAATTTGAAAATGCATGTAAAACTAATGCAGATATTGTAGGAATCAATAATCGTAATCTAGACACATTGAAAATAGATCTTAACACTACCAAAAACATACTAGAGAAATCAGATTCTACAAAAATTATCATTTCAGAGAGCGGAATTGAATCTAAAGAAGACATTCGATTTCTTCATAAATGCGGAGCAAGAGGATATCTTATAGGAACAGCAATAATGAAAAATGAAAATATTGAACAAACAGTTAGAGGATTAGTGAATTCTATATGAAAATAGGAATACCAAAAGACGGACGATTTGGGGATTTTGGCGGGAAGTATATTCCTGAAACACTAGCACCGGCAATAGAAGAGTTAGAAAGAAATTATCTGAAAATTAGAAATGATAAAAATTTCAAGAAAGAATTGGGTAGGCTGTTAATAGATTATGCAGGAAGACCAACTCCAATATACTTTGCAAGAAATCTTACAAAAACTGTAGGTGGTGCAAAAATCTACTTGAAAAGAGAGGATTTGTTACACGGAGGAGCCCATAAAATCAATAACACACTGGGACAAGCATTACTTGCAAAACGTATGGGTAAAAAAAGAATCATTGCAGAAACAGGAGCAGGACAACACGGAGTTGCAACTGCAATGGCCTGTGCAAGTTTAGGATTGAAAGCTGAGATTTACATGGGTTATGTTGATACTGTACGTCAAAAACAAAATGTTTTCAGAATGGAATTACTGGGAGCTAAAGTGCATGCAGTGAAATCAGGTTCAAAGACACTAAAAGACGCAATTAACGAAGCAATGAGAGATTGGATTACAAATGTAGATTCAACTTACTATTTACTAGGATCAGCTGTAGGTCCACACCCATATCCATTGATGGTGAGAGATTTTCAAGCGGTGATAGGAGTAGAAATTAAAAAACAAATGAAAAAAATTCCAAATGCAGTGATAGCATGTGTAGGAGGGGGATCTAACGCAATAGGAACATTCTATCCGCTAATAGATACAAATGCAAAAATTATTGGAATAGAGGCAGGAGGCAAAGGAGTTAAGACAAAATTACACTCAGCACCTCTTACTGCAGGTAAAAAAGGAGTATTACATGGAATGATGACATATCTTATGCAAGATAAGGACGGACAGATTAGTGAAACTCATAGTATTTCTGCAGGATTAGATTATCCAGGAGTAGGACCAGAACATGCATATCTTAAAGATGAAAATCGAGTTGAATACAAAGCCGTAACAGATGATGAAGTCATTGATGCATTTTTAATTCTTACAAGAACTGAAGGAATTATTCCAGCATTAGAATCAGCACATGCAATAGCACATGCAATTAAAATTTCTAAAAAAATGAAAAAAACAGAGTCAATTGTAGTCACCTTATCAGGTAGAGGAGACAAAGACATCGATATCGTAAAGGAGTATTTGAATAAAAATGTCAAAAATAAAAGAAAAATTTAAACAATTAAAATCAAAGAAGGAATCTGCATTAATCTCATATATCATGGCAGGATATCCGTCAGAGAAAGCAACACTTGCTGCTGTTAGAGGATTAATCCAAGGGGGTACAGATATCATTGAACTTGGTTTTCCATTTTCAGATCCAATTGCAGATGGGCCAACAATTCAAATGGCAAGTACAGAATCATTGAATAGTGGAACAAAGATTAACAATTTCTTTTCAATTGTTAAAAAAATAAGAAAAGAATCTGATATTCCTTTAGTATTAATGACATACACCAATATTCTGTATAATCAAACATATGAGAAATTTATTTTGCGTGCAAAGCAAGCAGGAATTGATGGATTGATTTTACCAGATATGGCAATAGAAGAATCAAAAGAATATGTCAAGGCAGCCAAGAAAGTAGGAATGGACACAATATTTCTCGTTTCACCAAACACTGAAAAAGATCGATTAAAACAAATCATCAGATCTACATCAGGATTTCTTTACATGGTAGCAGTTTTTGGCACCACGGGAGTTCAAACTAAAATTCACAAGTATACAATTGACGCTCTTAAAAATACAAAAAATGCTGCAAAAGGAAAAATTCCAGTAGGAGTAGGATTTGGAATTTCTACAGACAAAGATGTCCAAAAATACGTTTCATCAGGAGCAGATGCAGTAATAGTAGGCAGCGCCAACATAAAGATTATCGAAAACACGCCTGCAAGCAAAATTCAAACTAGAATTGCAACATTCACAAAAAAATTAAAAAACAAAACCAGATAATGGAATAAAGGAATAAAAATAAGAACTGTTTAAGAAAAAAATGCAGACAAAGTTTATTTTTGTTACAGGCGGAGTTATGTCTGGCTTAGGAAAAGGCGTAGTTTCATCATCAATTTGTAAATTATTACAGTTATCAGATCAAAAAGTTTCATGTATCAAAATTGATCCATATCTTAACTATGATGCAGGAACGATGAATCCGATTGCACATGGAGAAGTCTTTGTCACAGACGATGGAGGAGAATGTGATATGGACATTGGGAATTACGAGAGATTTCTAAATCAAGACATACCAAAATCACACAATATTACAACTGCCCAAATTTATTCAAGTGTTATAGAATCTGAACGAAAAGGAGAATATTTGGGAGCATGTGTTCAAATCATCCCACACGTAACAGATGCAATCAAAAACAGAATTAAAAAAATTGCCACAGATGAAGAATTAGAAATACTAGTTGTAGAATGTGGAGGAACCGTAGGAGATATTGAGAGTTTACCATTTTTAGAAGCATTAAGACAGATTAGAGTTGAAGAAGGTTCAGAAAATGTAATTTTTGTCCATGTTACATTAGCACCCTCATTAGATGTAGTAGGCGAACAAAAAACAAAGCCTACACAACACAGTGTACAGGAACTAAGAAGAATTGGAATTCAGCCAGATATGCTAATGGTTAGATGTTCAAGTCAATTACAAGATAAAACAAGAAATAAAATTTCAATGTTTACAAATGTGACAAATAATGATGTGTTTTCATGTCATGATGTTGATTCAATTTTTCAAGTGCCGGAAATTCTATACGACCAAGGATTAGTTGATGTTATTTTTAAGAAATTTAACAAAATGGGATATGTAAACGCGTCACAAAACTGGGACACATGGAATAAGATAGTTAATTCTCTACATAACGAAGGAGAGCCAATTAATATTGCAATGGTAGGAAAGTATGTGACACTTGCAGATAGTTATGTAAGCGTAAATCATGCATTAAAACATGCAGCAGCTTCAATTGGTAAGAAAATTACAATTGATTGGATTGATTCAGAAAACATAAACGGCAATGTAGATACGCTATCAAAATATAATGGAATATTGATACCAGGAGGTTTTGGTACACGAGGCTCTGAAGGAATAATAAAAACTGCAAACTTTGCAAGAGAAAAAAATATTCCATATCTTGGAATTTGTTTTGGATTTCAATTAGCTGCAGTATCATTTGCAAGGAATGTATGCAACTATACAGACGCAAATTCTACAGAAATTGAACAAAACACCAACAATCCAATAATAGATTTACTTCCAGAACAAGATGGAGTTACAGATATGGGAGGATCATTAAGATTAGGTGCAAACGAGATTAATGTCAAACCAGATACAATAGCAAACAAAATTTACGGACAAGATACAATTTCAAAAAGACACAGACATCGTTATGAATTCAATACAAAATATTTGGACGAATTTGCACAAAAAGGAATGATCTTTTCAGGTGAAAGTGATGGAGGACGAAGAATGGAAATTTTAGAAATACCAGAGCATAAATTTTTTGTAGGCGTACAATTCCATCCTGAATTTAATAGCAGACCAGGTTATCCAGAACACGTATTCAAAGCGTTCACTACTGCTGCAAATCAGAATTAATCAATTTTGATATTTCATAAATTTTCTGACGTGAATCTCTAATGGAGATTTTCTTTTTGACATAACCCTTTTCCAGTAAATGACTCATAGCTAAACGAACAGTTCTGTCAGGCAACATTGTCTTTTTCACTAACTCTTTTTGGCTCATAGATCCCTCATATTCTAAAATTTTAAGAAGGAGTTTTGAACTTGGTGGCATGTTGAATAAGTCTTCTGCAAGTTTTACTTTTTTAGCAATTGCAGAAATTGCAGTTGTATCTTTTTTTAGACGTATGATATTAGCAGAAGGCTCATAATTTGTAGCCTCTACGGAATTTTTTACTTTGTAACGATCTAATCCGTCAAGTACTACTTCACAATGTAATCTTGATGAAATTTCATCAACCTCGATTACACTGGCGTTGGATACAACCAATGGTCGTCTAGTAATATCAATAGAGTTTACAGAAATTATCCCAAAGACATCAGAATCTTGAAAAATTACAGGACCGCCTGCAGACATTGAATATGCAGAAGAACCAATAGGAGTTGAAATTATTACACCATCACTACTATCATGCCATACCTCATCACCGTTAACTCTCAGAGTATGTTCCATCAACATTGCACTTCTAGAAGAAAATACAGCGACATCGTTTAGTACAGGATATACATTTTTTCCATCTATTTTTACACCTAATCGAGTTACTTGCTCAGTTTGGAAATCCATTTTTTTAATTCGAGAGATTAGTGAAGGGAGTTGTTTTAAATCAAGTTGAGATAAAAATCCGTCAGATTCTGATTCGTTGATTCCTAAAACAGGAATAGACGAATCAAAGGTTCTATGAAAATAGTTTCTTACTCCTTTATCACCACCAAGAACAAATACACAATCAGATTTTTTGTTCTTAGATTTTGTTCCAATTTTTGATGATGATATGTGATTTTCATCCAAAATTTTTTTAAGAAATTTTTCAGATGAATCAGTTAGTCCAGTTCCAAATATTCCAACATGCATAGATAGATTATTTTGTTATGCACAATATATGTTAGATCTGCTTAAACTCGACTATATTATAAAAATAAGAACCATTACTTTCTAGTGCATTTTTTTCTGGAACTTTTTCAAGACCAAATGCCTTTGATTCCAAGGCAGATTGAGCAGCACCACCTGCAAATGACAATGCCCAGAGAAAGTCTTTTTCTTTTAACATAGTGCAGGTAAAAGTTGAGCAGAAGATATCGCCAATTCCTGTGGTGTCAGTAAGAGTCATTTTTGGCAGGAAAATTGTATACAGTTTATCTTTTACAAGTAAAGAAATTTCTTGTTTATTTGTATGAATTACATATTCAATACCAAGTTTTTGTAATTGTTTTATTCCGTCATTACCAGTTAGACCAGTTAGCGCATAAAGTTCGTCAGGATTCATTTTAATTGCATCGATATTGGCGAGATCTAGTAAAGTTCGTTTTAGAGAAACTTCATTATTAGAATTTTTTTCTCTAAGGAATCCCTGTGGATCCAAAAAAGTGAAATTATCAGAATTTTTGATTTGTGAATATGTATCTAAAGAGATTTCATCGAATACAGGACTAATTATTATTCCATCATCATCATTTTCAATAAAATTGATGTTTTCGCACATATTTTCAACAAAAAGTTTTCTGTCTGAATTATCCAATTCTATTCTAAATTTTGTAGTATCTTTTGAAGATAATGCATCATGCATGTTAATTTTATTTTCATTGAAATATTCTTCTAAAGGATAATTTGCACCAAATTTAGTATACAAATTTACATCATGTTTTTGTTTTTTTGCCGTTATAGAACAATAACTAGCAGGACCTCCAGGAGCTTCATATTGTTCATTTTCATAAACAATTGTATCCAAGGTACAATGAGAAAATATACCAACTTTCATAATTAGTGAAAATTGTATTTTATACTACTTATTTGAATCCTTATTTGCACAATTGATACAAAGCGATTGTCCTTTGATGAATTTTACTTCAATGTTGGAAGTTAGGCATTTCTCACATAGACCGGTCATAATTCGTAATTGTTATTGATCTTTAAATTGTTTTTTTTTATATAGAATATCGCATTTATATATCGAAGATTTAAATTTCTAACATGCCATCAAAACGTGCAAGTAGAGGTAGACGAAAAGGCGGAAAAGGTTCATCCGGAACCATACAATGTGTGAATTGTGCAGGTACAGTTCCAAAAGATAAAGCAAAAAAAGTTACCTCACGTCTAAGTTTGGTAGAACACCAATTAGCAAAAGAATTACGAGCACAAGGTGCATACATTGCTGCACCAAAAGTAACTAAATGGTATTGTATTTCATGTGCAATACACTTCAAGGTTCTAAAGATCCGTTCAGCAGACCAAAGACGAAAACATACAAAACTTCGTGGATGATTATTTATTTTTCATTAAGACAGAGATTCTTTGTGCAAGAGTAATTGCTGCGATAATTATTACAATTATTACTGCAATTTCCATAAAACCAATCATTCCAATTATGGCAATAACTAGTAACCGTTCTGCACGTTCACCAATTCCAATCCCCTGCATTTTAATTCCTGCAGCGTCAGCCTTTGCACGGGCATAGCTAACCAATAATGATAGAGTGATTGCTGTAAAAACCAGATATGGTTCTGTGTAATTTCCGATTAAGATTCCAAAAAATATTGCAACTTCTGCAATTTTATCAAATATAGAATCTAAAAATCCTCCAGATTTTGACATCTTATTTGCATAACGAGCAACTTGCCCATCTACAATATCAAAAAATCCAGACGCTAACAATGCAATACCGCCAAAGATTAATGAAAATTCATATCCAATTCCATAAATTATTGATGCAACAAATGCAAGTGCAAGACCAATACCAGTAAATACATTTGGAGATAATCCAGTAGCAGCGAAAGATTTTCCAATTTTTTGTAGTACAGGTTTTAAATAATCACGTAAATTGTTTAACAAAACATTTCCTCACTTAAGATTCATTGAAATTATAATCGAAATCATTCTAGCTGCTAAAGAAGAAGTAGAACCATTATCAAACATAGGATTTAATTCAACAATGTCAGCAGCCTTTATTGTTTTATTTTTCAAAGCAACTATCATGTCATGTAATTCACGGGAAGTAATTCCAATAGCTTCCGGATTACCGACACCAGGAGCAAAAGCAGGATCTAAAACATCCAAATCAATACTAACATAGAGGTTTTCAAATTTCTCAGTCAATTGTTCTAATAATTTAGGACCACGTCCAGATCTAATTTCAGCATCAGAAATGGTTTGAATGTTATTTTCGGTAAGAAACTCTAATTCTTCTTTAACAAATGCACGAGCACCAACATGAATAATATTTTCAGGTCCTCTTTCTTCAACAATTCTTCGCAAATATGCAGCATGACTTAGTTTAGTCCCAGCATATTCATCTCGTAAATCATAATGTGCATCAAATACTACATATCCAGTATCTTTAGGATAGCTCAAGTAACTACCATAGGTAAGAGAGTGTTCACCTCCAAGAATAATTAATTGGTTTGATGCATCCTTTAATTCACCAGTGGTTTTTCTAACCATGTCAATCATATTTTGAGCAACAACTGTGTGTTCCATATTGCCCAAGTCTTTTATGTTAACTTGTTCTAAATCTACTCCAAATTCTGGCATAAAAATTTCAATATTGTTAAACGCATCACGTATTGCATCAGGACCGAAACGACATCCAGGTTTGTATGAATGAGTTGAGTCAAATGGAATTCCAAATAAGGTGGCGACAGGTTCAGAATCATCTGCAGGAGATATAATTTTTGGAGAACTGGTCAAATACAAATCAGCGTAACTCATTATACAGATTTTAATTCACTTTAAAATAAAGTAATACCTAGTTAGTCAGTCTGGCATGAAGAGTCATTACATAAACAAAGTTGATGAGATTCACCACAATCAGTACAAATTAGTAACTTTCCATGCATATACTACGTTTACAGAATTTGTATTTAACCACGAAGAAGGAAAGATAAGTTGTTCATCAGACCTGAATGATAGGTCTTTTTGATAGAAGTGGCGGTAGATTTAGAGTTGAATTTGGTTTTCCTTGGTTTTGAGTCTGTATTTCATTAATAAAATCATCAAATGAAATATCTCGTACATCACTTTGAGTTCTATCACGAACACTAAGATTTTCAGAATTAACCTCTTTGTCTCCAATTACAAGTACATAACGAATCCATTCCTTTTCAGATTCACGTATTCTCTTTCCAATCGATTCATTTCGATCATCAATATCAACACGAATATTTTTTTCAGTTAGTTTATCAAATAGATTTTGTGAAAATTCCATAAACTCATCTTTCAATGGAATTATACGAACTTGTGTAGGTGCAAGCCAAAGAGGAAACATTGGTTTTCTACCTTCCTTTGCGTCTTTAGCACATTTTTCAAGTAAAGCGTATATCACACGCTCAATTGCGCCACTTGGAGAATTATGTAAAATGATAGGATTAAGTGTCTTATTATTTTCATCAACAAATTCAATTCCATATCTATTTCCATTTTCAACATCAATCTGATCAGTCGATAATGCAGAAGCTTTTCCTAAATTATCAATATAGTTGAATTCCCATTTTAAAACAAAGTAAAAGAATCGTTCTTTCCACATTTCAACAAGTACAGGTTTATCTAATTTTTTGACGATTTCTGTTATTAGTTCTTTATTTTCATTGTAGAAATCTTCTGTAAATCTTATGGCCATTTCATAATCATCGTTATCAATACCAACATTTTTCAAAACATCTCTAGACAAATCAAAACGAGTTCTAAACTCCTCTATAGCTTGTGGAATGTCTTTACAAAATGCATGACAATCAGGCATTGTGAATGCTCTCAATCTTCTAAGACCTACCAATTCTCCAGACTGTTCACGTCTAAAGCTATAGCGAGTCATTTCATAGAGTCTGTATGGCAAATTTTTGTAAGATATCTGCATGTCATGTGCTATCAAAAACTGTCCAAAGCAGGCTGCAAATCTTAAGAATAATTGTTTTCCATCTGCATCAATGTTGTATTGCCTTGCAGGAAATCTGTTAAAATAACTCTCCATGCTAGGATGATGGGAGTCATACATGATTGGAGTCTCTACCTCATAGCCTCCATAATCTTTTACCTTATTTGTCACATACTGTTCTAAAAGAGATTTTATCAAACGACCGTTTGGAAAAAATCTCATATTTCCATGATCAGATGCAGATTCATAATCAGCTATTGCAAGTTTTTTCATTAATGCGACATGTGGAGGAGGTTCGTCAACATTTCGGTTTTTATCAGATTCGTATTTTGCGAGTTTTTCTAATTTTTTATGTTTAGAGAAATTAAACTTGTCAAATTCAGTCATAGAACCGTCTGGAGATAAAATAAACCAATAAGATTTGATTTTTGATTCAGATTCCAATGCAGTGGAAGTTTTTTCTTTTTTATCACCAGCTGTAATCACTTTGGAACTTTCAGCTAACGGATGACCTTTTACTTTGACATTATATGATTTGGTCCAACCAAATGGGGCACGACTAACTTCCAAATCTTGAGATTCAGATTCCATTAGTTTCAAAATAGATAATGCAGTAGAAGGAGCAGCCAAATCAGAACTCAAATGAGCGTAAGGGTATAACAATAATTTTTTGCATCCAATTTTTTGCATTGATTCTTTAATTTGAGAAATTGCATCCAATCCCACATCATTGTCATCACCATTTTCTACGGCAACAAAACATACTACAACTTCATCAATTGAAACAGGTTTAGGTTCAATATCTTCAGCAGATTTTATCTCTTTTTTTGTTGCTTCATACGAGATATTATCACAATGGAGTTGTAGTATTCTCATAATGACTGGAATGTTTGCCACAACTTATAATTTACTTAGAGGATATACCACATCATGAAAGAAAAGAAAGACAAAGATCATGAGCATTTTGCCAATGATGACCCTACAAAATTTAATGAAAAAAGTGCAGAAGAGATAGCAAAAGAAGCAATAAAAAAATTCAAATCATTGAACAGTTAACTGAATCCTGCACCAAACTCATCACCTTTAGTTAAAGGATCAATATCTTTTGCATTTTTCATTGCAATATACAAAAATGCTTCATTGACTACTTCTTCGGTATTTGAGATATCTACACCCAAAGTAATTGCATATTTTTGCAAATATACGAGAGTTTCAGGTGAAGGTTCATCTGTTGAAATTTTTTCTTCAGATATTTTCAGTGCAATCTTATCGATACACTCGTTCCTAAAATTGTCGTCCAACGTTAAGAGGTAAAATCACTATGTATTAAACAATCAAGATTCATTTTCATCGTGCCCTATCACATGTTTTTCACAGTAATAGAGATCATTCATGTTACAATAGTATGCACATTCACTCTCACATAATGCACATTTTGGTTTTTTATCATCAACAGATAATTTGTAATGATAGTTTTTACTCTTCAATTTTTCCCAGTTTATTCTTTAAGGAAATTAAGCTTCGAAGTATCAATCCGGACAAGCCTAAATTTTGTACAAGCATATTTGCAGAATCAGTTAACGCATCATCCCCCCTATACCCTTCATCATAAAGAATTTCTATTAGGCCTTGATCTGTATCAACTAATGCAGTGATGATTGAATATTGACCTAGATTTGGGTCTGTTTTAATTTTGTACTCTAATAATTCAATTTTCTTAATTTCAACACCATCTTGCGTTATTTTTCCATCAGAAAAGATCACCGTTCTATTATCAGGGCCACTCTCAATTCTATTTGAGTCAGGCACATCCACAAATTTCATATTTTGAATTACAGTTTAACATATTAAAACAAATGAAAAGCTTATAACACATTTAGTTGTGAAACTCTTTTGTTATGGACTATGCTAAACTTTGTAATGCATTGTTAGATTCAAACGATAAGATCCGTTATGTGGGAGTCTACAATTCTTTTAGCGGAGATGTTTATGAGAAAATGCAAAATGGTACTGCCAGACATTTTGACAAGGACCAAACAAAAAAGTCTATGACCCAAGCAATTATGCGATGGAAAACAAGAAAACAATTTTCAGCAGAAATAGGCGAGCCTGAATTTGCCATGACCAGATATGAAAAAGTAAACAGAATAACCATGGCATGTGGAAAAGATGGATTATTAATGTTCAGTACCGAAGTTGATGTACATTTATGTGATGTAATTGATAATGTGACAAAGATGGTAAAAGAACACGTTGGTGAATCAGACCATGAAGATGGTTCACGAAACCTCAGATCCTAAAAGCTTATTTTAGTTATATTACAAATTTTTGTGTGAATCATCATCACTTTGACGGAAAAGACATACCGCACATTAAACTCGATTCTAATACAACAGTTAAAGAATTAATTGAGATTTATGCAAATTCCGGATTTAATGCAAGACAACTAGGAGAAGCTGCAAAATTATATCAAAAAATGATACATGAAAACGCAACTATCTGTTTAACGGTGGCAGGTGCAATGACACCTGTAGGATTTGGAGGAATTATCAAGACACTTTTAGAAAAAGGATTTGTGGATTGGATTGTCACAACAGGTGCAAATGTTTACCACGAGGATCATTTTGCATGGGGATTACCTGTAAAACAAGGTCATTTTGAAGTTGATGACAACATACTGTATGAAAAAGAAATTGTTAGAATTAGAGATGTGTATGTGAAATTTTACGAGACATTAGAATTAGAAGACAATATCATTCAAAAAATGTTCAAAAATGAATTTTCAGAAAAATCTTTCACTACTGCAGAATTTTGTAATGTTTTAGGAAAAATTAGTAAAGAAAAATCAAAATTTCCAGAAAAGAGTTTTCTTACAACTGCATATGAACTAGATGTTCCAGTATACGTATCCACACTCAAAGATTCATCTCTTGCAATGAATTTAGCAGTACACAGATTGAAAAACAAGCCATTCAATTTAGATTTTGTTAGAGAGATTATTGAACAAGCAGCTATTGTTTACAATTCAGACAAGTCAGGAATTTTAGAACTTGGAGGAGGTGTTCCAAAGAATACTGCACAGCAGACAGGTCCATTATTAGATCAAATTTTAAGAAAAGATCATGGAGGACAAGATTACATTATTCAAATTACAGATGCGCGACCAGATACAGGAGGATTATCTGGTGCAACTCTACAAGAAGGAAAAAGTTGGGGCAAGGTACAAGATTCACATGAAGATTTGATTACAGTGTATACTGACTCTACCATTGCATTTCCTTTGTTAGCACTTTATGCATTATCCAATGAACAGGCAAGAGAACAAAAAAGAATTTACAAAAACTTGGACAAATATTACAAGACATTACAGGATTCTGCAAACAAAGTTCCAGACAAATTTGCCGATATTTTGAAAAAATCAGACATAAACCTGGATTAAGATTTTTTATTTGCCTTTCTTCGTGCAGCTTTTTGATCTGCAAATCGAGCATGTTTTCCGCCTTTTCTTTTAGCCATAACTGATAAAAAAAATCTTTTTCAATTAAATGATTCGGTGTATGTAAAAAATTAAAAGTGCTTATTTTTCAAATATTTCATGGGAAAAATATTTCCAATTGTAGTGATAGCAGTGGCAATCATTGGATTTTCATCTTCGGCATATTTTTTCAGTCAAACTAACATCACAATCGAAAGTCCTATCACCATGGAAGTTCAAAATAATAATTCAATATTGCGAGAAATAGAGTCATGTATTGAACAAAATCTTGCAGGTGAAAGCTCAGTTGCACTAAATTCATTCAATACAAACATGTTACTGACTCTAAAAGAGGCTGCAATGGAAACTGATAATGAAAATGAATTAGAGCAGATTAAACAGAAACTATACACATTGACAGATTGTAGACCTTAATTATCCTCTATCATATCTTGCACGTTCTAACGAACGATCATCTTTTGTTGCCTTTTTCCATTCTTTGTAATGTTCTTTGCATAAACCAGATTTTTTACCTGAGGAGTTTAAACGAAATCCTGCATCCTGAATTTTTTTTGTATTAAGAGAACGTACAGCTGGTGCGTCACAACCTTCAACATTACATGGAGAACCTTTTGAAACAATGCCCATTGTCATTACAAGAATTCAACGGTTAATAAAGTTGAAACAAAGAAAATTTTTGTTCGTTTATAAATAGGAATCATAGATGGAAATTCATGGGTAGTAAGAACAAATCCGTCTCATCAAGTGAAAAATCACAAGGTGGAAAAGATAAGGCAAAAAAAGACAAAAAAGATCATAGTGAGAAAAAAGAGGTTGCCGTATTTATCAACGAAGACGAGGCAAATAAAATAATTAAATCATCTAAAGCAATTACAATTCAAGATTTAGCAAGACAAGCAAACGTAAAAATTTCAACTGCAAATGCATTTCTTAAAAAAGCATTAGCAGAAGGCGCTGTAAAGAAAGTTGGCGGATTTAGTGGCCATTACATCTATCAGCCTGCATCACAATAGATAGACACTTCATCACCAGAATTAGCCTTTAGTAACTCATCTACACCATCAATAATTTTTCCTATCGGAGTTAGATCTTTTCCAACCTTGGTATCTTTGTGGAAAAAACAAAATGCATGTCCAACAGATAGAAAAGCAATGTCACCTTTCTTGAACTCGTTTCTAGTACGTTCTCCACCAGATTCAATATGAGATTCAACATAGACGCCACTTGTGCCAAGTATGTGGATAGTTCCAGTTACAGGTAATGAACGGATTATTGTACCAACTAAAGAAGGAGAAAGATGTCGTTTTAATTCACATTTGATTTTGATTTTACCATTTATTTCTAAAATTACTTGAGATTTTGATACAGATCCACTATCCATAATGAAATGTAAGCTTTGGATTATATATTGGCATTTTTCAATTAGTTTACTTGTCAGAGCCTGAAGAAACACCAGTTACAACCGAAGAAAAAGAGGAGGAACCAGCTCCACTTATTGAAGAAGCAAAAATAGACGAAATAATCACGCCAGAAACTGAAGAAATTGATCCAGATGCAGAAGTTAGCGTTCATGCAACAATGGAAAAAGCAATTGAAAATTATAGAAAAATCAAAGAAGGTAAAAAAGAATTAACTGATAAAGAACTAGAAAACTTGGAAAAAGAATGTGAAGCAATTAGACAAAGAGAAATTATCGATGTAGATGAACATCACGAAGCAATAGAATTATCATCAGATGGAAAAATATTGATGGGGCCTCCAACATTAACAAGATTTGAAAAAGCAAGAATCATGGGAGCACGTGCATTACAATTATCACAAGGAGCACCACCTTTCATAGACATACCTGTTAGCGCTGCAACTTCATTAGACATATCCATGAAAGAACTTGAAGACAGAGTAATTCCAATTACAATTAGACGTGTATTACCTAATGGCGATTATCAAAATATACCATTATTTGATTTCAAAGAATAGACGATTCGTCTATAAAATTTAAAAGAAGTTCAAGAAGATTATAATTAAGATGGAATTACAAGAAATTAAACGATCAGAAAATAATCTAGATAAAGATAGTTTTTTTGTAAAAGATGAATCCGTAATGGTAAGCGCATTAGACGTTTTAACAGCATTATCAGCAAGCAAAAGAGTTGTTTTGATGGCTAAAGGAAATTTAATACCAAACGCAGTAGCAGTTGCAAATATCGTAACAGAAAATATGTTAAAAGGAAATTCAAAGATTGATGATATTAAGTTGGATAGTGTTATTTCAGAAGAAGATGGACAGATGGTTTCAAATATAGAAATTGTTGTAATTAAGAACTAGTAGACGCTACCAGGTCCTTTTAGAAGCATGTTTTCACATTCCTTACATATTGCTTCATCTATATCAGATTCTAAATTGTGGTGAATGTCACAAATCAAGAGACTTGTTTTAATGTAATTACAAAGACCAATGAATTTGGATAAACTTGAAGGAGAATATGCCATATCAGATGATAGGTCTGCAGCTATCTCATCAATCATTTCAGATACTTGTTTCTCAGCAGCCAATTTTTTAATTAATTCAGGATCACCACGAGTTCCACGAATGTAATTACTAATTGCAGCTTGTGTAACACCTAACATTTTTGAGATCTCATCTTCACGAACTTCATGTTTCTCAGCTAAATTTTTTGCAAGTATTGCACGTAAAGCAGGAATCAATGTTTTTGATTCAATTTCTGCAGGTAGTAACATGAATGGTGTTATCATAATTACCTTATAAGTTCGGCTGAAATTAGCTGAAACTATCTCTTAATGAATTAACAAATTTTTATTTGAAATGCCATTAGGTTAGAACATGAACACAGAAACAAAACAATGCATGGAGATTTTAGAAAATGCAGTAAGAGAATGTAAATCAGATTGGATTGCACTATCAGGAGGATTAGATAGTAGTATATTGGCACACTTACGGAAAGATCAAAAACCACAGACAATGACAATAATCACCAAAGATTTCTTAGGTACAGATCTAACTTTTGCACAGATAATTGCCAAACATGTAGGATTGTCATTATCATTAATTCAAGTAAACATGGAAGAAGTACTAGATTCAATTAACGAAACAATCAAAATTTTAGGTAATTTTAACGACATAGAAATACGTAATTCAATTGTGCCATACATTTACCTTTCCACATTAAAAAAGAAAGGAATCAATTCTGTAATCACAGGAGATGGAGCAGATGAAGTTTTTGGAGGATATAATTTTCTTTTAAAAAAATCAGATAATGAAATAGAAGATGAACTAAAACGAATAAAAAAAATCATGCACTTTCCATCAAAAGATATTGCAAGATCATTGGACATGGAAGTAGAAACACCATTTTTGAATGAAGATATGATAAAATTTTCAGATAATTTATCAGTTTCAAAAAAAATTAATTCCAAAGAAGGTAAAAAATTTGGAAAATGGATACTAAGAGAAACATTTGAGGAATATCTACCAAACAATATCACGTGGAGAGAAAAATCACCTATGCAAGATGGATCGGGTACAAATAATCTAACAGGATTATTTAATACAATAATTACAGACGAGATTTTTACACAAAAAAAGGCAAAAATTTTAGAAGAAGACGGAGTATATATCAGAACTAAAGAATCATTACACTATTACGAATGCTTTAGAAAATCAAATTCTGTTAAAAAATCAGATTCAGATAATAGATGTCCAGATTGCAATTATGAAATTGGTGTAAACTCTAGATTTTGTAGAATGTGCGGTAAGTTTCCAATCATTTAGATTTTTTTGACCATTTTTTTGGTTTTTTGATGAAGATTTTTTTGCAGCCATCACAACAGAAATGATATTTTTTTGAATTGTAATCATGAGTTACAGATAGATCCTCATCAAATTCAAGACCACAGACAGGATCTGTAACTTTCATGGTTTTTTGCAATTAGGGTCGTATTTCTATTTATCTAAACAGGTAGAACTCATTAATCATAAGAATGTCTTATATGGAAAAAAAGGAATCTAGTACATGAAAAAACTTTTTGGTATATGTCCTGAATGTAAAAAACAGGAATTGTTTATGACTGAATACAACTGTTTGGAGATGTTAATGAAAACCAAAAACTGGATTGTTTGTAAAAATTGTGATTATGCAATACAAATTGAAAAATTGAAAAACATGTTATGTTGTGTATGATTAAGAAACTAATTTTTTTACAAATTCATCATATTCAGGCTGCAACATTGAATTAATTTTCATGATTTGAAGATTTTCATCTACATGTGTACTAGATTTTTGACCAATCAATGGTGCAAGAACTCCAGGAGTAGAACGAATGAATTGTAAAAGACCTACAGACGGAGATGAGTCTGCAAAAAGAGGTTTTGATTTTGCCCATTCTAAAAGTCTTCCTTGCATCAATGGAACACTGGTAAAGACTCCAATTCCTAATTCAACTGCAGAATCTAAAATAGATTTTTTTGTTCCATTTACAGTTTGGTTTTTCAAAAGCATTGCTTGATCATAATGTAAATTGAAAGGTAGTTGTATGAATCTAAATCCATGTTCGTTTCCACCTACATCTTGTGCAAGTTTAACCACATCGTCTAAAGAAAGAAACATCGCATTATCAAAAGTGGCTCTAAAACACTCCCACGTTGCTAAACCATAAAATCTAATTTTTCCTTCTTTGCGTTTTTCTTCATAAAATTCAAAAACTTTTTTCAAATTTTCTAGGAATTGGGATTTAGACATTTCAGGATGGCCCTCAACCGCATTATGAAGATACATCAGATCAATACACTCAAGTTTTAGATTTTTCAAACTACGCTCAAGCTGATCCTGAAGATAAGGAATAGTCATGCAGTGGTAGCCTGAAGAGATATCCCCTTCCTTGATAATTCCAGGTTTGCCTAATTCACGCATAATATATTGCATAAAATCTTCTTGAATATCCCCATCATTTGTAACATAGCCATTTTTTGTACAGATGAATATCTCTTCTCTTTTGATTAGATTCTCATCAAGTAATTCAGATAATGCAATTCCTATACTTCGTTCAGATTTCTGAGCACGATAATTTATTGCAGTATCAATTACATTAATTCCAGATAAAATTGATTTTTTTACAGCATCTTTTACTATCGCGTCAGTTTGTGAATCAGGTTCACCAAGATATGTTCCAATCCCAACATTTGATAGATGTAAATTTTGAAATGAATTATAATTTGCAGTAAGGAATTTTTCAGAAAAAGACTTTGTTCCTTCAGTTGTTGCATAACCAGAAATCATTCTAAATTAGATAACATTTCATTACTTAAAATCCTATCAAAAATGAAATAATGAATAACGCACCAGCAATTCTGCTAAAATAAAGTGTGTTGGTCATAGAACTAATCAAAATATTTTCAGAATTTTCAAAATCCTTCAAATGCAATAGTGCCAGAATTAGAAACGGTTTAGCTAATAGAACAATCAGGCTGTAAATAGGAAATAATCCAGAAATCACACCAAAAATTATGATTCCATATGCCAATATCGGGAATATTAGAAATGTCTTAACTGCATTTGTTTTACCAAAAATTATGATCAGTGTTCGTCGTCCTTTTTCTTTATCAATGTCATGATCAGGTATTGATGCCACATACAGAACTAATGAAGAGAAAATTCCCACTACAATTCCTGCAAGTATTGTGAAATCATCAATAGTTTGAGACTGAATGAAATATGTTCCAATTATAATCAAAGTGCCCTTAATTGTTACAAATACTTCGGCTAATCCCCAATTCACAATCTTTGTAGAATAAAAAATTACAGAAAGTATTGCAAATCCAAGAATCAATCCAATTGTAATTCCAAAAATTATAACAAAATAGATTCCAATAATTGCACCTAAGATAAGAAATGCAATTCCAACGACGTAAACCGATTTTGGTTTTAATAATCCTTCAGGTAAGACACCAGTACCACCACTCATTTTAGTTCGCTTTGTCTTAGTATCAATACCACGCTTGAAATCCCAATAATCATTTAGTAGATCTACACTAGCATGAAGAGAAATTACTCCAGCAAATGTCAAAAACGCGTGTATAATGTCAATTTGATGACCAGAATACCATGCAAGAGATAAACCAAGAGAGACAGCAATAACAGATGCTAAGAGAAATTTTACACGTATTGCACGTAACCAGACAGAAAGCATTAGATTAATGATTCAGCATCAACACTGATTGGTTTTCTTCCATTAAATCCAGAATCTTTTTCGTGCCAGAATTTTATTTCTTTTTCGCCTTCTTTCCAACAAAGCCAAACTTCCTCATCAAATCTTTTTGAAGGAAAATCTAGAAGGCCTTGATCTAATCCTTTCATGACAACTCCAATTTCTTCTAATTCTTCAATAGTTTTATAGAATTTTGATAATTCTTCATTGAGTTTTTGTTTTAACACAACGTATTCTTCAAATGTATCATTGTCAGATAATGTAACCTGAAGTTGCTGTTCAGCTTTAATGACTTCCATTTTTTGTTTTTTGATATTATCATATTTTTGTATGACAAGAGGTAAAACTTCATTGGCAGTCTGTACTGTAAAGTATTTGAACAACATCGTGATGTTTGAATTCTTTAATTAAAAGATATCTTGATGCAATTACTTATTTATTCATTAAAAACAGGTATAGAATATGAGTGCCGAAGAACAATTACAAGGAATGGTAGATCAGACTATCGAAATGGCGCTCATGAATGTCGAAGCATATTACAAGGAGATAGAAGCTAGTAATGAGATTTTGAAAATTAAAGATCCAAAAGAGTTTGTTTTTGGATTAATTATGGGTCAGATTTTGGGATTAGGTGTAGCAGCACTTGCACAAATGAAAGGAGGGAATCCTACACCACAAGACCAAATGCAAGTTAGAGATATGGCATACAAACGTGTTCCACAAATAAGAGAGAGGATTTTTGAAAAATAATGTCAAATAAAATAAAATGTTCACACATTCTAGTGGATAAACAAAGTGAAGCTATGAAACTGTATGAAGAAATTAAAAGTGGAAAAAAATTTGGTGCAATTGCAAGAGATATTTCAAAATGTCCTAGTGGAAAAAAAGACGGGGATTTAGGATATTTTACAAAAGGCATGATGGTCAAAGAATTTGAGGACGTGGCATTTAATTTAGAAATTGGAGAGATGTCACCACCGGTAAAAACTCAATTCGGATATCACTTGATTAAACGATTAGCGTAATAGATCTTTAAATAGAAATTTTGTAATACACGTTGGAGTGAGAGTTCATTTGACATCAGTATTTAGAGTAACATCTCTCTTCTACTCCACTAAAGATCTTTAAAGAATGGATTTTTAGCAACACTGATCGACAAAGTTTTTCACTAAAATTATGAAATACCAGTGAAATTAGTAGTACATTATGCCAGAAATGACAGTTTTTTCTACAAAAGATATCGAGAACATAATTTCTTGGTTTGAGAGAATCTATAGTAGTGACGAAGAGATATCTGACTTCGAACGTGAGACATATCTTAAACTCGCAAAATACTTTATTCTCGAAGAAAAAGCAATGTGTTGAAATTGCATATTCTCTTTTTAATTTATGGAAACGACATTATCGTTTTTGCATAACTTGCAAATCTATGGTTTTGAGGTCGGACCTGTTTTTGATTATATTTTTTACAAGTAATTCCTAATGCACCGCGGTAACCAATTGGCGAATCAACCCATTTTTCATCATGAGCAGCTTTGAGAACATCATCATATGGGCTATAGTAATTGATGATTTTTTTATTTACAATTTTTTGGAATTTGTTTCCATGTATTTTTGGTGATAAAGAATTTGCAGGAATTGATGCACCAAATAGATGTACAGACTCGATAATTCCATTATTTTCTGAATTTTTTGCAAGTAACTCTATTGTAGAGAGTATTACTTGTGCCCCCAATGAATGACCCATTAAGCGAATTTTTATCGAGTGGTTTTTAGATTTTAAATCTTTGATGAATTTTGAAAGGTTTTTTCCATTCTTTTTTGCAATTGTGACTCCTACTTTCAATGCAGAAAGTGCAGTTGATTTGTATTGTACGCCTGCAGTGTTAGAATCATAACTATAACCAACAACATCGTATTTGTAATTCAGAGTTTTCAAGCGTTTTTCTGCAATAACATATTTTGCCAGTGCGCCAGATTTGTTATTTCTTAGACCATGAATCATAATAACAACCTCAGATTTCTGAGAGATTTTTTCAAAACTTGTCTTCGGGTACGCTTCGTATGAGATGTTTTTGAGGGTTTTTCCAGTTTTCAGATCATAGAATCCTCTGGTAGATATTTTTGGAAATATTTTTCCAATCATTTTAGTTTCCTAGTTTAGATTGTTCTTCGTCAATTACAGATTGTTCAACTTT
>Ga0208764_10000716_pt1 | contig 21351 bp, 21 predicted proteins | sample ETNtaG_18_FD_185762 | JGI IMG/M metagenome (GOLD analysis project Ga0208764, IMG submission 185762) | Marine microbial and viral communities from oxygen minimum zone, Eastern Pacific Ocean - ETNP201302SV91 (SPAdes) (version 2) | ecosystem: Environmental > Aquatic > Marine > Oceanic ... | reverse complement strand
TCTTCAATCATTTCTAAATCATATTTTGTTCTCATTTCCAATCTTTGTCTTTCTAATTCTGGCAGTCGACTTAACCTATCTTTTAATTCAGTCTTGATTGATTTTACTGCATGATCTCGAATATCTTTTGCAATTAGATAGTGCTTTGCAGGAAAAATTTTGAAGGATTCAACTTGTTTTTTTATATCTAATCCCACATTGTCTAAAATTGTTATTCTCTCAATCTCATCTCCAAACAATGAAATTCTTACAATGTCTTGAGAGTATGCTGGTATTACATCAATTGTATCCCCTTTAACTCTGAAATTACCTGGTACTAGTTCAACATCATTTCTTTCATATCTTGCATTGATTAGTTTTTTAATAATTTCATTCCGTGATATTTCTTCATTTTTCTTTAATGTGATTGCCATGTCTTCCCATTCTTTTGGTGAACCTAGTGAATAGATGCATGATACTGTTGATACAATGATAGTTGGTTCTCCTGATAGAAGCATTGCAGTTGCTTCTAGTCTCATTTTTTCAATTTTTTCATTAATCTGAGTATCTTTTTCTATGTATGTGTCTGTTTGCGGCATGTAACTTTCTGGTTGATAATAGTCATAGTAGCTAACAAAATACCCAACGTTATTTTTTGGAAAAAATTGTTTTAATTCTGAATAGAGTTGTGCGGCTAATGTTTTATTATGAGAAATAATTAGTGCATTTTTTCCTGTATTTGCAATAACATTTGCAACTGTGAATGTTTTTCCACTTCCAGTTACTCCTAGTAGTGTTTGATTCATCTTAGTTTTTGAGCCTTTTACAAGACTATCGATAGCTTGTGGCTGATCACCTGTTGGTGAGAATTCTGAGTTTATTTCAAATCTTTGCAATAACTACCATTATTTTGAAGAAAAGATATAGCTAACTGTTGAATTTTAACAAACCGCTTCTCTAATTGTTTGACCTGGGAAATTTTTATCAAACCATTCTTTGTAATTTGGTTCATTATCATATCTATCTAGATAATGTTGCAAATCTTTTTCAGGATCTGGAAATCCTGGAATTTTTGTCTCTTTGTCTCCTACTTGTGGTACCAAAACTTCTGTAATTGTTTGACCTGGGAAATTTCTATCAAACCATTCTTTGTAATTTGGTTCATTATCATATCTATCTAGATAATATTGCAAGTCTTTTCCTGGTGTAGGGAAATTAGGAATTTTTGTAGTTGACACAAGTAATATGTCATCTTGACATGTTAATCGTTCTTCAATTTCTGGTTCAGATGAAAACAAGTCTGAACTGCTTCCCATGTATGCTGCCCCTCCTCCAATTATGATTACGGCAATAATTCCTATGATAATTCCTACAACTTTTCCTTTACCTGATTTATTTTCATTTGTACGATCTTTTTCAACATGCTCGATGAATTTTTCTTCAATTGTAGATTCTTTTGATGCTAATTCTTCTTTTTTTGCTTCTGGTTTTTTTGATTCCATTGTAGATCTGATATATGGATTTTCTGATGTTACTTTTTCTGGTGCTACTTCTTTTGATGTTGCTTTAACTTCTGTGATCTTAAATGATGACTCGGTAGTCCTTCTGATTCTTGGAAAGTTTGTTTTTTGTCTCTCTGAAGACTTCATCTTACTTGTCATTTGTCTATGTCTTGGAGTCAGATATTGCTCAACTAATGCATCTACGTATTTTCTATCTTGCATGGAAATCATGCTTCTTTTCTGAAATGATTCAATAATCTGTTTTAATCTGTCTGGATTTCCTTTACCTATCTCTAATAGTCTTAATGCATCATCTATGGTTGAATCTGACATGTAATTACTCCTGTATTGAAATGTTTATAAAAATTAGTACGGACTTACCATTCTACATCTTCTTTCATGACCAGTTTATCATCTTCTATAATAAATCCCATGACTGCTAATGTATCTTTAGAGGTTTTTGAATTTTTTTCCTTTATTTGATAAGCCAATTCAATTCTATCTTCTTTACTCATAGTTTGACCAATCTTATATTTTCCATTCATCTCTTTTGGTATTACTTTGATTACTGCAGTTGCATCTAATACATCCATGTCATTACTCATTGGTTTGTATCGTCCTTCTGGTTGGTATTTTCTCATTAAACCATTTAATGCTAGAACTTTCTCATTTCTATCTTCTACTAGATGTGCTTCTCCTTTGATTACAACACTAATGTACAATGTATCTGCAAGTGATGCATTTTCTGGATCTGAGAAATATGATGGTAAAAATTCTAAACTTCTATCTACTTCAAAACCGACTTTGGAATTGCGTTTTATATTTTCAATTTTCTCTCCTCTGATATGTGAATGCATATACACAGAATTATCCAAAAAAACAAAATTCATTGGAATAATTTGAGGAAAACCTTGTTCATCGATGCTTGAAATTCTGCCTGTGTCTTCTTCGTTTAGAAATTGTATTATCTTTTCTTTAGATTTTATAATTAATTTTCCTACTAATTGCATATTTTTAGAATTTTTCTGTTAGTTAAATTATTTATCTTGATCTTTAAAGTAAGGAATTACTTTACTTGCAAATTTATCAATAGAACCAAAGTAATTTGAACCCCAGAATCTTATAACATAATGATTTACACCTGCTTTAAGGAATTTCTCAAACACTTCAATTACATCGTCTGGTGTTCCAACTCCTACTGATGATCTTGCAATTTTATCTGGAATTGTTGTTGCAGCTTCTCTCATTTTTACAATCCAATCTTGGTTTGACATTGAATATTCTGTAAAGTATTTCTTGAAATCAAATCCTTCTATGTCTTTTAATCCGTGAACTCTAAGAACCTCTGGCTTAAACAAACTTACTTTGATTGCTTCTTTCATTTTTGCCCATGATGTTTCTGCATCATCTGAAAAATATACGTCAATATCTAATGCCATTTGGAAATCTTGTTTTTCTTCTTCTGTTCTTTCATTTTCGTTCATTGAATCTACAATCTGATTTTTATGATCTTCAAATAATTCTGGAGTATAGCCAATTGGTAACCATCCGTCTCCATATTTTCCTGTCATCTTTAGAGTTCGTGGTCCACCTGATGCCATGTAAATTGGAACATGTGGCTGTCGTACTGATTTTGCTTGTAGACATGCTTCTGTTAATTGATAATATTTTCCTTCCCAAGTTTTTCTATTGTCTGGGTCTGATTCGTAAAGTTGTTTTATGACTTGAAGTTGTTCTTCAAATTTTGATACTGGTTTGTCAAATGGAATATTGAATTCTTTTAGATTTTGTGCTTCGCCTGCACCAATTCCTAATGTACCTCTTCCTTTTGATAATCTATCTAGTGTAATTGATGCTAGTGCAATGTTTGACGGATGTCTTCTTAGTGCATCTGTAACACATGTACCTAATTCTACATTGTTTGTTACTGCTGCAATTCCTGCAAGCATTACCCATGGATCATTAACAATTGCATTACTCCATTGTGGAACATTTGAATGGTCCATATACCAAATTGAGTGATAACCTGTTTTGTCTGCAAGGCTACATGCTGTTAAAATTTGGTCTTCGGTTAATCCTAATCTTGCAACGTTTAATCCATTTTGAATTCCGAATTTGATCATTTTGCCTGTTCACACTCAAAAATTACCGTTAATAAAGTGTGGCGGTCTGTAAGGGCACTAGTAAATAAAATATAAAAAAGAAAGTGTTTAGAGATTTCCGGCTTTAATATCGTTAAGACATTTGACGACATCTTCTTTTGAAATTGGAATTGGATTTGGGTCTAAGTGACCTTTGTCTGTCATTACGACATCTGCAGCTTCACTAACATCTGCTTTAAGGTCTAATTTGTCAAATCCCATTTTTTCGATAATTTCTTTGAATCTGTCATAAAATATCGATTTGTTATGTTTGTGGGCAACTGTGGTACATGATGAAAGTGAGTAGCCGTGTGGAACTCCTTCATTTGAAAATACATATGATAATGCATGTCCTAATGTTGTTGAACAGTTTCCAAAGCCCATTCCAGATAACATGGAGCCATATGGATAATTCTCTGGTTTATCATTCATGATTGCATCATACAATACATCAAATGCTTGTTTACACAATGTTTTCGTAAGGTCATTTCCAAGTTTACTGTCGTAACCTTCTGTTGCTTGTGCACATGCATCACACACTGAACTTTTGATAACCTGTTCTGGTGTACCGTCCATAAAGTATGAATCAATAACTGCTCTGTCTGCAAGGAATCTATCCTCTCTGAGTAATTTCTTTTTTCCATCAAACTTTAGAACACAATATGTTGTCATCTCTGCTCCTGTACCAAATGTTGTAGGAATTAGAATTTTTTCTACACCCATTTCTGAAGCAGCATATTTTACAACATCCATTGAACTTCCTCCTCCCAAACCAATCATTGCACTAATGTTTTTTGATTTGTATTCTTCGATTACCTCATTGACCATTTCAATAGATGGTTCTGGTTGAACTTTATCGTACAAGATATAATCTTGTATGCCCATTCTTCCTAACCATTTGTCAGATAATTCTGGAGGTACTGTTGTTACCACTAAAGCATTTTTTGGATATTCAGCTTGTGATAATGCATCTTCCCCAAATTGAATTACTTTGGGAATTCTTACTGTATCCATGTTTGATGTAATATTCTATTCTTACTTATACCTTCCAATATCAAAAACTTAAGTTATTTTCATTCCAACCATAATGATTGATAAAAAAACCATCAAAACTCTCACTTGACCATAGTTCCCGTGACATTCTAACAATATTGAATGAAGGTCTTACCACATCAAATACTTCTTTACATTTAAAAAAATATATTTTAAAAAATAAAATTCAACTATCTTCTTCAAACATAGATCTTAAAAAATTTGATAATGTTTTCTTAATTGCTATTGGAAAATCTGCAGGCATTATGTCTGAATACGCTTCTAAAAAAATAAAATTCAAAAATGGATTAGTCATAGTTCCGAAAGGAATTACGCCAAAATTAGATAAACGTATTTTCCAAGTAATTACTGCTGGCCATCCTCTTCCAAATCGTAATAGCCTCAAAGCAGGAAAAAATTTGATCGAATTTTTGAATAAAACGAGAAAAAACGATTTTGTATTATTTCTCATTTCTGGCGGTGGTTCTTCACTATCTGTATATCCGAATTTTATTTCTCTGAAAGATAAGATAATTGTAAATGACAAATTAATCAGATCGGGTGCGAACATTAACGAAATTGCATGTGTTCGAAAGCATTTGTCACTAATCAAAGGCGGTCGTTTAATTCAAAACATGAATTGTCATGGAACTTCCCTTCTAGTGTCCGATGTAATTGGAGATGATGTTGGCTCTATTTCTTCTGGAATAACATCTTATGACAAGTCCACTTTCTCAGATGCTGTTAAAACAATCAAAAAATATTCTCTTTACCAAAAACTCCCAAATTCTGTATTATCTGTTTTAAAATCTGGAGTTGATGGAAAAATTTCTGAAACACCAAAAAAACCAATAATAAAAAATACTATCATCCTAAATAATTTTACATGCCTTTCAAAAATGAAAGACACTTCTAAAAAATTAGGACATAAAACAAAAGTTATCTCAAACATATCTGGCGATATTGAAAAAACCACTAAATTACTCGCATCTGAAACAATTAATTCAAAAAACACTTGTATAATTTTTGGTGGAGAACCTACAGTTAATGTAATTGGAAATGGAAAAGGTGGCCGTAATCAAGAACTTGTATTGAGATTATATGAAAAACTTAAGCAAAAAAAATACAATTTTACATTTGCATCAATTGGAACTGATGGAATTGATGGAAATACAAAATTTGCAGGTTCCATGTTTTCAACTCAATATGATTATGATGGTGAATTATATCTTAAAAATAATGATTCATCATCATTTTTTAAAAAATTTGGTGGTTTAATCAAAACCGATATCACTCAAAATAATGTAAACGATATTGGTGTGATAATTAGACACACTCTTTAGAACATTTTTTCATTTTTTCTCTACATGAAATACTCTCATGTATACATCAAAAGAAAATATTGTGCTCAACAAGTCAATCAAAAAGGTGTTTTTTGTCTATTAAATTTGTATTTTGGTCTTAATGATCCACATTGAAATCAATTTTCATGATGAAGTCACATAATTTCTTCAGAAAAATGGTCGATGAGCTAGTAGAATTTTCTGCACATGATCCTGAATTAGCTGATGGAATAAAATGGCTAGATAGTCAGGCTCAAAAAAAAGGAATTACATTTTATGATATGGTCTTTGAAGTATTATACAGCCATGATGTAAATTCAAAAGCTCAAAATTGGTTGAAAACAAGAAATTAGATTATTTTCGTTCATCAATTGGTATGTAAGTACATCCTTGCGGTCCTTCATATTTTCCAACATAGGTTGCTTTTGGTCTGTATAGCATTGGTTTTGGTGCAGCTTCTGCAAATTTTTCTTCAATAACATGTGCTGCCCATCCTGACACTCTTGAGATTGCAAAAATTGGTGTATTCAAATCCATTGGAATGTTTAACATGTAATACACTGATGCGCTATAGAGATCAACATTTGGAAAAATATCTCGTTCCTTTCTATTTTTCATTATTTCTGCAGTAATTTCTTCTACTTTTCTTGTAATGTCAAACCATGGTAATCCTGTTTTTTCAGATAACTTTTTTGACAATTCTTTTAGAACCATTGAACGAGGATCAACTGTTTTGTAAACTGCATGTCCCATACCCATGATTCTATCTCCACCTTCAATCTTTGATTTGACCCAATCTCTTACCCTATCTTCATTATCAATATCTAACAACATCTTCATCACTTCATAATTTGCTCCTCCGTGTAATTCTCCACTTAATGCGCCTACTGCTGCACTTACAGCTGAATACATATGTGCTCTAGTAGATGCGACCTCTCTTGCAGCAAAAGTTGATGCATTAAAGGTATGATCTGCATGTAAAATCAGGCAAACATCAAACACTCTTTCCATCTCTTTATCTGGTTTATTTCCAGTTAGCATGTAGAGGAAGTTTGATGCATGACTTAATTCTGAATCTGGTTGTATTGGATCTTTTCCATTTCTAACTCTCTCCCAACTTGCAATAATTGTTGGAACTTTAGAAATTAGATTAATTGCTCTTTGTTGGCTAATCTCTTTTTCTGAACCTTGCTCATCATAATATCCTGCAAGTGCTGCAACAAATGCTTGTAATACATCCATTGGGTGGGCGTTTTTTCTCCAGTTTCTCATATTTTTTTGCATTTGTTCAGGAATTTTTCTTGCTTCTTTTAGCTTTCTTGTAAATTCATCAAATTCTATTTTATTTGGTAAATGATCATGTAAAAGTAAAAAACAACATTCTTCAAAATTTGAATTTTTTGTTAAATCTAGCACATCGAATCCACGATAAATCAGCTTACCTTTTTCGCCATCAATTAATGATATCTTTGTATCTGCAATTGGAATGTTTCTTAATCCAATATTCTTAGTTTCCATAATATCTCTTGTAATTTTTCGACTTTTAAATTTTCAATTGATTTTTTAGGTAATTCGTGTATTCTCAGTCAATAATTTTCGATGTAGAAAGTCTAAACAATCAAAGTTTGCGCATATTAGATCATATTTCATTAATTTACATGTCGACTCTATCTGAACGTGAAATGAGAAAAAGAATTGATGAAGAAATTCTCAATGCTACTCCTGAATTTCTTGAAAAAATACAAAAATATGATCAAGAAAATCAATTGAATTATTCTACAATCTATGAGATTTATTCGACAATCCTTAATTCAGAAAAAACCATACCTGCAAAATCAAAATCAAAATAATCATTTTCGTTTAAATGAGGGGTAATCTAATTTTGAATATTATGGTAGCTAAAACAAAAAAATCAAAAATTATGTGTGTTTCTCATAGAGAAGATACCGATGGTATAAGCTCTGCTGCACTAATCAAACAAGCATTTGGCGGTGAGACAATTCTTACAGATTATCCTGGCATGATGGATGATATGGAGCCTCTTAGAAATGATGAATCTTTAAAGGAATTGTATATTTGTGATTTAGGATTAAATAAAAAAAATGAATGTGATTTTGTTGAATTACTAACCCAACTTCGAAAACGCAGTGTAAAAATTTCATATATTGACCATCATGATCTTGATAAGAAAATCATCAATCAATTAAAAAAAATAAAAGTTAAAGTTGTTCATGATACAAACGAATGTGCATCTGTTCAAGTTTATGATACATACAAAAAGAAATTAGATGATCATGCTGCATTCATTGCTGCATGCGCTGCAATAACTGATTACATGGAAGATCGACCACTTGGTTCAAAACTTCTCCAAATATTTGATAGACAATTTGCTCTAATTAGTGCCACGACAATGACCTACAATATTGTTGGGCATCAAAAAGATTCTGATTATCTACTTTATCTTGTTGATGAACTTAGCGAATCAAAATATCCCCATGAAATTCCAAACTCATTTGAATTTGCACAATTACAAGTTGAAAAACTTGCATCAGTAGTTGCTAAAGTTAAAGAAAATATGAAATTAAAAAAGAATCTGGGATATATGGAAATTACTGATTCTGGCGCAAGTGGTGCTGTTAATTTCGTTCTTGGCTTATCTGGAAAAGATGTTGGTGTTGCATACAAAGAACGAGTTGATTATGGTGTATATGCGGTTTCTGTAAGAGGTTCAAAACAATGTAAAGTTCATCTTGGAAGATTAATAAATAAAATTACTACTGAATGTGGCGGTTCTGGTGGTGGTCATGACAAAGCATGTGGTGCATCAATTCCTAAAAATAAAATTACTAAATTTCTAAACACATTAAATTCAGCATTAGCGAAATAAAATGTCTACTGAATCATTAAGAAAAGATCATAAATTAATTGAGAAAGTCTTGCATGCTTTAGATGCTACAATAAAACTTCTAAAAGAAGGAAAGCAAATTCCTGAACAAATATTACTTCCAACACTTGATTTCACTCAAAATTTTACTGATGTTTGTCATCATGGAAAAGAAGAAGAAGCATTATTCCCTGCACTTGAAAAAGCAGGTATGCCCACAAACATGGGTCCTATACACATGATGTTGCTTGATCATAAAAGAACTAAAGAAATTGCTGAACATATCAATCTTGCATCAAAAAAATACCTTGAAAATGGGGATTCTGCTTATCTGTTAGAGACTCTGGAACTTTATGTTCAGCATGTAACTGAACACTTGTGGAAAGAAAATAATAGATTATTCATGATGGCTGATGCCAGACTAAATTATGCTGCAACTGAAATTGACAAGAACATGGATACTATTGAAGAAAAAAAACTCACTGAATTGGGTAAAACTCGTTTACACTATGAATCTCTTGTAGATGAATTAGAAAAAAATGTCTCTGAAATTAATTAGAAAATTCTACAACCATATCAATTTCTACTGTTGAATTTAATGGAAGGCTAGCCACTCCTACTGCAATTCTTGAATGCTTTGCCATATCTCCAAAAATCTCGACTAGTAAATCTGATGCTGCATTGATAACTTTTGGTTGTTCTGTAAACTCTGGACTTGAGTTAACAAAACCTGAAATTCTAACAAATTTTGTAATCTTGTCTAATGAACCAAGATTTGCTTTTAATTGCGCAAGTCCATTAATTATACAAATTTTAGCTGCATCTCTTGCTGAATCCAATGATTGTTTTTCTGGAACTTTTCCCTCAAACACTACTTTTCCTTCTTTCATTGGAATTTGACCTGAAACAAATGCAAGATTTCCTGTGGTAACTACTGGAATGTACGAGCCTGCTGGACTAGGAGGTGTTGGAATATCTATTGATAATTCTCTTAGTTTGTCCTCAATCATAAAATTTCATTGGAATTTGTATATTTAGTCTTATACTGGATAATTGCAGGCGTCAATACTAATTCCAGTTGAATTAATTTCACCAAAATTTCGATAGCAGTTTACTCTGGGTAATACCTAGTCAAATCCCGATTGAACTCATTAGTGATATAAAATGAGTATGGCTCCACAAGAATTAGAAAAAAGTGCTAGCAAGTATGCTGCAGCTGCAATAAGAGCTGATTCTCAAGGTGCTGCTGGAATGGCCATAACTGACTATCAAAATGCCTCTGAAACTCTATTGAAATTAATGAGACTCTATCCTACCAGTGGACTAAATAAAATTTATCAGCAAAGTTATCAAAAATACCAAGAACGTATCAAAGCATTACGTGAAACACGTGGTGTTGATGTTGAGCCTGTAGTAGATCCTAACGCATCTCCTGAAGAACAAAAAAAGGCTCTTGCAAGAGCACAACCTCATAAAGAAGATGGCAATGATCTTGAAGATTTAGTTATGAGAGAAAAACCTGATGTAAAATGGTCTGAGGTAATTGGATTAGATGATGCTAAAGGTGCATTACGTGAATCAATTGTTTATCCTAGCAAGAGACCTGACTTGTTTCCATTAGGTTGGCCACGTGGAATGTTATTGTATGGTCCTCCTGGAACTGGAAAAACAATGCTTGCCGCAGCAACTGCAAATGAGTTAGATGGTTATTTCATTAATGTTGATGCAGCATCTATGATGAGTAAATGGTTAGGTGAAGCCGAAAAAAACGTATCAAAATTATTCAATATGGCACGAAAGTACAATGAAAAAGAAGGCAAACCTGTAATATTATTCATTGACGAAGTTGATTCTCTTCTTGGAGATCGTAACAGTGAAGTCGGTGGTGAAATCAGAGCAAAAAATCAATTTCTTTCTGAATTAGATGGTGTTAATGGGAAAGGCAAAGATACAATGATGTATGTAATTGGTGCTACCAACAAACCATGGAGCCTTGATGAACCATTTTTGAGAAGATTCCAAAAAAGAATCTATGTCTCACTTCCGGCACAAGATGCACGTCACAAACTTTTCGAACAGTACACTAGTCCACTAAAAAAATCTTCTAGATTTAATCTTGCAAGTCTTGCAAAACAATTTGACGGATATAGTGCAAGTGACATCAAAGATGTATGTCAGGGTGCACAATTATTAGTTGTAAATGAATTATTCCGATCTTCTACTTACCATGAACCTGTTGAGGGTGAAACTCCACAAGATCCTCGTGAATTAACCATGGCTGACTTTAAAGATATCAAAGCAAGAAGAAAACCAAGTGTCTCTACAGAAAACATTCGTGCATATCATAAGTGGAGTGAATCTTTCGGTGCACTCTGATCGGTTTTAGCATCGATCATTAAAGAAGCTTTTAAATCTAGATTCAAAGAGACTTTTAGAGGGTCACAATAACTACAAAGAAATCCAAACATGCAAACAAGTTTGGGAAGCTGATCCTTTCTGATGGAACCGTTTTAGATGGAATGGGCTTTGGTTATTCAACTACTGTTTTTGGTGAAATTGTTTTCAATACTGGAATGGTTGGCTATACAGAGGCTCTAACTGATCCCTCTTACAATGGTCAAATTCTTACATTGACATACCCCCTAGTTGGCAATTATGGAATTCCAGATTTAGATGCCGTAGATGAGGATGGGCTCTCTAAATTCTTTGAATCCGATATGATGCAAATTCGAGGATTAGTAGTTCATGAATTATCTCAAACTGCTAGTCATTGGAATCTGAAAATGACTCTAGATGAATGGATGCATAATGAAAAAGTTCCAGGCATTTCTGGGCTTGATACTAGGGCAATTACAAAGAAACTTACAAGCAGTGGTGTGATGATGGCAGCCTTAGTTGTATCTGATGAAGAAATTAATGTTGAAGAAGTCAAAAAAGAACTTGCTGCCATTACAACATACAATTCTGAAAAATTTATGGATGTTGTATCTACAAAAGAAGAAAAAATCTATGGTGATGACAATCAATCTGTTGTAATTATTGACACTGGAGCAAAAAATGCAATTGTTAGAAATGTCCGAGAATTAGGATACAAGGCAATTGTTTTACCTTGGAATACCTCATTTGAAAAAGTAATGTCATACAAGCCAAAAGGTGTTGTTTTGAGTAGTGGTCCTGGTGATCCACAAAACTGCCCTGAAACTATTGATACAGCGAAAAAATTAATTGAAAATGATGTGCCTACACTGGGTATTTGTTTAGGTGCACAAATAATTGGTATTGCAGGAAATACTGAAACTTACAAATTAAAATATGGACATCGTGGTCAAAACAAACCTTGCGTTAATTTAGAAACAAATCAAGTTTTTGTCACCAGTCAAAACCATGGTTATGGAATAAAACCTGAATCTTTAGAAAAATCTGATTTCAAATTATGGTTTGCAAATGCTGATGACAACACTGTAGAGGGTATAAAACATAAGACAAAAAACTGTATTGCAGTACAATTCCATCCTGAAGCTGCACCAGGTCCTTTTGATTGTAAATATGTCTTTGACGAATTAAAAAAATTAATGGAGAAATAAAAAATGCCAAAAAATGAATCATTAAAGAAAATTCTTGTACTTGGAAGTGGTGCAATAAAAATTGGCGAGGCAGGAGAATTTGATTATTCTGGAAGTCAGTGTTTGAAAGCAATTCATGAAGATGGAATCAAAAGTGTTTTGATTAATCCAAACATTGCTACAATTCAAACTGATACGCGATTTGCAGATCAAGTTTACCTTTTACCTGTAACTCCAAATTATGTAGAATCTATAATTGAAAAAGAAAAACCAGATGGAATTATGTTGGCATATGGTGGACAAACGGCATTAAACTGTGGAGTAAAATTAGAGGAATCTGGAATACTGCAAAAATATGGTGTAAAAGTACTTGGAACTCAAGTAGACGGAATTAAAAATACAGAAGATAGGCAGCTTTTCAAGGATTCCATGAAAGAAGCAGGTGTTCCTGTGCTGAAAAGTAGAACTGTAACAAACTTTGAGGATGCAAAAAAGACTGCTGAAGAATTGTCATATCCTGTAATTATTCGAGTTGCATACACTCTTGGTGGACGAGGTGGTGGAATTGCTCATAATGAAATTGAACTACATGAAATTGTAGAACGAGGTATTAAGGCAAGTCTTGTAGGTCAAGTTTTAGTTGAAGAATACATTGGACATTGGAAACAAATTGAATATGAGGTTATGCAAGATTATGATGGAAATAATGTAATTGTTTGTAATATGGAAAATGTTCTTTCCATGAAAGTTCACACTGGTGATAACATTGTGGTTGCACCTTCTCAAACAATTAACAACCATGAATACCATATGTTACGTACAGCAGCTTTGCGTGCTACAAAACATGTTGGAATTGTAGGTGAATGTAACATTCAGTATGCATTAGATGCTGATTCTGACCGATACGTTGCAATTGAAATTAATCCTCGTCTTTCACGTTCTTCAGCTCTTGCTAGTAAAGCAACTGGTTATCCGTTAGCATACATGTCTGCAAAGATTGGATTGGGATACAACTTATCTGAACTTGTAAATAGAATCACAAAAAGTACTACTGCATGCTTTGAGCCATCACTTGATTATGTCGTATGTAAACATCCACGATGGGATTTTTCAAAGTTTGAACTTGTTAATAGAAAACTAGGCGTAACAATGAAATCTGTTGGTGAAGTAATGGCTGTTGGAAGAACCTTTGAAGAATCTTTACAAAAATCAATTCGAATGCTTGACATCGGAAATGATGGACTTGTACTAAATCGTTCAAATGGTGAAAAAATTTCTGAAGAAGATCTTGAATACAAACTATCTCATCATGATGATCAAATATTGTATAATGTTGCAATTGCCTTAAAGATGGGAATCTCTGTTGACAGAATATACAAGTTATCTTCAATTGATCCTTGGTTTATAGAAAAAATTCAAAACATTGTAAACACTGAATCAAAACTCAAAGAGTCTGAACTAAATGAATCTGTTATGAGAAATGCAAAAAAGATGGGATTTTCTGACAATCAAATTGCACGTGTAAAACAAAAAACTCCTGATGAAGTTCGTGAAATTCGAAAAAATTTTGGAATCGTTCCTGCTGTCAAACAAATTGACACTTTAGCTGCAGAATGGCCTGCAGTTACAAATTATCTTTATCTTACTTATGGTGGAAATTCTAATGATATCCAGGTTTCTCCAGATGAAAAAGGAATTGTTGTAGTTGGTGCAGGTCCATACAGGATTGGAAGTAGTGTTGAATTTGATTGGGGAACTGTGAACATGGTATGGGGTCTTCAAGAAAATGGTGAAAAAAACATATCAGTTGTTAACTGTAATCCTGAAACTGTATCGACTGATTATGATATTTGTTCACGATTGTACTTTGAAGAATTGACACAAGAACGTCTTCTTGACATTACTGAATTTGAAAACCCTAAAGGAGTAATCACGTGTGTAGGTGGACAAACTGCAAATAATCTGACTCCTGGTCTTGCACAACGTGGAGTTAACATTATGGGTACAAGTGCAATTGATGTTGATAGGGCTGAAGACCGCTCAAAATTCAGTGCAGAACTTGACAAACTTCACATACAACAACCAAAATGGCAAGCATTCTCAAATCTGTCTGAAGCACGAAACTTTGCACAAGAAGTTGGTTTTCCTGTAATTGTTAGACCTTCTTACGTATTATCAGGTGCTGCAATGAAAGTTGTATGGTCTCAAGATGAACTAAAAACATATGTAAAAGAAGCCACAGATGTATCTCCAGATCATCCAGTTGTAATTTCCAAATTCATGTTGGATTCACTTGAAGTTGATGTGGATGGAATTAGTAATGGAAAAGAAGTTGTTATAGGTGCAATAGTAGAACATATTGATTCTGCTGGTGTTCACTCTGGTGATGCAATGATGTGTATTCCCCCATGGCGTCTTAATAATAAAATAATTGAAACCATTAATGACTATACTAAAAAAATTGCATTAACATTCAATGTAAAAGGTCCATTTAATTTACAATTCCTTGTTCATGATGATCATGTCTATGTAATTGAGCTCAACATTCGTGCATCTCGTTCAATGCCTTTTGTCTCAAAATTAGTAAAAACTAATCTCATCTCTCTTGCTTCTAAAGCAATTTTAGATAAACCTCTTCCAAAAATACCAGAAAATAAATGGCAAAAAATTCATAATTATGGAATTAAAGTTCCTCAATTTTCATTTATGCAGTTAGATGGCGCTGACATTGCATTAGGAGTCGAGATGCAATCTACAGGAGAGGCTGCATGCTTTGGGAACAGTTTCTACGATGCATTATCAAAAGGTTTGACATCTGTTGGCTATAATTTACCTGATAAGGGAACTGCTCTAATTACTGCTGGAGGTTCACAAAATAAAGAAAAACTATTACCATCGATTGCTAAACTTAAACAATTAGGATTCAAGCTTTTAGCAACAGAACATACTGCTGAATTCTTTGAAGAAAAAGTTGGTGATATTGAAATTGTACATAAAATTTCAGAACCAGAACGTAAACCAAACATTTCTGATTTGCTTTATGAGAAAAAGATAGACTTCATCATAAATATCCCAAGTACACTTTCTTTGGAAAAATATGTTGGAATGCTGGATGATGAATATCAAATTAGAAGAAAAGCACTAGAGTTAGGAATCCCTGTACTAACCACAATTGAGTTGGCTGATTCTTTTGTGAAAACACTCGAATGGTTACAAAATAATGAAACAACAAAAGATCCTATAGAACCATATGATATTATTGAATAATCTTCCAAAAAATTACTCATAAAACCTGACTAATTATGGATTCATTTCCAATTATTGTACCATCTAATGTCAAAATTTTTGCCATCGTAGAATCTTTAATTTTTTCAACTATTGGAGATATTGATTTTTTATAATATCTTTTTTCAGTTGCATAAAAATACGGATTGAATGATGGAATTATTGTGATGTTTATTTTACCTTTTGTAGATGGAAAAATTTTTGATTTGTCTGCTTTGATTGAAATCCAAATTCTTTCTCCATTGAGTAATGAACTTTGATCAAAATAAACTGGATGAATGTGGCCCATGATTATATTATTGACACTTGAATAATTTTTTGAAGGCATTGTATGTCCATGTGTTAACAAAACATCATCTATAATCATGCCCTTTGAACCAATCAATGTAATGTCATTTGGAATTAATTTTTCAATGTTGGAGTCATGATTTCCTGGAATTAATATTATCTCTAATGAATTTTTTATTTCTTCAAAAAAATATGGAACATCTTTCCATTCTGATTTTGTTATGGTCTGAATGCTTGATTTTATATCTCCTAAAAGAACTAATGTATCTGGATTTTCTTTTTTAATTATTTTTTTTACATTTGAAATAATATCATTTATTGATGAATTATTCCCGATTGTATTTTTGTTTGATGAAAATTTGTGTTCAAATCCTATATGGAGATCAGATATGATAAGATTTCTCTTCTCTTCTTCAAGAATTAATGCTGGCTCTGAATCAATTATTCTTGTAGTTACCATCAAGATTATACGTTTGTCTTAGATTAATTACTTATGTCTACAAAACAAGAACGAATAGACTTACTAGTTGATGAAAAACGTGTAAAATTACATCTGTTTAATCCAAGTAAACGGGAAATTTGGACAGTTGTTGGAAAGGCTAAAGAACATTGGATTGATCCTGATTCAGAATACTGTTCATGCTCGGGATATTATTTTGGTATGATTAAAAACAAAAAACCTTGTTACCATTTAGAATCTATTTTTAAAGCAAAAAAAGAAAATAAATTTGAAATTATCGAATTCATTGATGATGAATACGAATCATTCATTTCTGGAATTGTTAGCGATTTGTAACTTATTCTAATTTAATTTCAAAAAGATCTTCTTTTGAAACACCTTTCCATACTCCAATCATTCCTTCAGGCTCACATTCTTCAACAACTGTGATTTTCTGAATTTTGATATTTTCTGGGTTTGGTCCAGGTGGCCATAATTGTACCATGTAGTCTCCTACTTCTCCTGCTTGTTTTGGATTACCCATTGATACATTTTCTTTTTGAAATCCATTACTTTCTAATGTATTCATTGTTTTTTCATGCAAGTCCATTCTTCCATGAAGAAAGAGATAGGCCTTTTTGCTTGAATCTATGTCTGCCATGTCTTTGCTACATAAATTCCGCAAATAAATCTAGATCGGGGAATGAGCATTAGATATTTAAAATACATACAAAAACCATGGATATGGCTGGCGTAGATAAATTTGGAGTAATTTTCACAATTGCATTTGTAGCCGCAATGATTGTTATTATGGGCAGTGTATTGCAAGTTGATACAACTCCATCATCTCCTAGTATGGCAGCCCCTGCACAAACATATTCTCCACCACCAGCTCCTGCACCAGCAGCAGCCCCGGTAGTTACCCCTACACCTCAAGCAGCACCACAAACGTCATCAAGTGACAATTTGAAATATACAATTCGTGGTGGTATAGTAGAATCTATTGACAAAGATGAAAATCATAATGCAGTAAAGATTATGATGGATTCAAGACTAGACGGTCAACTTACAATTACAGTCACAAATAATTCAGTTACTCCATTTGATGATGGAACATACTTTGTAACCATTGATGGTGAAGAAGTTGATTTCACTCAAGCAGGAAAAAAATTAACAATTGATTTCTTAGCAAACGCTCAAAAAATTATGATTTTTGGTGAAGGTTACAAATCTGGCGGACATGACATGAGTTCTATGGGTCATTCTGAAGATTCAAAAGAACATGAAGCCATGATGGCAGCAGAAAAAGCTGCAGAAGAAAAAGCCGCACATGAAAAAATGATGGCAGATAAAGCAGCAGCAGATAAAGCAGCAGCAGATAAAGCAGCAGCAGATAAAGCAGCAGCAGATAAAGCAGCAGCAGATAAAGCAGCAGCAGATAAAGCAGCAGCAGACAAAGCAGCAGCAGACAAAGCAGCAGCAGACAAAGCAGCAGCAGACAAAGCAGCAGCAGACAAAGCAGCAGCAGACAAAGCAGCAGCAGCCGCAGCAGCAGCCGCTAAAGCACCAATGACTGCCACTGTTGAACCTGTAGCAGGTTCTGGTGCACCAGGATGTGAAACCACTGAATGTTATACTCCATCAACTGTAACAATTTCTGCAGGTGGAACTGTAACTTTTACAAATACTGATACTGCTCCACACACATCAACAAGTGGTAGTGCAGCAAACGGTCCTGATGGTGTCTTTGATACTTCATTAATCATGATGAATGCAAGCTTTGATGTCACATTAGCTGACGCAGGAACTTACACATACTTCTGCATGGTTCATCCATGGATGGAAGGCACAATTATTGTCGAATAATTGCATAAAATTAAACAGTTATACTCGAATAATTTGATACAAAATTAAATTGGTTAGAGTAGGCGGAATTATTGTTATCGGTGCAATATTTGCAGTATTAGCTGTTTCTTTCTTCTTTTACTCTGATGAAGTTCTAACAGACGTCAAGGTCTCTTCTTTTGGTGAGCCTGTTCAAGTAGGTGATGTGATGTTTGATGTACAATATGTCACAAACTTTGATTTTCTCCAAAAAACTAAAGAATTCAAACTAGCTGAAAAAGCTGAAATTGATAGAGGATTGATAGAAGCATCTAATGAAAAACCTACTCACACATATTTCCAAATACAAGTTACTGCTGAAAACAAAGGCAATGATATTGTGAGATTTACTGGAGGTCAATTACACCTCTACGATGATTCAAACAAACGATTCAGTCCAATTTTTGTTGGTTATGGTGAAAATGAATTATCTTTGATAGATCTTGAACCTCAAAAAGCAGTTACCATGACAACACAATTTGATATTGAATATGATGAAGAAATGCAGTATCGTGTTGGCATCGTTCCAAATAGACATGGCATGGATGGAACACAAGAAATTGCATTCATTTGCATTAAAAATTGCAGCTAGCTTCTAGAACATCCACATTTAACATAAACAACTTTGAATTCTCCTTCTGTCTTTATGTTATGTGACATGGGTCTCTGGCAATACCTGCATTCTGTAAATCCATGATATTCTTCTACTTTGACTAGTTTTGTTTTCCATGATTTACTCTCTTCGTCCCAATATACTGAGTCGATCTCTTGTGGGCTATCCATATTTTTACTTGAATTAGTAATATTTGAAATCTTGTTTGAAACGGTTAAATTGCATGTATTAAAAATCGATTTAATGAAGGTAGTAACTATTGGTAGCCGTGTGTTTGTCACAAGTTTCCAACTTGCAGGTGTACAAGGAAAAATTGTTGATTCATCTGATACTGCTTTTGAAGAAATCAAAAAATTGTACAATGATTCTGAAGTTGGTCTGGTTCTTGTAAGTGATGATTTAACTGAACAAATTAATGATAAACTAACAAAATTACGTGCTGAAAAATCAACTCCTCTTGTGTTTGCTCTTCCTGCATCTGGAAGTGAAAAATCTGAAGTCGATTATAGAGTGATGCTCAAAAAAATCCTAGGCGTATAAATATAGAGTAAATCATTAACCATCATGAAAGCAGCTGTAGTAAAAGGAAATTCTAAAGTTGAAATAGAAAATTTCACTATTTCCGATGTCGGTCCAAATGAATTACTAATCAAAATGCAATCATGTGGAATTTGTGGGTCTGATGTGGAAAAAGTTTTTGGAAAATATGGCCAACCATCTATGAGATTAGGTCATGAACCTGCAGGTGAAGTAATCAAAACTGGGGATAACATATCTGATTTTAAAATTGGTGATCGTGTATTTACACATCATCATGTTGCTTGTTACTCAAAAGATTGTCATGAGTGTAGTCACGGAAATGAAACTATGTGTAAAAAATATTATCAATCAAATCTCAATCCTTGTGGATTAGCTGACAATTATGTTGTACCTGAGTGGAATGTACTTCATGGTGGTGTTTTAAAATTGCCTGATAATGTCTCATATGAAGAAGCAGCGTTAATTGAACCTCTTGCATGTTGTGTTCGTGCATGGTCAAAATTCAAATACCAAAAAAATGACACTGTTGCAGTTTTAGGTGTTGGACCAACTGGAATGATGCATGTGTTACTTGCAAAATCATTTGGTTTTTCAAAAATATTCTGTATGGATCTTAATGATTTTAGATTAGACTTTGTAAAGAAATTTGATGTTACAACTATTCGCTCAGATGATCCTAACTTATTACAAAAAGTCAATGCTGAAACTAGTATTGGTGTAGATGTTGCAATTGTGGCAACTAGCAGTCTACATGCATTTCAAGACGCAATTAAACTTGTAAGAAAAGGTGGAACTGTTGTAATGTTTGGGGTTCCAAGTAAAGGTGCAACCACTGAAATTGATATGAGTGTAGTTTATTCTAAAGAAATTAGTATTGTAACTACTTATGCCGCATCTGATATGGATACAAAAAATGCATTAGACTTGATTTCTTCTGGAGGTGTGAATGTAAAATCATTAATCACACACAAATATTCTCTTGATGACTCACAAAAAGCATTTGAACATGCAAAAACAGGTGATAATGCTATGAAGATAATTATTGAAAATTAGCAAAGGCTTAAGAAAGGTATTTTTTTTTCAAAAAAATAAGAAAATGGACTGGGGTTTAAAAAACAGACTTGCAAAAATAATTTCTCCTGCGGATAATAGGGCATTAATGCTTGCAGTTGATCATGGCTATTTCCTAGGTCCAACTGAAAAACTAGAAGATTTGAAAAAAACAATCGCTCCTCTAGCAAAACATTGTGATTCCTTAATGATTACTCGTGGGGCACTCCGAACCTCTGTAAATCCTGATTATCCTGTACCTGTTGTATTGCGTGTTTCTGGAGGAACTAGTATAATTGGTGAAGATTTGTCTCAAGAAGACATTACTGTTAGTATCAAAGATGCAATTAGATTGAATGTATCTGCTGTTGCAATGTCTGTCTTTGTTGGTTCAAAATATGAATATCAAACTATTGTAAATCTTGGAAAACTTGTTAACGAAGCAGAAGAATATGGAATTCCTGTTTTAGCTGTTACTGCAGTTGGAAAAGAAATAGGAACTAAAGATGCAAGATATCTATCTCTTGCATGTAGAACTGCAGCTGAACAAGGTGCACATATTGTAAAAACATACTTTTGTGAAAACTTTGAAAAAGTTGTAAAATCTTGTCCTGTACCAATAATTATTGCAGGTGGTAAAAAAATACCTGAAAAAGATGCTCTCAAGTTGACATATGATGCACTAAAAGCTGGTGCAGTTGGTGTAGATATGGGACGTAACATTTGGCAATCTGATAATCCTGTAGCAATGATAAAAGCTGTCCATTCTATTGTACATGGAAGTAATAACGCTGATCAAGCATTTACT
>Ga0208764_10000713_pt1 | contig 21400 bp, 22 predicted proteins | sample ETNtaG_18_FD_185762 | JGI IMG/M metagenome (GOLD analysis project Ga0208764, IMG submission 185762) | Marine microbial and viral communities from oxygen minimum zone, Eastern Pacific Ocean - ETNP201302SV91 (SPAdes) (version 2) | ecosystem: Environmental > Aquatic > Marine > Oceanic ... | reverse complement strand
AATTCAGTACATACTGGGTTGATGGAAAAGGTGCACATGCTCCAAATGTAATTATGGAAGACAAGTGTTCTTGTCCAAACAATTGTGGATTATGTTCAAATCATTTGTCACACAGTGGATTGGCAAACATGATTGTTACAAACAGATGTGATCTTACCTGTTGGTATTGTTTCTTCTATGTCAAGAAAGGTTTGGAGGGTGCTTACATGTATGAACCAAATCATGATCAAGTGAGAGGAATGATGAAGACATTAAGATCAGAAAGGCCTATCCCAGGAAACTCTATGCAAATTACTGGTGGTGAACCAATGCTTAGAGAAGATATCTCCGAATTAATCAAAATTATGAAAGAAGAAGGTGTTGAACACATTCAAATGAATACAAATGGAATACGACATGCCATGGATCCAGAAGCAGGACGCGAAGTAAGAATGGCTGGATGTAATAATCTATACCTCAGCTTTGATGGTGTTACTGCAAGAACAAATCCAAAGAACCATTGGGAAATTCCATATGCACTAGACACTTGTAGAAAAACTGGAACAACCGTTGTATTTGTTCCAACTGTAATCAAATCAATTAACGACCACGAACTAGGTGGAATTATCAGATATGCACAAAAGAACTTAGACGTTGTACATGCAGTAAACTTTCAACCAGTATCACTAACTGGAAGAATGGGAAAGTCAGAACGTGAAAAATATAGAATCACAGTACCTGATTGTATACAAAGAATTGAAGAACAAACAGAAGGTCAAGTAACCGTTGATGATTGGTATCCGGTACCAAGTTGTATGCCACTAACAAATGTAATCGAAGCATTTTCTAGTAAACCAAAATATGAATTATCTATTCACTTTGCATGTGGAGCAGGAAGTTATGTATTCCAAGATGCAGATACAAAGAAACTTGTTCCAATGACAAGATTCTGTGATATTCAAGGTATGTTAGAATTATTTGAAGACAAAGCAGAACAAATTCGCTCTGGTGCAAACAAGTACTTTACAATGCTTGAAGTTGTAAGAAAACTCAAAGGATTCATCAATAAAGAAAACCAGCCTGCTGGATTAGATTTGGCTAAAATGTTCGGAAATATCTTGATGAAGAGATCATTTGAAGCAGTAGGTTCATGGCATGTTAAAGGTCTATTCTTAGGAATGATGCACTTCCAAGACAAATACAATGAAGATTTAGAAAGACTACAAAGATGTGATATTCACTATGTTACACCAGACCTTAGAATTATTCCATTCTGTGCATTCAATGTAATTCCAGAATGGTACCGAGACAGAATCCAAAAGAAATATTCTATAACTGTTGAGGAATGGGAACAGCGTGAAGGTGTAAAACTCGAAGACGGTCTTTACAGAGGTCTTATGAGAAGAGGCGCAGGTGATGAGCTTGCAGCAGGTTGTGCAAAAAGTGAGATGTTCCATCAAGCAGAACAAGCAATGGGCGCTCAATAATTAATTTTTGAAATTATTCTAAAATTTTAACCAAATCTTGACCAGGTAAAATCTTTACATCATCTTGTGATGCAAGGAACTCTAGAATTTCCTTATATTTTCTACCACCTTTCATTTTCAAAACATTATCATGCCAAATGACACTAATGACATTTTCTTCTGAAAAATTTCTACCTATTTCTAATGTTTTTTTAAATTCTGGAATAATTCCCTCTTCTTTAATTCCCATATGTGTAAACAAATATGCATCCATTAGTGTAACAGGGAACTCAATCAAACCATCAATTTTTGAATGCCCCATCTCTTTTTCATCAATTTTATCCTTCGAATGTCTAAGAGATGTATCATACAAAAAACCTAATTCTTTTAATTTCAATGGTAATTCTGAATTATAATTTAGAAAATGAACTCTATTCCCAATAATTGGTTTTTGTGTTAAAGATTCCAATTTTTCTTTTTCTTGTTTAATTTTCTCGATACTTTCTACTGATTTAGGATCTGTATGCAATCCAATTTCCCAATTACCTTTTTGTAGTGTTTGAATATCATCTTCAAAATCGTTCACATTTCCATTTTCATATAATGTTCTAAAGAAAAATGTGGAACGAACTCCAAATTTTTCTTCTAGTTCCATGTATTCAGGAATATTACGATACAATTCCTCAGGTTTAGTTTTGTTAAAAATCTCTGGATCAAATCTATCTTTTCTTGCTTCTATGTGTTCTGCATTAGGACCTTGTCTTCTCCAATCTACATCATGACTGAGAAAAATATATTGCATTTGAATTCTAAATTATATTACCAATTTCAGAACTTGATTGTGGCAGTTTTTTTGATGAATTTTCTGCATAAACTTCTTTATCATTAACATTTTTTGTGATTAACGTTCCTGCACCAATAATACACTCTTTTCCAATTTTCACTCTCTGATTAATTGTTGCACTAAGACCTACAAACGAATTAGCTCCAATTGTAATGTGACCACCTAACGTAATGTTGGAAGTTAGAAAACAATTATTCTCAATCACAGTATTGTGACTAATCAGATTATTACTTCCTATCAATACATTATCTCCAATTTTTACAAATGGTTGAATAATATTCTCTGCAAGAATGAAACAATTTTCTCCCATTTCAAATTCATCCCATATTTTTGTTGAAGGATGAACAAAACTGTATAATTCGTAACCCTTGTTTTTTGCTTCATCAAAAAATTTTGTACGTTTCTTATTCATCTCAGAATAACCCAAAGCAATAAACATCAAAAACTTTTCAGGAGGATATTTTTCCTTAATATCTTCAAATGCTATTACAGGTAATCCCAACAGTTCGTTGGAATCTATATTTGATTTGTTTGCACAAAATGCTACAACTTTATCATCACTATTTTTAAGATAATAGAATATTCTTTGTGCAAGTTCTCCTGTGCCAAATATTACAATTTTTTGCATTTGAAATATTTCTTTGATTATGTTATTTAAGCCGTATTCATGAATACACACTGAAAATAATTGTAAATTAATCCAAGACCTTAAAAACTCATTTACTAAGAAATTTCAAAATGAAATTCTTATTCATATCTCCCAGATTTTCTGGAGGGATAGGTGGACATGCAGCAATGCTTGCTGAGAAATTGTCTCAAAGTGGTCATTACGTAAAGAAAATGGAAACAACCCACATTCCAATAAAGAATTTTAAAAATCCTAGTTTTGCAGTATTAAGTAGCATAAAGAGTATAATTGATAGAGATTCATATGATGTGGTACATGCATTCAACATTCCTTCTGCATATGCAATGAAATATGCCAAAGGAAAGAAAAAGGTTTTATCAGTTCATGGTGTATTTAGTGATCAAATAGATTCATTACATTCAAAATCGGTTTCATCTCTTGCAAAATCTGCTGAATCACAAGTATTACAATGGCCAGATAAATTAACTACTGATTCAAAAGCAACACAAAAACTTTACAAAGAAAAATTCAACATTGATTTTGAATATCTTCCTTCTCCATTAGATGCAGAAAAATTTTCAGGAATTGATCAAGTTGAAAAGATTCCTAATCAAATAGCTTACGTTGGACGTGACAGTCATGAAAAAGGAATTGATATTCTCAAAAAAGCAGAACCAAAAATTAATGGAACTGTTGTTTATTGCACAGATCGTTCTTGGAAAGATGCTATGCGTATACTAAAATCTTCATCTATAGTTGTTGTACCATCTAGAATAGAGAGTCTTCCAACTACTGTTAAAGAAGCATTTTTTCTCAATGTTCCTGTTATAGGAACTAATATTGGTGGAATACCGGAATTAATTAAAAATAACGAGACTGGAGTTTTAATATCCCCTGAAAACCCTGAAGAACTTGCTAATGCAGTAAATGAATTATTTTCTAATCCAACAAAGGCAAAAAAATTATCTGAAAATGCAAATAATTTTGTTAAAAATAATATGACATGGGATACAATATTGCCAAAATATATTGAATTCTATGAAGATTTGTTAAAATAAAATTAATTATATTTTCATAATTCATTTTATTCAAATTAATTAGTCATAAACCAATTATACTATATTTTATATTATTATTATATGAAAATTCTTTTCGCAGTAGATAAAACTAGATTTTTTTATATTAAACAATTTATTGATGAACTTGAAAAAAATAATGTAACCTGTAAAATCGTAGATGATTTAGATATATATGATAATTCAAAATTCGGTAAAAAATACCTACGTTGGATTAAAACTCCTAATAAATTCCAAAATATGATAAAATCTTTTGATCCTGATTTTATTTTCACTGAACGAGTTAGTCATTTCAGTTCTCTTGTGCTTAAAACCAAAATACCTCTAATAATCTTTTTACGAGGAAATTTCTGGCAAGAAGTAGAACTAGGTAAACAAACAATTGAAAAATCTACATTAAGTCATTTAGAAATTAATATAAAAAATAAATTTGCCCACAAATGCTTTTCGGAAGCACATTTGATACTTCCAATTTGTTCTTATTTAAAAAAAATTGCAGATGATAAATATTCACAGAATAAAATTCATGTTTTGTATCAAGGAATTCAGCAGTCTGATTGGCATGTTGAAAAAGGATTTGAATTTAAGCATCCATCTGTAGGATTTCTACAGAATACCAATATTTGGAATAAAACAAAAGAAATGTTACTTTTACCAAAAATTATTGAACAATGTCCAAACGTTAATTTCTATTGGGCTGGTGATGGACCTTTTACAAAAAATATTCTTCCACATTTAGAAAAATTCGCAAATTTCCACTGGTTAGGTTCATTAGAATATCCAAATCAAGTTAGACAATTTTTATCTGAAATTGATATTTATGGATTAATTACTGGAAATGATATGTCTCCTCACACTATTTTAGAAGCTTCTTTGATGAAAAAACCAGTTATTGCAACTGATGTTGGAGGAATATCAGAATCAATAATTGAAAAAGAAACAGGATTTTTAATTAAAGAAGGAGATTCCTCCTCCTGGATCTCAAAAATTTCTTTTTTAATTGATCATCCAAATGAATCAAAACAAATTGGATTACGTGGATGTGAATTTGTCAATGAAAATTTCTCATGGAAAAAAATTACTAAAGATTTTCTTAAAATAATAAAAATTTAAAAATTTATTTAATATTATACTTGTTTTGAACAATTTGTTTTAGTGATTCATCTGAATACCATAACCCATGTTCTTCATCTGAATGTTTTCCAAAATCTTTCATAATTTCTTCCACATTTTCACCTTCAGCGACAAAATCACAGTCATATCCATAGTCTTTACAAACTAATTTCATAACCATGGTAGAATTCTTCAATTTGGTATTAAAAAGTTATACGTTCTTTTAAAGTGCAGAATCTACCATTAATGCTATAAATAGTACTGCTAAATATGGACTAGAAAATTTGAACAAAACCCATGAAGCTTTTTCAGTTGGTTTTGACACAACCCATGCACTAAGCGCAACCATCAAAATACCTGATGCTATTGCTGTATACAAGTAAACTTCACTCATGACCGGTTCTCCAGTATCTGTTGTTAAAAAGAACGGTACAATACTGAATACTACCATCATGACCGTAGTTGCAGCGATCACTCTAGCTGATGTCTTTTCTGATAATACTGCAGTCAGCATCGGAACTTTTACTTTTTGATAATCATCTCTAAAGTGCAATGTTAATGCCCAAATATGCATTGGAATCCAAATGAATACCAAACCTGCCATGATTAAACCAAAATCCCATAATCCAGTTAGTGTTACTGCCGCATATCCAATCATTGCAGGAGCACCACCCGAAAAACCTCCTAATATGATGTTAAGTTGGCTCTTTCTTTTTAGTGCATGACTATAAATCAAAATATTATCTGCTAATCCAAAAACCATGAAGATACCACACCACATTCCATTCCAAAATGATGTTGTAAAGGCAATTCCAAATGCACACGCAATTGAAATTGCTGCTAAAACTAAACCAAAATCTCTTGCTTTTTCAGCAGGGAAAATTCTCTTACTTGGAATAGGTCTGCCTTTTGTTCTTTCCATAACTTCATCGATATCCCTGTCATGATAATTTGTTAATGTATTAGCTGATGCTGAACCTGCAGCAACTCCAAAAAGCATCAAAGCCCAAGTTGCAATTGAAATTTCAATATTGTATATATTAGATGCAGTAATTGCTGTACCAAATGCAGTAAAAACTAGGAGATACCAAATTTTTGGTTTTGTTAACTCATAGTATGTTTTAATTTTAATTTTAGTAGTAGTTTCTTGCATCTAATTACTCACATTCTCAGAAAAATAAATATCACGCGTTTATACTGGCATGTAAGGCATTGGTTTTGTCCTTCTTTTCATCTCTATGAAGCTTTCAGAGCCTAAAATCCCTTCAATTTTACCGATCTTTTCAGAAACCACCTTGTGCATATCATTTAATGATCTAGCATACATTGTAACCATGATATCGAACCTCCCTGTAACTTCTGAAATTTCTCTAACACCGTCAATTTTGAATAATTCCTCTATTATCGTGTCTCGTCTTTTTGAATCCATATTAATTCCTGTTACAGATTTTACTGTATAGCCTAATTCTTTATCGTTAACATCAATTGTATATCTATGAATTAATTTCTGTTTTAAAAGACGTTTAATTCTACTATAAACTACGGATGAATTAATATTAATTTTCTTTGAAAGTTTTGGAACTGATATTGACGCATCATTACTTAGTTCTGAAAGAATTTTTAAATCAAGATCATCTATCTTCGTCATTTAATTCACCGGCATTTTAGAATTTACTACCTTTAATAAAGATATTATTGAAAAATTTCTAAATTTTTTGACTAAATCTTCTCTTTCTTGTATAACATCTCTGCTAACAAGACTGCACCTTTTGCAGAGCCCATTTTTTTGTTATGTGAAAATAACATGTATTTTAATCCGTTATCAAATAGTTCTTCTTTTTCTACTCTTCCAATTGATGTGGTCATTCCATCTCCTACTTCTCTTTCCATTCTAGGTTGTGGTCTAGTTGGGTCTTCATGAAATGCATAGTATTTTTCAGGTGCAGAAGGTAAACCTGCTACTGAAATATCTTTGTTGTAATCGTTGAATGTATCTTTTGCCTTATTAGGATCAATTTCTTTTTCAGTTTCAACAAATACTGATTCAGTATGTCCATCAATTACTGGAACTCTTGTACAAGTACAACTAACTTTAATATCTGCATCTTCAATTTTCCCATCTTTTAATTTTCCAAGAATTTTTCTAGTTTCTATTCTAACTTTTCCTTCTTCTTTTGGTATGTATGGCAAAATATTATCTGTAATTCCCATTGCTGATACTCCTGATTTACCACCTCCTGAGATTGCTTGCATTGAAGTCATCATCACTTTCTTTGCACCGTATTTCTCTACTAGTGGTTTAAGTGTAATTGCCAAACCTGTAGTTGTACAGTTTGGTAATGGTGCAACCCATCCTTTCCAATCTCTATTTTTCTTTTGAACTTCTAATAATTCAGCTTGTTCGTCATTAATTCCAGGAATTAAAATCGGGACATCTTCTTCATATCTATATGCGGATGATGTTGAAATTACCGGCAAATCTTTTGCAAATTTTGTTTCTATATCTCTTGCAGCTTCTGATTCAACTGCTGAGAAAATTAAATCTAATTCTTGTACATTAATTTCTTCAACTTTGACAACTTTCATACTTTTGATATACTCTGGAATTTGGCCACCAACATCCCATGCAATAATTCCACTTGCATCTCTAATTGCATCAAGATACATTTTTCCTGCTGAACGTTCTGATGCTGCAATTTGAGTTACTTCAAACCATGGATGATTATGAAGTGATTGTACAAATTCTTGACCTACTGAACCTGTAACTCCTATTATGGCAACTCTTTTTTTCATCGATCAAATTTGGTAATTTTCTGTTAATAATCCTTTAGCCAGAACCAAAAGAATACTATACCGAATTACTTTATTTCAAATGTTGAAAATAACACCAAATCCAAATACAGTCAAACACATACCTGCTGCACATGGTGGCATATTTTCCATCAAAAATTTAGATGAGAAAATAGTTGATTTTAGTTCAAATGTCAATCCATTAGGTTGCCATCCCGGTGTAAAAAAATATCTTAAAAATCAATTAAACCAGATTCATATCTATCCTGATTCAGAGTCAACACGATTACGTTCAAATTTAAAATGGTTCACTGGAATAAACCAATCCCAAATCCTAATTGGTAATGGTGCTACTGAAATAATTTATAATTTCTGCAGCACTTTTGTAAATAAAAAATCTAAAGTATTGATTCCATGTCCAACCTTTTCTGAATATGAAAAAGCAGTAAATTTTTTTGGTGGGAAAATTATTCCTTTTCAAACTCTAAATCTTAGTAAAGATCTTCAAAAATTCTTGAAAAAAATTCCAATAAAAGGAATTGTCTTCATCTGTAATCCAAATAATCCAACTGGTGAAATTTTATCAAAAAAGAATATGGAACAAATTGTAAAACTTGCTGAAAAAAAATCTACTTTGGTATTTGTCGATGAAACATTCATTGAATTAGTACCTGATTCTAACTCATCGCTTGTAAAAACTCTAAAATCTTATCAAAATCTATTCATTTTACGTTCTTTTACAAAATCATTTGGATTAGCTGGATTACGTATTGGTTATGCACTTGGTAGTAAAAAAATAATTGAAATTTTACAACGAGTAAAAATACCTTGGAACGTAAATTACATTGCACAATCTGCTGCAAGTGCTGCACTATGTTATTCTGATTTTCTAGAAAAATCACGAAAAAATATTAAAAAAGAAAATTTATTCTTAATGAACTCTCTATCAAAAATTGAATGGTTATCGTGTTTTCCATCTTCTACAAACTTTATACTTATTAAAACAAAAATTAATTCAAAATTACTTCAAAAAAAATTACTTAAAAAAAATATCCTTGTTAGAGATTGTAGTACATTTTCTGGGCTTAATGAAAATTATATTAGAATAGCTGTGAAAAATAGAATTCAAAATAAATTACTTGTAAAAGCATTTGGAGAAATAAAATGGTAAAATCATTAATGATTCAAGGTACATCTTCTGGTGCTGGCAAAACAATACTTGTTACTGCACTGTGTAGGATTTTTGCCGACCTTGGTTATACAGTATCTCCATTCAAAGCACAAAACATGTCTAATTTATCATACATTGGAAAAAATTTTGAAATTTCTAGAGCACAGGCAATACAGGCAGTTGCTGCACGTACTGACATAATTCCTATTCAAAATCCAATATTACTAAAACCACTAGGAAATTATCGTAGTTCTGTGTTTGTAAATGGAAAATTCTTCAAAAAGATGCATGCCAGTGATTACTATGAACATTTTGTACTAGAGACTGGTCTTAAAACTTCGATGGATTCCTTTAACAAACTTTCACAATCACATGAAATAATTTTTCTTGAAGGTGCAGGTTCTCCTGCTGAAATTAATTTACAGAAATTTGATATTACAAACATGAAAATTGCTCAAAAAACAAAATCTCCTGTATTATTAATTACAGATATTGAACGAGGTGGTGCATTTGCAAGTATCGTTGGAACAATGGAGTTAATTGAAAAAAAATATGTTAAACTTGTTGAAGGATTCATCATAAATAAATTTCGAGGAGATATTGAAATCTTAAAACCTGGATATAAAAAATTAAAACAAAAAACAGGATTACCTGTTTTTGGTACAATCCCAATGACTAATTTTGAAATACCTGATGAAGATTCTATTGGAAATTCTCCTAAAAATTTGAACTGGAATGACTCAAATTTAAAAAAACTAGATGTTGAAATAAACAAAATTGCTAAAGTTGTTAAGTCAAGTCTTAATATCCGTCAAGTGGAGAAACTTTTGAAATGATTCTAGAATCAATCATTATAATTGGACTTGCTATATTACTAGATCTTGTTTTAGGTGATCCAAAAAATCGTTATCATCCAACTGTTTGGATTGGAAATTTAATTGGAACAATAACAACTCGTATGAAAAATGAAAATCAAAATTCGGAAAAATTCGGTGGTATCTTTATTGTCTTAATCCCTGTTTCTGTCTCTATTGTTATTTTACTTGGCTTGCAGTATGGAATTGATTTTATTAATATTGAATTTTTATCTATCTTAGTTTCCATCATTTCTGGAATAATATTATTCAAAATGACAATTGCAATTAAGGGAATGGAACGTCATGCGTTATCTGTCTTAGATGCTATTCAAAAAAATGATCTAAACAAAGCACGAACAAATCTATCTATGATAGTAAAAAGAAATACAAAAAATCTAGATAAAAATCACATATTATCTGGAACTTTAGAGAGCTTAAGTGAAAATATTGTAGATGGAATAACCGGTCCAATGTTTTACTTTGCTATATTTGGCTTACCTGGTGCATTTGCGTATCGTATTGTTAATACTGTTGATTCTATGGTTGGATACAAAACTCAAATGTTTAAAAATTTAGGTTGGTTTGGAGCAAATTGTGATAATATTTTGAATTATATTCCTTCACGATTAACTGGTCTGACAATTGTACTTGGTTCAATGTTGCTAGGGCATGATTGGAAAAATTGTTATGAAATTTTCAAACGTGATGGAAAAAAAACAGACAGTCCAAATGCAGGGTATCCCATGGCTGCTTTTGCTGGTGCATTGGGAACTAAATTTGAAAAGCTTGAACATTATTCTTTGGGAACTGGTGATAATGAAATCACATCAAAAAAAGTTAAAGATGCAATTTCACTAATGAAGGTTACATCATTACTCTTCTTTGGAATTGTATCTATTCCTCTAATTTTATTTATTTCACTTATGGAGTTGATTTTCATTGCTTAAACAAATTGGTTCTGTTTTTTCATTTTTGACAATTATTCCTACATCGAATTCAGATCTTAATTCTATTGCAAAAAACATGTTTCTTTTTCCAATTGTTGGAATTGTAATAGGACTTGTCATTGGAAGTTTGGGTTATGGATTATCTCTTTATCTTGAACCGCTTGTTGTATCTTTGATTGTTGTTGCGTCTCTTGCAGTAATAACTGGAATTCATCATACGGACGGTCTTGCTGATTTTTCAGACGGTTTAATGACTAAGGGAACAAAAGAAAAAAAACGTAAAGCAATGAAGGATCTTTCTGTAGGTTCTGCTGGAATATTTTCGATAGTGTTGTATGCAATAGGTATGATCATTGCATTATCATTTAGTAATGGAATGGAGCTATTCAAAATCATATTACTTAGTGAAATAATGGCAAAATTCTCTATGGTTTTGATGGCTGGATTAGGAAATTCTGCATCAATAGGTTCAAACTCTCCTTTCATGGATTCTATGAAAGACAAAAAACGTTTGTTGATAGCTGGAATAATCACAATTATTCCATTGATTGTTATTGGTGAAATGAATGGATTGATAGTTTTTGCATCGGGAATTATTCTTACAATGTTTCTAGTTGGATTATCCACAAAAAGTTTTGGAGGAATTACTGGTGATGTTATGGGCGCAAGTAATGAATTAACTAGGTTGTCATCATTATTGATCTTTGTTTCATTATGATTGGTCTTATTATGGCTGGTGGAAAAGGAACCAGAATGCAAAGTAGTCAAGAAAAATTATTACTTGAATACAAAAAACCACTTATCCTACATGTTATTGATGCATTAAAAAATTCAAATTGTTTTGAAAAAATTATTGCTGTTACCAGTCAGAATTCACCTCAAACGCAAAAAATTATTGCTGAAAATGATGTAGAGGTTCTTGAAACTTCAGGAGAAAATTTTGTAACAGATCTAAATTATGTTCTAAAAAAATTAGATGATTACATATTTGTCACTTCTGGAGATTTACCTCTTTTAGATGAAAATATAGTAAAACAAATAGTTGATACTACAAATCCTGAAAAAATATGGACTAGTATTGTGACTACAACATCATTCCAATCGTCCTTGAATTTAGATTCTGAATGTATTATTTCATTTAATGGCGAGGATCACATACATACAGGCATTTCTATTGTTAATTCAAATAAAATAAAAAACTTAGATTTTGTTGAAGAAGATTATCTAGTAATTAATGATAAACGTGTATGTTTGAATATAAATACAAAAAATGATTTTGAATTACTCGGTAGATTCTAAAATTTTACCATTTATTTGAGCAATTGAACCTGTTGCTTTTGATAAAACATTTCCACAAGAATTACAAATTACTTGTGTAGAACTGTGAGAATAAACAATCTGTTCTTCCTCACATTCATGGCATTTTACTTTGTTAAATTTACTATTTGGTTCTGGAACCAATACATGATCTTTTTTCATACTGCAATCAACTCGAATTTTCTAATTCTTATTCCTTTATTCATCATTTTCTTTTTACATGTAGTACATGTTTCAATTAGTGTAACTTTTTTAGTAGTTTTAGCAGGTTTTGCAAGTTTTGGAAATTTTTGCCCACCATATCCCTTTTTCCTTAAAGCATGTCTTCTTTCGCCTGCTGCTGAACCTCTTCTCTTTCCAGCTTTGTAAATTGAGACTTTCATTGTCTGATGACTTTTACATTTTGGACAATACGATCTAGTCTCTTTTGGTAAATTCATAGATTGTCCCTCGTTGACCGTAATTTAAACATCGCTTCAATCTATAATAATATCTGAGACTATCTTCAAGTGTGTATTCTAAATTTTCTTCAGTATTATCTAAAATTAATTCAGTAGCTATTGGAGATGCTTTTGCAGATCTAATCTTGCAAAATTGTGCTCTAATCAATGTCTATACCAATGAAATTCAAGAAAGAATTCAAATATCAATCAAAAATGATAGAATTGCATTTGTTGGTCATGATGCATCTCATACTCGTGGACCAAAAACCAAGATCTTAGATGTAAAAAACAAATATGTCTGTCCTAGTTTTGTTGATCCTCATATCCACATTGATCATTTTCTAACGCCTGCAGAATTTGTAAAAAAATCATTACTATGTGGAGTAACCTCACTATTCCCCGATTCAATCGATATTGTTAGCGTATGTGGTTATAGAGGTTTTAAGGAATTTTTACGACAAACTGAAAATTTACCGATGAGATTTTTTCATACAATACCTGGTGGTCTTCCTGTTGACAGAAAATTTAGTCATGGAAAAACTCTCAGTATCGAAGAAGAAAAACAAGCAATTGACTTACGTTCGGTTGTTGGATTAGGAGAAGTTTTTTCTTGGACTAAAGTCACTAAAAGAGATCCTAAAACTATAAAATCATTAAAACAAATGCATGATAATCATTGTATAATTAATGGCCATACTGCTGGAGCAAGTGATAAAAAATTAAATTCCTACATTTCATCTGGTATATTTTCTTGTCATGAACCGATAAATTTTGAACAAGTATTAGAAAGACTTCGTCTTGGAATGTGGATAATGATTCGAGAGGGTTCGATTCGTAGAGATTTAAAAGAAATTGTTCCTCTTGTACTCTCACATGGAACATACAAAAATCGATTAATGTTTTGTTCAGATGGATTAGATCCTTCTGACATATCCAATATTGGTCATATCGATCATTGTGTTAGAGAATCTATTAAACTTGGAATGAATCCAATTGACGCTATTTCTATGGCTTCAAAAAATTGTTTTGATTATTATAAAATGGGAAATGAATTAGGTGGTATTGGTCCTGGTAAAATTGCTGATATTTTAATTCTAGACGATTATAAAAAAATAAAAATTAACAAGGTAATCTTAGGTGGAAAAATTGTTGTTTCAAATGGAAAACTTTTAGAAAAAATTCATACTCCAAAAGTACCAACTTGGATACAAAAAACTATCAAGCTTCAAAAATTAACAGATGAACATTTTCATGTTACTTCAAAAAATAATTCTGAAATTGTTAATGTAATCTCAATGAAAACTGAGATTGTAACAAAAAAGGATGTAGCTGATTTGAATGTTAAAAATCTGAATATTATTCCATCATACGATAAAGATATCTGGAAGGTAGCTGCATTGGATAGAACATTCGGTAGTAAAACCAAAACTGTTGGATTTTTAAAAAATTTTGGTGCTGATATTGGTGCATTTGCATCTACATGGAGTTTTCATGAAAATGACATGATTGTAATTGGTTCAAACGAGAAGGATATGGCTGATGCAGCAAATAAACTTGTTAAATCACAAGGTGGCATAATTGTTGTAAAAGATGGGAAAACATTAGCTTCCTTACCATTTCAATTTGGGGGAATAATTTCAACCGATCCAATTGACAAAGTAACAAAGAACTTTACAAAAATTAATGATATTTTATCTGATTTTGGTTGTAAATTTACAAAACCACATCTTATTCCTTTATTCTTGCCTTTTTTGGCATTACCTGACATTAGAATACTGTATAATGGTATTGTAGATGTAAAAACAAGAAAATTCATCCCAACGATCCAGACGACAATATAAAAAGGGGATTTAACGAAAAAAAATTCGTGGCTTCAATCCAACAAACACCAAATGGACCTGTTTTAGTTCTAAAAGAAAGTGCTTTACAAGAAAAAGGTAGAGATGCACAAAAAAATAACATAATGGCTGCAAAAATGGTTGCAGATATTGTGAAGTCAAGTTTAGGTCCACGTGGATTGGATAAAATGTTAGTTGATTCATTAGGTGATGTTACAATTACAAACGATGGTGCTACAATTCTAAAAGAAATTGATGCACAACATCCAGCAGCTAAAATGATGATTGAGATATCAAAAACAATTGATACTGAAGTTGGTGATGGAACAACATCATCTGTTATTTTTGCTGGTACATTATTGGCAAAAGCAGAAGAATTACTCAAAAAAGATGTACATTCCTCAGTTATCATTGAAGGATTTCAAGCAGCATCTGAAAAAGCACTAGAAATCTTATCTGAAATTTCAAAAAAAGTAACACCTGATGATAGAGAAACTTTGTTAAAAGTTGCAAGTACAAGTATGGAATCAAAATTAATCTCAGAAGATAGTGAATCACTTTCAAAAATTGTTGTTGATTCAATTATGAATATAACAGAAACAAATGCTAACCAATCTTCTGTGGATCTTGATAATCTTAAGGTTGAAAAAAAGGCAGGTGGTTCAATTCAAGATACATCATTGATTAAAGGAATTGTTTTAGATAAGGAAGTAGTTCACTCTGGAATGCCAAATAAAGTTCAACAAGCAAAGATTGCATTATTGAATACTGCAATGGAAATTGAAAAAACTGAAATGAGTGCAGAAATTAGAATTAATGATCCAACACAAATGCAAATGTTCCTTGAAGAAGAGAACAGAATGATCAAAACTATGGTAGATAAAATTCATTCAATTGGAGCAAATGTTGTAATCTGTCAAAAAGGAATTGATGATATGGCTCAACACTTTTTGTCAAAGCATGGAATCTTGGCAGTTAGACGAGTAAAAGAAAGTGATATGACTAAACTTTCAAAAGCAACTGGTGCACGTATAACTTCAAACATTGAAGATATATCTGAAAAGGATCTAGGAGCAGCAAACTTAGTTCAACAAAAGAAAGTTGAATCTGATAAATGGGTTTTCATTGAAGGCTGTAAAAATCCACAGTCTGTAACATTACTAATTCGTGGTGGTTCACAAAGGGTAGTTGATGAAGTTGATCGTTCCATACATGATTCTTTAATGGTTGTAAAAGATGTAATTGAAAAACCGGAGATAGTTGCAGGCGGCGGTGCACCTGAAGCAGTATTAGCTTCTTTCTTAAAAGATTGGTCTGAGCGATTTGAGGGAAGACAACAATTAGCTATTAACAAATTTGCTGAAGCACTAGAAGTTATTCCATTAACAATTGCTGAAAATGCTGGAATGGATCCAATTGATACTATGGTTAAATTACGTGCAAAACAAAGTGAAGGAAAAAAATGGAGTGGAATTAATGCAAAAGAAGGTAGAGTTACTGATATGTTATCACAAAATATTGTTGAACCAGTTGTTGTAAAAGAACAAATTATCAAATCTGCAACAGAAGCAGCATGTATGATTCTAAGAATTGATGATGTAATTGCTATTTCTGGCGGTTCTGGCGGTGGTATGCCTCCAGGCATGCCTCCAATGGGCTAAATTTTCAAAAAGCGGTTCTTAATAACAAAAAATCCTACATACAAAATGACAATTCTTGTAAGGGTTGGCTATGACGGCAAAAATTTTGTAGGTTGTTATTAGAACCACTTTTCATAAACAACATAGGTAATTTTTAGATATAAAATCCACTGAGGACTTATCTATTGTCCATTTTCTTCAGATTACATGAATAAAATTGGTATTGATCTGGGTGGAACAAAAATTGAAGGAATACTTACTGATGAAAATTATCAAAACATTACCAGAAAACGTATTCCAACAAACCAAGATGATGGGTATAATTCTATTCTGAGATCAATCAAAAATCTAGTTCTTGAACTTGTTCAAGAATCAAATGAAAAAACTAGTATTGGTATTTGTACTCCTGGAGCACTCTCTCTTAATTCAGGTTTAATAAAAAATAGTAACACCCAATGTCTAATTGGTCAAGATCTTCAAAATGATTTAAAAAACATACTACATCATGAAGTATCTATAGAAAATGATGCTAATTGTTTTGCTTTAGCAGAAGCATCACTAGGTGTAGGTAAGAATTCAAACTTGGTATTTGGTATTATAATGGGAACTGGAGTTGGAGGTGGAATAATTATTGATGGAAAAATTCATCATGGACGAACAAATATTGCTGGTGAATGGGGCCATCACTGTCTTCATAGTGATGGAAATACTTGTTATTGTGGAAATAAAGGATGTGTTGAAACGTACATCAGTGGTCCTGCATTAGAAAAAACTTGGTTAGAACTATCTAATCTAAATCAAAAACTACCTGATATATTACAAAGTTCTAATAATTCAAATTTTCTTAATTGGAAAAAAATGTTTTTAGATAATTTTGGATTAGCATTAGCAAATGTTATTGATATCTTAGATCCAGATATGATTGTTCTTGGTGGTGGTTTATCAAACATTGATTTCTTGTACGATGAAGGAAAAAATCTTGTTTATCAAAATGTATTCAGTGATATAATTGATACACCAATTGTAAAAAATCAGCTTGGTGATTCTGCAGGTGTATTTGGTGCTTGTCTCTGTAGCTGAGAATTATTTTAAAAATTATCTATTAAACTATAATTAATCTATAATTAATATGGTAAAAATTATTATGAACCTATTTTTACAGGGAAATATCATGATATTTAGCACAATTAAAGAAATTTTTGAATTATTTGTTCATAGACGCAAATTCTACATGTTTCCTATTCTCATTCTATTAATTGCACTAATTGGAGTCACAACATTGTCTCAATCAGGTTTGATTGCATTTATTTATCCAATTTAGAAATGAAGCTTTCATCCCCGCGGTTTAAATCAATTGCAGTAACTGCAGGATTAACTTTTTGGTTTTTCATAATAACTTCTACAACAGGTTATTTTTCATATGAAGTGTTATTGATTTTCTCTATTTCGATATTGGCTATAACTCAAATTTTTTCATATAAAATTTCAAAAGGATTAGATAAATTTGCAATTTTTAACACAATTGTATTTTTAGGTCTATTGTTTATTTTCATGATATCTATTTACGGAATATTATTCAAATTATTACGTATAGATCTGCTAAGACTAAAAAAGAATAAAGAAACTTACTGGTTGGATATTGAAGAGACAAACTCACAAAGGATTGTGAAACAATACTGATGTTTAGTTTAGGAATATCTTGCTATTATCATGATTCCGCTGCTGCATTACTTAAAGACGGACATGTCATTGCAGCAGTTGAGGAAGAACGATTCTCAAGAAAAAAATTTGATGATGATTTTCCACGAAGAGCTATAGACTGGTGTCTGAAAGAGGCAAATATTTTGCCTGAACAGATTAATTCAGTTGCATTTTACGATAAACCAGTTCTAAAATTTGAACGTCTATTGGATAATTATATTGCAGTTGCTCCACGTGGGCTGTACAGTTTTTTAAATACAATTCCTAAATGGCTACATAAACGATTATGGATTAAAAATGATATTAAGAAAAGTTTGAAAGGTTTTCATGGAGATATAATATTTCCTGAACATCATCTATCCCATGCAGCATACAGTTTTTTTACATCTCCTTTTGAAGAATCCGCAATTTTAACAACAGACGGTGTAGGAGAATGGTCTACAACATCTATTGGAACAGGTGATAATAATTCTGTAAAATTACTACAAGATATTCGATGGCCTCATTCTCTTGGATTATTTTATTCTGCATTTACATATTTTTTAGGGTTCCAAGTAAATGAAGGTGAATACAAATTAATGGGCTTGGCCTCTTTTGGAAAGCCAAAATACTATGATCTGATTTGGAATAATCTCATCGATGTAAAAAATGATGGAAGTATACATCTTAACATGGAATATTTTGCATTTACATACGACAAAGTTATGACGAATTCCAAATTTTCAGAATTATTTGGAATAAAAAGAAGAAATGAAAATGAAGAAACAAAACAAATTCATTTTGATATTGGAGCAAGTGCCCAAAAAGTACTTGAAGATATTTTATTAAAAATGGTAGAACACGTATATGAAAAAACTCAGAGTAAAAATCTATGTCTTGGCGGTGGTGTTGCGTTAAACGGTGTTGCAAATTATAGAATTCTAAAAGAAAGTCAATTTGAAAATGTACATATTCCACCATCACCTGGTGATGCGGGAAGTGCTGTGGGGTGTGCACAGTATCTCTATTTTTCTCATAAGAAACAAAAAAGAATGATACATGATACTGCCCAATCTATTATAGAAAATGTTTACGTTGGACCTTCATACTCTAATGATGAAATTAAACACTTTCTTGATACTACAAATATCCAATATGAAGAATTAGATGATACTAGTACAATAGAAAAATGTGCAAAATTAATTTCAGAAGGTAATGTTGTAGGATGGTATCAAGGGAAAATGGAATGGGGTCCTAGAGCTCTTGGTAATAGAAGTATTTTGGCTGATCCACGTAGAAAAGAAATGAAAGATATACTAAATGAAAAAATCAAACACAGAGAATCTTTCAGACCATTTGCACCTTCAATTTTAGAAGAATACTATTCCGATTATTTTGATATAGATATTCCTAGTCCATACATGCTTATGGTTGCACCTGTGAAAAAACCTGATAAAATACCTGCTGTTACTCATGTTGACGGAACAGGTAGAGTTCAAACAGTTTCAAAAAATTCAAATCCTCTATATCACAAACTAATTTCTCAGTTTTACAAATTAACTGGAATTCCAGTAATAATCAATACATCAATGAATGTTAAAGGAGAACCCATCGTAAATACTCCTGAACAAGCGTATAACATGTTAACTAAAACAGATATGGATTATCTATTTATGAAAAATTTTATGGTGAAACGATAATGTCAGTTCAAGTTTCATACAAAAAACAATCACTTTTAGGAATAATTGGATTGCTAATTTTATTCCTAGTTGTAGAGGTAATTGCAAACGTATGGTGGGTTGCACAAATCAATTGTGAATTTGAAGAAAATGAAATTTTTATGAATATGGATGAAGAAAAAAGACGTCAGTTATGTGTTGATCTGTATGAAGTTAAAACTTCTGGTGATGAGTTAATTCCTAATCAACAGAGTAAATCAATTAACATAAACAGTTTAGGATTTAGAGGTGAAGAATTCTCGTCAGAAAAATTAGACGATGTTTATAGAATCTTCATGTTAGGAGGCTCCACAATGTTTGGTCATGGTGCTACCTCAGATCAAACAACAATTCCAGGTTATGTACAAGAATTTTTCCAAAATTATAATGATGAATTTAAAATTGAAATAATCAATGCAGGAATTCAAGGTGCTGATTCATACGCTGAAACAAAAATGCTTGAAAGAAAATTATTGACTTATTCTCCAGATATGATAATAGTATATGATGGGTGGAATGATTTACGTGCAGATAACACAGCAGAATCTTTACATAATAACTGGAATCTAATGTGTGAATTAGGGCAAAAAAATAATTTTGATGTTATAATTGCATTACAACCAATTGCAGGATTTGGAAATAAAATACTAACAAAACAAGAAACAGAATATTCTACTTTAGGCACAAACTATAATGATATACCTCTAATGAATTCCTTATCTGAATATGAAAAGTATACTTCAAACCTAGATGATCTAGAAAACTGCACCTCGAGTATTAATTTAAGAACAATTTTTGATAATGAATCTACACCTATCTATTGGGATCAAGGACATGTCTCTGATAAGGGAAATAATATTGTTGCTAAAGCCTTATACAATGAAATTTTAGAATTTTTCCCAAAAGATTTTGTATCCAAAATTCCAACTACATATAGTACTGACGAAATAAACGAAAATAAATTTGAAGATCAGATCCGTTTTCTTTTATCAAATTATAAGACATCATTGATGATTAGTAGTATTTTTTCATTTGAACTTTTTTCTGAGAAACCTGTTGCTGATATCAAAGAAACTGTAGTTCCTCCAGTTGTTGACATTAAGGAAAGAATTTTTGAGACACAATCACAAATTTATGATGATCATAAAATACACATAGAGATTGAATTTTTAGATAATCAAAATGAGTACCAAAAACAATTAAAGATTGAAACAATTAATGAAACTAATAATTCTGTTATTCCAAATGTCACATATTTCTTAAAAATATTGAAAAATGATGAAATTATTTTAAGTGATTTTTTCTATGTTGAAGAAGAAGTATTTACACTAAATATAATTACAGATAATTCTGATTCCATCATAGTTTCTGGTGAAAGACAATATGATCATAATGCCTTTATTGCATCTGTTATTCCACCACTAGAAATTTCTGGTCCTATTTTACAAAAAGATGTCAATTATGATTTTATTATTGAAATAAGAACTATTTACGATAAATCAAATTGGGTATTCTCATTGGACAATTTTCATATTAAAATCAAAATTTAATTCATATTAATTACATATTTCATGATTAATACAATTCAAATTAGCACCTTCCAAATTAGCACCTTCCAAATTAGCACCTTCCAAATTAGCACCTTCCAAATTAGCACCAATAAGATAAACTTCTCTCATATCTGCACCACTAAAATTGGCATTTCTCAAATCTGCATTTGCAAAATTAGTATACCACAAAGAAGCATTCTGGAAATCAGCATTTTTTAACTTTGCATCAATAAAATTATTATAAATAATAAATGAAATATGTACATTATTTCCATTTTGCTCCATATCTTGTATATGTAAAATGAAAGTTTCTAATTCAGACATTAATTCTTCTTGTAATTCT
>Ga0208764_10000711_pt1 | contig 21409 bp, 17 predicted proteins | sample ETNtaG_18_FD_185762 | JGI IMG/M metagenome (GOLD analysis project Ga0208764, IMG submission 185762) | Marine microbial and viral communities from oxygen minimum zone, Eastern Pacific Ocean - ETNP201302SV91 (SPAdes) (version 2) | ecosystem: Environmental > Aquatic > Marine > Oceanic ... | reverse complement strand
CATGAGTTTAGGCGATGCCACAGCTGGCCTTGTGGGAAAAAAATTTGGTAAAACGAAGTTCTATAATAAAACTATTGAAGGGTCAATAGCAGGACTGATTGTTTGTCTATTGTCTGGTTATTTTGTACATCTAACTTTACCATTAATAGTAGTTTTTTCTGGAGCATTTGCAGCAATGTTTATTGAATTAATGCCAATATCAATCGATGATAACCTTTCCGTACCATTATTTGGTGGAACAATCATGGTAATTGTAAGTACTGTCGTAATATGACATTTTTATCACCATCAATTCTATGGGGGATGTTAGCAATTACAATACCAATAATTATTCATTTGATAAGTCTACGCCATACTCGAGATACTGAATTTAGTACCCTGCGATTTATCAAGTCATTAAAACATGAGACGATACGGCGTTTGAGGATTAAGCAGTGGCTATTGGTGCTCTTGCGCACTATTGCGATTTTATGTTTAATATTAATGTTTTCTAGACCATTAATGACTGGGACTCTATCCAGTAAACTGGCGGGAGACATTGAATCCAGAGCAGTAATAATTGTAGATAATTCTGCGAGTATGGCTGTTCATACTGGTGATGGCACTCTACTTGATCGCGCAAAGTCTTCCTTACCTGCAATTTTAAGGGGCCTGGAGGGGCGAACTACGGTAGAATTATATCAGACTAATCCACCAAGAAAATTATTTAGTGGACCTCATGAAGAGGGTAGATCAATTATGGCCAAAGTTAAAGGTATTGTTCAAACAAATATGACTGATAATTTATGGATTATGATTGATTCTGTGTTGCAAATGGTTGAAGCCTCAGAACCTAACCGGGAGTGTTTTATCATCAGCGATTTCCAATCAGCACCAAGTTTTACGATTGATAGTCTAAATCCTAATTCAGATTGGAAATATTACTGTATTTTACAGCCAAAGGTTGAAAATAATATTTCTATAAGTGAAGTAAGTGTGCTCAGTCAAATAAAATTGCCGAATCATTTAGTAAAATTGAATACCAGAGTTGGTAATAGTGGTGTGATTGATAAAAGAAATATACCAGTGGAATTGTATTTAAATGATGAGCGTGTTGGCCAAATTGTCAGTCAATTCGAACCTAGTAAATTTAAGGATTTTATGTTTCAAGTATACCCTGGTAAAACAGGTATTATTAATGGAAAAATAGTTATTCCTGATGATGATTTTCCGATGGATAATTTTCGAAATTTTGATTTAGTTATACCAAATCAAATTGCAGTAAAAGTTATTGGCCAATCCATGGAAGAATTATTTTTGCTTGATCTGGCTTTAAGCGCGATAACTGGCGAAACAGAATTATTACTAATAGACAGAGATTTATCCGATGATGTAGAACGCTTATTTTTAAGTGATATTGACATCCTGTTATTACATAATCCAACCATCCTAAGTAATTCTGCAATTGAGGATTTGCAGCGATTCCTCATGAATGGTGGTGGACTAATTTGGTTTGTAGGGAATGACCTGAATCAAACAGATCCAGTAGCGTGGCCATCTTTATTAAAATTACCCGAATTAATTAAAACACGTCATCTGGATGGTGAATCATTTTTTTCTACGTCGATTGTTGATGAAAATCATTCTTTATTCACCGATTTAAAAATTAATAATATGAATGAGGAATTACCGCAAGTATTTGGTTATAATGAGGTACGCTTACAAATGAATCATACCCCATTAATAAAACTAAACAATGGTCACCCATTATTAGTTGAATCTAAAGCATTTGGGAGCTCGGGGTTTGTTTTTACGTCTCCATTGAACTTGGGTTGGAATGACCTTTCCGTTAAAGGTTTGCTCGTACCACTTTTACATCGCATGCTAATATTACTAGGCACCAAGGAATTCAATGTTCAGCCTCTTTTGGTTGGACAAGATAAGATAATTGATATTAAGGGGGAAAATATCAATGCAGAATGGGTATTAATGACACCAATGGAAAATGAGATAAAGCTAATTCCTGATTATACAAATGAAAAATTATTGATTACACAAACTAGTGAATTAGGATCATATAATGTGTTTGCAGATGGGAATCTTTTTTCTTCATTCTCAACAGAGTTGTCTCCACATGAACTTCCTTCTATTAGAATTGAAGGCGAAAAGTTAGCTGAAAGTTTAGGCGTTGAACAGGCTAGAATAATTCAACACACCCAACATTTAGAGTCAGAACTAAAGGAAATAAGATACGGTCGCTCGATTTGGCGGCTTTTATTATTTATTGCACTGAGTTGTTTGGTAATAGAAACAATTCTTGGTAGACCAAGTACAGAAAAATTAAAAACAAAGGAATAGTGGTATATTGGATCGAACTGAGATAAGGAAAAGTGAAAACGCATTTCTTGTTGGTGTTTCATATGGCGACCAAACTACTGAAGTAGTTAAAGAGCATCTTAGTGAACTAAAAATGTTAGCAGAAACCGCTGGGGCTAAAGTTGTCGGACAAATCACCCAAAAGTTACGCAAAATTAATCCTCAGTATTTTATCGGAAAAGGTAAAGCACTGCAGATTATTGAACAGGCAAAAATACTGAATGTGAAATTAATTATTTTTGATGATGAATTGAATCCAGGTCAAGTTAAAAACTTCCTACGGTTAGCAAAAAATATCAAGATAATTGATCGCAATGGTCTGATTCTGGATATTTTCCGAAAACACGCGCAGACAAGAGAGGCAAAAACCCAGGTAGAGTTGGCACAACTGGAATATATATTGCCACGGCTTACCAGGCAATGGTCTCACTTAGAACGGCAAATGGGAGGTATAGGTACTCTTGCTGGGATGGGAGAATCTCAAATTGAAGTAGATAGACGTTTAATCCGTCAGCGGATTTCCAAACTGAAGAAAAACCTCACCTTAATTGAAAAAGAGCGACAAACCCAAAGTAAGCGAAGAAAAGATGAGTACCGAGTTGCATTGGTGGGGTACACAAATGCTGGTAAATCAACACTGATGCGAGCACTTTCCGGAGAAGATGTATTTATTCAGGATCAGTTATTTGCCACATTAGATACTACAATAAGGAAAGTTCAACTTGATAAGTATCATTCCATTTTGTTAAGTGATACAGTGGGTTTCATTAGAAAATTACCACATAATCTTGTAGCCAGTTTCCGAAGCACACTTTTAGAAGTGCTTGAATCGAATTTAATTTTGGTTGTTCTAGATGCAGCATCTGATCAAGTGAGCGAGCATTTAAAAACTATAGGCGAGGTATTAAAGGAATTAGGTGCCGAACGATACGAAGCTTTGACTGTATTGAATAAAATTGATTTAATATCAGAAAATGGAAAGATGAATTATCTTAAACAAAAATATCCAGACGCGATTATGGTTTCGGCCAAAGATCAATTACGATTAGATCGTTTAATCGCAGAAATGAAAAAATTAATGAATGCCGACTACGAAACTGTAGAAATTACATTTTCATATGAACAGGGGAAGGAACTTGCAAAAGCGCAGGAAAATGTAGAAGTACTTGAGAGGCATTATCAGAATGATTCAATAAAGTTAAAAATAAAGGGCAGGCGTAATAGAGTTAATCAAATCATTAATCAGTATCAATAAAAAGACCCCAGAAAAACCGGGGTCTTTTAACTATCCTGCAATCAATGTTTTTTCAGGATCGCTCTAGACACGGTGGTAGCCTCCCACATATAGCAAACTTCCTTGATTCACAATAAATGAAAAGGCCTGTTTTTTATACATGGAGTACAGCTTCCAAGGATAATTATTGTAGATCCTGAAACAAACGATTGGAAAGCAGGAATGCCAAAAAGCTATTTGGAATTTATTATTGGTTATAACGGAAGGCAATGAATCTCAATGGGTTGTGAAAAATTATCGGCTTTCTTAGTATTTTCAACTTGGATGAAATAATGAATTGGAGATATAAATGAAAGATTTAAATAATAAAGTTGCACTACTCACTGGCGCATCCTCTGGCATTGGTGCAGTTATAGCAAATTTATTAGCCCAAAATGGCGTTACTGTTATTGGTGTTGCACGTTCTAAAAGCGGGCTTAACAATACAAAAAGTATTATTGAAAACCATGGAGGTGAGTTTCATTGCATTCCATTTGATATATCACAAACATCAAAACTTTCTGAATTGAAAGATCAGGTTATTAATATTGTTGGGGATATTGATATATTGATCAATAATGCCGGAATAGAGGAATACAACTATTTCCAGGATTATGATCTAAAATACATTGAAAAAATTACTAAGGTGAATCTAATAGCAGGTATGGAACTGACCCGCCAACTCTTACCCCAAATGTTAGATCGTGGTGGTCACATTGTCAATATATGTTCTTTAGCTGCAAAAAAGGGAGAAAGTTTCAACGCAACATATTCTGCAACTAAGGGTGGGCTGGCCTTATTCACAGATGCATTACGGCAGGAAGTTCATGGTACTCCAGTTGGGGTATCAGCGGTTTTTCCCGGCTTAGTAAAAGATGTAGGTATGTATTCTGATAGTAAGGTAAAAGCACCATTAATTCTTGGTACAATTTCTTCAAAAAAAGTTGGTGATGCAGTAATTAAGGCGATCAAAAAAAATAAACCGGATGTTATTGTGAATTCAGGTCCATTACGGCCTTTGTTAGCAATTAATGCATTATTCCCAAATTTTGGCAATTGGTTCGCTAGAGTTACTGGGATTATCGAATTTTGCAAAAAGAGAGCAGATTTAGGCGAATAATTTCAATTAACTTACTCTCGCAGTGAATCAAATAAGAAGTATCACATCCGCCATAAAAACACTTAACGGGTTGCAAAATTTTGAGCAGTCTGCAATTCCGTCTGTTCGGGAGCAAGATGGTCATTATCAAGGGTTAAGTAATGAAGATATACCTTTAAAGATTTTTCATCCAAAGAATCCAACTGGTGCTGTTTTAATATTGTATCCTGGTGCATCAGCCAAAGGCGAGGCACACCCTAAGATGATTGCTTTAGCGCGGTCCATAGCTGTGAATGGCATTCAGGTATATATACCACGGATTCCTCCGCTCCTTAATCTAAAATTGTCCAAAAGTATTTTAGAGTGGACCATCCATTTTTACCGATGGATAAAGAACCAGTCTGGACATGAAAATAGTCACATCAATCTTGCTGGTATTAGTTTTGGAGGAGTTATTGTATTAAAGGCCTGTTTAGATCCATTTTTATTAAAACAACCACCCAAATCTGTTATCGTATTTGGTACTTCATACGATGTAAGGACCAGTATGGAATTCATGTACAATGGAAAAATAAATTACAATGGTAATATCATCAGACTGAAGCCTGACCCTTGGAGTGTAATCGTATTATTTCACAATTACTTAAATCAAGTTGATGTGGGCTATCCAACCAATGGTGTTCAAAAAGTGCTGCAACTTATGGCGTGTGATCAGGATGATCAAGCACAAGATCTAGTGGATGATTTAGTGGGTAAAGAAAAAGTTTTAATCAAGGACATTATCGAATTAAACATGTCTGATGAGTTAAATAGAATTATGGATATAATTTTCCGAGATTGTGCCGATCAAATTGAATATTATTCTCCTAAATACTGGTGTAAAAATATTAGGAACGAAATATATATCATGCACGGAACACATGATACACTTTCCCCATTTACAGAATCAATTAAATTAAATAGTGAATTGCCAAACAGTCATTTGCTCATTTCCGGTATATTTAAACATAGAGCATTATCCAATGAAGTGTCTATATTTTTTAGGTGGAAAGAGATTTTGAAAATCATTTTGTTTCTATCAAAATATTTCAAAGGAGGATTACTTCCATAGCTAAGGTTAGTTGTGAATCGTTTAATTTGATTGGTAATTGAGCTTATATTACCTAATCTTTTGGCGCAAATTCTGTAACACTTTATCTAAATTAATTAATAAATGTCAGAACAAAAAAGTAAAGAGAAAAGATCGTCTTATACTGAATATACCCTGGATATGTTCTCCCGGAGTTCTGGAAAAAATCATGCGGAAATAAAACAATTCAATCAATGGCGTAATGAGATTATAAATGCGGATAAATATACATTTGAAACACCCCACCTAACTCCGCAAACACCCGAAATAGGTGTTAGAAGAATTCATGGTGATGAACATAAACTTTTCAATTTTTCAAGTTATAATTATCTTGGTTACGCTAATCATCCTGAAGTAATTAATGCTGCGAAGGATGCATTAGATAAATTTGGTCTTGGTGCCACCGGCAGTCCGTTACTTAATGGTACTTTCGATATACACAAACAGTTAGAAGATTCCCTTACAGAATTTTTTGGTCAAGAGGGCTATGGTGTATCATTATTCTCCTCAGGATATGGTGCCAATATCGGAGTCGTATCAAGTTACATTCACAAAGGCGATTATGTCGTACTGGATCATTCCTCACACGCTTCATTAATAGATGGTGCCGTTATGTCTCAAGGTACGATAAAACTATTTAGGCACAATGATGCAGAGTTTCTTGAAAGAATACTCAAAAGGATAGCTAAGGAAAATAGACGAATACTAGTTTGTGTGGAGGGAGTATACAGTACTGATGGTGATTACGGGAACTTAAAGGATATCGTAAGTGTCACTAAGAAATATGGCGCTTCAATTTTAGTGGATGAAGCACATTCTCTCTTGGTTGCCGGTGCAACAGGAAAGGGAGCCGTTGAACAGTTTGATGTATTAGCAGATGTTGACCTACTTATCGGAACATTCAGTAAATCTTTTGGTGGTGTTGGCGGTTGTTTATATGCAAAACAGGAATTAATTAACTACGTAAACTATTATGCCAGATCACGCATGTTTTCCTGTGCGCTGGACCCAGCAGTAACGGGTGGTGTTTTAAAAGCGCTTGAACTGTCTTCCGGGCCTGATGGCGATAAAAAGCGTAAACGTATTGTTGAAAACGCTGATTACCTTAGGTCTTTACTAAAAAATAAGGTGGATATTGGGACCTCACAATCATGGGTGATACCTATTATTTTTGGTGATGAACGTAAATCATTACCTCTTGGTGATTGGCTAATGAGAAAAGGATATGATTTTTCTATTATGATGTTTCCAGCAGTGAAAAAGAATAAATCTATTATCCGTGCATTCGTTACGTCTGAGCATACAAAAGAACAACTTGAAGGGTGCGCTAAAGCATTAATTGATGCAGCTAAGGAATATGAGTTCGCAATATAAAAGATGGTGATATTTTGACAGAACATATTGCAGCGGACAATCTCATCATTTGGGAATTTGATTTTGCTATGACCACATTTTTTGAAGTTGACACTGATCTTATCGCGCCATTATTACCAAAACAGATTAGTCCAATGGAAATAGTGCCCGGTGTTTCATTGTTGAATATAACCGCCTTTAATTTTCCAGAAGGTGGACTTGGTCACCTCCCCAATTTTCAGGAATTAATTGCATCTATTGTAGTTGCGCCTGATTTATCCCGAGGAGTTCCTAAATTCGCAATGTATGTCTTTTCCCTAGGAAGTACCTGCCAGGAACATCTGGATCACAGTGCCGATTATTATAAATTGCCATCCTATAAAAAGCTTGAATTTGGAAAAATAAATCGTGTAGATAATGTGATTGAATTCGGAGATAAAGATGGGTCAATACTAACTATGAATAACTGCGGAACTAATATTGGAGATTTTCTTGGACATGAACGGTATTTTCAAGCCTTTACATCACAAGATGATAAATTATTTATCGCTGATTTGTACTTAAAAGCAGAACTGTTTGAACACCAAGATCAAGGAGACGCCGGTATTATAAATAATCACCCATTTTTAAAAGGCCTTGAGTTATTTGAAGAAGAAAGAGTTCCTTATCTACAGATGGTTCTTGAACCAAGTACTAGAGGAAAACAGTTTTATTATAAACCAGAGGAATATGGTTAAACAGGCGCAACTTATATTTAATTCATTGCAAGTGGTTTTCACTTAATTGGAAACCAGTTCTATCCAGTCCTCAGCAACAAACAGCACAAAAATTATAGCGTGTATAGTTAATCCAGCTGGAAGGGATGGAGAATCACTGAAACTCTGGGAATCCGCTAAGCCGAAACTAGAAGAAGCTGGATTCCAAACAGAAGTTCATCTCACGGAAAGAGTGGGACATGCTTCAGAAATTGCTTTTTCTCTTAAAGATCGCGAGGACATCGACCTTGTTGTGGCTAATGGTGGTGATGGCACAGTACATGAAGTAGCATCTGGATTAAGAGGCAGTAAAATGTCGTTAGCAATTATTCCTGCAGGAACTGGAAATGATGTTGCTAGAGTACATGGATATATCTCGGATGATTTAGATAATATCATTGATATTATTATTAATGGAGTAGATAGAAATATTGGAGCTTTACGTATAGAAGCTGAACCAATGCCTAAAGAAGAAAATTATCCTTCCCCTACTGCTGATTCAAAGTGGAATGGTACAGCGAAAGAAAATAATAGAATTGTCCGTTGGATTTTTCATGAAACAGATTCAGGAATAACTTCTTTAGTATCTAGAGCGAAACTTAAAAGAGGAAAATGGATAAAAGGCAATCTAAAATATACATATTTAGGCATTACTGAGATATTGAAATGGAAGAAAAGAAATGCCTGGGTTAAAATTGATGATAATGAGCCCGTTATAATTAATTTTTCATTATTTGTTTTTACACTATCTGAATATTTTGGAGGTGGTTACTGGGTAGCCCCAGGGGCTTCACCAATAAAAGACCATGCTTATTTATGTAAGGCGTGGAATCTTACTAGATTGCAAATGTTATTATTAATGGGGCCTTTGAGAAAGGGAAAGCATGTTGGTAAATGGGGAATAACTCTTGATAAATGCAGAAAACTAGAAATTAAATCTATTAATCAGGAGAATAAACCTGTTGATATTGCACATGATCCTTCTTTGCCAATAAATGTTGATGGAGAACCGTGCTTACAAACTCCAGCAAGAATTGAATTTCATCCTAAGCAGCTCTGGTTAAGAGGCTCAAAGGATGTGTCATGGGATGTTTCTTAATCTGCTATTTTTTTAGGTGGTCTTAATTGTCCTTCAGATGCGGCGATAGTTACTGCAATAGTAGCATCACCTGTAACATTAACTACAGTACGCAACATATCCAGAATACGATCGACACCTAGTATCAACGCAATCCCAGTACTAGGAACACCTATCGCTTCCAAAATGATCACTAGCATGATAATACCAGCACCAGGCACAGCCGCAGTTCCAATAGAAGCAAGGACTGCTGTTAGAACTATGGTTACCTGATCGCCAATGTCGAGGCCTAAGCCCAAAGCCTGGGATATAAATACTGCTGCCACAGCTTGGTATAATGCAGTTCCATCCATGTTTATCGTTGCGCCAAGAGGCAGTACAAAGGACGATACTTCCTCACTTACACCTAGTTCATCCTCACAGCGTTCCATTGTAACTGGGAGCGTTGCGCCACTGGAACTGGTAGAAAATGCCAAAAGCTGGGCCGGACCAATACCGGTATAAAACGTTTTTAACGGCATTTTGGAATATGATCTAAGGATTGCAGCATATGTTATGGCCATATGAAGACTAAGACCAATTATTACTGCTATCATGTAATAGCCCAAAGCACCCAATAGTTCGGCAACTTGACCTGGGTCCTCACCCGCTACTTTATTTATCGTTTGTGCAATAAGCGCAAAGACGCCAATTGGCGCCATCAGCATAATAATATCGACAAGTTTAATAATAACATCATTCAATCCTTCAAAAACATCCAGAACCGGTTTGGCCTTCTTTTTTGGAATTTGAATTAGTCCAATACCTATAAGAAGTGCAATAAATACCACTTGCAGCATATTTCGATTGCTAGATGCCGATTGAAAAAAGTTGCTTGGAACCATATCAACAATAGGTTGTAACGGCCCCCTTTCTTTTACTTCTTGTGCCGAACCTGCTCGAGATGATGCATCCGCTTTATAGGTCTCCTGTAACTTGATTTGCATATCATCTGGTACATTTTTCCCAGGCTGTAAAATGTTAACAATAACCAGCCCAATTGTTACGGCGATTACAGTTGTTACTATGTAAACAGTGATTGTTTTTCCACCAATACGTGATAGTTTTTTCAAGTCGGATAATGAAGCCACACCAGTGATCAATGATGTTAAGACCAGTGGTACAGCAATCAATTTTAACAGACTAATAAATATCGTACCGAATGGCGCTACCCAAGCTGTTGTGAATCCACCCCAACCAATAATGGCGCTTGCGATACCAAATACTAGGCCGAGGATCATTCCAATGATAATCTGCCAGTGTAATTGCATTTTAAACATTTTAGAATTTACCTCTTCATTTTGTATTAAATAGAATGTGTACTATTTAGAATCATCAGATTTGATATCTTTATACTTATTGAAGTAGGCGTCTCCAATACGGGTAATAAAGCCAACAATATTTCCTGTTTTTTTATCCGGTTTATCATTTTCACCTACACGTTTAATTGTTGTATGAATCATGGTATCAAACAGATCTTGGATATGGGCAAATAGTTCGCCGATGCGAGTGGAAAGGGGTTTATTCATTTATAAAAGATAGGGCGGTTTGGATATCGGCAGTTGGTTGGTTACAGGCAAAGTTTTTGCATACATATGCTGTTGGTTTCCCATTAATACTGTTTTGTGTACTGGTCCAATTTGCCAATTGTTCTAATCTATTTTCACTAACTGATGTATCTTTAAATAACAGCACTTTATGAGGCGCATAGCTAGTACGAATTGTATGTAAAAATTTTATTGTATTTCTATTTCTACTGTCACCAACAATTACAATTTCTTTCGAATTCTGTGTATCAAACATGAAACCAGTAAGCATCAGGGTATAACCTGTTGGCATCCGATTTACATCTTCTGAAAAAGCGCGCATAGTTTTTTCTGCCAGTTCCGCCCATTTGGTATTGCCAGTTATGCGGGTGAGCTTTACCATATTCATGACGGCTACTGAATTCCCAGATGGAATCGCACCATCATAGGCAGTTTTTGATCGTACAATCAATTTTTCTGATTGATCAGACCCCAGGAAAAATCCACCGTTTTTATCATCCCAGAAATCCTCTACCATGATATTCATCAGATCTAAGGCTTGTGAGAGATATTTTGTTAAAAAAGTTGCTTCATATAGTTCCAGTAATCCCCAGGCCATAAATGCATAATCATCGAGATGAGCGTCAAGGGCGGCTACACCATTACGATAGCGTTTTAATAACCGTTCTCCTTTTGAAATAGAATCTAGTACAAATTTGGCAGCCTTTTCAGCAGCATCCAGGTATCCAGGTTCATTTAGTACAATGGATGCTTTCGCAAGTGCTGCGATCATTAATCCATTCCAATCAGTAAGTATTTTATCATCTTTTAAAGGATGGATTCTTTTTTCACGAATATTGAATAGCTTTTCTCTAGCAGAATCCAAGTTGTTGTTTCCATTGGAATTATAATTTTTTAAGTGAGGAATATTCAATCTGGTTTGCTTACCGCTTGATTCATCTGTATAATTTCCTGGTGTTGTAATTGAAAAAATATCATTGAATTCTTTACCGTAATTTTCCCCTAATACATCTTTAATCTCTTGTTCGGTCCAGATATAAAATTTTCCTTCTTCCCCTTCACTATCAGCGTCTTCAGCAGAAAAGAACCCACCTTCTGAAGCAGTCATATCGCGAAGAACATAGGTGAATATTTCATTAGCTGTTTGCGCGAATATATCTTCTCCAGTAATATGATATGCTTCTGTATAAGCCATAGCTATCATGGCTTGGTCATAAAGCATCTTTTCAAAATGGGGTACGAGCCAATGACGATCTGTGGAATAACGATGGAATCCAAATCCAATATGGTCATAAATACCGCCAAGCCGCATTTGCTTTAAGGTTTTTGTGGCCATTTCAAGGGCGATTTTGTTATCAAAACTGTGGTGGTAACGCATGAGAAATATCAAATTATGGGGCGATGGGAACTTTGGTGCATTGAAAAATCCGCCATATTCTTCATCAAAACCATTACGAAACTGATCATAGGCCCCGTTGATCAATTCCATTGAAAAGTCGTTACCGGCTGGTTTTGAATTAAGCTGATCAAGGTAGTTTTTGACCTGCCCAACAGAAGTCATTATATCTTGCCGTTTTGAGGTCCAGGCATCAGTAATCATTGGTAAAATTTGGAAGAGTCCTGACCTGCCACCGCGTTTGTCTTTTGGAAAATAGGTACCAGCAAAAAATGGTTCTTTTGCAGGTGTCATTATGATTGTCAGAGGCCATCCACCACCACCGGTCATAGCCTGACAAACAGTCATGTATACATGATCAATCTCAGGCAGTTCTTCACGGTCTACTTTGATCGAAATGAAGCCGTCATTTAATAATTTTGCTACGCTATCGTCTTCAAATGATTCGTGTTCCATCACATGGCACCAATGACAAGTAGAATAACCAATTGAAAGAAAAATAGGGCGATCCAATTCCTTTGCTTTTTTAAATGCTTCCTCACCCCATGGATACCAATCAACTGGATTATTAGCATGTTGCAGGAGATAAGGACTTTGTTCGTCCGAGAGGCGATTCATTATTGGTCCTTTGTTTTTATCATAATGACTATTTGCTTTTGTTTTTGATGTACAGCCCGAAAAAACAAGAAGTATGAGCAATAAACCTATTTGTTGGTATCGTACCATAGCCGAACTTGGAATTTGAGCATGTACCCTGTAATTTCAAAACTTAACCGTTTATGATATGCTGGAAGCCATAATCTATAAATGATAAATACATAATTTATCTGGGTGAACTCTTAGTTTACCTTTTTGCGTTGATCTCTACTATTATAGTCAAATCACGTAAAATTAATACATAATCAGATTTTGCACTAGCTGGCAGATTGCTCACATCATGGGTCTAGGTTTGAACAATGCCTGCTATTTGCATCAGAACTGGATCCATATTAGGAAATGCTTAGAAGTACAAATATATACTGTTACTAATCCTCATCATTGAAAAACTGTTCCCAGGTTTCCCTGGTGGGTGCGGATGTGAGCAGGCTCCCCACAATTAGCGCCAGGACCGATAAGCCCGCCGCAGGATAGGTGAGTTCCTGTAAAAAAGGATGCATATTTGTAAATCCATTCCAGTCAGGCAGTACATATGTCCAAATCAGCGTTACGGATGTTCCGGTAATAATAGAAGCTAGTGCTCCAGCAGTAGTAGCCCTTTTCCAGAGGAATGCTGCCAGAAGCGCCGGTGTAATGGAGGTGCCGTATATGTTGTATGCGGTAAAAGCTGCATTCAGCACTGTTTTAAACTGACTGACTAATAGAAAGGCAATAATACCTAGGACCAAGACCAGGCCTCGGCTAATCAACAGTACCTGTTTTTCATCTGCGCCCGGGTGGATGTAACGTTGGTAAACATCCCGGGTCAGGTTCGTGGCTGGGATAAGCAAAAAGGAATCAGCGGTAGATACAATAATTGCCATCATCGTGGATACCAGAAGCATCCCCAAAACGATGGGCAGACCCGCAAAACGGGCAATGGCCGGGATAACCGATTCACTACCTGCCTGCCGGGCTTCCAACAAGGCACCTTCCGTGGGATTTACAAGCGTACTCTGGGCATCGGCAACCAGGTCCGGAATAAGCCCTTTGGCAGTAGCAACAGCGCCGGTAAGCCCCAGCATGGATATCGCGGATTCCAGTACGATGACGCCAATGATCCAGAAAAAAACTGCCTTCTTTGCCGAACCACCGTCTCTGGCGCTGAAAATACGCTGGTACATGTTGCCATCGCCCATAAGCAGCAGCATGGTTGGTACGAAGAAACTGATGGCAATTATAGGCCCGGAAATATCTCCTGTGCGTTCCGCTGCCCAGTTACCGAACAGCTGCCATTTTCCAGCAGATTCAGCAACCGCTGCTATCTCGCCCAGTCCACCTACACGAAAAATGAGAAATAAAAGTGCTCCCAGGATACCTATGGTCATGAGCACACCGTTCACCACGTCCGTATACACAACAGAGAACATTCCTGCAAGCACTGTATAGGAAATGGCAAAGACAGCGGTGATAATAATGCCGGCTTCCAGGCTGATCATGCCGTCGGATACCATGGACAGCACCTTGCCGCCGCCGCGAAACTGATAGGATACAATGGTGGTATAGGCAATGACGGTGGTGATCGTGGCCAGCACCGCCGCCGCCGGTCCGTAGCGGGCTTCGAATATGTCCGGAACGGTGACCTTACCAAAATTTCGGATTCTGCGGGTAATAAAATAGATCAGGGCAATTCCCAACCAGGCGCCGCCGCTGGACCACAGCCCCGCAAGGCCGTTGCGGTAGCCAAGCCCGGCTCCACTAAAGAGGGATCCGCTGCCCATCCATGTCGCCAGAAGAGTTCCCACCAGGATATACCAAGGCAGGGACCGTCCCGCCACCATGAAATCTGCGCTGGTTTTTACAGAGCGAATCTTGTAGAACCCAACAGCCACTAGGGCTAGCAGGTAAATCATGATACCGGATATATAGATCATTAGTAAAGAACTTATAAGGATATCCGGCAATGGTTAAAGAAATATTGTAGCTATTTTAAAGAGCGTTAAATTTCTAAACCTGGTAAGTAAATAAACCTATTTTATTCTCATAATTCAACCGTTAGATTCAATTAATGGAGGATCAAGAATAAAGTATTACTAAAATTATTTATCATTATTCTCTGGTCAATCTTTAGTTAAAAAGGTTGGCAGGCAACAATCGAATTTAGTTGTACAATAATACTAGTCAATTTGAAATTACATAGAGATCAAAATGGATAATTATTTAGATAAAATCAGTCAAATAGTTGAGGATGATATTCTGTCTCTTGAGCATGACTTTTTAATGAATGGTTTTGGCCATGTTTTACCTCAATTAAATGAATGCCGGAAAAAAGTTAAGGAACAAGGACTTTGGACACCCTATTTGTCAGGTCAGTATGGCGGAATGGGCCTCACATTGGTAGAATTTGCAGCGGTGAGTGAATTACTGGGTAAAACACCTTTAGGACATTATTGCTTTAATTCTCAGGCGCCTGATATTGGTAATATTGAATTATTGAAGGACCATGCCAGCGATCAGCTAAAATCTGAATTTTTGCAGCCTTTAATTTCTGGTGAGATTCGAAGTTGTTTTGGTATGACTGAACCGCAACGTCCTGGGTCTAACCCGACCTGGATGGATACACGGGCTGTCAGAGATGGGGATGATTATGTCATTAATGGAAACAAGTGGTTCACCAGTGCAGCTGATGGGGCCAGTATTTGTGTGGTGATGGCGGTGACTGATCCCGAAGCGGAAAATAAATATGAGCAAGCTAGTATGTTTGTTGTACCAGTAGATAACCCTGGATTTGAAGTTGTACGTAACATACCGGTAATGGGCGATGTTGGTGAAGGATATATGAGCCACGGAGAGACTAGGCTAACAGATTGCCGAATTTCAGCCACAAATATTATAGGAAAGGAGGGAGAAGGGTTTATTTTGGCTCAGGAAAGATTGGGTCCTGGTAGAATTCATCATTGTATGCGCTGGATTGGTATTTGTGAACGGGCTGTAGCATTAATGTGTGCACGGGCTTCTAGTAGGGAACTCAGCCCCAATAAATTTTTAAGTGAAAAACAGACAATTCAAAATTGGATTTCTGAATCCGCTGCAAAAATATATGGTGCTAGATTAATGGTGCTAGATTGTGCAAAAAAAATTGAAGCACACCAGACCAAGGGTGCGCGTAAAGAAATATCCATGATCAAGTTTCATGTTGCTGATATACTTATGAACGTACTGGATAAAGCAATACAAGCCCATGGTGCACTTGGTATGACAGAACATACACCATTATCATTCTGGTACCGTCATGAACGTGGATCACGGATCTACGATGGTGCGGATGAAGTGCATAAAAGTCTTGTGGCTAAAAGCATTCTCAAAGATTACCTTGACTGATTCTGACACTATTCCTGTAAGACCTGACGAAGCATTTGATGAATCCCGCCTCGAAGCATACTTAAAAGGGCAACTGGATGGTAGTGATAATTCACTTGCTGTCCGGCAATTTGGTGGTGGCAAAGCAAATTTGACCTATCTCCTGGATTATGGTGAACGCGAATACGTTTTGCGCAGACCACCCTTGGGACCAGTAGCACCAACAGCCCATGATATGGCCAGAGAGCACAAAGTTCTTTCAGTCTTGCATGAAGATTTCCCTTATGCGCCCCAGGCGGTGCATTTTTGCGATAACCATGAAATTATTGGTGCGCCATTTTTTATAATGGATCGCAAAGTAGGGGTTGTAATTCGCACAACATTACCTGAGAATTTTAACCAAATGACAAATGGGCCAGAATTAATCAGTGCACAATTGATCAATGTTCTGGCAGAATTTCATCAGGTTGATTATTCTGCGTTGGGCCTGGATGATCTGGGTAAACCAGAAGGATTTTTACAGCGCCAAGTGAAGGGTTGGAAAAAACGCTGGGATAAGGCAAAACATGAAGACCTGCCTGCAGTGGAAAATATTTATAATTGGCTGAGTGAAAATATCCCTGAAACAAAAAACTATAGTATTATTCACAATGATTATAAACTAGATAATGTAATGTACAATACGAATGATCCCGGTAAACTGGTCGCTGTATTTGATTGGGATATGTGTACCTTAGGTGACCCACTGTGTGACTTGGGATCTTTATTAAGCTATTGGTGTACTACTTCTGATCCAGTATTTTTTCAAAAAGCTGCATCCATGCCTATTGATGATCGTTTTTATTCTAGAGAACAGTTAGTCTTGCAATACTCTAAAATGACCGGTTTTGATATTTCTAATATCCGATTTTATCATGTACTGGGTCTTTACCGATTGATTGGTATCGCTGCCCAGATCTACATACGTTTTCTTCGTGGACAAACTCAAGATAAGCGATTTGCCATTTTCGGGGATATGATAAACTTGGTTTCTGACTATGGATTGGAACTTATTGCGGACGCTTGATTCTGGCTAAGCCAGGATAGATCAAACTGCCAAGGTATAATACACCGTTTTCTTCCTCAACGCTCGTTATAGGGGAATATGATTCTAGATCTGGATCCTGCAGGTTATGGATCACATTACCATTTTCATCGATACCAAGTATAAATCCATGTCTGACCGGTGCGGGTTGCATGAATAGTGGTAGCCGGAAAACTATTTTCCGTAAAAATGGTTTCGGTGATAATGCATCAGCAGCAGCATTACGAGGGGTGAATATCGCTATCCAGAATATGCCGTCACTGCCTGTTGATATACCATCAGGGAATCCTGGCATATTTGTAAATATCTTTTCTCTCGTGCCAGCCTTAGGACCATGTAACCAATATTTGCTTACTGAATAATCATATGTTTCATTAAATAAAAGAAACTGGCCATCCGGACTAACAGCAACGCCATTGGCAAAATACAGTCCATCAAGTAAAAGTGTTAATTTTTTTGAACTAGGATCATATCTGATAATCTTTCCATGAGGACGATGTTCCCATAAATCTGATCTATATTCTTGTACCCCAAACTTTTCTGATGCATCGGAAAAATAGATCATATTATCAGGACCGACATCGACATCATCAGTAAATTTTAATGGTGTTCCTTCGATTTCAGTAGCAAGTATTTTGATGGCACCATTTTTATCAACAGATAACAGCCCTTTTATTGCATCAGCTATGATCAAATTTCCTTCGTTATCAAAATCAAGCCCTAGGGGACGTCCCTTAGTATTTGCAAATACACCTAGATTTTCACCATTTGGTGAGAATCGAATTATTCTGCCATCTAGAAATCCACCATAAATTCTACCTTCATTATCCACATCAACATCTTCGGGCCCATTTGCTTCATTTGTATGTATAATATTCACCGCAGCTAAATAATTATTTACTGCGTATTTTCCTTCCAACGCTGGCGCAAGTGGGGGATCCCATGCAACTGGATCAATCGATACAGGCCAAGCGATCAAATAAATTACCATTAAGAAAATCAAACCAAGGACATAACGAATAATCTTCATGGTGTTACCATTATTAATTATTGGAATATTCAATTCCAGAAAATCCTGGAAGTGAATCTAAAATATTGGGTCCCATTAGTTTTGAGGGTGTGTAGTAACCACCAGGAATTTCTTTTTCCAAAAGATATTTTGCGACTGCCATGGCCCCAAAGCCGGTTACGTCGTATCCATTTGCTACCTGAAACTTCCCGGAGTATAATTGTCCGGAATCATTTTTGACCTCAGCCCAGACCCACATTTTGGATTGGGCTCTTTTTTCATCACTGTCACCGCCATTAACAATTTTCTTATCCAGTTTATTCTTAATAAAATTTTGTACGATTCGAAGTTTCATAAAAAACAGCCATTTTCTTTGCTTTTTAATCTTATAAATACCCTTTTGTGAGCGGGGTGTGTACACGGTGATGTTTGGGATGCCAGTTGAATAATAGGCTGTTGCTACATCGCCCCAGGGAATACTCATTGCCATCTTTGGTCCCTGTCCATAATCGATTTCTTTAACAGCGTGGGCCAAGGGAACATGCTCAATAATACCATTACTTCTTATTCTTCCGCCATTGGCCAATCCTTCGATGGACGTCTTGGCTGTGCCAATGCTGGGCCGGCCATTTTCACTAAAAAAGCAGATATTTAGCTCGGTAGCATCGGGTAGTTTTTCTTTTAGCAGATATGATAAACAGTCTGTCGGTATAACGTCGAATCCAGTGCCAGGACAAAGAATTATTCCTGCTTTTTCCGCATCCTTACTTTTGCTTTCCGCATACACGAACACATCAATTTCACCAGTTATATCAATATAATGTGTCTTGGAACTGAGGCAGCTTTCAATCAATGGCTTTGCAGTCTGAGAATACGGACCTGCAGCGTTAATTAAAACGGTTACATCAGCTAAATTTTCTCCAATTACATCTTTATCATCAAGCGCAAAGACGGAATGGTCAAACCCGTGTTTATCAGCTAGTGCACTAATTTTTATCTGGTTCCTTCCAGCTAGGACAGGTTTAATCCCGGCACCGATTAGCTCTTTGATTATAAGCCGAGCTGTATAACCATTGGCACCGTAAAGCATTAATTTGTCAGACATTATTACCTCGGTGTTATTATTTTGGAATCCTGCAATTTAATGTCAACTAAAATGTAATGTGACTTTATAATACTCTGTTTCTGGAAATAATAATAGTTTATCGTTATGACCATAAAAAAGTGAACCCATAAATATTATTTATCTGATAGTAAAAACAGTGTTAGAAGTAAATTTCTTGATCAATTATAGCACTATTATTTTTATATCAGATAACATCAATGAAAATTAGGCGTATAATAATTTTTTTATTCCTTCTAGTTGGGTCGATCAGCCAAGCTCAGGATGATCCAATAAATGAGTCGAATAATCCATTGTATACCCTGCCGGATAATATGCCCCTACAGACAAAACTTCTCTGGGCAGAAAATGGATTACTAAGAAAAACAAATTTGTTCCAGGTGGATCGACCTCTGGAACTTGAATTGCGCACAAAAATGCTGCAGCTTCACCAGAAGTTAGCCCTGGGTACCTTAGGATTGATGTTCGCGCAGGGATATCTTGGTTTCCAGTTACAGGATGCCAAAACAAATTACATGGAATTAAGTGATTATCATGGTGCCTTGGGTAAGCTTGCTTTTGGGTCCTACCTTACTTCAGCGATATTAAGTTATACTGCCCCCCCAGCTTTGCACTACAACCGAAAAATTGATTCAATTAGGATCCATCGTTGGTTGTCAATTGTTCATTTTGCAGGAATGATTGCACTTCCATCCTTAGGTAAAATGGTTTCGAATCCAGGGAATTATAACCTGACCTATGATGAAGCACTTACGGTACACCGCGGTGTAGCAATCACAACAATCAGTTCGATGGCTTTGTCAGCATTAATAATATTCTTACCATTTTGATATGACTGTGAAATTTTCTTGTCTTTATCTATTTCCCTTCCTGCTTTTTGGGCAGACCTTTGAAGTAAGTAATAGCAGTAAAATTACCTATTACGGTTCCCATTTTACTAGTGACTGGCAGGGGCATTCTTCAGGTTTGAGAGGCACAATTGTATATGATGCGGTTAACCAAACAACAAATAGTTGTTCGCTGCTAGTTGATCTGGCAACATTTGATAGTGGAAATTCAAACCGAGATTCAAACATGCTAACCTACCTGGACGTATTTCAATACCCAGAAGTAATGTTTGATTCAAATGAGATTTTCGTCGAAGGGATAAATGCATCCATTAAAGGAAAACTTACATTTCATGGTATAACGAAAGATATAAATCTCACGGCTGATATATCATTCAATGATGGATTTAATGCGGAAGGTTCATTTATTATTCTACTATCTGAATATGAGGTTGAAAGACCAGTATTACTTTTTAAAAAAATTGCAGATGAAATGAAATTGAAATTTCATATTGTTGCAAAATGAATTTTACCTCAATAGAATAAAATTTAATTGGTTCAATCTTCATCATTGCACTGCGTAGTTGAACACGCCCTTGCCATTGGTCGTGGACATTTTCCTATTGGTTAATTGAATATACGGTCAGTGAATTAAAAGAAAATTTTATAATACAACGATGTAGGTATCCATCGTGTCGCATATAAGATCATTTTCATTTGCCAGGGTAGTATATATGTTTTTTTGCCATTGTCAATTGCTTTTACCATTTTCCTGGCGGCATCTTCAGTTTCCAGTAAAAAGGGCATTGGGAATTTATTCTCGTCTGTCATTTCACTAACGATAAATCCTGGACAAATTGCAGTGATTTGGATTTTGTATTTCCTCAGCGCCATACGCCAGCTATCGGCCAACATCCGTACAGCAGATTTGGAGGCTGCGTACCCGCCATGAAAAGCAATGGGCCTGAAACTGGCAATAGAACTAATGATCACAATTTTCCCAGATGAATTTTCCTTCATAGTTGGCACAAAGGGAATTATTGAATTGGTAACGCCCAGGACATTAGTTGAAAAGACCTTGTTAATTCGGGTAGCTTCACCGGAACTAATTTTGTCAGAATAAGCCACCCCAGCGTTGGCAATGACAATATCTATACCACTGGCAGTAGTTATAAATTCTTTTGCTGTGTCTGCAGAATTATCCTGATTGGTAACATCCAGCGTATAAGAAAAAACATTTGCTGCACCAGATTCCTTACATTGCTGGGCAATAACCTCAAGCTTTTCAGATCTACGGGCTGATATGCCAAGGGTTGCACCGCGTTTAGCATATTCTATTGCCAGCG
>Ga0208764_10000710_pt1 | contig 21414 bp, 22 predicted proteins | sample ETNtaG_18_FD_185762 | JGI IMG/M metagenome (GOLD analysis project Ga0208764, IMG submission 185762) | Marine microbial and viral communities from oxygen minimum zone, Eastern Pacific Ocean - ETNP201302SV91 (SPAdes) (version 2) | ecosystem: Environmental > Aquatic > Marine > Oceanic ... | reverse complement strand
AGGTGCCCCCAAAGGTAACAGCTTTATCAAATCGTCACCTAGAACTTTATAAAGAAATTTCCTTTGCCAAAATCTATCTAAAAAAGGATAAAACAGACAAGCCTCCTTTGAATCTTTTGAAGCTAGGAAATCCCATCCACTAAGAATTTCTAAGGCCAACTGAATATCTTTATGTTTACTATCTTTGAGAGCCTCCAAAAGATGAGGAATAACGGATTTAGCACGAAGATCATATAAATCTAGTTGCATTGAACAAAAATCTTCGACATTAAATTTGTTTTTTTCTGTTAGGAGTTGTTTTATTCGATCTGCTCTAGAATTATGAGTTGGGAAGTTATGAATATAAAACTCTCCTTCTTCCTCCATGGTGTCATTGTTGGCAGTTAGAGAAAAACCACAAGAAGGATTATTTTCTACCAATAGCTGATCTGCAACTGCTAAAGGAAAATCGTACTTATTCTTCCAGCCCATTAAAGGCACTGAACCAGTCACTCCTTTTCTAACAGGCATAGTAGTTGCAATATATCTTTGTAAGTTGTCTTTCTTATCCACACAAATGATATTGTTTACCAATGGACAGATATCACCTTCAAATAAATAACTCCTAAATTCTTCTGCTGACTCTGCTGTAGGAAGGCGGGCCAAAGCGCCCGCAGAAGTTGGTACATCTTGTAAAGACCAGTAAAGGCTTGTTTGATAATCTGTTTCTTTTAGTTCACTTATTCCCAACTGTTCCATTAGCGGTTCTAAAAGAACTCCATGATGTGTTCTCTTTATCTCTATTTCTTTTGCTGCTTTATCCTTTATTTCTATTGTTTCTTTCTTAGTAGTGATTTCTTTCCAATCAGATTCAGATTGGTATTGATTTTCCTTAATTTTTTCAACGTATAAATCGTAACAATCTATGAAACCTGTTGTTAATCCCCAAGCTATGTCTCTTGTGTAACCCATCATGAAATAAGGAACTCCAGGAAATGCAGCCCCGAAAGCATCCCAAGATCCCACATGAAGATGAACATAAAAGAAAGTACTAGGGATGGTAAAAGGTTGATGAGGATCTGTAGCTAATATTGGCTTTCCGGAAGAAGAAAGATTCCCTCTAACTGCCCAATTATTACTTCCTGAGAAAGATGGCACTTGAACGTGAGGATAAGCTAGCTGAATTATCTTTGGGTCTAATTGTTCTAAAGGTTCTTTTAGCTCTTCAATCATAAGTCTATCTTCTTGAGAGAAGTGAAGAACATGATCAGAAAATATATCTGGTCCATGTGTTGCCATCAGCCTGCCTAGAACTAATTTTTCTGTCCAACTTTTATGTTGGAACCAAGAAGTAAACCTATATCTAGCAGCAATGTCAGACAAGGTAAACTTTCTTGGAACAGAATCAGCATGTCTAAATTCAGGAGGAATCTCATCTAGCGACTCGACATAAGAATTAAGCCCTTGTAGATAGGCAGTTGCTATTGAGTCCCCTTCGCTTTTTGGAAGACCTGTTTGACCTCCATCAACATTAAAAGCTTTTTGCAAGGCATCTTGAGCTAGGAACCTTTCTCCTAATAGAGCAGATGCTTCACCATTTGCGTAAGCACAACTTAAATGAATTTGCCAAAGTCTTTCGTGCCCAGATGCATATCCCATTCCTCTATAGGCGTCTTCGACAGTGGAAGCATAAATATGAGGTATACCTAACTTATCCCAAACTATTTCAAAAGGAGCATCTGAGTCAGGTAAATTAAAATCCAAAATTAGTGACTTATTTATGATCTAAAGCTAAAAAAGCTTGTCTGGCTATATCTGTGATTGAATCTATATCTTCATCCGTGTGACAAGTAGATACAAAATGATTGTGATATCCAAGCATATAAACTCCTCTCCTGACACACTCATCTATCCATTTAAAATGCGTCTTTGTATCTACACCCTCTAACCTATAGTAAGGCATGGCAGGAACTCCAGAAGCTATTAAATTGTATCCAAGTTCATTAGCTACTTGAACTAAGGAATTGTTTAGTTTATTACCCAATTTTGTCATTTTCTTCGCTGCGTCAATTCTTTTTAACTCTTTTAAGGTTGCGTTTGCTGCTGCCATGGGAGAGGCACTAAAGAATTGAGTGCCTGTGAAATAAACTTGCTCTGCTGCATCTTTCATATCGTTCGTTCCTACAAGTGCTGACAAAGGATGGCCATTTGCGATTGCCTTACCAAAACAAATTAAGTCGGGAGTAAAGTTATAAGCTACATTTGAGCCTGCAAGATCAATCCTAAAACCAGCCCTTACATCATCTATTATTAAAATGATTCCGTGTTTTTTACATAGACTGGATACACCTTGCCAATATCCATTATTAGGAAGTTCATTGTCCCTAGAAACTGGATGATCGTAAGGAGAAGAGATGAAACAAGCTATTTCATCTGCATGCTTATCAAATAAATCTTCTAAAGATTCTAAATCATTCCAATTAACCTTTAAAACGGTATTACTATCAGAAGAAATTATTCCTGGACTTCCTTCGTTTTGCATCCAAGGAGCTACTCCGTGGTAACCGTCATGGATTTTTACTATCTTTTCCTTTCCAGTTGCAGCTCTTGCAACCATAACAGCTAGGCTAGTACTATCTCCTCCGTTCTTTCCAAATAATGCCCAATCAGCTGCATCTACCATATCAACTAGAGTTACTGCTAAATCAACCATAACAGGAGAAGCCAGACTTACGGTGTTTCCTTTAGAGGCTTGAGAGTTAGCGGCTTCTTCTACACCCGGGTGGTTATAACCTAAAATAGAAGGTCCATAAGCACACATTAAATCAATATATTTGTTTTCATCTACATCCCAAAAGTAAGCCCCCTGCGCCTTAGAAAAAAACTTCGGTCCTGTATTTCTTATTGCGTATTTATAGTGCCCAAATATTCCCCCTGGAATAACTTCTCTTGCTTGACTGAGAAGAATATCCGATTGATCAATTTTATAAGTTGTATTCTTCATTCTTTTATCTTAATGGGGATTGAGGTCTTTATAAAGGTCAGGCAAGAATTTACTCAGATGATTCATTTCTTCGTAACAATGAATAAGTAAGTTTTTTGCTAACTTATCAGGAATGAAGGACTTCTTTACTGCTTTAATATTTAAGATTGGCTTTAGAAGGAAATTTAAGAATTTATTTGTTAATTGAGTGCCCATCCCAAGCCAAAAGGTGCTAACCATAAACGAACCCCCTTCTTTCTCAATCACTAAATGAGTTAGGCTTGCAGCAGAAAGACCTTTTTTTGTGTCTACGACATGAGCACAAATAGCGGTTTCTTTATTTATATCTAATTCAGGAAAGCCAAAATCATAGGGTTCATGGAAAGTTATGCAGAGTTCATTTAATTCCTTTCCTATATATTCTTTTACATAAGAATCTGCCCCTATGTATTTTTCTTTATCTGTTAAATACTTAGACCTATCTTCTCTAAGTTGTGCCTCTACATGATCTCTGGGATGCCAAAGCTTATACCTTTCTGTCTCAGGCATATGCCATCCAAACCACCAATCGATCATTTTTGGTTCTACTTTAGACATTTCAGTGGTACATCGGATAAGAACCTGACCTTTTGAGTTTCTATATATGCCATCAGAAAAATTGTCTTCTTTATTTAACCTAAAAGAATTTTGATAGCCTGAGAATTCAGAAATAATAACTTCTTTTTTAAGGATCTCTCTTGCTTTTAAGGGCAACTCACCCAAAGCAAGTTTATACCTTTCTAGATTCATTAATTAATAAGAAACTAGAGTTTCAATGTTGTAGCCATGCTCTTTAATTAGCTTGCTACCACCTAGATCAGGTAAATCTATTACCGACAGGATAAGAATGTTTTCTTCCTTTACACCAAAATTCTCAGTCAATAACTCTGCACATGCTATAGAAGTTCCACCCGTTGCAACTAAATCATCTACTATGGCAACTCTGTCTGTTTCTTTGATAATTGTATTCTTTTGAATTTCTATGGAAGTACTTCCATATTCTAGATCGAATTCTTTTTTGTAAGTTTCATTCGGTAGTTTTCCAGGTTTTCTTGCAAGAACAAATGGTAAAAGAAGGTCGTGAGCCATAGATCCAGCAAAAATAAAGCCTCTGCTTTCTACGCTTGCTATTAAAGTTGCATTAAAATCTTCCGTAATTCTATTAAGCTCCTCGCATGTTTTTGCAAAAGCAGCCGGAGCCTCTATCAAGCTCGTTATGTCTCGGAATTTGATTCCCGGTATAGGATAGTCATCAACTGTCCTTATATATTTCTTTAGGTTTAAGGGGTCACTCATATAAAAATTTTGCGTAGTATAGCTTTTTCTTCTGAGCTTAGTATTCCTTTTTTTTCTGCATCAAGGCACTCTTGCAACTCTTCCCTGTTCTTAACTCCCAGAATAACGGAACTTACCTTGTCAACGCTCAAAGCATACCTATGAGCTAAAGAAGCTGGAGTTTCACCCCATTCTTTAGCTATTTCTCTAAATGGAAGAGCTCTTTTGTAATCATCAAAATCAGCTTGATCCATTCCTGAAGGGTGAGGGTCTCTATCCATTGAAGAAGTTAATGCACCGGCTTGAACAGCTCGAATAGCTAAGATAGGAATATCTTGTATTTGACACTCTTTCAAGATTTTATTCGGATTAGGGTCTTCAGATATATAACCAATAGCTCCAACTGAATTTAGGACATTCACCACGCATTGCATAGCTTCAGGAGGATGTTCATAATTTATAGCTTTTATTAAAGCTTCTTCTTGCCCCAAACCTATGCCCCAATGATCAATCTTTCCTTCCTTCTTAAGCGCCTCAAAAGCTGGAATAACTGCATTGTAGTAAGAAGACAAGGTTGTGGCATTTGATTCTCTGAATTCATTTAAGACAGGCAATTGATAATCATCTTCGATGAGTTGGGAATGAAGAAGAAATAAATTTACTTTTTGAACACCCATAGTCTCCAAACTTCTGCAAAGTGATTCGTTTAACTTATTGTAAACAGCTTCATCTGGTAATGTTCCTAGCCTGCATTTAGTTGTGATATTTACTGATGAAATATCTTTACCTTTAATTGCCTCCCCAATAACTCTTTCAGCTTCACCTTTTCCATACATTGGAGCTACATCAAGGTGATTTATTCCAGAATCGATCGCTAAATTAACCGTCGAAATTCTTTCTTCTCTTGTTGTTTGTCCCCAAACATTACCAATTCCTCCTCCTCCTAGAGTTAAGGCACTAATAGTTCCATAAGGTTTAAAGTCTCTTTTTTCCATATTCTAATTCTTATAAATCTCCTTCAAGTCTGATTCCAAACTTACTTTTGGTCGCTCGACTATTCTTCCAATCTCATCACCATTCTTGAAGAAAATGAAGGTGGGAGTTCTTTCAAGATTGAATAGTTTTGCTTTACTTTCAGGTTCATTCTTGTTCATGTCAAGTGCGATCAAGGAAATGCTCTCAAATGATGTGCCTATGCTCTCTAAAATGCGTATCATTCTAGGCACTTCACGCTTGCTATCATGACACCAAGTACCAAACATAATTACTACTTCAACATCATTTACTTCAGAAAGATTAATTTTGTCATCCACGAGATAATTCTTATATTCGTTATAAAAGATAACATCGTGGTTAAAAAGAGAATCAACCGGAACCGTTCCAATTAAATGGCTTTTTTTTTCGTTAGTTGGAGAACTAAAACCTACTAAAAAGAATATTAATGAAGCAATTCTTAGCAGGAAGATCATTTAAAAAAACTATTTAACTCTTGCTTCAGGGAAAATTCTTAAGAAATTTTCTGAATAGAATAGGTTTTTATTTTTTTCTCCTTGGTTTTCTAAAGATTTCTCAAATTTACCAATAGGATCTCTGGTTCCTTCAACATGAGGGTAATCACTTGAAAAAAGATAGAGTTCAGGATCAGAAGCTTCTATTAATGCACTGACATTTTCATGAGGGAATGGGGTAAAAGCCATCTGTTCAATTAATTGCTCTGAAGGTTTTCTTTTAATTTCTCTCAGGCTTTTATCTACACGACTCCATGTTTTAGCCACGTAATCTAATCTACTTATCATTTCAGGAACCCAAGCGGCTCCAAGCTCGACGCTAGCGCCTTTTAATTTTGGGTGCCTCTCAAAAACACCATCTAAAACCATCATAGACACAAATATTTCAGGGCCTTGATGCATCACCACCATGTCTTTGGCCCTCACATTTTCTCCACCACCCATCCAATCTTTGCTTGGCGGTTTTCCGTTATTACTCCAACTTTTATCTAGTTGTAAGGGAGATCCTCCTACATGCATTAAGAAAGGAATGCCTTCCTCAGAAAGCTTTTGCCAAAAAGGATCTAAAGATAGGTGCCCCGGAGACTTTTCTCCAGCTGCATAGTGAGGAATCCATATGGCCTCAAGGTCTGATTTAATTGCAAAATCTAACTCTATCATGGCTAATTCTGGTTCATGCAAAGGTATAACTCCAACTCCCATCAATCTAGAATCTTGGGAACAAAAATCTGCCATAGCTCTGTTATGAGCTCTAGTAGCTCCATAACGTAACTCTGGAGTAATTCTTGTTCCTTGCTTCTCAACATACTTCGCCTTACCTCTTACATCCCTAAAAGGAGTAACGACGCTATGAGTAGCAAAAACTAATTGTTTCTTAAAACCAAGTAAATCCATAGCTACACTTCTGTCTTCGCGATCAAAAGCTCCAAGAGCCTGAATTTCTTTGGATTCTGATATCAATCTATCTCCTAGATTTATCTGAGCCTGTACATGTTCTTTAGTGTGCTTGCCGCCATTATTAACGATTGCTTCAACTTCTTCGTCTGTTACTAAGCTGGCCTTGTAATTAACAGGCGGTATAAGATCTTTAAATTCTTTATCTGCGTAATCAATTATGAAGTTAGGTAACTCCATAACATGACTATCTGCATCATAGTAATCCCTATCAGACGGTGTATATGCCATAAATCTTCTCCAAATTAGAGTCTTTATAGCACAAAAAACTTACAAACCTTTAACTTCCTTTTCTGCTATAGAACCCTTTCTGTTTCTCATTAATTCTAGCCAAGAATCTAGATAGGATTAGTAGATTAAGAACTCCCATCATTCCTGCAAAAAGAAATGAAAAATCATAGTTACCAAACAAATCAAAGAAATAACCTCCAAAGAATCCTCCTAGCCCCATTCCGGTCCATCCAAAGAAGGATCCCAAACTATTTGCTCTTCCTGCAAACTTTGGTGTGACCATCATTCGCGTGCAAACTAGAATACTGGACATTACCCCTGAGTAAGTAAATCCAAAAGTTGCTGCCAGCAGGTAAAGACCAATAGTTCCAGAAACATGAGGGAACCAGATCACAGAAATTGTTTGTCCAAGAGACATGACCATATAAGCAGGTAATGACCCAATAACATCTCCGAGTTTTCCTCCTAATATTCTCCCAAAAGCACCGCAAAACATCAGGACCATTAATACACTTGTAGCAAATTCGAGTGAAAAATCTGCATCTGTCAATAAAGGAACAAGATGGACAATTGGAACAGACATACAGATACAGCAAAAAATAACTGCCGAACATATCCAGGTAATGGCTTCTTTCTCAGAAAGAGGAAAGTTAGTGTTTTCTTCTGCTTCAGAAGTTCTAGCAGCTTCTCTAGTAGGGGATTCTTTTATTAATAAGGCTACTGGTAAAGCAACAAGCAAATAGACAATAGACATCGTAAGGTAAGCCTCTCTCCATCCTTCATTTACTATAATTAATCCTGTTATGTAAGGTATTAAACCTTGGCCTACAGCTCCACCTGAAGCAGTGATTCCTAAAGCTAAGCCAGGGTTATGACGAAACCAGAATCCGACGTTCGCAAAAAGAGGTGAAGTAACCATCGCATTACCAAAAGCTCCAAAAAGAAAGTAAAAACTATAAAAATAAAAAATGCCTGTCTGCTTACTTAGTAGATAAAGAGATAAGGACATAATAAAAGCAGCAGCAACTCCGAACCATCTAGTTCCATGCTTATCTGCAATGTATCCCCAAAAGATTCCAAAAGCAGCAGAAGAAAAGGAAATGACAGTATAGGCTAATGAAGTTTGGCCACGAGACCAACCAAATTCTAAGGTTAATGGTTTTAGAAAAACTGATATTGAAGCTAAAGTCCCAAAAGAAAGTGCACTTAAAATAAAAACAACAAACACCATAACCCAAGCATAAGTTGGATCTTTTCTGTCTATTTTATTGTTATTCAAAAATCTTTACCTTACAGAGGAAAAATTGTTCATTAGGTAGAGTTAATCTCTCAACTCATATAATATATTACTTAAAAAAAACTTGAGGAAAAAGAATATGATTTCTGAGCAACAAAACCCAATTAATTCAGGATATGGAGCTAAAAGTGAGCCATCAGAAGTAATGGCTGATATTAATCTCAGCGGTAAAACAGCTTTAGTTACTGGAGGTTACTCTGGCATAGGGACTGAAACTTGCAGAGCTTTAATTAATGCAGGATGTGATGTTTATACTCCAGCTAGAAGGATTGATGTAGCACTCAAGGAACTGCAGGGTATAGTTCCAGAAAAAAATATAATTGAAATGGATTTAGCAAATCCTAATTCTGTCCAAAGTTTTGTAAATAACTTCTCAAGTCATATTAATAAACTAGATATTTTGATTAATAACGCTGGCATCATGGCCTGTCCTGAGATGAGGACTTCACAAGGATGGGAAATGCAATTTGCAGTTAACCAAATTGGTCATTTTATTCTAACAAAAGGATTGCTTCATCTTATGCAAGCAGCGGATGGTGCTCGTCTAGTAACGCTCTCTTCTACTGGCCACAAAAGATCGGGCATCAGATGGGATGATATTCATTTCAATACTTCAGAATACGAAAAATGGACAGCTTATGGGCAATCTAAAACGGCTTCAAGTCTTTTAGCTGTTGAGGTTGATAGACGCATGAAAGATAGTGGTGTTCGTGCCTTTGGAGTTCATCCAGGGGGAATTTTTACTCCTCTACAAAGACATTTAGAGCGAGAAGAAATGGTTGCTCTAGGTTGGACTGACGAAGATGGTAAACCAACTGAAAGAGTAGCTAAAATGTTCAAAACACCAGCTCAAGGAGCTTCAACAACACTATGGGCAGCTACCAGTCCGAAACTTGATGGTATTGGAGGAGTGTACTGTGAGGACTGTGACATTGCCGAGAACGAAAAAGATGGACAAAATGCTAGGTTTATAGGAGTAAATGATTGGGCAATTGACTCTGAAGAAGCAACTAGATTGTGGGACGAAACTGAAAACATGCTCAGTTAGCAATCCCTACAATCTAGCTCACAAAATATCTTTCGATTTTGAAGGAATTCAAATTTAGAATTTCATTCGAAACCTAAAACCATAATTTCTTCCTGACAAAGGTACTTCATCCTTTACAAAAGAACTGTGATTCCTGGCTGCCTCATCTAAAAGATTATTTGCAAATAAAGAAATAATGAGATCACTATCGCTGTTTAAACTGTATGTCTTACTAAGGCTTATATTTAACATTTCATAACCATCAGTTTTACTCTCATTTTCTGCAATATCATCTTGCTCCTGAACATCTTTTAGTATGAGTTTAGCTTCTAAGCTATTCTCTTCATAAGATATTGAATAGATATTTCTAGCCGGAACTATTCTTGGAATATTTGAACTATCTTTAAATTCACCAGAAACTGAATCCCTAGCAAAAGATAAAGTTAAGCTACCTCTTTCTAGGTCAACAACTCTACCAAATTGAAGCTCATAGCCTTTCAATTCAGCGTCTTGTTGTAAATACTCAGCAAGCATAAGACCTTCATGATCATGCTCATCTTCATGCTCCTCATGATCTTCTTCGGTTTCGTCTTTTAGGTAAATATAGTTATCCACATCATTTCTAAAAAAAGTTAATTCACCAAAGAAACCTTCATTCTGATAATTCAAAGATATATCTATATTGTTTGAAGTCTCAGAATCTAGGCTTACATTACCTTCTTCAAACCTTCCGGTAGCTAAATGAGGCCCATTCATAAATAGCTCAACTGAAGAAGGAGCTCTATCAACTCTAGAATATCCTAGGTTTAGATCTAAATTATCATTGATATCAGTTCCAAGACTTAAAGCATAACTAGTATTATTTATATCTATATCGAAATAATCTATCTCCTCTTCGTGCTCGTCTTGATCATGATCTTCATCTTCATCATGCTCATCGTGACTTAAGGATCCATTTCTAGAAATTCTGTCATGCCTAATTCCAAAATCTATATGAAATCTATCTAGCTGTCTGCTCATGTAATAACCAAATGAATTTTCTTCATTATCTGTAGGATTCATAAAGGACTCATGACCGATAACAGAAACATCTTCATCTACTAAATTGATTACAAATTTTTGTAGTACTAGTTGATCATTTGAAAGATGAAAAATAGCTCCGTATTCCTTAGAATCATTTGAGAAAACCGTAGGACCTTCTGAGTGATCATCATCATGCCCTTCCTCTTCATGTTCTTCTTCAGCATGTTGTTCTGTTAAAGAATACTCAGTGTCTCTGTAGTAATAATCAATTTTATCTACTAAAGAACTATTAAGTTTATAAGAACCTTCCATGTTAAAAACATCTGAGTCAGTGGTAGAAAATATTCTTTCATCTTCGTGATCTTCCTCATCATTACCTTCTTCATCGTGATCTTCGTGGCTTTCACCATGAAAAGGTATTCCGTATAAGCTCTGAATCTTATTTGAAGACAAGCCAAAATAACCCCAATCTCCTGTTTTAGATATGCCTATTCTTTTCGCTTTAGACTCAAAATCAGAATTAGCTAAATACCCCATGCCTTCTTCGTGTTCGTCATGATCTTCATGCTCATCTTCATCTTCATCATGGTGTTCTTCTTCTCTATGGATAACTGCACCATCAGGTATATCAAATACTCCAAATTCAGAATTTTTATAAGAAAGGCTTATATTTAAGCCACCAATATTGTTTTGATAAGAAATATCGTAGATATCTCCATCATTAACTGACTGAGATTCAAGGCCAAATGTAAATCTTGATTTATCAAAGTCTGTCCTAGCGATGGTGTTATCTACAATGTTAACTATTCCTCCTATTGTTCCGTTGCTATAAAGCAATGAAGATGGACCTCTTACAATCTCTATTTGCTGAACATTAGATAAATCGACTTCATTAAGATGGTCAGATCCCAAACCAGAAACGTCTCTAATTACCATGCCATTGTTAAGGATCTTAACTCTTGGTCCGGACATTCCTCTAATTACAGGCTGTCCTACAGCGGATCCAAAATCAATTGAAGTTACGCCAAGCAAGTTATTTATTGCTTCACCTATGTTTTTTGTCGCTCCATCATTTATTTCCTCTCCATTAATAACATGAAGAGGATTTTCTATTTCAGAAAGTGATTGATCGATAAATGAAGATGAAACTATAACTTCTTCTACTTCATCTTCAGCTATTAAAATACTTGTTATAAATGCACTTAGTAATAAAAGTGCTAATTTGTAGTTTTTCATACTACCTCCTTATTAATTTAAATTTTTAAAAAAGAAAAAAATCTAAATTTTGGGAGGTGCTCTAGAATAAAAGTTTTTGGGAGTTACTGAAACAAAGTCATCAACTTTCTCTACCTTCATATGAGAAAGTTTAAATTCTATGTTTTTTATAGTGAGAGGTTGGACTTCTTTCGAGATTTCATTACTACAGAGCTGACATTCTGATTCGTAAACAAGATCATCAGAATATTCATGAAGTACAGGATCCAAAGCAGAAGTTAAAACAAGTAACCCTGCTAAAAGAATAAAATATTTTTTATTCATAAATCTCATTGAGCTATATTCTCTACAAAAAATTGAATTAATCAAGTAATCCAAAATTACTTTCATGAAAGTCCTGTATATCAGGATCTATTAATGCATCTGAAACTTTAAGTTCTCTGAAGAGAGTTAATGAACCTAAAGTTTTACAGCGACTTAATGCTACATAGGCTTGTCCGGTAGCAAAAGCTCCCTCACCTAGGTCAACCGAACAACTTTCTAAAGTTAACCCTTGGGATTTATGGATTGTTACGGCCCAGCCTAATTTAACTGGGAATTGCTTAAAAGAAGATACTACTTCTTCTAATACTTCGTCAGAGTCATCATCATAAGTAAACTTTACCTTGCTCCATTCTTCTCTTTCAACTTTATGCGTTTTCCTATCAACTTTAACTTTGATGCACTTCTTTTTTTTATCCATACATTCAGAAACTGTTCCAACGGTTCCATTGACCCATCTCCCCTTTGGGTCATTCTTTATGAACATAACCTTAGCGTCTTTTTTTATTCTTAGTTCTCTTGGAGCTGGAAGATCATTTTCTTTTAATTCACCGAACTCCTTAGACTTGATGAGTTCCTCGGGATTTTCATTATGAGACAGCTTACGATGATTGATTTCTTCGGCTCTATTTTTTCTTGAAGTTAGAGTCATTGAAGGCTCTACTTCGAGAGTGGAATCAAAGCAGTGCCTATTTATTCTATCTATTGTTTCATTTAAATCCTTTCCTAATCTAATGTTGTTCAGTAAATCATAAAAATCTTCGTCTTCTTCTTGCCTAAAGGATTTGGTTAATTCAAAAAATATCTTTTTATCGATGTCTTTAAACCCATGAGAATCAAAGAAATAAACTGAATCGTATTTCTCATATATAACGCGCTCTTCGTGCTGCTTAACTACAGGAGGTAATTGAAAAAGATCACCGCAGGCTAAAACATCTATGCCGCCAAAAGGTTCTGTTGAATTCCTATGTATTTGTAATGTTTGGGAAATTGCATCCAACATAGGTGCTCTTACCATTGAGATTTCATCAATAATCAGTAACTCTAGGTTCTTTAATAATTTAGCAAATCTAGGGTCTTTAGATTTTGTAATTTGAGGAATTGTGTCAAAGCCAATCCTAAAAGCTGAATTGATTGTAGTTCCTCCAATATTAAGAGCAGCTATTCCGGTTGGTGCAACCACTATCTTTTTTTTATCTACTTGTTTTTTGACATACTCCAAAAGAGTGGTTTTACCCGTTCCTGCTGCCCCTGTAAGAAATATAAATTTTTGATCTTCATTTTCTTCAGAAAATAGGTCGATGATTTCATCTCTTACGTCTTCAAAGCTATTTTCCTTTCTAGTAGTCAAAATCTATCCTTCATGAATAAGACTCAAAACTTCTTCAAGGTCCTGGTTTTTAAAATCTCTTATCACTCTTTTTCTACTTCTTTTTTATTTTGATAATAACCTCTAAAGGCAATATAGGTTTGTATTAAATTAGCTATTACAAAAGCAAATAAATCAACAAACAGAAATACAGCAGCACCAGAGAATCTACTAACTCCTGTGAGGAGATAGCCGTTAAGTCTCGTTTCATGTTTTACAGAACTAACTAAATATAAGCTTAAAATACTTAAAACTAAGATTACCCATTGCCCATACTGAAGAAAATTTTCTACCATCTTGATTACCTCATTAATTTAATTGACCATCAGGTCTTATTTTTTGAATTGTAGGTCGACCCTGTAACTGAGTAAGCCCAATAAAAGAACAGAAACTGTAATACAAGACGGAAATAAAGAAGTTCAACGGAGATATCTGGGAATGCTTCTGGTGTAACTGCCATATAGATATTAGCTGGATAAACAGCGACCAACAGGGCCACGAGTCCCCATCCTGCTATTCTTCTTAATTTGGGAATTAAGACGCAGATTCCTCCTAATATTTCAAAAAAACCGCTGATATAAACTGCTTCTTTATGTAGTGGAAAAGCAGGAGGCATAATAGATAAATAAAATTCGGGGTTAATAAAATGATCTATTCCTACATTGATAAAAAATGCAGACAATCCTAATAATACTAGTTTCTTCCATCCACTATCAGGCAGATCCATTAGAGAAGAAATATTAGTCAAAAAGTTATTTCTATTTTTCAACTTTATCTACCACCCTAACCAGAGCATCAGCAATTTCTTGAGGAACCTCTTCTTGAATAAAATGGCCTGCCGAAGTCTTAGTTACTGGAGCTTCAGGAAAATTCTTTTGCATCATAGGTAGTATTTTTGAAAGTATCGGGTCATTCATTCCCCAAACTATTTCAACTGGAATTTGTAAGGTTTTGACGTATTCTTCTATCTTGCGCAGAGCAGGTGTACTTGGATGATCTGGACCATCAGTTACCATTCTCATCATCGCTAAGGGTGCCTTAGAATTTCCACTGTCATAAACAGGATTCCCATAAAGCTCTGCTAATTCTTGAGTCCAAGAATCAGGATCTCCTTGTACACCTCCTAGTCGCTCAAAAATTGAGAAAAAAACTTCTATTATTAATTCTCCAACAACTGGAGTTTGTACCGTTGCGTGAGCTGGAGAAAGGTCTGTACTTATCGTAGGAGCATTCAATCCTGTATTTAACAATACAGCTCCTTTTAGGAGGTCAGGAGAAAGAGACAACGCGCCTATTCCAATAGGCCCACCCCAATCTTGGCCTGCAAAAACCACTTCAGATAATTCTAGTTCTTTTAGAACAGTATTAATCCATCTAATATGGTTTTCTAGAGTATGTTCGCTTGCAGGAATTTTTGAAGAAAAACCCAACCCAATACTTGTTGGCATAATTACTCTAACTCTATCTAAGGGTAAATTTGTTGCTACTTTTCTGTACAAAAAACCAGAAGTTGGATTTCCATGCATCAAAAAAACAGGGAAGCCTGTACCTACCTCTAGAACATGAACCTTTAAACCTGGTTCGACCTCAACAAAATAGCTTTTGTAATTTGAATTAATCATTTTAGAAGCATATTTAGGCAAAGGAAAAGCTTCGAATGTTCCTGAATCTAAATTTACTTCACCTTCCCCCGTAGGGGTAAAAATCTTACCATCTCTTGTTATATAAAAACTAAAGACCAAAAGAATGATGCAAAGGACAAGTAAAGTCTTAAAAAAATATTTCATATCTTATATTTTAAACGATATTTGCTTCAGTTATTTTCTAGATGCTTCAGTTCACTCTAAAAAACATCGTTCTAATAAAAGCAACAGAACTTTGGATTAAATAAAGTATCAAGCAAACTATATATATCTTAGAAGGCTCATAGAAATTTCCAGTTATTACCAATAATGAAAGAATAAATATGGTGGATAATATTCCTGTTTGAAATAAATACAGCTTAAGTGGAAAAATATCTTTGTGCCCTGATCTTCTAAGAAGAAGCATCCTTCTAGGAAATACTATCAATCCTGCTGCTGAATAGAAGCTCATAACCCAGAAACAAATTAACCAAGCAACTCCAAAATTGTCATCCCCAAATACAGCAAAAGGAATAATAGATCCGAACATGGAGCCGAATGCCGAATAAGTTAAAAGCTGTATTCTAAAATTGTCTGGATCTGAAAATCCATCAGAAGTTCTGCTTAAGCCAATTAATATTGCTGAAAAGCCTACAATTCCTAGAGCTATTTGCCCTATTAACTGGAATGCATCAAAACTTGGTTCCATTACTTCACTCTAACCCAATATTACCTGTTTTTTTATTTTAAACTGGAGGAAGGCGCCCTGTTTATGCTCGGAACGATTGTGGTATCTTTAGCAATGACACCCCTCCCTTTTCTTAATTGTACATTAGAAGTCAAGATTAAATCATGCCTACAAAAAGGAGGAATAAGATTATATAAGAAGAAGTTTTTAGAAATAATTTTGGACTTTTGCTACCTCCTCTAAATATATCAATAATAGTTACAACTATTCCTATAACAAATATAGCAATTGCTTCAAAAATCATTCCTACAAATTGCCACCCAGATTGATGACCCGGATTGGTTTCAACTTGGATATACTCAACAAATGATGCTTGTAAAAAGACTACAAAGGCAACAAGAATAAATGCCCCAATCCACATTCCTAACATAGTAATTAAATTTTTCATTCTATTCCCCTCTTTTCAGGCAATATTCAATAAAAGTGACTAAGTTTCTCGTTATGCTTCGTCCGGATATTGACAGATTCTCTGAGTATTGGTTTCGATACCGTCTATAAATGTGAAGATCATCTCTTCATCTCGCATTTCTCTATATACAGCTTCGAAGAGATTGAACAGTCTGAAGACCAAGACTCCCTCGTCATCGAAATGTATGGCGGTATTGAAGTTGTTGCATACCGCACCCACATCTCTCGCACCTTTCTTCAAGGTGCCGTCAACACGAAAGTCATGGATCGTGCCATACGCTGTCACGACCACTCGATTCCCACACTGCTCTATACGTTCGAGATGCCCAACTCGACCTGAAACCCCGAGCCAAAGCCCTCTCATATCGACAACTCCCTCTGTGAGCGGTTCGGTGCACTCGGCTAAAATTGGCATCGGTACGGTTGTATAGCTGCAACCTGGCGTATACGCCTTAGGAATATCATTAGCGGATTTTCCTGAGCCATCTAGGTCAGGCAGGTCACAATAGTTTACAGATCTTCCGTCCTGCAGAAATATGGCAGGGTCGGTTGTGTCGGCAGGTCTTGGCAGTGCAAAAGCATAGAACAGCAAGCCGATCACTAGAACAGCTACGAAGCCGAAAAACCATTTTGTAATACTTAGGATCATTTTCAATAACTTATTATTATACTTTTACTTACTATCGCTCTATAAAAGTTTCTAGAACTCATGGCTGGCAGGCTTCAATTATTACCAGTGACCGCGGGTCTGAATTGAGCAAACTCGCCCTCCAGGTCGGCCTTTACGATGGGAGCGTAGCAGGGTAGTGCGTGAATGCGTTGAATGTAACTGGCGAACTCGGGCCAGCGATCCGCCTCCACTTTTTCACCCGCCAGCATGAAGTTAACGAACGGACTCGTGATCGCAATGTCAGCGATTGAGAACTCCCCACCGACCATGAACTCATTATCTCCCAGGCAACTGCTGAGGTAGTCCAGTACCCTAGGCACTGCTTTTTGCAGCAGGCCGGCGACCGCTTCTTCATCAGTTTCCAAATTCAATTTGTTCGGCATGATAACCCGCTGGAAGAAAACAGCCGGTATACAGTCCCCCATCCTGGTGTCGGCATATTCCTCGAACCAGAGTGCACGAGCTCGCGTGCCAGGGTCTGCAGGCAAGAGATGTGGGTCTGGATAACGATGCTCCAGGTAGCTCAGGATCACGGATGAGTCCGGCAAAATGAGCTCACCGTCTTCCCAACAGGGAATCTTGGACATTGGACTCTTCGCAACGAATTCTTTTGGTGCACCGAACGGGCTCTGCTGAGTATTATTGTATTCAATGCCCTTATAGGCGAGTGCTACTCGGACCTTTCGGACGTAGGGAGAAATATTGGCGCCGTGGAGAATGGGTAGAGAAGTACTGTTGGTCATTGGTCTACTTCAGGTTTTCAGCCTTAGAATTAATGACGCTCTCAATATTAAGTTGCCCTTCAAGCCCGGCTTCGCGATGCACTGCAATGTCCCTCCATGCTTCTGATGATGTCATCTTGGTCATGGCAGCTCTATTCGGATACTCTGCCAGGGCGACTTCGTCCCAAAGATCTTCGACAAGTCCCACGGCGAGCCCTGTGACATCGCCGACAAAAGAAATACGTCCACCAAACTCCTGGATGATCTGGCTGACGCTTCTGCTGTAGATGTCATAAGCTTCCCGTCCTGTCAGGTTAGTTTCCCGTCCATCCCGGTAGACTGCCTTGTCTTTAAATTTTAGTAGATTGACCATCACGATGGGGCCCTCAGGGTCTGGACCCATCATTTTTTCTATCTGGCCAGGATCGGTCGGATAAATTTGATTGATTACTTCCATCTTGACCCCCTAGTTTGTTTTCGATTTATTATTTTATTCACTTTCTTAAGCTTATTAGAAAACAATGACTACTGCACGCAATATCATAATGGATCGCCGCCAAGCGCTGCAGGTGTCTCACAATAAGTGGTCAGAATATACTGCTGATGGTCTCCTATCCTCTTGGTAAGAGCGTTAGCTATCTCTGGGATTTCTGAATTTGCTGCAAAGAACATCAACATACCTTGGTTTTGTTTTGTTTTTGGCATAATTTCTAGAGGGACTGGAAGAACTGTCATACTCATAGTAGCCCAATAAATATCTACAGCCGTTAACGAATTACCTATGAGATAACGAGAACCATTTTTTTCTTGTGCTTTAAGACGATTATCAATCAAGGCAATAACTTCTGCTATTTTTCCTGGGGCAGCAGAACTTGCCTCTTCACTATATCCATATTTTTGTGCCAAAGGGCTATCTATTAATATTCTCATATTCCAAGTAAGACCATCTTCACCTAAGACAACGGCACAAAGACCAAACATCTCAACTCTATGTTCAAAATTATCTGGAATCAGTTTTGGGCTGTCTACTGCTCCAATTCTTTCGGCCAAAGCAAGTTGTTCAATCCAAACGTTTCTAGGTCGCTCGTTATCATGAAACATAGTGGGCAGGCCTGTCTGGCTAGTAAGTTCATATAACTTAGCTTGTCTATCTTCTCCCGTTTCCTTATCAACACCCATCCTTGGATGTAAAACTCTAGTCAGAGGTACTTTTTTTACGAAACATATGTTCTTAAGGGCTTCAGAAAACATAGCCTGCATCCCGGGGGCAAAAGTTACTCTAGTTCCTTTCTCCATAGATGCCGCCTCTTCAAGAGATATAAACTCTAGATTTTTTGTTTCTTTTGTTTTTGAATTCATAACAAATTAAGGATAGCACTTCATTAAAGAGTTATCTTTGTTATCTTTTCCAATGAAATGAGTTTTCATCAAATATCTTTTTTTTAAGATTTTGCTACTACAAAATGCTCAAGCTTAAATATTTGATTTTCAGAAAGGGTTCTACCGACAGGGGTAAAGTACACAGAGTTGAGGTCTTCCAAAGTCACGTTTTCTTCTATTGAAAAACCATTTCGTGAAAGTATGCTTCCTATTTCTTCAGCCGTGTAGAATGATATCCAAGGCTCACCGACTTTCGCTGATAAGTTTTTTATTAATTCAGCTCGTTTTGCAGCTTTTGGATAACCCTTACCAAAGCAAGCTTCAGGATTTTTATCTAGAAGTGCATCCACGTAAGATATAAAGAAAATTGAACTAGATTTTTGAGTAAGCGTAGCCAGTTCTTCGATCGTTGAACTAACAGCTTCTTTAGTGATGTACTGCGAGACGCCTTCAAGCGTAATAACTGTGGATTTGCTTTGATCGAAACCTGCAGCCATAAGTTGTTCAGTTAAGGACTGATGAGTAAAATCAACAGAAACATAAGTAACATTTTCAGAATTGGGTAATTCTTTGGGAAGTTTAGAGCGCTTTCTATCAAGAACTTCAGGCTGATCTACTTCAAAAATTCTCAGTGAAGAAGGAAGTTCAAGCCGATGAGCTCGCGAGTCATATCCCGCTCCTAAAATGACGTATTGCTCAGCCCCACCACTAGTAGCACTTTTTTTAACCATCTCATCGATGAAGCGCGTACGCGAAATTAAATGCTCGTGAAAGCCGGGTGCAAACTTTTGAGTTAACCAGACATTAAGCTTATGTCCCATCAGTTTCATAAAACTAGCACCTATTACAAACTTATCGGCATAAGGATCGTTTATGACACGTTTATCAGGTTTAGCTAGTGTTTCCATCAAACGTTGTTTGGCCACTCCCTGAGCTGTTCCGTCTTTTGTAAAAATTGATTTGCTCATATCCCTTTACTATATTCTAACAATTTTTTTATGTAACTTTCTTCCATTCATAAGTAATATAAAGTTTGTAAATAATAATCTTAAACAAAGAGGGAGATATGAATCAAATAGCACTTTTAACACCAGTATTTGTTTTGATACTTTGGACTTTTACAATATTCTTAATAATGGCATATGGCCGAGTTAGATTTACTAAAAATCCACAAGATGCAGCACATACAAAAGACTTAAGGGGATCTCTGCCTGATTGGGTTGAGAGAACTTCAGATAACTACAATCACCTTTTTGAACAGCCAGTTGCATTTTATGCAATTACTATATGCATTGCCTTAATAAATAATTTTGATACTTTTATGATTCAATTAGCTTGGACATTTGTAATTTTAAGAATTATCCATTCACTTGTTCAGCTTACATTTAACTTAGTATTATTAAGGTTCTGTCTCTTTGCAACTGGGTGGTTGGTCATTGCTTTTATGACTTATTCTCAACTCTTTGCGTAGAAATAATTATAAAGATCTTATAAATTTCTACACTAACCAATCTCATCTAATGCTTTTCTAATTTTTTCATATTCCTTTTCTCCAAGCTTAAACTTATAAAACAACAAAGCAGCCCCTATGCTGTAACAAATCAAAGGCACTAATCCATATAAACTAGTTAAAGCAAATTTAACCTCCATAGTTTGATCTTGGTTTGGAATAAAACCTGAATACTCTAAGACAAACCCTGTTAATAAGAGCATAACCCCATATGCGCTTTTATAAACGAAATTTAGAGCCGCAAAATAAGACCCTTCTTTTCTCTCGCCTGTTAGATACTCATCGTAATCAATGACGTCACCTTTTATTGATGGTCCTATAGCTCCTCCGCATCCAGCAGCAATTCCGGCAAAAAATGCACCTATAAAAATTATGAGGAGTCTGGCCTCAACATCGGGAGCAAATAAAATTAGAAAAATTCCTCCGAAAGATAACCCTGTCAAAAGTAAACTAAACACCCACAAATTTATCTTTCCAAACTTTCTGGATAACGGGATCCATATGGGAACTGAAAGGGTAGATGGAAGCATGTAAGCAAATATTATTAGAGGCGCCCAGGCAGGCGCCTCGACAACATACTGTGCAATATACAAAGTCAAAACACCGATGGCAGCTCCACCTATGTTTTCAATAAAAATTATTACTATCAGAATCTTGGCGTGTGGATTCTTCCACACATCCGCAAACGCTTTAAAGGGGTTTTTATTTACTCTGTTTTGGTAATCTGGATTTTCTTTCAATCTAGAAACCGAATAAATAATTAAAATTGAAGTAATGACAACGGCCCACAAAGCAAGATTACTGGCTAATTCTCTTACGTTCCCATCAGCCCTAAGCTCTTCTTGTATTAAGTAGTGCATTGAAGCTAGCGATAGAATTGACCCAAAGGTGTAAAAAATATGACGAACCCCGAAGAGTCTAGTTCTTTCATGATAATTTGATGAAAGTTCTGCCCCTAAAGCCATATGAGGAACAAAAAATAAAGTAGCTGCAGAATAAAATCCCAAAATAGCAAACATCATCCACAAATCGAGATCCTGTCCTTCCATGGATGCGGGCGGTGAGAAAACAGCTAAAAAAGCTATAGATATTGGAATGCAGCTTATTAATATCCAGGTTCTTCGGCGCCCAAA
>Ga0208764_10000706_pt1 | contig 21528 bp, 12 predicted proteins | sample ETNtaG_18_FD_185762 | JGI IMG/M metagenome (GOLD analysis project Ga0208764, IMG submission 185762) | Marine microbial and viral communities from oxygen minimum zone, Eastern Pacific Ocean - ETNP201302SV91 (SPAdes) (version 2) | ecosystem: Environmental > Aquatic > Marine > Oceanic ... | reverse complement strand
AATCGTTCTCGTAGGGTTGGAATCTGACCTGATTAATACATCCCTCATCTCTGGATACGAGGCCTTCGCAGTACTGTCTACGATTGTGACTGTTGCGATGCTCCTCAAACACCAATCCAACGTGACGGATCGAGTGCTTTGGTTGGGAAGTCTAGTTCTCATCTTGTTACTGACCATCCTCATTCCTGCAGAGGCAGTAACAGAGGGTGGCGATGAGGGGTTGTATCTTCTCTGTGGACTTACGATTATTCATCTGGCGACCGGTGCGCTTGCATTGAAACGTGTGTCACCCAGTATTGCAGGGGTCACTGTCCTCGCACCGTGGCTATGGATGTTCGTTCACGCACTTTGGACCTCCTCACTGGAGTCGTTCTCGGAGGCCAGAGACATCGATGTCGATCTGTTAATCATTCTTGATCCAAAATTCGTTGCCCTGTATCTAACCGTGGCTGCATTGATTCAATATCCAATCAATCTCAAACTGGGAGATACTGGGGTCAACCTCGCGGGCAAATTGATCGGTGCAACGGAATTGAGTTCTCGACTGCGTGATTCAGGATTAATGCGATTGTGGAATCTTGGAATGATTTCTGGGCTTGCTGTATGGTTGATGTTCGTCGATGGGCGAGATGATATCGGTTGGTATACTCTGTTAGGTATTACATCACTTGCAGCTGTACATGTTGTCGCTGAATCGCAAGGAAGGCACCAAGGAAATCCACGAACAATTCTCCTTTGTCTTGCGCTAACGTTTGCAGTACTACAGTGGAACTTTGGAGCAGATGCATTTTGGATGCTGTTGCTGACCGCCGCTTCTGCCGCCATCCTTCTTACTAGGGGGGAAGAAGGTCCGTCCTCTCAATTATTGAGTTTGACAATGGGATTGTTAACTCTACAAATCGTATTGTTTGGACTGGACCATAGTCGTCCATTCCCACTGCTGAATCCAGAACCTCTCGATCAAATACAAACCGGATTTGTAATGATGGCAGCCTCAACTGGCCTCCTAGTAATCTATCTCCCCAAAGCCAGACATTTAGAGAAATTACTGCCGCCTGCAATCGCAGTTGTTTGTTTATTGAGCATTCAGATTTGGGCGTCGTTTGCAGATGGAATGCACGTCGCACAATTCTTCCTTTCAATCATTGCTTTCGTAGGATCGGCCCTCTATCTAGCTTCGACGGGGGAATTGAGAATGGAACTCAAGCAGGTTGGCAAACGAGAAGCGAGATTGGCTGAATTACAGCACAGACAATCTCTGGCGGCCGCTCTTGAGAAAGGGCAACTCATCGATGCGATTGATTCAGAACCGAAGTTGCTCGCTGAACCAGCCTCGGCAACATCTGCAATGACTGTTATGGGTGTTGAAGAAAAGCCGCTTGATATTCAACAGGGTGGCAATTTATTCCACTTTGCAGATGAAGAAATGGCGGCCAAAGCCACAGCTGATAAGACGGGAGTTCTTGCGAAATCGCTCTCTCAAGCCATCTCTAGAGGGGGTATGAAAATGGCTGATGCTGAATTGTATGAACTCATCGATAAGCAGAGGAAACGGCGCAGGAAGTCGGGTACGCAATACAATTCCGAAGAGATGGATTTGTTGGTCGGCGATATCCACCATCGCCCTATCATCGTGCTCTCATTCATTGCCGTGACAACACTTGCAGCATGTTGGGCTGCTTGGTTGTTCGCGCCATTTAATTCGGGGTTGATGTTGATGGTGAGTTTGTTCGCCCTATCGTTGACTTGGGTGTCGCGCCAACGTGCCAAAGTACACAACCTCAGATTACCCGATATCAATGGCATAGAAATGCCATTCTTTGTGACCATGGGGTCGTTGGCATTGATCTATCTTGTCGGACACTTTGGACCACTTGGAAGCCTGTATAATCAACTGGATTTGATGGTACTCACCTTCGGTCTTCTCGGACTTTCCCTAATCTCATTGTATGGTCGGGAAGACCTTCCTTGGAGAATCCCAAGTGCGGTTGAAGCAATCGTGATGATGTTACTACTTTCCCGGCTCACTGGTGCACTGTTATTCAACGCCACACCATTCCCATTCACGATTGATTTGCTCGACAGTTCGCACGGGTTCATCGGTTGGCAACTGCCATGGCTATTCCATGAAATTACTTTGATTGGTTTGGCTCTAGTTTGGGAATGGATTGAAGCGTTCCGTCGTACGAATGGGATGCCTGATCACAGAGGGGCCGCTGGCAGAGGAAGTTTCGCACTCATGATTGTCATGATTTCTGCAGGCCCTGCGGGCCTTTTGGCTGGAATATTATGCATGAAGCGCTCTTTCAATTGGAAGCAGCCCGCCGGAGTTGCTCTTTCCATTTACGCAATCTTGGGTGGGTTGTTTGCCTTCCTTGCATGGTCAGAGGGTGATGATTATCGAAACGCTCTGCAATGGACGATATTTGCAACAGGGTGTGCAATGCTGTTAGCGCATGTCCACACAATCTTTGCTGGGATGCCAAAGTGGACAACAGCGTGGTTGTGGAATGCCCACATCATCCTCCCTGTGGGTGTATTTGCAATCGCCGGTTGGTCACCATGGTTGGTCGTCAGTATCCTAGCCTTGTCATTGGTAACTTGGGTGGGTGGAATCCTGCAACTACGTCGTGGTATGCGGGTCATGGGTGCTCTCGATCTTGTCTTAGCACTGTGCCTCGCATTGTTGATTCTACAAGACCAAATCCTCGAGCCAAACATGCTACTACTCATGCTTGTAGCACTAGGTATTGAGTTGGGTATTGTCGCTTGGTTAGGAACCAGACACGATATGGAATTGGCCCGAGATTGAGATATCGTCCCTCTAAGAGGGACGGGTAACGTTCAAGCAGGTCGGCGGTGTAGACATACTCGTGAGCGGGACTTGGATTTCGGATCGGCCTGAGGCGGAAGAACATCCCGTCGTGCCTATTGGACTCAATGAGATGGCTGTTCCTCGGATTTCTATTCTCGCCAGTTTCGGCACAATTGCAATGCTACTATTATCGGCAATTTGGCTTGGTTTTGCAGCCAATTCATTCCTCAACCAATTCGAAGACGCCTTTGCTGCAGTTGCCGAAGAAGACATCCAAGTCGATGGGCGATGGACGTGGGAAGCCACCCTTCTTTTCGATGGTTGTGATGCTAGGAATGGTGATTGGAACTGGCCTGCAAATCTGGCTCAACAGGACGATGTTTTCTGGTTCCCTGGTGAATTGGAATGCATTTGGGAACATCAGGGTGTAGGGGATTATGCACACTTGGCCATTCACAATGTCGATGATGAACGTGACCTACCTCTCTCGATTGAGGTCAATCATGCTGCAATATCGATCGATGGCAACGGACAGAGTGCCGTTACATCGGTTGCAGCTGGGGATGCAATCGTCATCCCACTCCGACTGGAGAATCTGGTTGAAGAGGCTCAATTCACAATCGAAGTTGTTCACGTATCCTTGCCGGCCGCCAAAGTCAGTTTGGATGTGGACATGTTTTCGGATATGTCTGATCGAGACCGTCATGCTAGAAGCGAAAGAATGAGTGTAGCTTACACCGTCTGGGATGCTGACTCAGATGAGCAATTGGATTCTGGCACCCTTCCTGCAACGGCGGGAGAAGACCCGATGTGCAATACTGAACCACCGGTGCCTTGGGTCTGCTATATCGAGGGCTTTGGCTGGGGCCTTGTAGGTCTGGATGCCGATATGCAAGAGTCGCTCACATTGTCGGGAACAAGTCATCGAATCCTTCTCCCTCCGGACTTGGCATATGGCAATAATGATGGGCATGAACTCCAAGATTCATGGCTCCTCTTTGAGTTGGAACTTGAACAATTGTTCATCTGAAGTGGCAGCCGAAAGGGACTTGCATACCCACCACATGCTCGTTTCATGGCGGATATCAAACCGGTGGTGATGACACCGGATGAAAATGCCCGGGCTTATGCCGATTCAAGCGCCCCCGCGCGCGAGGAAGGTGGTGGTCTCGCCTTCCACTCAACGGATGAAATGCGGCGTTTGGCGACGCCTTGGTCTGTCGCCCTCGCGCGCGCAAAATTATTGCAATCGTGCGAAATTCCACCAGGGGTTGTGGTAGATCCTGCCTGTGGTAGTGCTATTCAATTGAGCGCGCTTTGTTCAGTCCTAAATCGTCCGGGTTTGGGAATCGAATTGTCTGGTGCAGTGGCTCCACTTGCGGCGATCAACCTCGAGCGTTGCGCAACATGGGCGGGACAAGAATGGGGTCATTCAAGTAGAGTCCTTTGGGGAGATGGGATTGCTGCAGATTCAATATTGCAAACCTATCACCAAAGCATTGGAACAAGTTCGCCAATCGCGTTGTTACACATCGACCCTGCGAGACCACAAAACGCTCAACAACACACATTGGATGAAATGGAGCCGCGCCTAGATCAACTCCTATCAGCATGGGGTCCATTCCTCGCAAAAGTACCTGCACTGATTCTTGATCTGTCACCACGATTATCCGACGCACAACGCATGGAAGTAGAGGATATAATCTCCTCTATTTGGGGCGATGTTTCCCGAACCTGGCAATGGATGACTCAAGGTCGAGGGCGTGTCGACAGGTTGTCTCTATGGGTGGGGTCGTGTTCAGGTCCACAACCAAATCGATTGGTGCGCCTGTCAAAGGATGGAGGTGTGAGTTTACTCTCTGGGGTACAGGAAGCACCTATCGTGGATGCCGGCTCGATCGAGATTGGTCAATTCCTGACCATTGTTGACCCCTGTCTAGTCGCGAGTGGATTGGCTGAATCATGGCGCAATAGCGCAATTGATGGAGGGGGTTCTCGTTGGATAAAACTCACCGGAAGGCGACCTGTTTTGGTGAGTGACAATTCAATTTCAGATCAAAAGGATGTGATGGATTTCGTTCAAATCACGGGACGTGTTTTAGAAACTGCTTCAGAGGTCTCATTCGAATCTCTGGAGGAGGTTGCTGAAACTGCAAATTCAGCAGGGGTTTCAAGTTTGAAATTACGTTGCCAAATCGACCCTGATATACAACCAAAATTGCAATCTGCAATCGATCAAAAGATGAAGGGATTTGGTCCGCAATCCAGCGAAACGCAGGGATTCATCACCGAATCTGGAGAAGGATACGTAATCTGTCATCGAATGTGAATCCTGCCCCGTAGGGGCATTTCGTAGCCTGCGAGCCGTTCATATAGGGGGGGCGAGTCGCGAGGATGCCTCACATGAGGCCACTGGGCGACCGGTGAACAGGGGAGGACCCAAGAATGGCAAAAATTGACGAAGCAGAACTCGGAGCTGATTTCAACTACATCATCCGACTTGCTGACAGTGACGTAGACGGACTATCCCGGATTGGGATGGGTTTGACAAGTGTGAAAGGAGTCGGTGTTCGTACCGCCCTTGCAATCTGCAGAATTGCAGGTATTGACAAGAACAAATTGGGTGGACATCTGACCGATGATGAACAACAAAAGATTCGTGATGCTATCGAATCTTATCCTACCGAAGTTCCACTTTGGATGCTAAACCGCCAACGTGATATCGAAAGCGGCGACGAACTACACCTATTCTCAATGGAAGTGAGCATGACCCAAGATGATGACATCGCACGTCTACGCTCAACCAAGGCATATCGTGGCCTTCGCCACGCAGCAAAGAAGCGAGTTCGGGGCCAGAGAACTCGTTCAAATGGACGATCTGGGCTCACACTTGGTGTGCAACGTAAGAAGTGAGGTGATATGAATGGGACATCCAAAGTTTGCAAGATCCAAGTATGACACTCCAACCCACCCCTGGAAGAAGGGGCGAATCGAAGAAGAACATGCTCTCAAAGAGCAATTCGGACTCAAGAATATTGGAGGTATGAAGGAGATTTGGAAGGCCAAGTCAAAATTGCGCCGATGGAGACAAAACGCGATGAAACTCATCGGTCGAGTCGACACATCGGAAGGCCACTTCTCACGTGAGAAGAATGACTTGGTTGAGTCTCTTTATCGCCGCGGTCTATTGGGCGATGGTGCATCACTCGACGATATTCTACAGATTACCGTCGAGCACGTTTTGAGTCGACGCTTGCAGAGCCAAGTTTACTACTGCGGTCTTGCAACATCTATGCGTCAAGCACGTCAATTGGTGATTCACGGGCATATCGGTTTGGGTGACCAGAAAATGACGGTCCCAAGTTACATTATCACCCGTGATGATGAGAATACGTTGAACTATCACCACAATTCACCATTGATGGATGCATCGCATCCAATTCGGGTTGAGATCGAAAATACTCGAGCAACTGCAGAATATGGTGAAGAAGAGAACGAGGCACCCTCCGAAGAATTTGTTGCCGGGGTCGCTGAAGCGGCAGAGGCAGCGCCTACAGCAGAGGATACTAAAGTTGAAGGAGGCGATGAGTGATGTCACACAAAGCCGTACTTCACATCTACAGCTCGTACAACAATGTACTCTTGACCGCCACCGATTTGACCGGGGCTGAGACAATTGCCAAGGTCAGTGGTGGCCAAGTGACCAAGAAAGGAAGCGATGCAGGTGGGCAGTTTGCTGCAACGAGAGCGGCAGAGCGCATTGCTGACATGCTGCGTGAGAAGGAATTCACTCAAGTCATCGTCAAGTATCGCGGTGTTGGTGGGAATAAATCGCCAAATACAGGCCCGGGTGCACAAGCTGCAATCCGTGCCCTAACCCGTGCGGGAATGACGATTACTAGAATTGAGGATGTAACTCCAATTCCTCATGATGGAACGAAGAAGAAAGGTGGCCGTCGTGGTCGCCGTGTATGATGGATGGTGAAAAAAATGGTTAAGATTGAAATTATTGAAGAGCGTGATAATCACGTTACGGTCCTTCTCAAAGAAACTGATCGGGCATTCGCCAATGCATTGCGTCGTACACTGATGAGCAATGTGCCCAAAATGGCCATTCATCGTGTTCGTTTTGAACTGGGAATGATTGAAGATAGCAATACGGGTGAGGTTTACGAATCGGTTGGTGCACTTCCAGACGAAGTGATTGCACATCGCTTGGCCATGATACCGATTCCAACATTCCATGACGAGTTTTGCTTCCTAGAGGACGACCCTGGAAATGAAGGTCTACCTCGTGAAGAATGGGGTACTCCTGCAAGCCAAATCATCTACCACTGCAGTGCAAGAGGTACTGCTGATGGGCACCTTGTAACCGCTGGAGACCTCAATGTACTCGGTGAGGAAAAGTTGCAGATCCCAGAAATGTACCGTGATATCCCAATCACCAAACTTTACACTGGGCAATATCTTGAGTTCTATGCATATGCCGTGCTCGGTGTGGGTTCGGATCATTCCAAGTGGAATCCGGTCTCAGGTGTGTCGTTCAGTTCCAGAAAGATTGCAACGATTGCAAAACCAGGGAAAGCAAAGGCCCTCTGGGATTTAGATTTGACAATCAATAAATCTGATTTCAAAAATAAGAAACTTGAGGATGTGCAAAAAGTAGAGACACTCATTCGAGATATGCATCATGTTGGAGACGGGACTGAAAGAATCGTGGATTTCGCAGATGCAATAACAATCGAGAGTGTTCCTGGAGAATATCTGTTCAGCTTTGACACCGATGGATCAATGACTGCCCGTACGGCTTTCAGCATGGGTTGCCAAGCGCTCGCTTCAAGATTTTCAAACCTCGATGGTCAACTCTCAGAGGAACTTTGAGTCTCATACGACTCAAGTGCAACACCCCCTACGAGGGTTTGTGATGAGGGGAAGGGCCCGAGTGGGTGGACATGTTACGCTGATTTTCAGCATTCAGGACGAATCGGAGCATTTACTTGAACAGGGGAGTCGCGGCGCTGGATTATCATTGGATCGAGGCGTGATTATTGAAGCGAATTCTCGACCGGGCAGTGGAACACTCACAATCGAAGGTGATGCCCCCAGTTCAGAATTACATCATTTGGTTCTTGAAGAATTGAAGGTTCTTGACCCCATATTTGGTGACTATGATTGGGATTTAACCCATGAAGGTGAATTGCCTGCTTCGCAAGGATTCGGACTATCGGCAGCAGGGGCAATCGGTTGTGCACTTGCCATCCAAAGAGCCTTGGATGTTGATGAAGAAATTGCACGTGCCCGTTCGATACATGTTGCGCACAGAGTCGAACGTCGACTTTCAGGTGGACTCGGTGATGTTGCAGCATTGCATGCAAGTGGTGTTGAACTTCGGCTGGAGCCGGGTTGCCCTCAGTTACGGGATGATCTTGGTGGACCAGGAGCAGTGCTATCGTGGCATGAAGAGATTCCACTCGTCGTGGTCTGGAGGAAATCATCGAGTCAGCATACCTCAAATTACATCGACGATGCAAATTGGAAACTCTCCATTAAAGCCGCGGGGGAGCATTGTTTGTTTGGGCTCCGAGAAGGCCAGTGGGATGCCTCGCGGTGGTCTGAATTATTGGCAAAGAGTGCTGAATTCGCAGATCGTTCGGGACTTCTTGAAGACTCAAATCGGCTTGACCTTCTTCACTTGATTGGAAGCGCACTCGCGGGAGCTGGTTTTGCAGATGGAAGGCTCGTTACGCGCCTTTGCATGTTGGGAGAAAGTGCGGTAGTCGTTCCAAGCAAATTCCCGCTGTCGGAGGATTGGCAGCAAACGGTCATCGAACATTTGGAGATGAGGGGGCTTGGTGCTGCTTCGGCGTCGGTTGCTTCTGATGCACTCAATCTTCATTGAGTCTCTCATCGTTTAATCGCTTATTGTGCTCGATGAGCTCCGTCAAATCTATCGGACTCGCATCCAATAGAATGGCTCCTTTCAATTTCAATCCGTCACAAAACCCATGCCGGTAAATTATCGCGCCATGACCCCATTCCTCAGCGTAGCGATTGACTTGTTTTTGGGTCTTCTTTCGCTGAAATGAAAGTCCTGCCCCATAGAAATGCTTGGCATCAATCCAAGCAACTGGGACACCATTAATTTCGACATGGTCCAACATCAGCAAGTCAGGTGTACGAACCGGGCGTCCTTCCGATTCGACCTGTTCCTTTAGCAACTCAGTTTGAGTTCTAAAACGGACACCATTGGCTGTAAAGTGATCACACAACACCTTCTCAAACAAATCTGCAGCGTGATGGGTCTCTGCTTGGTTTACATGTGTCACCCGGTCTTCGGCTTCCGCTTTCCTGAATTCCGCTAAATCTCGTTCCTTCAATTTCTTATCGGGTTCGCGAAGAGTTTCCTTGATACGATTTTTTGACCAATTTCGCGCAGTTAGAATCGCACGGAATAGATTGACCGGGGGGAAATCATAGCGTTTTGATAGTGATAGAACACTTTCGCCGCCCTCATATTTCCTACTCATCTCTCGTGCTCTGCGCTGTAATCTCCCATGGCTAAAAACAGCTTTTTCCTGATTGAGGGCGGCTCTAAGGCTCAATGCCTGTTCAAGTGAAATCGGGCGATCTCCAAGCTGTTCAGCAATTTCGTCTACTCGATCGTCATCGAGAAAACCAAATTCACCGGGTCTGCAGACAATATCGTGTACTTCCCTCTCAACATTTTTCGGAACAGGTGATAGTTTCCAGTTCATCTTGATTTCTTTAGGTGGAGGGTCGAGGTTGATGGGGAGGCCCATCGCAGGAGGGCTTCGATCAAAGCGCTCTTTCGCTCTAAGCACTGCTTCTTCATCGATTTGAGATGGTGTATTTTTCTTCGATCCGCCGCGGCGCCTTTTCCGTTTTCGAGGGCCGCCTTGACCCTCCTTACGATTGGAATTTGAACTCACTGTTTACCTCCAGCGATAGAGGGTTCATGAATCAGCGGTAAGCAAACGGTGCCGCCGCTTCGCGAACATGTCGTAACCATAATCTCGCAACGGTCGAGGAATCAACCACAACAAGACTCCAGCAATTTTCCAATGCAATCTGAGTTTCCATAACATGCGACAAACCGCACTTGAGCGAGCATGCCATTGATTGTCGTTGACTACATACACAGAATCAACATTGACTAGTGATTCCGGGCAAGACCCCATCACTGTTTCACCTTCTGGTGATTCCTGAGGAATCAATTCAAAGGCGTTTTTTGAATCATGTTTGGAAATCCATTGAGCCCAACGATTGCAGGTGGAACAAAAACCGTCGAACAAAACGATGGGCAACGAATCATCTCCAAGCAATACCTGGCTCTAATGGTAGACTTGTGCGGGCTTTGCCTGCAACATCTTCACCATCTCCAGCGCGGTATACCTCAACATTTTCAATCCCCAAAGTGGCTCTAATAAAAGTTGAATTTTGGGCGATGAATTCAATCTCATCGTATTCACTTGATACGAGTGCCCTTTCCTGTTCCCCCCATGTGTAAATTCGGCCGCGGTGTTTCTTCTGGCCTACAACGATGGTTCTCCAATATTGCATTACATCACCTTTCGTCGACTCATCTTGGAAACACTGTTGGGTCTGAAGGAATTTGTTTCCACCTTGTTTGAAATCAAAATCATCAGCATGCATGCGAACCGCTTGAGAAGCAAGATTCACCTTCCATTCTTGTGCTGTCTGAATGATGACTGCAGAAAGTTCGCCCTCTGTGTGACGTTCTGCCAATTCCCGCACACTTCTTGCTCGATCGATTACGCGTCGCAAGTATTCTTCCTGACCCAATACAATTCGATCTTCAACAGGTTCAGGAATATTTGTTTCCAAATCCAATTTTGTAAGAGCCAGCATTGTATCATTCCCAAGCATTTTCCACATTTCTTCTGCAAGATGGGGTGTCGCAGGATATAGCATGGGAATCCATGTGAACAAATATTCTCGACCTGCCCCCGCGCTAACACCGCCTCGACGTTGGGCCCATTGCCAATCTGTAACCATTTCAAAATGACTAATCATCACTGCATCTCGAAGGCCAACATTCGACATACTATCGACCCAATTGCGTCGAGCTTGTCGCGACCGAGCTAGGAGCCATTCGTCCATATCGCCTGATTGAGAGTCATTTTCGATTGCCTGGCACAGAGCTGAATGAATAGATCGCATTTGGCGGAAATTTGAGTCGATGGCTGAATCTGACCAATCCATGCCTGCCTCTGGATTTGCACCGAAGAGAATGAACAAGCGAACGGTGTCGGCTCCATATTTTTCAATCATGGCTTCCGGACTAACTGTATTCCCCAAACTCTTGCTCATTTTCGCAGATCTTGAAGACAATGATCCGTCACAGATCGGGCATTTCTGGCCATCCAAGTCGACGTGATGTTCAACATTGCATTCTGCACAGAAGGGGGTGGGTGCATTCACCATTCCTTGACAAACCAATCGGGAGAAGGGTTCGGATACATCGTTCAGACCTGCATCTCGAAGCGCCTTGGTAAAGAATCGAGCATAGAGAAGGTGCATGATGGCATGCTCAATTCCACCGATGTAGAGATCGACCCCGTTGGACATCCAATAATCCGCATTTACCTTGTCGAAAGGGGCTGATTGATTCATCGCGTCGGTGAATCTCAGAAAATACCAAGATGAATCATAGAATGTGTCCATCGTATCCGTTTCTCGCTTTGCAGCGGAACCACAATTCGGGCAATTCGTGTTGACAAACCCTTCATGGGATGCCAATGGATTGCCGGATTCGCCTTCTGTGAATACCACATCTAGGGGCAATTGTACCGGCAATTCCTCTTCGGGAACCGGGACGATTCCACATGTATCGCAGTGGATGAATGGAATTGGGGTCCCCCAGAATCGCTGGCGACTAAGCAACCAATCCTTCAGACGATATTGGATTGTCCCTACACCCATTGCTTCGCTTTCTAATGCATTGACAACTGCTGATTTTGCATCATCTCCATACAAACCATCGAATCCTGTTCGACCTGAGTTCACCATCCACCCCAAGCCCTCAAAGGCACGACCGGTTACTTTCGGATCTTTGCCTTCTTCTTCTGAAAGAACCTGCACTATCGGGATGTCGTATTTCTTAGCAAAATCATGGTCCCTCTGATCGTGTCCGGGAACGGCCATTACAGCACCCGTTCCATATGAGGCGACGACAAAATTACCTGCGTAGATTGGTACCTGTTCACCTGTCAATGGGTTCGCAGCATAGCGTCCCAAGAATACTCCCTTCTTATCTCGAAGCATGTTGATGCGATCAAATTCTGATATTCTAGCACACTCATCTGCAAGTTCTCGGAAGCCTAGCTCAAATTCGGTACCTGATACCAAAGATTCGCAAAGTGGGTGCTCGGGTGCCAATGTCACAAATGTCACTCCAAAAATGGTATCTGGTCGGGTGGTGAAAGCTTTGATAATTTCATCACTACCAATGATTGGAAAGTGGATATCTGCTCCATGTGAACGACCAATCCAGTTCCTCTGCATCGTTTTGACATTCTCAGGGAATTCGATGTGATCCAACTGATCGAGTAACTCATCAGCGTATTTTGTCATCTTGAGCCACCAACTCGGAAAGTGCTTCTGCCGCACTTCACCCGCGCATCTCCAGCAACGGTTGTTCTTCACCTGCTCGTTTGCCAAAACGGTGTCACAAGAGTCGCACCAATTGGTTGGTGCAGTCCGACGTTCGACCAGACCCATCTCGTAGAACTTGAGGAATATCCATTGATTCCAGTGATAGTATGTTGAATCGCTTGTGGCCAGCTCTCTACGCCAATCATATGAGAACCCCATGCGGTTCAGATCTGATCGAATACTCTCAATATTGGACCAAGTGACATCATGTGGATGGCCACCAACTTGCTTTGCAGCATTTTCTGCTGGCATTCCAAATGAATCATATCCCGTTGGGTAAAGAACGTTGTATCCTGCTAGGCGGCGAAATCGAGCCATGCTATCGCCAATGCTGTAATTGCGAACGTGCCCCATGTGCATTTTTCCACTTGGATATGGGAACATTTCCAAGCAGTAGAATTTGGGGCGACTGGTGTCTACCTCACTTTCGAATGCTTTTGCTTCGGTCCATGCAATCTGCCAGCGGGTCTCAATTGCTGCTGGATCGTAGTCCATTACCGACCTCTCCTCACGTGTGCGTGCACCGAAGGTGCACGCTCGGCCAATTGAGGTGTCCTATTGAATGAACCGCTAAAGTTACCCTCATTCGGAGGTAACGTCGTAGTCATTGCTATTCACCAAGAAAATCGCTTCACGCGTTAACTGGTATCGATACCGCATGCCCACCTTCTCTCTCTCTACAAGACCAAACTTCTCGAGTGTGCGCAGATGGTGGCTCACCAATTGTTGGCTCGCCTCAAGGCGCACTGCCAACTCTTTCTGACTTAGGTTCACGATGTCGTTTTCAGTAGCGTCAAGAAGGCGGAGAATCTTGCCTTGCAAACTGTTCGGATCTGGTGTGAGCAAGGGCACAGGCAATTCATCATCATCGAGGGTTGATTGGATGCTGGCTGGATAAAATCGGACCAGTCGGCCATCCTTTCGCCTCCAAATTCTCTCTTCACCTTGGAGGTGTTTGAGGTGGTGGGTGAGTTGCCCATTGCTCATCTCAAGAGCCCCCAACAAGGCTCGGAAGTGGACGCCTGGGTTGGCCGTTAGATAACCCATAATCCGTCCACGCTGGTATTCACCGTCATGTTCACCTGAACGGCGAACCATGCCGATGAGGCCTACGCCAACTTGCAACGCGGGGATGCGAATCCATTCCGTATTGCCCAGATAGAGTAGGGTCATGAGTGAAAGGGATGTTGTCGCGACGACGGCTGCTGAAGTTGGTGCATATGTGATGATTTGATCCACAGCTGTGGGTGGTGGGGTTTGAGGGGTCACCGGTGCAACGATTTCTGGTGTGGTTTCTGTCTCATCCAATGTTTGTTTGATGATGATACCTGACCAAGCAACACAATCACTAGTTGCCTCACTGGAGTGTGTTACGTAGGTACCGCTCAAATCAGGCGTAGGAGTCCAATCGGCATCCTGCATGTGACTGATGAAACTATGTTCTATACCAATTGAATCGGTAAGTAACCAACATCCTTGACCGGATGTTGTGACATAATTCCAAGTGCCTGAAATGACGATTTCATCGAATGCGTTCTCTTGCTCTTCTTCGTTGGGCTCCTCAGGCAGAAGTTGTTCCGCACTATCCTCGGCACTGTCTACTTCATGTGCACCATCGTATGTGTGAGCGACTTGTGTGGTGAAGGTGGGTAGAGAAGTTGTTTGAATGGTCAGGTGCCAAGTTCCTTGCACCAATTCTACACCATTGTCCACAAATGGAACTTCAATCGTAGGCCATGTGTGTCCCGATTGTGGTTCAATTGCAATCTCATGTCCTGCCAAGTCATTGCAGCCTTCAGCCCAGATTTGCATTGGAAGTTGTCCCGCCAAACCGAGTTGCAACTCTAGAGAACAATCCGTAGGCCAGTACAGAGTGAAGGGCTCCAATCCCGTATTCCAAATCGACAAATCGAAGGAGATGCGTTCTTCCAGAGTATCTGGTGACAAGACGGTCAAATTTGTTACTGAATATCGGATGCCCGATGCGTCTTGTTCATCCAACCCACAGGCGGGATCATCCCCGCTGTTTACATGCAGGAACGGTTGAGTTGCAACCAGTTCATGATCCGGTTGGCTCAATACCAAGAGATGTACTCCATCAGCAATTTCACAACCATCGGAACCGGTGTAATCCCAACTATCTGAGGTCAAAACATGCGATGTTTGTGGAGCTACCCTTTGCTCCAATCCAGAGGGTGGGCAAGAACGGGTTCCCCGGGTGTCGTAGACAATCTCTCCACTCGGAGAAATCACATGCATTTCAACAATACAAGTATCCTCATACAACAGTTTGGCAGGAGTATCCGCTGAGTTCTCGAGTGCGAAATACCAATTGAAAACATCTCCCAAAGCAACAGATGCAATGGGTTTCAAATCGGCGATTGGGCTGGTTGGTGTTTGTGTATATATCGTATCGACATTGGCCATTGCACCCTCGACACCAGTAAGGGAGTATGAGAGTGTGTAATCGCCGTCAGCAGCATCGCCAAAGTTCCATTCTGCCCAGCCAAGATGCATTTCCTGTCCCGGATCAATCGTTCCAGTTCCACAGGGAATCAAAGTTAGAACATTTGTTTCTACTCGACAATTCTCATCAAATGGGAGTTCGATTGAACTCTTTCCTGAATTAACCAAAGCGAGATGAATCATTGCAGGCATGGAGGAGGTGTGGCCAAACTGTTCGCCAATGGTTTCCGAAAGAATCGCTTCAAGATGGAGATTTTCTGGCATCTCTATGGTGCGATGAAGGATGACCGATTCTGTCGCCGTAATCCCTACTTCTGGTTGTGTGAATTCAAATTCGATTTCACCGCTTGGAGCATCTCCCCAATCCCAAGTCCATGTCGAAAGAATGCGTTCTTGACCCGATTGTATCGTCATCGCCCGACTTTGAGTTGGGCAAATTCGCTCATCATCTAAATCTAGTTGCCAAACCCCGTTTGTGAGAACTAAATCGAATGGGCAAGCAGGGTTATACGTCAGTTCTCTTGCAGTGTCGGCATGATTTTTGACACGAATTGTCACTTCCATATCCGATGAGTCTGAAAAGTATAATCCGTTCTGTGGTGCATCGATTTCGATTCGTAATTCAAATCCATTTTCAGCTGGTTCTGCGACAGCCAACGGCGCGAGAATCATCAAAATCAACAGTGCAGCAAGAGTTGCCGGCCTGGTGTTGACTCCCCGTAGCATGCTCTCCGCCCCGAATCGACAGCAAAGCCCTCCCGTTTGAATCCATTGGCACCCCCTTAGGGGGGCCAATGAGCATCCGAACCATTGATTGGCTGTCTACGAATCGGCAATCATGGTCCTCGCTAGGGGTGAATTCGACGTCTCTGTAGGGGACGATGGTGTCGAAGTATGGGTTACACAAATGGGCCCTTGGGATAATATGAATACGGCATTTATTGATCGAGAAAACAATGTTGTAATCATCATTGATCCGTATGATGGTGAGGGTTGGATTAGAGCACTGAATGTAGAAGGATTGAGACCTACTCACATTCTACTGACACACACTCACAAAGACCACACCGCTGGAGTGAAAGCCATCCAAAATGCATGTCCTGAAATCGAAGTTTGGGGTCATGAAGAATCAGTTTCACCAAGCCTTCTCGGTCGCATATTTTTCCGTAGAACTGATTTCACACATATTTGGAATCACGCTCCTAACGAAATGGTTTCTTGGAAGTGTGGTTCGGTCGAACTTTCAATCATCCATTCTCCTGGGCATTCTCCCGGGCATGTTACCCTACATGGTCACCGGGTGTATGTCGCCGGTGATTTGCTATTCACAATGCGCTCGGGCAGGGTCGATTTGCCCGGCTCTGACTCCGCTGCTCAATGGAAAAGTTTGGCCCATGCCAAGACAGTCTTGCAAACCCTACCCAAAGACTGGCGTCTAATCCCTGGTCACCGGTATGATTGGATCGATGGTACCACTCCAGATTGGGTCACAATTGAAGAAGTGTTGAAACACAATCTTTCTCTAAATGCACCAGATATTGACGCGTTCGATGCGCTACCATTCAACCGATTCGATGACGAGTTGGCGAACTAGTCGAGGAGGTCGCCCAAACTGGGCAGAGAGGCTTTTTCTGCTGCTTCTTGTTCCATGTGGACTTGCCAGTCAGCCTTCTCTACATAACCGAGTTCCTTCGCTTTCTCGATATCTCCTGCTGATAGATAGTGATCTATCCACTTCTGGCGTCGCTCCTGTTCTTCGTCGTTGAAGGCCATCTCTTGCGCTTGCATATCTCGAATTTCAGAGAGACGCTTGCGAGCCCCCATTTGTTTGGCGACCAAGGCGACAAAGATGAGGGAAAGAAGTAGTGCGATTGCGCCACCCATGATGTACAATATCAAGGAGGAATCTTTCTCTTCTGCTTGGGAATCTCCAACATTAGCCGATGTGATCACACATTTCTCACCAATGAGGTGAATGTCTGGGTCATACGGACATGCATCAGCGGTGTCAGACCATCCGTCTTCATCGCTATCCGGGCAGCCGAATTTATCCTCCCATGAAAAGCCCATCACGCTCTTGCAAAGGTCCGGTTGGTAATCTCCGATTGCGCTATTGTCACCATAGCCATCTCGGTCGGCGTCCTTCGATTGTGTAAATCGCAATGGGAATGCGTCTGAATTTCTGGCGTCTTGGACCAATTCGCCCGGCCAACACTCAAGTCTTACAGTGGAATTGTCCTTGTAATTGTCACCGAAACCATCGCCATCGGTATCACTCCACTGTGTCGGTTCATCGGGGAACGCATCGCCATTCTGTATTCTGGTTTGGATGAGGTCTGGGTCGATATCACAACCCCACCGGTAGGTGTCTTCATCGAGTTTGTCTCCAGTCACATTCGTGTAGGTGTAATTGTCACCGTAGCCATCACCATCTGAATCGACCCACTGACTGACATCTTCAGGGAAAACGTCGATTGTGTCTGCCCAGCCATCACCATCCGAATCGGTACAGCCGTAGATGTTGCCCTCTGTGGAGGTGCCTGGCCAAGTTGGACAGTCGTCTCCATCGACACTCAATTGGCTGTCTCCAAAGCCGTCACCATCGGTATCTGTATCTTGGAACGGATCCTCTGGGAAGTCATCCTGTGGATCGGGTGTTCCATCATTGTCACTGTCGGGACAGCCGCGTGCCTCCGCAGTACTTGTTGTCCCATACATCGTTGGGCAAACATCTGGAAGGTTTCCTTGTGGGTTGTCACCGTAGCCATCTCCGTCTGTATCCCACCATTGTGAGGGGTCATCTGGGAAACTGTCGCCGTTGGGGCCGCTAGGGTTGTCGCCGTAGCCATCACCATCACGGTCTCCACATTGAGTACCATCCGTTGGGAACAGATCTGGATTGTTTCCATTTGGATTGTCTCCACAGGATGATTCAGCATTGTTGCGATCAAATCCGTCACCGTCCGTGTCTGACCATTGTGTAGGATCGTTCGGGAAGGCTTCACCAGAGTTGGCGTAACCATCGCCATCATTGTCTGCACAACCGTACCAAACGATGTCATCATAGGTTTCATTGATTTCATTCCACTGGATTGCTTTCTGGCTCGTTCCAGCTTCTCCTGGGCATTCATCGCCCATGTTTCCGGATTTGTTATCGCCAAAACCATCACCGTCGGAATCGTGCCATTGAGTGGCATCATTCACGAATGCATCCGCGTCCCCAGCCGGGCTGGCCAAACCTTCGCCGGGCCCAGCATTTCCTGGATTGGAATATCCATCACCATCGGAATCTGGGCAACCTATTCGGTCCCAAACGGAATCGCCCCATGCGAGTGGGCAGCCATCAGAGATCGCTGTAAATGGCTCATCTCCGACCCAATCTCCATCGGTATCATTCCATTGCTCGGGATTGAGTGGGAAGGTATCCACGTCGACTTCTTGGGACGCCGTCATCGAAAGCAGTTGACCTGGCCATTCCGACGGGCGGATTGAAGTCCACGACGCATTGGCAAAATTGTCACCATATCCATCACCATCCGAGTCATCCCATTGGGTTGGGTTTTCATCGAAGTGGTCGATACCACCGTATGGGTTGGGATCACGGGGGTCGTTTACATTCGAGGGGTAGCCGTCGCCATCATTGTCAGCCCACTGGTATGGATCGTCATCGAAAGCATCGCCATCATCAGAATATCCATCTCCATCGGCGTCAGGGCACCCAAACACATCCATGTATGAAGTACCAAATACATCGGGGCATGCATCGGGTTCTGTAGCAGGTGCGGGATTGTCACCGTAATTGTCACCGTCTGTGTCATTCCATTGCGTTCCATCTTCGGGGAACGCATCATCAGGGTTTAGATAGCCGTCATTGTCCATGTCAGGATCAACAAGCCAGTGGTAAACGCCCTCGTCGTTACGGCCATGAGCTGAAATGATGTAATTGCCATCAGGGTGCCAATCGGCTCCGTAGATCGTTCCACAGTTGTTGCCATTACCACTGCTGGTACAACCACCTGGACGTGGCGCGGAAAGGGTGTCGATCTTGACACCGGTAGCCGAGAAGAAGATGTTGATACTAGCACCATCGGATTGATAGTAAGTGTGGGTGAATGCCACCTGTGATGAATCTGGTGACCAAGCGGCATCGTTGCAAGAAGTCGAAGTCGTATAGGACCACTCTTCGGCTCCTGTGTTTGCATTGTAGACCTTGGCCCTAGCATTGCTCCCACCCCACGACGAGCAGGCAGAAATCATGTTACCATCTGGTGAATAATGCACCGAATTCAATGCACTGAATGCATTTGAAATGGTTCGGTTTGAGGTCCAAGTATCAGTGTCGTAGATGAAAATAGCTTCATTTCCACCAATAACCATGCGATTTCCATCAGGACTCCAACCAACAGAATAGAACCGATCTGCTGAACCGGGATTAAAGGATGTAATTTCAGCACCAGTAGATGAATCGTAAATTTGTACTTCTCCGTTTGTTCCACTGTTTCCTGACCGCCCAATGACAACTGCAATCATAGAACCATCAGGACTGTATTCAACTTCGTTGGGCTGATCTCCACTACCTACATCGGTACTAACTGAGAATATTTCTGAGCCATTACTGGAATAGTATGCTCTGAGGCGATCATCATCAAAAACAGCGGCGACATACATTCCATCTGCAGAAAAATCAACATCATATCCATATTCACTGGTTTGAATTGTGCGCAAATTGGATTTCGTTGCTGTGTCCCAAATTCGCAAATTAGCGGAAGAACTTCCCCAACTCCCTGCATTTTCGAGCGACACATATTGTGAAGCGTCGCCATTGAATCGAACCATTAGATAATCATCACTCGAAGATTGATGCGAATTTTGTTGATATCCTCCTGTTGACATTACCCAAGGGTCGTTGAGGTCGCTGGTTCCATCTCCATCGCGGTCAGGGCAACCGGTACGATCCAGCGTGCTGTTCCCTGCCGCAACCGGACAATCATCCATGGAATCATCGGTTCCATCGCCATCGGTATCAGATGCCATGACGCTTGAAACGAACAAGGTCCCCGTCACCATCAGGACAGAAAGGAGAATGGCCCGAGTCGGGGCCAGTTTTGACTTGGTGCGACCCGATTCCATGATTCCGGGTTATTTCCTATGAATAAGGTCTTCCGGTCTACTTGCATCACGCGCGAGCGCGCGCACGAGAGGCTCTATTGAGGGTGAAGTTCAACATTAGGAAGGCGAAGGGGGGACTGATGCCGAGCAATGACTTGCGGGTCCACATTGCGGTCGAAGACCGCTTACTGCTCCACTTATTGGAGCAGGATGGTCAAGCTGATCACTACATGGTTAGCGTCGCAGTGACCCGTCCGGGAATTGCGGAAGCATGTGCTCTTCACCCCCCAAATGTTAGTCGTTCAATGCGAGCAATGCTCAGAAATCAGTGGGTCAGCGAACACACGCGGACCGTTCGTGGGGAAAGTCGGCGTCAGAAAACTTGGCAACTCACGGAAATGGGGCGGGAAGAAGCCAAATCTCGTAGTAATTCACTCGGCATTACACAGGTGCTAATTCGTGATGATGATGGGCAATTGCTGGAAGTTGCCGCGTCTCAGGCCAGTGCTCGGTTGGCCGCCGATTTGACACTATTGCAGGTATTGATGCATGCTCAGCATGAGGGTGTGCTGACTTTTGGTGACATTCGATTCGGAATGATTCAGAAGCGTGATGATGACGGTAAACCCGCACCGGGTCGTTTGAAATTGGGGGCGGGGGCGCATGCTACCTATCACACCGAACCGCCAGAAACTCGCGAAGTACATGGGCGTTCATCGGAAATGGGTGTTCTCGACGAGTGGATTGATTCCCAACAATCCTGCATGCTCATCCATGGGATTGCAGGCATTGGGAAATCAACTCTAGCGGCTCATTGGATGCGTCAGATGTCTGAAACCGACGAGCAGCTTTCGATTTGTTGGTATCCTTGCCAACCTTGGGATTCTGCACTTGGCTTAGCAACATCACTTCTGCACAGAGTGGGGATTGATGCTGCACATGATCCTGTCCAATTGATGGAGACGTTACCACTTACGCCCGGGACTAAACTCGATATCGATGCCTACCGAAGATTGTTGCTTTCTTACTTGACCGATCCGAGTGTATTGCGTGAGAGGTTCTCTGATGATGATGAACCGGGGGCGCCACCATACTTCCTTCTAGTGCTTGATGATGTTCACCACATCTCTGAAGATGCGGCTGATTTACTCGGTGCGTTGCTTCAAGTCGCTGATTCATCACCTCTCAAATTACTCCTCATCAGTCGAACCACGTTGACGTTTTACGACCGTCGTGATGTTCACACACGCGATCGAGTCAGTGAATTGGCTCTCTCCGGATTGTCTGTTGAAGATCTGGATGCATGGATATCTGACCTGGAAAGTGGTGACTTGCCCTCGGCACCTGAGATTCACGAAGTGACAGGTGGGCATCCACTCGCCATCGAATTGATGGAGATGTATGGAGAGGTGACACATGGTGATTGGTTGCGTTTCCTCGAT